>Ga0209061_1003525_pt1 | contig 16808 bp, 12 predicted proteins | sample Coa_R1_10_FD_187157 | JGI IMG/M metagenome (GOLD analysis project Ga0209061, IMG submission 187157) | Surface soil microbial communities from Centralia Pennsylvania, which are recovering from an underground coalmine fire - Coalmine... | ecosystem: Environmental > Terrestrial > Soil >...
TAGACCGTGGCAGCCGGCCGCTAGACCGTGGCAGCCGGCCGCTAGACCGTTCCGGCGGCCGTTAGACCGTTCCGGCGAGCAGCGGGTCCAGCCGCACGGACGGGTTGTCCCGCTGGATGGCGTTAAGCCGCCACTTGTCGGCGAAGAGGGCGAGCAGCGCCCCGTCCAGCCGCCGGGTGAGCACCTCGGCGCCGCGCTGCCCGGCCAGGGCGGCGGCCCCGGCGGCGTCGGTCAGCCGCGCCAGCGAGTAGTCCAGGTGGTCAAGCTCGCAGCGCGCCCCGAACTCGTGCTCCAGCCGGTGCAGGACCACGTCGAACTGGAGCGGCCCCACGGCGGCCAGCACCGGCGCCTGGTCGCCGCGCAGGTCCGAGGAGAGCACCTGGACCACGCCCTCGGTGTCGAGCTGGTCGATGCCCCGCCGGAACTGCTTGTGCTTTCCGGCGTCCTTGCAGCGCACGACCGCGAAATGCTCGGGCGCGAACGACGGGATCGGCGGGAACGCCACCGGCACCTCGGCGTACAGCGTGTCGCCCGGCCGCAGCGCCGTGGCGTTGACCAGCCCGATCACGTCGCCCGGGTAGGCGACGTCCACCGTCTCCCTGTCCTGGCCGAACATCGCCTGCGCGTACTTCGTCGCGAACGGCCGGCCCGTCGCCGCGTGGGTCAGCACCATGCCGCGCTCGAACCGCCCGGAGCACACCCGGACGAACGCGACCCGGTCCCGGTGCGCCGGGTCCATGTTGGCCTGGACCTTGAACACCAGCCCGGAGAACGGGGCGTCCACGGGGCGCTCGTCCCCGTCCACGGACGCGCGCGGCCGCGGGGCCGGGGCGAGCGAGCACATCGCGTCGAGCAGCCTGCGCACGCCGAAGTTCGGCAGCGCCGCGCCGAACAGCACCGGCGACGACTCCCCGGCCAGGAACGACGGCATGTCCACCGACGCGCCGATCTCGTCGAGCAGCGCCAGCTCCTCGACCGCCGCCTCGTAGGCGGCTCCCTCGCGCGCCAGGGCCTCGTCGGCATCGAACACCGACTCCAGCGCCCGCTCGGCGCCGCCCGGCGTACGGGTGTACGCGGTGTAAACGCCGGTGTCCCGCTCGATGAGCCCGCGGAAGTCGCCGGCGATACCGACCGGCCAGTTCACCGGGGCCGGCCGCAGCCCGATCCGCTGCTCGATCTCGTCGAGCAGTTCCAGCGGCTCCCGGCCCGGGCGGTCCCACTTGTTCACGAACGTCACGACGGGGACGTGCCGCGACCGGCACACGTCGAACAGCTTCAGCGTCTGCGGCTCCAGGCCCTTGGCCGAGTCCAGCAGCATGATCGCGCAGTCCACGGCCTCGAGCACCCGGTACGTGTCCTCGGAGAAGTCCGCGTGACCGGGCGTGTCGAGCAGGTTGAGCACGTAGCCGCGGTAGTCGAAGCGCAGCGCCGCGGAGGTGATCGAGATGCCGCGGTCACGCTCCATCGCCATCCAGTCCGAGGTGACCCCGCGCCGCCCGGCCTTGCCGTGCACCGCGCCCGCCTGGTTGATGGCGGAGGCGTGCAGCGCGAGCGCCTCGGTCAAGGTCGACTTGCCCGCGTCAGGGTGGCTGATCACCGCGAACGTCCGGCGCCGCGCCGCCTCATCGCGGACGGCGGCGCCGGACGCGGGCCGCTTCTCGATATCCGTCACCGACACGACGGCGGTTCTCCTTACTCAGCGCTCAGCGATCCGAGACTCCGAACGTGAGGGTACTGAAAACAATTCCCCCGAACGTGCGCGTGGTTCCCCGGCTAGCCCGGTGACTCCCGCGGCGGCTGATCCGCGGGGCGCTGGCTCATCAGGGTCACGGTTGTCGTCCAACCGCATGCGGCGCAGGAGGCGTCCTGCGTCTCGCCCACCTCACCCAGCCAGAACTCGACGACGCCACCGCACTCGGCGCAGATCATGGTAGACGGCTTAGGCGGCCCGTAATGGCGGGCGATCGAGGCGGTGTATTCCCCCAGCGGTCCGAGCGACATGCGAGCCCGCCGCTCATCGACGCCGTCCGGATCACGGAGGTTACGCGGGACCCACCCGCCCTTCCCGCCGGTCATCTGGGTGCCGTATTCCTGCTGCTGTCCCTCGGCCAGCAGCACCCGGTCGGTGAGGTAGGCCAGCTCGCGCGGCGTGGCCTCGCCGGACGCGACCGCTTCGGTGAGCAGCTCCAGGCAGGTGCGCTGGAACGCCGGGTCCGTGTCGGCGTGCTGTGCCAGCAGCCAGGCCGCGTGCGCGCCGTCCTCGCCGACCATCGACCGCCCTGGCCAGCCGGCCTCGGCCACCACGCCCTTGAACCAGGGAAGGTTACCGGCGTCAACCGCCGCTGCCTTCTCCCAGTCCCCCTCCGTCCGGGCGGCCTGATCCAGGGCGACGCGGCGCAGCAGCTCGGCACGCAATTCGGACCGCATCACCGGACACTCCGTGGAGGACGCCCGGCCCGCGCCGCGGACGCGGCCTGCCGGCGGCGCCTGGTCTCCGCCTGCACGTCCTCCATGCAGGCGGAGAACTCCGGCTCGTTGTCAAACGCCGCCGCCACATGCCGCCGTTCGTGCCGCTGCGGGTCATGGCGACAGTGGCGCACGATGAACCGCTCGGTGCTATCGTCCCCGGGGTCAATCCGCGCCACAAGACAACAGTAAGCCCGGCCAGCCGTCATCGCCAGCGGATCGCTCCCTCGTGACGGGCCGCGCCGGGCGCCGGCTGGCGGCCGCCGGGTCCCATCCTCGGCCACGGCGTCGCAGTGGTCAGTGCCGGCACCTAGCTGGCGCCCGCCGCCGACGATGGCGATCGTCATTCACACAGTTACGGTTACTCCGTTGCCCGCGTGCTCGGACGGTGCCTGCGCTTTGCGCCTGGCCGGAGGCGCCGGGGAACAAAGCCGCAGGCAGGCCCGCTCCCACAGCCCGCGGCCGTCTGCGGCTGCTTGCTCGTCAGCCGAGCTTGGCGAGCCCCCTTTGCACGTCGTCGCCGCTCATGACCGGGATGATCTCCACATCGGCATTCAGTCCCATGAACCACGGCTCCGAGAACGGGACCATGTCGGACGGGTCCGGCATGTCGAACACCATGAACGCTGTCCGCCGCCCCTCAGCGGGGCCGAAGTACATCGCCTCTGGCTTCCAGCGCTCGGCGGCAGCTTGGATGAGCTTGCCGATGCTCCCATCCTTGATCGCCTGGCTACCAGACTCGACCGGAATCACGATCTTGGCCATGACTCGCATGACTACCCCCCTGGGTGCGGCGGCCTCGGTTCGCCGGCCGCGTCCCGCCTGCGCCCGGCCCGGTGGAGTGCCCCCCGGGTCATCGATCGTCAAGAAGGCATCTCGCGAGCCCTTGCGCGGCGTATGCGTGGCTGGCAGTCTACGCCGCGCTGGGCAATCTGGACAGGGCTGTCATGCGTCAATGGACGAATACGAGTGCGGAACGATGCCCGGCACGGAGGACGGCCACCCGGCGGCTTACCGCATGGCGCGGTGCCGCGTGTCAGCGTTCGGCGGTCTCACTCAGGCTGAATGCGTGGTGCTCATGTGGTCGCCAGGGCTCGATGACCAGTCCAGTGCCGGCCGGGCAGCCGTTTGCCCGGTTGGGCTCGGGCGCGCAGGGGGCGCAGCGGGCACAAGGCGAAGAAGGCCCCTCATGAGGACCATCGCGCTGCATTCGGGAAACATCGCGCTGGCCGCGCGTTCTCATCTGGAGCGGGTGACGGGAATCGAACCCGCGCTATCAGCTTGGGAAGCTGATGTTCTGCCATTGAACTACACCCGCGCGACAGCCCGGCTGCCTCCGTGCGGAGGAGTCTTCGCTGTATTCGCTAAGACATCGTACCGGAACGGGTAGGTTGCTCGCGTGCTCCTCTCCGATCGTGACATCAAAGCCGAGATCGCCTCTGGACGCGTGAAGCTCGATCCCTACGCGCCGGAACTCATCCAGCCGTCCAGCGTGGACGTGCGCCTGGACCGGTACTTCCGGGTATTCGAGAATCACCGCTACCCGCACATCGACCCCGCGATCGAGCAGCCTGACCTGACGCGCCTGGTGGAGACCGACGGCGAGGAACCATTCGTCCTGCATCCGGGGGAGTTCGTCCTCGCCTCCACCTACGAGATCGTCACGCTGCCGGGCGATCTCGCCGGCCGGCTGGAAGGCAAGGCGCTCGCGATCGACACCCCCATCCCCACACCGCGCGGCTGGCGCACGATGGGGGATCTCCGGGTCGGCGACGAAGTCTTCGACGAGACGGGAAAGCCCACCCCGGTCGTGGCCGCCACGGGGGTGATGACGAACCGGGAGTGCGCCGAAGTGGTCTTCTCGGACGGGCAGGTCATCGTCGCGGACCTGGACCACCGGTGGCTCACGACGACCAAGGCAGAGCGGAAGCACAGCCGGACGGGTTCCGTGCGGACAACCCGCGAGATCGCCGGGTCGCTGCGGGCGGGCGGCGAATGGAATCACCATGTGCAGCTGGCCAGGCCCGCGCAGTACCCGGAGCAGCCCTTGCCTGTTGACCCGTATGTTCTGGGCATATGGCTGGGCGATGGCCGCAGGAAGACCGCCGTAATCACCGTCGGGCCCGGCGATGAGCAGGTCATCGGCGCGATGGGTTTGCCGGGGGACAGGCACGTCCCCGAGGTGTACCTGCGTTCATCTGCGCAGCAGCGGCTCTCGCTGCTTCAGGGGCTCATGGACGCCGACGGCTATATCGACGTCCGCGGGCGATGCGAGTTCGTGAACGCCAGCGAGCGGCTCGCAGACGCGGTGGTCGAGCTGGCGGCGGGACTGGGCCTGCGGCCAGTCAAACGCAAGAAGCGGGCGACGCTGAGCGGTATCGAACAGCAGCCCGCGTTCCAGGTGACGTTCACCCCGGCTATCGGGGTCTTCCGGCTACGCCGCAAGGCGGCTCGCATCAAGGCGGGGCGGTTCCACGCCTTCCGCGCGATCGTCGACGTCCGCGGGTGCGAACCACGACCGGTCCGGTGCATCCAGGTCGGCAGCCCAAGCGGGCTGTTCCTCTGCGGCCAGGGGTTCATCCCCACCCACAACTCGAGCCTCGGCAGGCTGGGCCTCCTCACGCACTCCACCGCGGGCTGGATCGACCCCGGGTTCTCCGGGCACGTCACGCTGGAGCTGTCCAATGTCGCGACGCTGCCGATCAAGCTCTGGCCGGGCATGAAGATCGGCCAGCTGTGCCTTTTCCGGTGCAGCTCGCCCGCCGAGCATCCGTACGGCTCGCCGGTCTACGGCTCCAGGTACCAGGACCAGCGCGGCCCCACTCCTTCTCGCTCGTTCCTGAACTTCTACCGCACGAGGCTGCCACGCTAGCGATAGCGCGGGACGCGCCGGAGAACGCTGTGGTTCCTGGTGCTGGCGTGCCGCGATGCGGCCAGGCGCGCCCCGCTCTTTTTGGGGCTGTGGCCCACAGCCCCAAAAAGAGCGGGGCGATGGACCACAGCCCCAGAACGTCCCGGCGCCGTCCCGCCGCCTGAACCGGATATAGGAGCACAAATAACGCAATCCGGCCGGGGCGCGTAACGCCGCTCCGCCCGCGGCGCGCCCGAAGCCACTAACAGGCGCGTCCGCGGCGGAAGCCTGCGACGCGCAAGGAATCTGGTGCCGGTTAATTGCGCCGCCATGGCTCCCGCGGCGCCTGGGTCCCGGCAGGGGAGGCCATGCCCGGACCCAGGCGCGGCATAGGATCTCACCCGCTCCCCGGAAAGGGGATAAAACGGGCAAGAAACCGTGCGTTTGTGACCCTATGCCGCCGCGGGGCACATGGCGGGCGCCCGGCCCCGCCGCATGGCGGCGCCCGGCCGGTGCATGGCGGGTGCTTTCGGGCCCTCCCCGCCGTCCGCCGCCGCGGCGGCGCAGCGGCCTGCCGGAATCAGCCGCTGGCACCCAGTACCGGCCGCCAGGGCTTCCAGATCGCCATGGCGCCCATAAACGCGCGTAAACTGGCGCAAAATGGGCACCGGTGCGGGGTAAGCATGGCCCGGAGCGTCTTGACGGCCCTCGCGTAGCACGCGATCAGGACATGGAGCATTCGCTTCTCCAGCAGGATCCCTTTTCGCCCTGGATTGATCATCGTTCACATACCGCTAGTTTCGTCTTTGACACGCCGCGTCGCGGACGGGGATGGACGGGGATGGCCTGGCCGCGCGAGCCTCCCGCGGACCGTTCGGGGCGGCACGCGGGTAAAACACGCGGAAGACAAGGCTAGCCGGCCCGGCGAGGCGCTAGCGAACGCCGTCGAAGTCTCCGCGCCGCGCCGCGCTGGTGAATGACCTCCACGAACCGGCCGGATACCGCAGCACCGGGCCGTGGGGGTCTTTTGAGTCTCTGACGGCGACGCTCTCGGCGGCGGATGCCACCTCTACGCAGGCGCCGTTGCTTATGCTCCGCCGCGCCTTCCGCCAGTCCAGACGGCGCGACTCGTCATCGGGCAGGGACATATCATCTCTTTACTGTCGTAATTTAATCGGTAAGTTAACCTTCTGGCGCGACTGCGTAATTCTTGTAAATTACGATGTTTCGCGCCGTCTGCGGGGAGTGGCGCGCTGTTATGCATCGCAGCCACTCTCGCTATCAGGTCGACCGACTCCGCCGGGTCCAACGCCATGCTACGCAGGCGCTCAAACACCAGATGATACCGGTCCAGATCTTGGGGACGCTCCAGATAGAGCCAGCCCACCAAGCCCTCGACAAACACTACACTGGCCGCCGGTCCGGCGAACTCCAGGATATGGAAATTGCTGTCCATCGCCGGGTGCGCCCCCGCGCCGAATGGTATGACCTGGATCGTCACGTGGGGCAGCCGCGCCAGTTCGATGAGCAGGCCCAGCTGGCCGCCCATGACGGACGGACCGCCCACTACCCTGTGCAGCACCGCCTCGTCGAACACCACGTCGAGCCGCAGCGGCGGTTCCCGCTTGAGCACCTGCTGCCGGCGCATCCGGACCTCGACGAGCTCCTCGATCCTTTCGGGCGTGAAGTCCTGGAAACCGGCCTCGTGCATCGCCTTCGCGTAACCTGGCGTCTGGAGCAGCCCGTTGACAACGGTGGTGCCGAAATAGCTGACCGACACCGCGGCTTCCTCGAGCCCCACATACGTCGCGAAGTCGAGCTCGAACGACTGCCACCATCCCTGCTGCTTGCCTTCGGCCGCGAGCCTGGCCAGGTGTTCGCGCTGCGCTGGATCGGCGACCTCGTACAGGTCGCACAGATCGCGGATGTCCCGTGCGGTGGCACCGCGCTGGCCGGTCTCCATGCGGCTTATCTTGGACGGCGAGCATAGCAGCCGCGCGGCCACCTGTTCCGCGGTCAGCCCCCGCTCCTGGCGGAGGGACCGGAGCAAGGCGCCCAGTTCCCGGCGGCGAACCGTGGGACTGCGCACTTCCGGCACTGCAGGTCGCTTCCTTCCGCATCCGGTGGCGGGAATCTCCCGTGCGCGAACACGGAGATTCCTCAATGGCGTGGTCGTGCCTTGGTACATGCCGATGGCAAGTGAGTATGCCACTTGATTTTGGCACTTGCCAACGGCACGGGCCAGATGCACCATGAAACCAGGCCGCAGAAGGCATTCTCAAGCGACCCGCCGACAACGGGGTCGAGCGGTGACCCGCGGGTTCCGATCGCAGATCGCCAGCCCGCCAGGCGTCGTGTGAGTCGGCGATTGAACGAGGAGGCCCTGCCATTCCGTCACACCCGCCGCGTCCGCTTCCGCTGTGCACGAGCGTACGCCTCCCTGCCAGGCACCGAAGGCAGAAACGCAGCGTTCCGGGAGAACAGCCAGCCATCCACTGTGCGGTCCCCCGGAAACAGCGCCGGGCCGGAGCGGCAGCACCGGCCCGGCGGAGCACCACCCGTCCTCAGGAACCACCGAGAAGGGCCCGTGACGTGATCAACGGTATTAGGCTGCCCGCGGAAGACGACCCTCGATGGCCGGCCGGCGACGCGGCGGAAACGGCCCGGGCCCCGGGCGCGATCGTGCCGGCGCCGCGCGGCCCCGTGCCAGTCCGGCGGGGCCCGGCAGCACGCGGCTCCCCCGTGTGCGTCCGTCTGGGCGCGGCCGCCGGGAACGCGCTGCGCACCGCGGCCGGCCTCACCGTCGCCTGGCTGATCGGTCTCCCGCGCCGCGCGGGCAGGCTGCTGTTCGCGGCGAACGACACCGAAGCCTGGTGGCGCGGCTGGCACGTCACCGAACGCGCGGGCGGACTGGGCCGCCGGTACCGGGACGCGCGGTTTGCCCTCGATACCGAACGCAGGCTCCTGACTCCCCAGGGCCCGCCCTTCTCCCGGGACGCCGCGGACGGCTACCCGGACGACTCCGCGGAGCCGGACACGCGGAGCCGGACACGGTGAGCTCCTGAGGGGAGACGGCTGTCCGTCCGGGACGGTGCCTTAAGGTGCCTTCGCCTTAAGGTGCCTTCGCTTCGGCCTCCTCACCCTGGGAGGAACCGGAGCGGACCGACCGGGCCAGCAATTGGGCGACGTCGACGACCTCGAGTCCGGGCTTGGCCTGGCCGGCGGCCTTCTTGGCGTTGACGGCGTCGCCGAGCATGACCAGGCAGTAGGGGCAGGCGGTGGAGACCGTGTCTGGGTCCAGCGCGAGGGCCTCGTCGATGCGCTCTTCGTTGATCCGCTTGCCGATCCGCTCTTCCAGCCACATCCGCGCCCCGCCGGCGCCGCAGCAGAACCCGCGGTTCTTGCACCGGTGCATCTCCTCGGCCTGGGTGCCGGGGACGGCGTCGATGAGTTCCCGCGGCGGTGTGAAGACCTTGTTGTGCCGGCCCAGGAAGCACGGGTCGTGGTAGGTGACCTTCTCCTCCACCGGGCTGACCGGGGTCAGCCTGCCGTCGGCGACCAGCCTGGCGAGCAGCTGGGTGTGGTGTATGACCTCGTAGTCCCCGCCGAGCTGGGGGTATTCGCGGGCGATGGTGTTGAAGCAGTGCGGGCAGGACGCGATGATCGTCTTCCCCGAGCCCTTGGCCACCCCGGCCTCGTTGAGGGTCTCGATGTTCTGCTGGGCGAGCATGGAGTAGACGAACTCGTTGCCCATGCGGCGGGCGGGGTCGCCGGTGCATGCCTCGGCCGGGCCGAGCACGGCGAACTTGACCCCCGCGGTGTGCAGCAGCCCGGCGATGGCCTTGGTGGTCTTCTTGGCCCGGTCCTCCAGCGCGCCCGCGCAGCCGACCCAGAACAGGTACTCGACGTCGTCGCCGACCTTTCCGTCGACCACGGGGACCTCGAAGTCGCACTCGGTGATCCACTCGGCCCGCTTGTCCGCAGGGGAGCCCCACGGGTTGCCGCGGCGCTCCAGGTTGTTCAGCATGGTGGCGCCCTCTTGCGGGAACGCGGACTCGATCAGCACCTGGTGACGGCGCATCCCGTCGATGTGGTCGATGTGCTCGATGTCGACCGGGCACTCCTCCACGCACGCCCCGCAGTTGGTGCACGACCAGATCACGTCCGGGTCGATCACCCCGTTCTGCTCCCTGGTCCCGACCAGCGGGCGCTCGGCCTCGGCCCTGACGGCGTCGGGGAGCTTGTCCCGTTCCTCCTCGGCGGCCAGCAGCCAGGGGGCCTTGGCGAACGCGTGGTCGCGCAGGTCCAGGATGACCTGCTTGGGGCTCAGCGGCTTGCCGGTGGCCCAGGCCGGGCACTGGGACTGGCACCGTCCGCACTCGGTGCAGGTGGCCAGGTCCAGCATGCCCTTCCAGGACAGGTCCTCCACCTTCCCGATCCCGAAGGTATCGGTGTCGGGGTCGGCCTCCTCGAAGTCCAGCACCTTCCCGCCGGATCGCATCGGCTCCAGCGGGCCGAGGGCGTTCGGCCGGCGGGAGAACAAGATGTTGAGCGGGGCCAGGCCGATGTGCAGGTGCTTGGAGTAGGCGACGATCACCAGGAACGCCATGATCACGCCGAGCTGGGCCAGGATGAAGGTTGCCTCAAGCACGGAGTTGACGCCGTAGCCGAGGGGGTGCAGGATCTGCGCGACCACCCAGGAGGCGAACGCCCAGGCGTGCGGGTAGGGGAACACGCCGGTGTTCTGCTGGGCGCCGCGGTAGATCAGCAGCGTGACGATGACCGCCGCGATCATCCACAGCACCAGCCAGGCGGCGCGGGTGTGCGAGCCGAAGAACCGTGAGCGGCGGCCTTCCCGGTGCGGGTCGTTGCGGAACCGGATGACGGTGAACGTGATGATGCCGGCCAGCACGCCGACGGCGAACAGGTCCTCGATGAACCCGATGAACGCCCAGTGCCCGATCCCCGGGATCGCGAACGTCCGGGAGAACAGCGCGCCGTAGGCCTCGATGATCGTCAGCAGCAGGACGATGAACCCCCAGAACGTGGCGGCGTGCGCGGCCCCGGGCACCGACCACTTGAGCAGCTTGCGCTGCCCGATGACCTCCGTCAGCTGGGTCTTCACGTCGGCCGCGGCGTGCGCCCTGGCGTACTCAAGCCGCTCGGGGGCCGGCTGGCCGGACATCGCCAGCCGCCCCAGCCACCACAGCCGCCGCCCGGCGATCACGAAGGCGACAACGGTCAGCCCGAGGCCGACGATCATCCGCAGGACCACCAAAACCTCCTCCGTACCTGGGGCTCAAGCGTAGCCCTGACCGGCGCCGCCAGCGAGCGGCGTCCCGCCAGCCGGAAACGACGATCCTACTTATGAGTAACTTAGCGCACCGGCGCCAGGAAAACACCGCGGCCGGCGGGAATGATCCGGCGACCTGGAAAGTTGAGTGAGAGTGACTCAAGTCATTTGACACCGGGCCTCGCCTCGGGCAGGCTTGAGCCCGGAAGACTCAACTTCTCACACACGACAAGGACTGCTCATGGCACGTGCGGTAGGCATTGACCTCGGGACGACGAACTCGGTTGTCGCCGTCCTCGAAGGTGGCGAGCCAACGGTCATCGCCAACGCGGAGGGCTCGCGGACCACGCCGTCGGTCGTCGCGTTCGCCAAGAACGGCGAGGTTCTCGTCGGCGAGGTCGCGAAGCGGCAGGCTGTCACCAACGTGGACCGGACGATCCGTTCGGTCAAGCGGCACATGGGGAGCGACTGGACCGTCACCATCGACGGCAAGAAGTTCACCCCGCAGCAGATCAGCGCGTTCATCTTGCAGAAGCTCAAGAGGGACGCCGAGGCGTACCTGGGCGAGAAGATCACCGACGCGGTGATCACCGTGCCCGCGTACTTCAGCGACGCGCAGCGGCAGGCCACCAAGGAGGCCGGCCAGATCGCCGGGCTGAACGTGCTCCGGATCATCAACGAGCCGACCTCGGCCGCCCTGGCATACCACCTGGAGAAGGAGCAGGCCGCCAAGATCCTGGTCTTCGACCTGGGCGGCGGCACGTTCGACGTCTCACTGCTCGACGTCGGCGACGGTGTCGTCGAGGTCGAGGCGACCAGCGGCGACAACCACCTCGGCGGCGACGACTGGGACCAGCGGATCGTCGACTGGCTGGTGCAGAAGTTCAAGGCCGGCTACGCCATCGACCTGTCCAAGGACAAGATGGCCCTACAGCGGCTGCGCGAGGCGGCGGAGAAGGCCAAGATCGAGCTCTCCCAGTCGATGGAGACGCAGATCAACCTCCCCTACATCTCGCACTCGCCCGACGGTCCGCTGCACCTGGACGAGCGGCTCACCCGGGCCGAGTTCCAGCGCATGACCTCTGACCTGCTCGACCGGTGCAAGGCCCCGTTCCAGCAGGTCATCAAGGACGCCAACGTCAAGGTGAGCGACATCGACCATGTGGTGCTCGTCGGCGGCTCCACCCGGATGCCCGCGGTCGTGGACCTGGTCAAGCAGCTGACCGGCGGCAAGGAGCCGAACAAGGGCGTCAACCCCGACGAGGTCGTCGCCGTCGGCGCCTGCTTGCAGGCCGGCGTGCTCAAGGGTGAGGTCAAGGACATCCTGCTGCTCGACGTGACCCCGCTGTCGCTGGGCATCGAGACCAAGGGAGGGATCTTCACCAAGCTCATCGAGCGCAACACCACGATCCCGACCAAGCGCTCGGAGATCTTCACCACGGCGGACGACAACCAGCCGTCGGTGCAGATCCAGGTCTACCAGGGCGAGCGCGAGATCGCCGCGTACAACAAGAAGCTCGGCCAGTTCGACCTGACCGGCATCCCCCCGGCGCCGCGCGGCGTTCCGCAGATCGAGGTCACCTTCGACATCGACGCCAACGGCATCGTGAACGTGTCCGCCAAGGACCTGGGCACGGGCAAGCAGCAGTCGGTGCAGATCACCGGCGGCTCGGCACTCCCGAAGGAAGACATCGAGAAGATGGTCCGCGAGGCCGAGCAGTACGCCGAGGAAGACCGCCGGCGCCGCGAGGAGGCCGAGGTCCGCAACCAGGCCGACACGCTGGTCTACAGCACCGAGAAGTTCCTCTCCGAGAACGACGACAAGGTGCCGGCCGACGTGAAGTCCGAAGTCCAGTCGGCGATCGCCGACCTCAAGAAGGCGATCGAGGGCAACGACATCGAGGCCATCAAGACCGCCAGCGAGCGCGCCGCGCAGGTCAGCCAGAAGATGGGCACCGCCATCTACCAGGCGGCGCAGGCCTCGCAGCAGGCGCCCGGCAGCGCTGAAAGCGGCGCCGAGGCCCCGCACGACGAGGGGGTCGTCGACGCCGAGATCGTTGACGAAGGTGAGGGCGGAGCCGCCTGATGACAGCACCCGAAGACATGGGCACCGGCCCGGTGATCCGCGACCACCGGCGGATCGATCCTGTCACCGGGCAGCCGAGAAGGGGTAAGCACGCGGCCTCCCAGCCGGCTGGCACCAGTGGTGCCGGCCGGCCCGGGGGGGGCGGCCAGGCCAGGCACGGGAAGGCCCCCGACTCCGCCGGCGAGGCCGGCGGGGCGGAGCCGGCCGGCACCCAGGCGGCCGGGCAGCCCGCCGCGGAGGAACTGCGCACCCAGCTAGAAGAGCTGCGTACCCAGCTAGCGGAGCGCACTGCGGACTTGCAGCGGTTGCAGGCCGAGTACGCTAACTACCGCAAGCGGGTCGACCGGGACCGGGTGACGGTGCGCGAGCACGCGGTCGCTGGCGCGCTCGCCGAGCTGCTGCCCGTACTCGACGCGATCAGCCAGGCGCGGGAGCACGGCGAGCTGTCCGGCGGCTTCAAGTCCGTCGCGGACTCGCTGCAGTCGGCTCTCGGCAAGCTCGGGCTGGTGAGCTACGGCCAGCGCGGCGACGCGTTCGACCCGAAGATCCACGAAGCGCTGACGCACACCTACTCGCCGGACGTCGCGGAGGTCACCTGCGTGGAGATCTTCCAGCCCGGTTACAAGGTGGGCGAGCGGATCCTCCGCCCGGCCAGGGTGGCGGTAGCAGAGCCCGCCACGGGGCCGGACGGCAGTGCCAACGCACCCGGGTGGTCGGCAGGAGAAGAAGACCAACCGCATTAAACAGCCCAGCGAGGCCAGATGAGCACGAAGGATTACCTGGAGAAGGACTACTACAAGACGCTGGGCGTCCCCAAGACCGCCAAGGCCGCGGACATCAAGAAGGCGTACCGCGACCTCGCACGGAAGTACCACCCGGACGCGAACAAGGGCAATGCCGAGGCCGAGGAGCGCTTCAAGGAGATCACCGAGGCGTACAACGTGCTGTCCGATGAGAAGCAGCGCAAGGAGTACGACGAGGCGCGATCGCTGTTCGGCGGCGGCTTCCGGGTTCCCACCGGGTCACGAGGCGGCGGCGGCTTCGGTACGACCTTCGACCTCGGCGACCTCTTCGGCGGCGAGGGGCTCGGTGACGTGCTCGGCGGGATCTTCCGCGGTCGCGGAACCGCCCAGAGCCGGGCGCGGCGCGGCGCGGACGTGGAGACGGAGACCACGCTGTCGTTCGGCGACGCCATCGACGGCGCGACCGTGTCGCTGCGGCTGACCGGGGAGGGACCCTGCCCGGTCTGCCACGGCACCGGCGCCAAGTCCGGCACGGTGCCGAAGGTCTGCCCGGACTGCCGCGGCACCGGACAGCAGAGCCGCAACCTCGGCGGCTTCGGGCTCTCCGAGCCGTGCCCCACCTGCCGCGGCCGCGGCCTGGTGGTCGACAACCCCTGCCCCTCGTGCGCCGGCAGCGGGCGGGCGATGAGCTCGCGGACCGTCCAGGCGCGGATCCCGGCGGGCGTCGCGGACGGCCAGCGGATCCGGATCCCGGGCAAGGGCGCACCGGGCGAGCACGGCGGCCGGGCCGGAGACCTGTACGTGCGGGTTCACGTGAAACCGCACCCGGTGTTCGGCCGCTCCGGGGACAACCTCACGATAACCGTGCCGGTCACGATCGCCGAGCTGACCCTGGGGGCGGAGATCAAGGTGCCCACTCACCGGGGGCCGGCCGTGACCTTGCGGATTCCTCCGGGTACTCCGAACGGCCAGGTGTTCCGCGTTCCAGGCCGCGGTGTCCGCCGCAAGGACGGAACCCTGGGCGCGCTGCTCGTCACGGTCGAGGTCGCCGTGCCGAAGGACCTGAACAGCAAGGCCCGCGCCGCGCTCGAGGACTTCCGGATCGCCACGGCGGGCGAGGACCCGCGCGCCGAACTGCTCCGCAGGGCAAGGGAGAGCTGAGGAAGGAGATGACATGAGCAATCCGTACGAGCTGTCTGATGACATGCCCGTGTATGTCATCTCCGTCGCCGCGAACCTGTCCGGCATGCACCCGCAGACGCTGCGGGGCTATGAGAAGGTCGGCCTGGTGCGGCCGCGGCGCACCGCCGGCGGCGGCCGCCGCTACTCGATGCGCGACATCCTCGCGCTGCGCGAGATCCAGCGGCTGTCCCAGGAGGAGGGGATCAACCTCTCCGGCATCAAGCGGATCCTGGACCTTGAGCGGGAACTGGAGCGAACCCGCATGATAGCCGCTGAGCTGCAAGCCGAGATCGCGCAGCTGCGGGCCGAGCTCGAGTCAACCCGCGCGGTGGCGGCCCGGCTCGCCGAGCTGCGCCGCACGAAGGCCGACCCGAGGGCCGCCCTCGTCCCGGTCCGTACGACGACAAGGATGACGTTCTGGCAGCCCGCCACCCCGCAGGCCGACCAGCAGAGCACAAGTGAATAACGGAAGAGGGTTACTCAGCGATGGATTTCAAGCCCACCCGCAACAGTCAGGAGGCGCTGTCCGTAGCGATCCGGCGCGCGGCGGCGAACGGCAACCCGCAGGTCGAGCCGCTGCACCTGCTCGCCGCCCTGCTCGAACAGGGGGACGGCACCGCGACGCCGCTGCTGCGTGCCGTCGGCGCCGACCCGGCGGTCATCGCCAAGGAGGCGGCCGAGCAGATCGGCCGGCTGCCGCGGATGCGCGGGGCCTCCACCAGCGCTCCCGAGCTGTCCCGGCAGATGCTCGCTGTCATCAACACGGCGACCAACCGCGCCCAGCAGATGGAGGACGAGTACGTCTCCACCGAGCACCTGCTCGTCGGCCTGGCCGCCGACGGCGGCCAGGCCGCCACCCTGCTGCGCGGCGCCGGCGCCACCCCGGACGCGCTGACGGACGCGTTCACCCAGGTGCGCGGCCGCGCCCGGGTCACCAGCGAGGATCCGGAGAGCACCTACCAGGCGCTTGAGAAGTACGGCATCGATCTCACCCAGCAGGCCAAGGACGGCAAGCTCGACCCCGTGATCGGCCGCGACTCCGAGATCCGGCGTGTCATCCAGGTGCTGTCCCGGCGGACGAAGAACAACCCGGTGCTGATCGGAGAGCCCGGGGTCGGCAAGACCGCCGTCGTCGAGGGCCTCGCCCAGCGGATCGTCGCGGGGGACGTGCCGGAGTCGCTGCGCGGCAAGCGGCTGATCGCCCTCGACCTGGGCAGCATGGTCGCGGGCGCCAAATACCGCGGTGAGTTCGAGGAGCGGCTGAAGGCCGTGCTGAACGAGATCCGGCAGAGCGACGGCCAGGTGATCACGTTCATTGACGAGCTGCACACCGTGGTGGGCGCGGGCGCCGCCGAGGGCGCGATGGACGCGGGCAACATGCTCAAGCCGATGCTGGCCCGCGGCGAGCTGCGCATGATCGGCGCGACCACGCTGGACGAGTACCGCGAGCGGATCGAGAAGGACCCCGCGCTGGAGCGCCGGTTCCAGCAGGTGCTGGTCGGCGAGCCCTCGGTCGAGGACACGATCGCGATCCTGCGCGGGCTCAAGGGCCGCTACGAGGCCCACCACCAGGTGCAGATCTCGGACGCGGCGCTGGTCGCCGCGGCCACCCTGTCCGACCGGTACATCACCGCGCGCTTCCTGCCCGACAAGGCGATCGACCTCATCGACGAGGCGGCATCCCGGCTCCGGATGGAGATCGACTCCTCCCCGGTCGAGATCGACGAGCTTCGCCGCATCGTGGACCGGATGAAGATGGAGGAGCTCGCGCTCTCCCGTGAGTCCGATCCGGCGAGCAAGGAGCGGCTGGAGCGGCTGCGCGCCGACCTGGCGGACCGGCAGGAGCAGCTCACCGCGCTGAACGCGCGCTGGGAGCAGGAGAAGTCCAGCCTGAACCGGGTCGGCGAGCTGAAGAAAAAGCTCGACGACCTGAAGAGCCAGGCCGAACGCGCCCAGCGGGACGGAGATTACGAGACCGCCTCCAGGCTGCTGTACGGCGAAATCCCCGCGCTGGACGCGGAGATCGCCGAGGCAGCCGCCACCGACCGTTCGGGCGGAAATTCCGCGGGCGGCGCGGCCGGGGGCCCGGCTTCGGCCCCGATGGTGAAGGAAGAGGTCGGGCCGGACGACGTGGCGGACGTCGTGTCGGCGTGGACCGGCATCCCCGCCGGGCGGCTGCTCGGAGGC
>Ga0209061_1003527_pt1 | contig 16789 bp, 20 predicted proteins | sample Coa_R1_10_FD_187157 | JGI IMG/M metagenome (GOLD analysis project Ga0209061, IMG submission 187157) | Surface soil microbial communities from Centralia Pennsylvania, which are recovering from an underground coalmine fire - Coalmine... | ecosystem: Environmental > Terrestrial > Soil >...
CTGGCCTCTAAAACTTACCCACTGCCTAGTGGGATATTGCTGCCTGCTTCGATGTAGGCCTTAAATGCTCATACTGGCGGGTTTACCCATATCCGAAAAGGCTTAGGAAACAAGTCAACAGCATCTAGTGAGCTACCCCGCCCTAAAAGGCGGAGCTTCCCGCATCAACACCCCCACCTTGCCTCCTCACCAGCCCCAGTGAGGGTAGAGGAGGTATTGGGTGGAGCTCCGCGGGCACACCTAGAGGGTGGCTCCCACCCTGCACGCTTCAAAAGAACAAGGCAAGCGTTGAGATCCCGGTCTAGGGTGAAGCCGCAGTGGGGGCAGCGGAAAACCCTGTCCTCCAAAGTCAAACCCTGATTGATTCCACCACACCAGAAACACTCGCGGGAGGAGTTATACGCGGGAACAGCGAGCACGGCTCCCCCACGCTTTTGGAATTGCCACCCCAGTATCCGCCTAAGCTCGGAGAACGCGCAGTCGTGGAGCCGAAGCCTTCTTTTCCCGGTTTCGCCCTTCCGGATCAGGTCGACGACGTTCAAGTCTTCTAGAACTAGCAGGTCGTACTCCTTTACAAGAAGAGCGCCGAGCTTGGAGAACAAGTCGCGCCTGAAATCCTTCACGTACTCATACTCCTTCGCAAGCCTCCGCTTCACCTTAAACCAGTTCTTGGAAAGAACCTTCTTTTTGGAAAGGCTTCTCTGGAGCAATCAGATTCTGTCTAGGGAGCGCTCAAGCGGCTTGGGGTTATCAAGAAAGCGCCCATCCGTCGGAGAGTGTGGCAAGCCTCGCGATCCCCAAGTCCACGGCGACCGCCTTCATCGGCTCACCCGCAGGCGCCTGCTCATCCGGTGCTTCTTTCCCTCCTACTACTAGGAAGACCACGTACATGCGCCCTGAGGGGTAAAGCTTCACGCAAACTTGGGACACCCGGCCCAGAGGGAAATCCCTGTGTATCACCACGGTGAAGAAGCCTATTTTACTCAGGTAAAGCCGAGCCCTCTTCTTTTTGTTTCCACCTTGTCCCACCTCCCTGATATTTGAAAGCCTCCAGCCCGACTGCGGGTAAACCAAGGACAAAAACCTATGAGGCTTCTTCACCTTGGGCTTATTCGCGAGTCCATCGAAGAACCTCTGCCGCGCTTGGTAGAACCTCTCCGCAACCTGCTGTGCAACTTGGGAGTGCAGTGCTTGGAACTCTGGGTTCCGCTTCCTCAGGTCTAAGGCGAGTTGCCGAAGCTCGTTTCTACCCATAGTGTGCTTGTTTTTCTCGTACTCCTCCTCTTCGACGTGCAAGAGCGTATTGTACAGTTTGCAGGCTGCTTCGAGCTGGGTTTGTAACACCCCCGCCGTTGTCTTCGACGAATACGCTCGGAATCGGTAAGCCCTTACACCCACGTCAGCAACTCCCCCGCACACGTATTTATTCTTTTCCGGAACCCCGCCTTAAAAGGCGAGGTTTTAGAAACTTTATAACACTCCCAGAAGGGGTTAACACTGTGGTAAATCAACTTTAAAAGAATGCACCGTTTAATCACAAAAACCACACTAAGGAATAAACCTAATACCCGTCAGGTTTAAAGTTAGGGCATAAGAACTCATCCACACCATATCGGAGGGACCCATTCACACTGAATACTTAGAGCGCTTTAATCAGAATGAATACATCAAAGTGGTGTTAGTAAGCCTTTTATGGTCGCAAAACAGTATAGAATTATCTATGAGGTATTTTAGAGCCCTGAGCCTAATCGTGTTGGTTTTCCTACTCAGCATGGGTTTCACGCTTAGTGTGGGCGCGTCCGGCTCGCTAAATACTAGGTATGTGGCCTACTCATTGAGTGTTGTTTCACCTACGTACACTAGGAGTTTGGTGTTCAATGAGAGTGTCGCACCCTCATCCAACCCGAATCTCTCGGTTCTAACACTAGCTGTTAAGGGCTCCGGGTGGAACCTAACATACGCTGAGGGTGTAAACTCATCGGAGAGCTTTTTCCCATATGTTCCAAGCATCCAGAATAAGAGCCTGTCCTACTCCAGCGTGAACTACTCGTTCAGCTTCACACTCACAGAAGAGGGTTCAGTGAGCATCATGTCTGGAGGCAACACCTATAAGGGTACACTCTACACGTTCAGCGGTAACGCGGCCACGAGAACAGGTGTGTACAGTGTCACAGGCAACCTAACAGCGTTCCCATCAAGCCTACTATACTCCTTCCACATAAACCTAAACAACACGGTTACACTACAGGGAGAACTTCTCTCCACTAACCTACCACTAGAGCAAACGGATCCCCACGCAGCTTACACGATGATAGGTGTAGCGGCGGGTGTCGGCGCCGTATCTGTGGCGATAGTTGGCCTCGGTGTACCATTCATTGGGCGCAGAAAGAGAGGCGGTGATGTGGACACTACACCTAAGGCTAAGGATTACTGGGTTGATTAATCAATAAATATGGGCGTGTTACCCAGTTGGCTGAGGTTGTGTCCTTTGAGTCCGCTGTTAAGGACTACGGCTCGAGGAAGATCGGCCCAATCACTCTCAGGGTGGGGCGCGGCGAGGTTATGGGTCTCGTTGGGCCGAACGGTTCGGGTAAGACCACAACTATTAGGCTGATGCTCGGCTTGATTAGGCCCTCAGCTGGACTCGTACTCGTGAACGGCCACCCCCCTCACGTGAAGAGGGTGGAGGCGTTGAGCGGTGTTGGCTATTCACCTGAGCTCCCCAATCTCCCAACCTTCTTCACACCACGTGAGCTACTAAGACTAGTGGGTGGGGAGCTGGGTGTGGACCCATCCAAAGATGGGGTTGACGAAGTGCTTGAAAAAGTGGGTCTACTCAACTATTCGGACACAAAGATAGCAAAGCTCAGCAAGGGTATGGTTCAGAGGCTGAGCATAGCCCAAGCACTCTTAGGTAACCCCCAAACACTTGTGCTCGACGAGCCGCTCATAGGCGTCGACCCAATAGGCGCAGACCACCTGAGAAAAATGCTCGCCGACTTCGCGTCTAGGGGTGGGACGGTTATACTTTCATCCCACCAACTAAGCGAGGTTGAGGGTTTGTGCACCTCGGTCACAGCCTTCAGACGGGGTGGCGTAATGTTCAGTGGTTGGGTGAGTGAGCTTGTTAGTAACGTGCTGGGCGAGTTAACGGTTAAGGTTGAAGCTATGGGCATAGAGCGGGGCTTAATTGAGAAAATCGGAGCACTAGATGGGGTGCTAGGCGTTGAAGAGCGCCCCGACGGGTTGAGGGTACGTGTTAAGGCGGGCAGGGATCTAAGACCACTCATTGCGCGAATACTTGTGGAGGGAGGATGCGAGCTCAGGGAACTGGGGTACCTCAACAACACACTCGAAGAGCTCTACAGACGGGCGGTGGGGGGTGACGCCTCAGGTGAGGGCTAACCGTATAGGAGTGTTCCTTGCATATGAGTATAGGAGGGCTATAGCCAGACGCAAGGTTGTGGCCCTGGTGGTCTTCACGGTTCTACTCGACACGGTTCCCTACTATGCGCTGGTGACTAACGCCCCAAACCTTATCCCCCCGCAATACCACCCCTATGTATGGGTCATCGGCGTATACGCCCCACAATCAATATTCCTCCAATTCATAGCAATACTTGTGGCCGCGGGCGCCATGTCTGAAGAGTACGAGCAGGGCACAGCTGAGCTACTGCTTTCAAAACCCGTGAGCAAGGCGGAGTACTTCGTGGGTAAATACCTCGGCGGATACTCCCTGTTACTCACACTTATACTCCTGAACTCCGCCCTCACGATTCTTTCAGCGTACACGAGCTTCGGCGCCCAGCTGGGTCTGGGTGCACTACCATACGTGCTCTTAGGTGAGTGCGTGTCGTCGAGCGTGTTCTTCTCAGTTGCGTTCATGGTTGGGGAACTAGTTAGGAGGTCGAGCCTCTCGTACATCATTAGCTCCGCGGTGTTCTTCACAAGTGAGATACTCGGCGTATACTTCGGGTTAATAAGCTCCATCACTGGTAACCAACTATACCTCCACCTAGAGAAGGTGCTGCCAACTTCACCTGTGGATAGTCTCCCACTACAGCTCGGTGTCCCAAGGCTTCCAGCGGGTATAGGCACCCTGCTCTCAATCGTGGGGCCCTCGCAATCCGTCGAGTCGTCCCTGCTAGCAAGCCTAGGCCTCATCGCCGCCTACACGTTTGCAGGGATACTCATAGCTTACACCTACTTCAGTTATATGGATGTATCCAAGAAAGTCAGCTGAATACACGACCCCTACACAATTCACTGGGAAGGAGCATAAAGTGTAACAGAAAGCAGATGAACACACTGTAACATGCAAAACGGAACGTTCTAATATATCTAATACATACTGAGTTAAACTGGTAATAGGTTTAGCATCACCAAGAATACGATTAATAATATTTATATATGAATACCCATTGTTTAATGTGTAAGTTGAGAGCTAGACCCTTTATTATTTTAATGCTCCCAGTAAAAAGCTTGTCCGCTCATCTATATAATAGAAGTAAATGGAGGAGTGGTGAAAAAGAGGCATACCCGCAGAAAATCTGCCTTCGATTACATATCCAGGATAAACCACGCCTAGTTGATATTGGAACTCGGATGCATAAGGAAACATTGATTGCATTATCACCCTACGGATGCGATAACACTGTGCCTACGTCGTTTGGCGGTGGTGTGTATGGTTGATGTAGAGCAAGAAATAATTGTCTGCGTCGATAGGGTTTTGACTGATGTTTTAGGCGAATTCGCCAAGCGTGCCATACTAATCAGTATGGAGGAAAAGGGAATCACCCTTACTGATATCATTAGGCGACCTGAGAAGTTTATGAAGGGGTTAAGATCAGTGTTCGGGTCTGGCGCAGGGGTTTTAGAGAAGGCTTTCATATTTGAACTAGGAAACCACTTCAAAGTTGACTCCTTATATAATAACACTCATCTAAGTTTTCCCGAATTGGTGAGAAGGATCAGAAATCACCCAAGTTAACGAAGCCTACGAAATCTGTTATTACAATAAGATTGTCTGGAGCATTATGTCAAACAACGGCGCAATAGTAAATTCTTTGAAAGGCTCTAATATCTTAGATAGCAGCGACTGGATTACGTAGTAGGCTAATCAGCTGTTGACAAAAGGTATATAGTTGGCCTCTACTTAATGCATTTATGCTGTTAAGGATGCCACCTCGCATTAAGGTTTTGGAGGCTGTGGCCTCGGTCGCAGACGGCAGAGTGAGCAGGCAGGGTGAGGCCTACAGGGTGGTGTCCTCAGCGGGTGAAGTTAGGGTGTACACGGTGAAAATCAACGATTCGAAGGTTGAGAGCGACGATAATGGTACAGTGTACAGAGGGTATGTGGGTTACCCCATCATTGCAGCACTCATGATTGAAGGGCGCCTACAGTATAATGCTCGAATCGGCGAGTCGCTCAAGGGTATACCCTGGAAGAAGCTCAACGACCAATACAAAAACTATGCCGCTGTTGAGGGGATAGCAAAACAAAAGGCCGCTGCTTTCGGAGTTACAAGTGAGGAGATCGATAAGTACGTTGACCTTGTGCTGGGGGAGCTCAGAAAGCTGAAGCTGGAGAAGGTTTGACGACCAGCAACTCCTGCACGTTCCATGACGAATAAAGGTGTTGAGCTAAAGAGATTGTTTATAACCATTCAGAATACTTCTAATTCTCTCCTCGAGTTTTCTATATGTATGGCTGTCCCTGAATAGTATCCCGTTTACACCGTCAATGTATACCGGTTCGGTGCTGAGCACCTCTTCAACCTCGTCTCGCTCAAAACGCCTCGTGTACCACTCGGGGTCCTTAAATATAAGCACCCTTCTATACTCCACTTCCTCAAGGTGTGTGAGCGGACATCTCAGGCTACTGCCCAATTTACAGTAAGCATTAAGTTCACCCCAGCCCACGGTGTTCGTGTGCCCCCTATTAACCCATTCACGCACCATTGCCTCAAAGTATTCTCTGAGATCAGTCAGGTAAGGGTGACCGTTATTGAACCATTTCAGAACGATGGGATGATTAAGCCAACCCCTCCTACCATCATTTATAGCACCCATCCTACGTAGAACCGCATAGCCTATTTGCTTTGCCTCTATCCTCTGTTTCCCAAGTCTACGCTCATCGAGCACCCTCGCACACCTATGATGGTCACGGTATGGCCTAAACGTCTGCGTACCCACTCACCCACCGTCGCAACTAGCAGTGTATATTTCTTATATGGAAAGTAAACTTAATTGTAACGCTGTAATAGAGCCTCATCTAGGCAATATCCATTAACGATGACGGAATACTTAAGTATAACTGAAGCAAGTTTAGTCTATGTCAAAACACTGCTTGTTACTCTTGGGTATCGCAGTCATCCTAGCACTATTTTTCGCTTCAGGTGTTAGCCTAGTATCGCCAGCACCATCTTTTCAACCGCTATTTTTAAAGGCTGCACCAAGAATAGGCTACGGCTCATCGTCGGAGGCGCTCAACTGGGCTGGTTACGCTGTGGCGGTCCATTCAGGCGAGGTGGATGCGGCCTACGGGTCTTGGATTGTTCCCACCCTAAGCTGCCCTTCGAAGGGTACGACCTACGCTGCATTCTGGGTGGGAATAGACGGCTATAACGACAGTACGGTTGAGCAAACGGGTGTGCTAGGAGAATGCGAGCATGGCTCCGCGGTTTACTCGGCTTGGTACGAGTTCTACCCCGCTTCACCGGTTTACAACACAAGCGATGCCGTTAAGCCGGGGGACAAAGTGTATGGCGCCGTGGTTTATAACCCGAGCTCAAATTGCTTTACGACCTCACTAAAGGATGAGACACAGGGGTGGACCTATAACTCGCCGTGCACCGCAGTCTCGGGGGCACTGAGAAGCGACGCGGAGTGGATCACTGAGAGACCCGCAGTGGGTGGGAGCTTAACAACTTTAGCCAACTTCGGAACAGCATATTACGGGGAGGACTATACTGATGTGAGCGCAACCAACACAGTGGTCATCGGCGGAAACACTTACACAATAGGTGGGACTAATTATATCTCCATTACCATGGTGAGCAACAACGGTAAAGTCCTCGCATCCCCCTCCGGATTAACCAGCGATGGCACAAGTTTCTCTGTGAGCTATGCGTCTAGTTCATCCACGCATGGCAATAACCACAAGTGAAACAAAAAAACGGTGCTGGGAGCAACCCCGCTAAAACCCCCACCATAACCATTTTTCTTGGCCCACCTCTATGATCTGACATCCCCCTTAGAGACCGTGAATTTTCAGATCCTTAGGCATGCCTCCGCCGCGCCACGTAGGCCGTCGGCCTGCCCCATTGTGCTGTGCGCACCGCTTGGCGTGGTTGTATCCGTGGGCAACACGCTGGGTGGCTATATCCGTGAAGTATTCGTTCACCCACCCTTCATGAAGAGACTTTACACGTTAATCTAGTAAACATGGTATGGGTTTAGAGGCTGTGGGACGCCACATCTAGCCGTGGATAGAGAACATGTCGTATGTGTGAATAGGGTCCATCGTTTTTATAGTATAGAGAGAGGTGTTTAGAGCCCCTAGCAGCCCGCGGTAGGGGTAGACTTATATCTAATATGATTCTTTCTCAGCGCTCCTCCCAAGTAGTAGGGCTGACCAGAATAGCCTCCAGGCTTCGATGGGGTCCTGGGCGGAGACCCTTACGGTTCTTGAGTCGAGTTGTTCCACGAAGGGTAGGTACGCTGCTCGCGAAGCCATGCTTGGCTGGAGGAACTCAAATTCAAACGTAACGGGAGAACGCACAGTATAGGGTTTAGTGTTCTTGGCTTTCATATACCCTTTCCGTGCCGCCTCCCTTATGAGGACCCTGGTGATGGAGGGATGGAGGCATCTGGCTGAGGAGCGGTCTATTGCGTACTTGACGACCGCCCCCTCCAGCTCGCCTAAGACCTCCTTTAGCTCTGATACCGCGTATTGGTCGCCGCTCGCCATGGTTACGGGTACACCCATGCTTCCAGCTATCATCGCGTTCACCTCCCCCTCACTTGTGGGTCTTCCGTTTAGGAGGACACGTGATGCGCCTGAGAAGGTGTGGCTCAGGACACCTCGGCCGCCAACCATTGAGTGGTAGCCCACAAATAAGGCGCAATCGAAACTCTGGTCTATACCCTCCATCATGTAGAGTGGCTTGTTCACACCAGAGATGAGTGTGGCGCCTGGGTGGAGTTCCTCTAGGAGTATGTTGGTCATACCACCATGTGAGTCGTTAACCAACACCTCTGAAGCCCCAGCCTCAAGCACACCCTCCACCGCGGCGTTAACATCCTGCGTCATCAGACGCCTGAAGCGCTCATAGTTCAGGTGGCCGGCCAAGACGTCGTCGATTGATACCACACCCGTGACGCCCTCCATGTCGGCTGAAATATACACCTTTCCACCCATGGTTTTCACCCGTAGTCGGGATCCCGCGCCGTTGAAGCGAGGCTTAGGGATGCCCTAAACCTCATATAAACATCGAGTGGGTCGTCGCCCACGATCTCTATGGTTCGACTATCTACCCTGCGGGCTATCGGGGCGTAGAGCACTCTGGCGGCGAGGCTACTCTGCGCGAATTCAACTGTGAGCGTGATTGGCTTGGACGGTGAATAAACCCTGAGTGACTCGGCGGATTTAACTGCTTCCTCAGCCGCCCTGTGGAGTTCCTCCTCAACGCGTGTGAGGCTTTCGCTGAGAGCCGAGTACCTGTCGATAGCCCTCTTCACCACGACCCCCCTAGCATCAGGGCAGACCGCGTGAACCTCAGACACGGCGTATTGGTCGCCCGCAACCAAGCCAACCGGCACACCGAAGCGGCCAGCAACCATGGCGTTTATCACACCCTCACTTGCGGGGACACCGTTCAAATACGCTCTAGAAACTATACCAGTCATAGTGTGACTCAACACCCCCTCACCCGAGGCCATCGAGTGGTAGCCCACAAAAAAGGCACAAGCAAATCCACCATCTATACCCTGCACCATACTCAAAGGCTTATGATAACCAGAGATAAGCTCAGCCCTCTCATCAAGCCCCTCAATCTTAAGATTCAGCATCCCATCATGGGAATCGTTGACGAGGACACCGTCAGCACCACCATCAAACGCACCCCTAATCACAGCGTTTGTCTCCCTAAGCATGACAACCCTGAAACGCTCATAGTCAGCCCTACCAGGAAGAACCTGGTTGGGTGAGACCACGCCAGTCAGACCCTCCATATCCACAGATATGAACACTCTTCGCATAAACACTCAACTCCCAGCACCGCAAAAAGCCTTTCGCACAAGAACGGCTCCGCCAAATGAGTACTCACCGCATGGAACACCAAATCTCAGCAGCCACCACGCTAGTAACACCCAATAAAACCACGCATAGCTCACCGTCAAACCAAGTGTTACACCAAGCGAACAACAGAATACATGTTGCCCTAAACTCTTTTTAAGATAGGAGCTGCTACCAGTCTTCTTCACCTCAGTAAAGTTGTATATATGCTTCTATAAATTAGTGATGCGCGGCGAAAATCCGTGTCACTTTGCTAAACAGGGATGGTGTTTGGATTATCGGGTGGTGCGCGTGGCCCCCAAGCGTGGGAAAAGCGTTATCCGGACACCGTCAGTAACTTCTAGGGCTTAAGACTAAGGGGGACAGGGTGCGTCCCCGCAGGGTTATTTAACCATGTTCTTCACGGATAAGCTATACAGGCTTAGACCTAGAGGTAAATGGGTGGGTACCCCACAGATTTACACATCTCAACTTGGGTTTAAGGGGCTGCCTAGGGGGACTCAGGCGTAGGCGTGGTTTACGCCGCGCTTCTCTTTGCCCTCGAAGAGTAGGTTAATGAGTTTTTCTAGTGTTTGTTCAAGTGTGATCAAATCCTCCTCGGCTAGTACGCTCAACCTCTTCTGCAGTGAGTGGAGGTATAGGTGGTTGGCTCGGTCAAGCAGCCTCTTACCCTTCTTGGTTAGTGTTACCGTCACAAGCCTCCTGTCACCCGTGTTGCGCTGGCGTCTTACAAGCCCTCGCGCCTCTAGCCTGTCAAGGGTGTAGGTTATCGCTGGCTTGGTGAGCCCTAGTCGTTCGGCTAGTTTGTTGGGGGTTATACCTCCCTTGGATAGTGTTTTGAGCACAACGTAATCAATACTCTTGAGGCCTACCCTTTTTAGCTCGGAGGATACCTCCTTACGTATAGTTGAAGATAGTTTTGAGGTCAGGCTGATTATGCGTAGGATATGCTCCTCTTCGTTTACCTCCACGTCACTTGCGATCCCCCATCACCTCCTCGGTTCGCTCGGGTTGAGCCGACGGCTGGGCGGCCTCCACAGAGACACCCTCTATGACGCCCTTACCGCGTAGCGCTGAGACAATGACCCCAAGTACTGTTAAACCCGCCCCTATATAGAATGATACGCTTAACGCTTGCATGAAGGGGTTGGCTATGGTCTCGGGGAACCAGTATTTGCCTGTGAGTGTCGCCACGGTCGCCGGGCTCAACGTCTGCGTGAGCTGCTGTGGTAGAGCACCCAGAATCGCGCCCACTGGGTTGTAGCCTAGGAACGCTGAAAAGAGCGCCCCCGTCACGGGTATTTTGGCTATCACCGGAGCGAGCTGAGGTGCACCCGCCTGTGCCACCGCTTGTGATAGGGCGCCTGGTAGACTACTCGTGAGTGCCGCTATGATTATTGTGAAGAATATTGCGAGGCTCGCGGTCTGAGCCGTGTTCTGGAAGGTGGTCCTCATACCGGAGGCTGCACCCCTGTGCTGCCTCGGAACACTATTCATTATGGCCGCCGTGTTGGGGGCTGCGAACAATCCGTTGCCTAGCCCCATTACGAAGAGTATTGCGGCGAACTCAGGGTATTTAAAGTTGTAGGGGAGTGTGCTAAGCGCTATGAAGCTCACAGCCACAATCGCTAATCCAAGCGTAGCTAAGAAGCGTGAACCATGCTTATCTGACAGCACACCGCTAAGCGGCCCCATCACCACGAATCCAGCCATCATAGGCAGAGTGTACACTCCAGCCCAGAAGGGTGTTGACGAATAGCTATAGCCGTGCAGTGGTAGCCATATTCCCTGCAGGAGTATGATGAGCATTATCATAACCCCACCGAAGCCCACCCCGAAGAATAGTTGCGCTAGTGTTCCAGCCGCGAATGCACGTATTTTGAATAGCTCCAACCTGAACATGGGCTCCTTTACCTTCCTCTCTATGAAGGGGAAGGAGATAAGCAAGGCGCACCCCACAATGAGTGAGGCTATAACCCAGGGGTCGGTCCAGCCAAGCGAGGATGAACCATATGGCAGCAGGCCATATGTTACCCCCAGTAACAAGAGTATTAGACCAGCAGCAAAGACGGTGTTACCTATGTAGTCGATACGCTGATTGCGGTTGATCACACCCGTATCCCTGAGTTTGAGGTAGCTCCACACGGTTCCGAACAACCCGAAGGGGACGCTCACCAAGAATACATATCGCCAGTCGGTGGCAGCCAATATACCCCCAAGCACCAAGCCAACAAGTGAGCCAGCGAGGGCGGCTATCTGGTTTATCCCCAGGGCTTTACCACGCTCATTCGCCGGGAACGCGTCGGTAATTATGGCCGCACTGTTCGAGAAGAGGAAGGCGGCGCCCACGGCCTGAATTATCCTGAAGATTATGAGCTCGAGGGCGCCGGTATCACCCTTACTGGGGGTTATCGAGAGCAGGACGGAGGCCGCTGTGAAAATCGCGAAGCCCAAATTGTAGAGTCTAACCCTACCGAATATATCTGAGAGTCTACCGAACGTCACGAGGAAGGCAGCGGTGACCACGTTGTAACCCATGAGTATCCATAGTAAGTATTGAAATGAGTTGAGTGGATTAATGTTGATCCCCCTAAATATTGCGGGTAGGGAGATTAGCACTATTGTGCCGTTAATCGACGCCATCAAAACACCAATAGTGGTGTTTGAGAGGGCAACCCACTTGTATTCTACCATTTGGAATCAAGTTAAAAATTTAATCGTTAACCTATAAACCTTTCTTAAGGATTGCTTTAAGCATTAGTGATAGACCAATCGGGCGCAAGCTTGCAGTATAGTGACTACGGAGCCGAATCGCGGTAGTCGTTGGGGATTAGGCTATTAGGAAAAACTAATAGCAAACACCACCCAATCTCAGTTATGCCTGAGGACACAGATACATGCTTAATAGTTTGGGATATGCAGAGGGGTATCGCACCCAACGCTTTCAACTACTCTCAAGTACTCCAAAACGTTAGGTCGCTTATTAATGCAGCAAGGTCCGCTAGGGTGCCAGTGATTTTCAGTCAGCACACGGGTTTGCCCTATCCGTTTATGAGTCAATACTCTAAGGAGTCGATGAGGAGAAGGGGCATCGACCCAAGCAAGGCTACATTTATGAGTGAGGGCTCCCCCGAATGGGCTTTCGTGGAAGGCATCGCCCCAGCGCCAGATGAATTGGTTATAAAGAAGCACACTCCTAGCTTCTTCGTTGGCACATACCTCGAGCAGATACTTAGAAATAGGGGGGTTTCAAAGATAGTGCTGTGTGGGGTGGCTACTGAGGCTGGAATAGTTGGCACGGCTTGGCATGGGGCAGCGCTAGGCTTCATACCTATAATCGTCGAGGACGCGGTGGGTGGTAGGGCTCAGGAAACACATGAGGCCGCACTTAAGGTAATGAGGAATATCTACACGGTGATCAAAACCTCTGAGGCAGTAAACATGTTAATGGGCACCACAAGATAGGAAAAGGGTCTACTGCACATTTAAACACAAAACCCAGTTCACCGCACAAGCATTAAACTAGCATTAATAGCTTAGCCCCACTACTGGAAAATCTAAAATCTGCGCGTTACCCACTAGTGTGAATTGGGCTCATATGAATTAGGAGTTATTTTCGCCCTATTTTCAGTTTTTGGCACAGCGGGTAACAGGGTGTTACTTAGTAAGCCGCTTACCCATGTGGATTCGAGGTTTGCGACATATCTTGCGTCGCTAGTGGGCGTAGCATTACTTTTTGCGGCCGACGCACTGTTAGGTGGAATAACCCACATGTTTTCAGCGCCAAGCTGGGAACTCATACTCTTCTGCACAGTAGGTGTACTCAACTCTGGTGTGTCACGCCTACTTCTGTATGTGGCCATTAGACACCTAGGTGCAAATCAGGCTGAGACGCTGCAGTCAACAACCGCGCTCTTCGCGTTCGTGTTCGCTGTAACACTCCTCCATGAAGGCATAAGCATCGAGGTATTGGTGGGTGGAATACTAATCGTCATAGGATCAGTGATTGTTGAGGCGCGTTTGAGCGCCGACAATAGGCGTGGGAACCCAACTGTGGGTGTTGTGAGCGCACTGCTCAGTAGTCTTGTCTTCGCATTTGTCCTTGTACTCATAAAAGCCGGTCTAGTGTCAGGCTATTCCTATATATCCGCCGCAGCCATCTCATCCATCGCCGCTCTCGCCTTCAACACCTTACTATACAATCCAAAGAAGCTTACCTCAGACCTTACCACTGCACCTAGGAGCATCATCGTATCCATGGTGGCCGCATCCAGCCTAATAGCCCTCTCTCAAATCTTCAGGTTCGGCGCCTTCAGCTACGCGTCAGCGGTAGTCGTGTCAGCCATAATCAGCACAAGCCCAGCTCTCGTGGTCGCGTTAAATCAAGCCATAGCCAATACCTCTGAGATCGTGAAGCCCAGAACCCTCCTAAGCGTAGGCTTAGTGGTGGTTGGCGGCATACTTGTCTCCTACTATTCAAAAATCGGTTAGCGAAGATATTATACTAGAGCAACTATTGAACGTTTAATCCGGGAACTAGTGGGTTACAGTCAACGGGCATTAAGCGAGCAGAGAATTGGATACTGTAGGGGTGAAGTTTCCGGGTTAGTGTAATCAATCAGCATATTAGTGTGTAGCACACTATTTAGCTTTGGATGGTATATAGACTGATTCATCTTAGAAAGGAGGTTAAGACAATTCAGCTCGGTGTGACCATCGAAGCACCACAAGTGGAGCTCATCGAGGAATTCGAAGCAGAAGCCGACTGGTTAGGCCGAATCGAGGAGCTAAGAAACATGGGGTTCGATATCCACGTCAAAAATGATACCGCTTACGCCGTTAAGCCAGGCGTCTACCGTAAAATTTAAGGCTCTCAAAAGGAGCACGACAATGGCTTAAAAACGATTTACGAATAGTAACACCGCTCAGATGTGATTTGAATATTCACCTAGACACCTCACAGAGATCATTGGTAAGACTAGCCTAATACGGATACCCAAAACCGTTTGGTAATACATTATTACGGTGGTGTGTTGATCCGCATTGCAACACTGCTTTAAACGTGGTATGCGGGCTTATGTGCGTTCCTCTCTCGATTAAAAGTTGAGCGTGACCGAAATCGACGGGGGTGAGGATGATACGGTTACAGAGAAGGAGCTTATCCCGAGCTGTTTCGCGTAGCGCTGTATTGCTGCGATAGCATTCTTTAGCAGGCGGCTCAGAAGGTTTGCGAATTTGCTCCAAAAAGAGGTGAGCCACTCGTGGTTCACCCTCAGATCACCCAGTACCTTCGATTTTAAACTTTCATGAGCACGTCTGAAGCTCTCATATATAGAGGTGTAAGCCGTGAAAACGCTGTTGGCAGCATTGAAAGCCGCGTCGGGGTCATTGGAGGCATCTAAAGAATTACTTAGACTACCCATTTCTTCGAGCGCCAAGAGTATTGCGTGATACTCCTCCCTAACCTTATGCATCTCAATACCCGCACTCTGAAGCTCTCCGCTTAAAGTATTCTTAAATTCATCAAGCTCGCCACCGATAGAATCATGATTAAGCGGCGACATGAATAATAATAGCTTACTCGGGAATAACCTTTATGGTTTCACGGTCAGTGTGCGCGGATAAACATTTCCTGCGATTAAAGTCCTCATCTTAAAAACTGTTTGCGTATTATCGTTTAGTTGCGTAAAATCTTATATATATTGGGGGAGAAGTGTTTGCAGTCAGATGAAGTTAGTAGTGGGTTTGTCGGGTGGGAGCGGTATAATATATGGTGTCCGCTTCCTAGAAGTGCTCAGGGAACTCGGCGTGGAGTCCCATCTGATATTCACGGCGGCAGCGAAGAAAACACTTGTGTTAGAGACTAATTACACGGTAAGCCAAGTGGAGTCGCTCGCAACTAGGGTGTACGGTGTGGGCGACATATCGGCTCCACCGTCAAGCGGCTCCTTCAAGACTGACGGAATGGTTGTGATACCATGCAGTATGAAGACGCTTGCAGGCATAGCCTCAGGGTACTCCGATAACCTGCTACTGAGAGCAGCCGATGTCACGCTTAAGGAGAGGAGACCACTCATACTCGTGCTCAGGGAGACCCCCCTCAACATTATACACATTGAGAACATGCTTAGAGCGGCTCAAGCGGGGGCGGTGATCGCGCCCGCTATGCCAGCCTTCTACCACAAACCAAAAACCATAGAGGACCTCCTAAACCACCAAGTAGGCAAAGTATTAGACCTGCTTGGTATAGAGCACAACCTCTTTGAGCGATGGAAGGGCGCCAAGTGAGCTACTCCGCCTTAAAAGGCGAGGTTTTGGAATCTTTATAAACAATCCTAAGCATACCCTAAGCTGTTTACCTCTTTACTGAGCCTAATCTCCCCACGTCTAAAGGCCTCATCTAAACCCATCACTGTGGTTTTGTAAGACTCATGCGGAAAAAAGCGCTCGGAAGCATCATAGCGCGTGTATGTTTGCGTGTAGGATCCCATTTATGGTTTCTTCCGGTAAACCCAGCTTCAAGAGCTCCTCCACGTTGTGTTTTATCGACTTCACACCCATTGTGGGCCAATCGGAGCCAAATATTGTCTTCGTCGATATCTCTGGAAGCCTTGGGAAGTACTCCAGCAACCTGTTTGGTGGTATCCCCGATATGTCGAGGTAGACGTTCTGGTGTCTTCTTAGGAGGAAGAAGGCTTGCTGGGTCCAGAATGGTCGGCCGCCATGCGCCATCACTATTTTGAGTCTGGGGTAGTCCACTGCAACATCATCGAGTAGCAGTGGGTCGCCGTACTTTATTCTAGCCCCTGGAAAGATGCTGGTACCCGTATGGAAGGTGACAACCATGCGGTTGGACCCTGCGTACTCATAAACTTTGGCTAGCCCACTATATAGTGCCTTATTCTCCGTGTATGCGTTGGGTTTAAAGAGCTGGTGTACTGGGTGCAGCTTAATCCAGTTCGAGCCGAATCTCGACCTATAGTCTTCAAGTAGGTTTACAGGGTTCTCATCCCTCACCGGGTCCACGGAGACGACGGGCCTCAGCCTGTCGGGGTACTCCCTGCAGTAGTTACCCACGAACTCCACTAGCTTGTGGCCGAAACCCATCACTTCGGGAGCCGGATAGGAAATTATGTTAGCCCACTCGACCCCTTCACGATCCAGTACACTGACCAGTCCACCCGGCTTCATGATTTCGCTGTAAACCTGGGCGTCATAGGTTTGAGACCCCGTGAACACCTGTCTAACTTCGGGTTTCATCATTTCTAGGGGGATCACGTGGATGTGGCAGTCGACTACCCTAATTCTCGACGTGATGCGCCACCACTACTGTTATAACCCCGCCGCCTGGGCACAGTCGGAACCCAAGAGATTCAAGGATCACCTATTAATACGCTTGTCCCTCTTCTTTGGCGATGGTCTCAACGGCCCTCTCGATCTCTTCCTCAGTGTTATAGAAGTGTGGTGCCAACCGCAGCCCAACTCCTCTAC
>Ga0209061_1003528_pt1 | contig 16786 bp, 15 predicted proteins | sample Coa_R1_10_FD_187157 | JGI IMG/M metagenome (GOLD analysis project Ga0209061, IMG submission 187157) | Surface soil microbial communities from Centralia Pennsylvania, which are recovering from an underground coalmine fire - Coalmine... | ecosystem: Environmental > Terrestrial > Soil >...
ATCAGCCAGACGGTCCGCGGCTCGTGACAAGCCCGACCTGGCGGCGGCGGCGCGCCGCCCTCGCCGGCCTAGCCGGTGCAGCCGGTCTCGGCTTGGCCGCCTGCGGCGCTCCGCCGGCCCATCCGGACCGGCCAACGGCGGCGCCACCGGCCCCGTCGCTCCCGGTCCCGCTCGCCACGTCGGTCGCCACACCCGACGGGACGTGGGCCGTCGTGCCCATGGGCCGCCTCGACCAACCCATCAACACCTTCTGGCAGCTCTTGCACCTGCCGAGGGGCGGGGGCCGATGGTCCAACCAGGTCGAAGCCACGGCCACGGCCACCAACGGCGGGCTGGTCCTGGCGCCAGCCGGGTCGTCGCTGCTCGTCGGCATCCGCCCGTCGACTCGGCTGCGCTTCACGCCCCTCATCGCCACAACCGACGCCGGGCGTCATTGGGCCAACGGCCTGATCGACAGCGGCCTCCAGGCCGACCCCACCGCTCTGGCCTTCACCGGCGCCGCCACCGGTGCGACGCACGCCGTCGCCCTCGTCAACCGCCCAGGCGGCCAGGAGGTCGTCGCCGCACGCAAGACGCTGTCGACGTGGCGGCGCCTGACGACCGTCGAGGCCCTGGCCGCCTCGCCCGCCGACCGGGCGTGCGAGTTATCCCGGCTGGCCACGGTCGGCTACCTCGGCTCCCGGCCGGCCACGGGCGGGAGCTGCCGCCGGGCCGGCACGGTCGGGCTGTTCGACTGGGACCGGAGCGGGTGGCGACTCGCCGGCCCGACCCTTCCGGCCGCCCTCCGCCCCGATCGGACCGCGGTCCTGTGGCTCCACGGAAGTACCGGCGGCGGGTCCACCGCGCTGCTGGCCCTGGTCGGCGGGGGGCACACCGACCTGTTGGCCGCCTGGCGGGATGCGACCGGCGGCTGGACCCTCTCATCGCCGCTGACCCTGGCTCCCGGAGAGCAGCTCACATCGGTGGCCCCAGGACCGGCCGGCTCGGCCGAGGTGCTCCTAGCCCCCGCCGGCGGCGGTCTTCGGCTCGAGCGGGCCGCCCGGGGCGCCGACTGGACCACCCAGCCCAGCCCGCCGGCGGGGACCCAGACGGTCGCCGTCACCCCCTCCGGCGGGCTCGACGCCCTCAGCGGCGCCGGCCGCCAGCTGACGGTCTCGGCGCTGCTCCCCCACCCTCCCCGCTGGGCCCGCCGCCAGGTCCTGCACGTGGCCATCCAGTACGGATCGTCGTCGTGACGGCCGACCCGACCTGAGCGGCAGCCATACTCGGGGCCATGCCATCGGCAACGAGGACGGCGACGCTCCCGACGTGGTGGTGGGAGCTGCAGCACCGCCGTGGGACCTGGGCCCGGCAGCTGGCCGCCGCCCACGAAGGTCCTCGCTACCAGGCGCTGGCCGCGGCCATCGAGGAGGGCGGGCCGGGACGGTCCGTCCTCGACCTCGGCTGCGCCCAGGGGCTGCTCGCCGCACACCTGACTTCCTGCTCGTGCCTCGGGGTGGACATCAGCGCGGCGGCCGTCGACGCGGCCCGGCTGACCATGCCCGATGACGGCCGCGGCCGGTTCCGCTTCGAGGTCGCCGACGTGAGGTCCTGGACCCCGCCGGCGCCGGCCGACGTGATCGTCTTCAACGAGCTGCTCTACTACTTCACCCGGCCGACAACGCTCGTGCTGCGGTACCTGCCGTGGCTGGCCCCCGGCGGGTCGGTGTGGGTGTCGATGTACCAGCCGGCGTGGTCCCGCAACCCGCTGATGCGGGTGCGGATCGACGCCGTCTGGGCGTCCCTCGGCCGCCAGCTCACCGTCCGCCGGCGGCTGGTGGTGCGGGATGGGCGGGCGCGGGTGCGGTTCCGGGTCGCCGAGCTGCAACGCCCTCAGACGCCCTGAGCCCCCGGGCGCGGTTGGGCGGGAGGGGCGACCGCTCAGACGAGGCGGCGTGAGGTGATCTTGCCGTCGTCGAGCTCGATGCCGAACCCGGGACGGTCGGGAAGCTCGAAGGACCCGCCGACCGGCGCCGGGGGGTGCTGCTCAAAGTGGTGGTGCCCGGGCATCGACAGGAGGAGGTACTCGACCATCGGGCAGGTGGCCGGCGACTGGCTGGCCACCACGTGCAGGGCGGCGTGGATGCTGTGGCCGTGCGGGATGACGGGGACACCGAAAGTCTCGGCCAGCCCGACGATGCGGACCAGCTCGGTGACGCCCCCACACCATTCGGGGTCGCACTGCAGCATGGTGAGGACGCCGTCACGCAGGTAGGGCAGGACGTCGGCCCGGTCGTAGAGGTGCTCGCCGGCCGACAACGGCACGCGGGTGGCCCGGTGCAGCTCCACGAAGGCCGGGTACTGGGACGGGGGAAAGGGTTCCTCCAGCCACCACGGCTCGAGGTGCTCGACCCGCCGGGCGAAGCTGCGGGCGTGGGCCAGGTCCCAGCCCATGAAGGCGTCGAACATGAGCCGGGTCTTCGGCCCGACCACCTGGCGGACCTGCTGGGCCATGGCCACGTCGGCCTCGAGACCCTCGGTGCCGTCGGCCGGGCCGTGGACGAGGAACCACTTCTGGGCCGGATAGCCCTCCGCCACCAGACCGGCGGCGAAGGAGGAAATGTGGCCGGGATCGTGCGACGTGCCGAGGGTCGAGGCGTAGGCGGGGATCCGCGACCGGGACGGGCCGCCGAGCAGCTGGTAGACGGGGGCGTCGTAGGCCTTGCCCCGCAGGTCCCACAGGGTGTTGTCGACCGCGCTTATGGCCATCTTGAGGTAGCCGTGGCGCCCGTGCCGGTCGAGGCGGTTGAGCTTGTCCCAGGCGATGGTGCCGGCCAGGGCATCCTGCCCGAGCAGGAACCCGGCCAGCACGGTGCGCACCGCCCAGGCCGCCTCCCAGTCGATCGGCCCGTAGAAGCCGTCGATGCCGGCGTCGGTGCCGATGCGCACATACAGCGCCTCGACCTCGCCGGCGGCCAGTTGCGCCTGGTACGCCCTCGGCGGTTGGTCGTGCCCGTGGCCGTGCTCGGGATAGACGTGGACCGGCTTCACCTGGCCTTGCCGGGGACCGGAGGCGGTCTCGGGGCGCGGACCTCTGACGGCGATGATCTCAACAGCCGCAATCCTGACGTGGCGCACCGCCGCTCCCCCAGAGTCATGAAACGATTTCGGTCCTCTGAAAACAGGCTATCCTTTGGGTCTTCAAGACAGCAACCGGGAGGAACGCATGCAGTACACCCAGCTCGGCCGTACCGGCCTGCAGGTCAGCCGCCTGTGCCTCGGAACCATGAACTTCGGGCCCCTGACCGACGAGCCCGACTCGTTCGCCATCATGGACCGGGCCCACGAGCTCGGCATCAACTTCTTCGACACGGCCAACCGCTACGGCGGCAGCAAGGGCCCCGGCGCCACCGAGACCATCATCGGCAACTGGTTCGCCCAGGGTGGCGGCCGGCGGGAGCGGACGGTCCTGGCCACCAAGCTGTTCGGCGCCATGGGCGACTGGCCCAACGAGGGGAGGCTGTCGGCGGTCAACATCCGCCAGGCCTGCGAGGCCTCGCTCCGCCGCCTGCAGACCGACCACATCGACCTCTACCAAATGCACCACGTCGACCGGAACACGCCGTGGGAGGAGATCTGGGAGGCCATGGAGGTCCTGCGCTTCCAGGGCAAGGTCCTCTACGTCGGGTCGTCCAACTTCGGCGGCTGGCACATCGCCAAGGCGCAGGAGGCGGCCAAGGCCCGCCACTTCCTCGGCCTGGTGAGCGAGCAGTCGATCTACAACCTGATCGAGCGGACCGTCGAGCTCGAAGTCCTGCCCGCGGCCGAGGACTACGGCCTCGGCGTCATCCCCTGGTCACCGCTGCAGGGCGGCCTACTCGGCGGGGTGATCCGCAAGGAGCAAAAGGACGGCTCCCGTCGCCACGAAGGCCGCAGCAAGGAAGCCCTGGAGTCCAAGCGGCCCCAGATCGAGGCCTACGAGGCGTTTTGCGACGAGCTCGGCGCCGAACCGGCGGCCGTGGCCCTCGGCTGGCTGCTGACCCGCCCGGCGGTCACCGCCCCCATCATCGGGCCCCGCACCATGAGCCAGCTCGAGACCTCCCTCGACGCCCTCGACGTCACCCTCGACGAGAAGTCCCTGGCCCGTCTCGACCAGATCTTCCCCGGACACAAGACGGCTCCCGAGGACTACGCCTGGTAATCGCCGGCTGAGCAGTACTCCCAGCGACGTCACCGGCCCCGAGGACACCCTTGGGGCCGGTGAGCGTCCGCTAACGGGCCGCCTTTTGGAGGGCGGCCCAGTCGACGACGATGCCGAGGCCCGGCGTCTGCGGGAGGACGAGCTCGCCGTCCCGCAATTCGACCGGAGCCAAAAACTCCTCTTGCCAGGGACGCAGCCCGGCGTAGCTCTCCACGATCAACCCGTTGTCGACGGCGGCGACGGCGTGCGCCCCGAGGTAGTGGTTGCCATGCGGGGCCATGGGCAGGTGATGGGCGGAGGCGACCGCCGCCACCCGGACCCACTCGGTAAGGCCGCCGCAGGTTTGCGGGTCGGCCTGGATGATGTCCGCCGCCTGCCGCTCGATGAGGTCCCGTTGCCCCGGACGACACCGAGTGGATCCCCGAGGTGGAGGCGGCGCCTCGACTGGACGTCAGCGTCTCCACCATCAAGAACCTCGAAGCGGCCGGGCGACTCAAGAGCGGCCGGTGGGGCGGAACGAGGGCATGGTGATGCGGATCGCCTTGAGAACCCTGGGATGGTTGGAGGCTCTCTGCAAATGGGCGCGTCTAGTAAACGGATGCGTGCGAGGCTTGGTATGTGTCCGACCGATCAACACCGTTCGTCGTCGAGCCGGCTGCCGATCCGGCCCTTCTAAGAACCCTGGCGGCCGCTGGCCTCCCTGCAGCCGGGCGGTTTGTTGCAAAGGCCGGCTGGGTTAGCCGGGCGTGGATCGGCGACGAGTACGTCGTGCGACTGAACAACGACGCACGCTTCCGCGACGCCTACCGCCACGAGGCGAAGGTCGTCAACTTGCTCGCCGGAAGCGAGGTCCCACACGCCCGCCACCTCGCCCACGGCGACGGACCAAACGGGCCGTGGTATGTCTCCGAACGCCTGCCTGGCCGAACCCTGTACGACGTATGGCCGACGGCGGACTCGCACACGCGCCAAGCAATGATCGAGAGCCTCGGCGCGGCGTTGCGCGCCCTGCACCGGGTTCCTGTCCCGACCGGCCTGATGCCGCCCTGGCTGGCTGACGCGCTCACCGGCGGGCCGTGGGCTGCGTTCCACCCACCCGTGGTAACTGCGGCGCTCCAGCAGGTCGAGGAGGCCCGGTGCACGGCTGGTCATGACGAGCGCCTGCTCGCGGACGTCGCCGATTGGATCCAGGAGCGGCTGGCGCTCTTCGCGGTGGACGAACCCGTCCTCGTCCATGGTGATTTACATGGGTCCAACGTGATGGTTGACCAAGGACGCGTCACCGGCCTTATCGACTTCGCCGAGGCGTTGGCTCAGCCGGCGGATGTCGAGCTGGATATCATCCTGCTCTGGTGCGCAAGGGCGCGACATTTCTCACCCACGCCCGGCGAACAAGGGCTCGACGAGACCTCACTCACAGAGGTCCCGCGATGGCTGCACAGCGCGTACCCGGAGCTGTTCGAGCGCGAGCATCTCCGCGATCGGTTGAACTTCTACGACATGCAGGGGCAGCTCGCGCTCTACGCACACCACCCCCAGCCTGACGAACGCGAAGCGGCGCACGACCGTATGGCCCGCCTGCTTTTCGGCCATAACCATCTAGATGAACTCGACTGGTAGGTCTTCGTCTTCGCGCCTATACGGGACATCGTGACCGTACCCGAATCTGGGCGCGTCAGCTGGCTCACGTCCGCCACGGCCCACACCATTCTCCCACAGCCCCGCCTCTCCCGAACCGATCTGTTGTTGCGGGCCCAAGGGCAACGCGCCAACCGCTTTCGCGGCCGGCATCCCCCCGTCGCGGGGTGAGTCATCCCGAGGCGAGCCGGGAGTATGCCGGGCGACTGACGCCGTAGCCATGGGACAACAACAGGCAGGGCTAGGCATGCCTCATCCCCGCCGGAAATGGCAGACTTGCACGGTGCGAATCAGCCAGGCGGGCGCGGATGACGTCGCCGGCCTATCTCGACTGCTGTGGCTCGACACCTGCGGTGAACAGGCACTACAACAAGTTCCTGACGGGTTCACGTCGGAACTCGCGCGGTGGTGGTCCTGCCACCAGGACTCACACGTGGCCTTCGTCGGCCGGCTGGTCCAGCCCGAGATCGTCGGGATGGCCTGGGTCGCGCTCGTCCCTCGTGTCCCAAGACCGGGGGCGACGAGTCGACTATCGGCTGACATCCAGAGCGTCTTCGTCCTGCCTGAGCATCGAGGACAAGGGATCGGCTCTGCACTCGTCCACGCTGCCGCAGAACACGCAACGCACGTCGGAGCGCTCCGTGTGACAGCCCACTCCGGCCGCAAGGCGGTCCCCGTCTACGAGCGGCTGGGGTTCGAGTCGTCTCGGCAGCTCCTGCAGCGCCCTTCCAACTAGCAACGCACCGTACCCCTCTGCCCCGTCCGCAGCCGAGGACGCCACGATCGTCACGCCATCGCGGCGATGGCGTCGCCTTTGGCCACCGGCTTGCGCCACCCGGTGAACGTACGGTGCCATAGCCGGGCCGCGTCGAGCGGGTCCTCGCCGACACGCGGGCCGCCAGTGAACTCCCGAAGGTGCTCCCCTTGAGGCTGCCGAACGTGATGCCGCTCACGCCCTCGTCGGTGTCGACCGCGGTAAAACCCATGGAGCGCCGCCGACTCGTAATGATCGAATTCCAGTAGGGATGCCCGCACTCGCCGAGGTCGAACGACCGGAAGGTGACATCGGTGATGTTCATTGGGCAACCTGCTTCCCTGCTACTGGCGTGCGACCGGGGGCCCCGTCGTCCGCCAGGCGGAGCTCACGAGCGCAGCTTTTTGAGCGCCTCCTCGTCCAGCTCAACCCCCAGACCCGGGGAAGTAGGTGGAACCATCCGGCCCTTGTCCGGGAGGACCGGCTCCTGCCAGATGGGGCACTCGTCCCGCAGCGGGTGCGGCTCGATGTTGTACTCCTGCGGGTACACGCACATCGGGGTGCTGGCCCAGAGGTGCAGGTGAGCGAGCGTGCCGATCGTCGGCTGGGTGTTGTGCACCGTGATCGGCTTGGAAAACGTCTCCGCCAGCGCCGCGATCTTCCTGAACTCGGTGATCCCACCGCACTTGATGACGTCGAACTGCAGGATGTCGATGTTGGCGCGAAGGATCAGGTCGCGCACCTGCCACTTGGTGTACTCCTGCTCCCCCGCGGCAATCGGAATGTCGACGGCGGCGGCCAGCGCCGCGTAACCGTCGTGGTCGTGAGCGGCCAATGGCTCCTCGAAGTGCCAGACCCTGTACTCCTCGAGTTGGCGCGCCACCTTGATCGCGGTGTGGAGGTAGTAGGCGTTGTTGACATCAACCAGGATGTCGAACTCGTCGCCCACCGCCGCCCGCATGGCCCTGACCGTGTCCAGCGTGTAGTCGACACCCTCGTCTCCCATCCAGGGAGTGGCCGAATGGATCTTGTAGGCCCGGTACCCCTGTTCCTTGAAGCTCACGGCTCGCTCCGCCTCGGCCTGCGGCGACATGCCCCGCATCATGGAGCTGGCGTACACCTCGGGCGCCTCTCGCAGCAGACCACCCAACAGGGCGTAGACGGGCTGGCCGGCGACCTTGCCGGCGATGTCCCACAAGGCGATGTCGATACCCGCCATGGCCTCGAGCTGCGCGCCCATCGGACCCAGCTTGTAGGGCTGGTGGTACATCCTCTGCCACAACCGCTCGATGTTGGCAGGATCCTCACCAACCACTAACGGAGCGAGGGCGTGCTCGATCATGGCATGGGTGACCTGAGCATTCATTGGGCTGACTTCGCCGACTCCGCTCACCCCTTCGTCGGTGTGAACCCGGACGAGGTGATAACGGTCCAACAAGATGATGGACTCCACTCCGACGATTTTCATCAGGACGCTTCCTCTCTCGCTGTTCGTGGACTCACTCAGACGAAGCGGTAGTGCAGCGCGTCGACGTCGATGCGGTGCTCGTCGTCGGCGGCGAGGGCGACGTTGGCGTCGACCTCGGCCGCGGTGTTCATGCCGACCAGGGCGCAGTCGATCTCGGGGGTCGAGAGCACGAAATTGATGGCCAGGCGAGCGATGCGCTCGGCCGGAAGCTCGGGGAACTCGGCCTGCAAAAGCTTGCGCAGCACGCCGGAGGTCGTCGTCCGCATGGTCAGGATGCCCATGCCGGCTGCCCGGGCCATCGGGATGACGCCGAACGGAGCCCGCTGGTGGTCGCAAGGGTCCTGGTAGATGACGTTGTAGGCAATCTGGAGCGTGTGGAAGGCTCCGGAGCGGATCAGGTCTTCGAGGCCGCCGGAAGGCGCCTCAGCGGTGATGCCGACGAAGCGGGTGACACCGGCCTCGCGCACCTCCCGCAGCCACGGCACGACCTCGTCGAGGACCCACACCGCCTTTTCGTCGTCCCATGTGTTGCCGTGCAACTGGAGGACGTCGACGTGGTCGGTCCGCAGCCGGTTGAGGCTCTGCTTGACCGACGCCCACCACCGCTCGGGCGGGTCGCCGGGTGCCACCCCGACCTTGGTAGCCAGCACGATGTCCTGGCGTCGACCCTCGAGGGCCTCACCGTAGACCTCTTCGGACCGTCCGGCCCCGTAGCCGGGCGCGGTGTCGAAGAGGTTGACGCCGGCTTCGAAGGCGCGGATCAGGGCGTCCCGGGCGGCGTCCATGAAGCCGGCGTCGTCGCGCCGACCGGCGGTCAGGTAGTCGGGAATACCGATGACGGCCCCGCCGAATCCGAGCCGGGCCACCTCCAGTCCGGTCGTGCCCAGCGGAACGCGCCTCAGACCCACCCGACCTCCAGAGCTTCAAGTAAGAGAAACCAATTCCCTTAGCTGAAGCAACGATAGCAAGTCAGCCGGCGCCGGCAAAGGTGACCTGGTGGCGCTGAACCATCAGGCGCAGTGTCTCATCGCCCGGGGCGTCCCAGATCTCCTGGTTGAACAACTCGACCTCGAGCGGCCCCTCGTAGCCGTGGCTGTAGGCGAGGCGAACGATGCCGGCGATATCGGCGCAGCCGTCGCCGACGTGGACCCGGCCGAGCAGGGCGCCTTGGGGCAGCGGACCGGTGCTCCAGTCGGCGGCCTGGACGAGAGCCAACCGCCCGGCCGCCCGGCGGATGCCGTCGGCGACGGTCGGATCCCACCACACGTGGTAGGTGTCGAGGGCCACGCCGGCGGTTTCCGGCAGCGGCTCGACCACGTCGAGGGCCTGGTCCAGGCTGCAGATGACGCCGCGGTCGGCGCAAAACATCGGGTGCATCGGCTCGAGGGCCAGCCGCACGTGGCGGGCGGCGGCCGGCTCGACCAGCGCGGCCACGCCCGCGGCTACCTGCCGGCGGGCACCGGCCAGGTCGCGGCTGCCGGGCGGCAACCCGCCGGGAACCAACACGAGGACCGGCGCGCCGAGGGCGGCGGCCTCGTCCAGGGCGCGCAGGTTGTCGTCGGCCGCGCCCGGCGAGCTGAAGAAGCCGCCCCGGCACAGGCTAGTGACGGTGAGGCCGCTGTCGGCGACCATGCGGGCGGCGACCTCGACGCCGACGGCCTCGACCTTGTCCCGCCACAGACCGATGGCGGTGATGCCGGCCCTGACGCACCCGTCGAGGGCCTCCCGGAGCGACCACCCGTTGGTCGTTCGCTGATTCAGCGAGAGCACCGGCACCGGATCGGCGGCCACTAGAGCCTCATTTCTCCGAAAACGCCGAGAAAGCACTCGAGGCGTCGGGCGGCCAATTCGGGATCCGGGAAGAGGCGGGCGTCGTCAGCCAAGCGGAAGAGCTCGACCAGGTGGGCCGGCGACCGGGCCGATTGCTGGCCGTCGACCATGGCGAAAGTCGGCTGGCGCCCGCAAATCCAGGCCAGGAAGGCGAGGCCGGTCTTGTAACGGTAGGTGGGGGCCGCGAAGCAGCGCCGGGCCAGCGGGATGGTGGGCTCGATCAGGGCCCGGTAACCGGCCACGTCGTTGTGGTCCAGGCAGCGCAGGGCGGAGGCGGCTGCCGGGCCAATACCGTCGAAAATGCCGAGCAGGGCGTCGCTGTGGCCCGTGGCATCGCCGACGATCAGCCGGTCGTAGTGAAAATCGTCCCCGGTGTAAAGGCGAACTCCGACCGGCAGCCGGGCCCGCAGAGCCAGCTCCCGTTCCTCGTCGAGGAGGGACACTTTGACTCCGTCGACCTTGCCGGGGCGCTCCTCGATGATGCCGAGGAGGACGTCGGCGGCCGCGTCCAGGTCATCGCAACCCCAGTAGCCGGCCAGGGCGGGGTCGAAGGCGGTGCCCAGCCAGTGGAGGATCACCGGCTGGCGGGCCTGCTCGAGGAGCGAGCCGTACAGCTGGCGGTAGTCGTCGGGACTCCGGGCGGCCGCCGCCAGGTGGCGGCTGGCCATGAGGACGACGGTCGCTCCGGCCGCCTCGACTTCCTCGAGTTGTTCCTCGTAGGCCGCTTTGATCCGATCCAGACCATGCGGGCCGGCGGGTAATTGATCGGTCACCGCCCCACAGGCCAGCCGGCCGCCGACCGCGCGAGCTTCGGCGCCACTCCGGCGGATCAGCTCACGAGCGGCGGGCCAGTCGAGGCCCATGCCCCGCTGGGCCGTGTCCATGGCGTCGGCCACACCGAAGCCCATCCGCCACAGGTCGTGACGGATGGCGAGGGTGGCGTCCCAGTCGAGGACGGCCGGGGCACCCGGGGTGTTGTCCGCCCCTGGGTCAGCCACGACGTGGGCGGCGGCGTAGGCGACCCGGCTGCGCGGCGGCGGCCCCTGGGCGGGGGGCAGCGGTTCGCGTAGCTGCCGGCGCCCCTCGGGGAGCAGGACGGTGGCGGTCACGAGGCAGGGGCCTCGAGCGCCGGCACCTCGAGCTTGCGACCCTCCCGGGCGGATTGGACGCCGAGGGACGCCAATTGCACCCCGCGAGCGCCGGCCCACAGATCCCAGGGAAAGGGGGTGCCGGCCACCACGTGGGAAAGAAATGCCTCCCATTGGCGCTCGAAGGCATTGCCGGTGGCGCCGTTGTCGGGGACCTCCTGCCATCCGGCCCTGAAGTCGTAGCCCGGCGGGGCGTCGGGGTCCCACGTCGCCCGAGGGGTCACGGCCCTGGGCTGGTAGCGGCAACGTTGCAGCCCGGCCACGGCCGAACCCTCGGTGCCGTCGACGTGGAACTCGACCAGCTCGTCCCGAAATACCCGCGTGGCCCAGGAGGAGTTGATCTGGGCCACCACGCCCCCGTCGAGCTCGAAGACGGCAAAGGCGGCGTCGTCGGCCGTGGCCGAGTACGGCTGGCCGTGCTCGTCCCAACGGGTCGGCAGATGGGTCGCCACTTGGGCGTAGACGGAATGGACCGGGGCGACCACCTCATCGAGCACGTACCGCCAATGGCAGAACATGTCCGCGACGATGCCGCCGCCGTCCTCGGCCCGGTAGTTCCAGGAGGGCCGCTGCGACGGCTGCCAGTCACCTTCGAACACCCAATACCCGAACTCGCCCCGGAGGGCGATGATCCGTCCCAGTGCCCCGCCCTCGATGAGACGCCGGAGCTTGCGCAGGCCGGGCAGGAACAGCTTGTCCATGACCACCCCGTTGGGAACGCCCCGGGTGTCGGCGGCGACGGCCAGGGCCACCGCCTCGGCCAGCGTGGAGGCGGACGGCTTTTCGACGTACACGGCCTTGCCGGCGTCGATGGCGGAGGAAAGGGCGGGGAAATGTTCCGAAGTGGTCTGGGCGTCGAAATAGATCTCGACCGTCTCGTCCGCTAGCACCTCGTCGAGTGACGTGGTCCAGTCCTTCAGGTCGTGAGCCTCGGCGATGGCGGCCAGCTTGGCCGGGTTGCGGCCGACGAGCACCGGCTCGGGCCACACCGTCGTCCCGTCGGGGAGCTCGAGCCCGCCCCGCTCTCGCATGGCGAGCAAGGAGCGGACCAGGTGGTGGGTGTAGCCCATCCGGCCGGTCACTCCGTTCATGGCGATCCGTACGACTCGCTTGCCCACCGAGCTGCTCTCCTCATGATACAGAAAGGCCTTACTGATTACGGTCGACCGTACCAGCTACCATGTCCTCATGCGCAGCCCCAAGGGGAGCAACGCTCCCTTTCGGAGACCGACGTTGAGCGACGTCGCTGCGCTGGCCGACGTCTCGGCCGCCACCGTCTCACGGGTCCTCAACGGCAACTATCCGGTCGCCGCCGAGACCCGAGTCCGGGTGCTCGAGGCGGTCGAGACCTACAATTACGTGCCCAACGCCCACGCCCAGGCGTTGGTGCGGGCCCAATCCGGCATCATCGGCGTGGTCCTGGCCGACGTGTCCGACCCCTTTTTCGCGGAGATTGTCCGGGGTGTCCAGAGCGCGGCCCGAGCCGCCGCCCGTTTGGTGGTCATCTGCAACACCGAAGGTGACCCGGACCAGGAGCTGCAGTACGTGTCCCTGCTCCGCACCCAGCGCGCCGACGCCGTCCTCGTGATCGGCGCCGCCCCCGACGACCGGCGCATCGGCAAGGAGATGGGGCGTCACGCCGAAGGCCTGGCCTCGCAGGGAGGGGTACTCGTCTACTGCGGGCGCCCGAGGCCACCGGGGACCCGCGCCGGCAAGGTGGTGCCCCTGGACAACCAGGGCGCCGGCCGCCTCGCCGCCCGGCGGCTCCTCGACGCCGGCCACCGCGACCTGCTCTACCTCGCCGGGCCCCGGGGGGTCAGCACGACCGCGGCGCGCCACTCCGGCGTCACCGCCGAGTTCGAGCAGCGTCGGGTCGCCGCCCACCGCCTGCAGGTGGCCCATGGTCCCCTCAATCGGGAGACCGGCTACCAGGAGGTCGGGATCCGCGCCGACGCCGGGGTCCTGCCCAATGCCATCCTGGCCGGCAACGACCTCCTCGCCATCGGTGCCATGAGCGCCCTCCGGGACCGGGGGCTCGCGGTGCCGGCGGACGTGTCGGTGATCGGGATCGACGACGTGCCCGTTGCCTCCGACGTGACGCCCCGGCTCACCACCGTCCGCCTCCCGTTGATCGCCTTGGGGCAGGCGGGGGCCCAGGTGGCGTTCGGGCTGACGTCGGCGGCGACGACCGAGCCGGCCCAACTCGTCGAGCGAGAGTCGGTACGTCCGGTTCGCCGCCGCCAACGCGGCTAGCGGCAAGCGCGATCGGCCACCGTCAGGTCGGATAGGGCGCGCGCGGGAAGTTGTTTTGCTGGAAATCCCCTGGGGCGTCGATCGCTCCGTCAACGATGTTGTCGAGGATGTAATTGTGGCCGGGCGTGTCATCCAGCACGGTCGTGGACCCGGAAGCGGCGGCGGTGAACGTGTTGCCCTTGATCATGACGTTCTGCGCGTTTCGCAGGTGGATGCCGATATTGGGATAGGAGTTGATGATGTTGCCGTCGATGAGGATCTGGTCCTCGGGGATCGACGCCTGCCCGCCGTAGACGGCGATGGCGGCCTCTCCCGAGGCTCCGGCGTAGTGGTTGATGTAGTTGCCCCGGAACGTGATCTGACCGGTAAAGCCGCGGCCGTACGGATTGCTCGTCTCCATGAGCACACCCTGGGAGGTCCCGTTGACGCCGAGGTAGTTGTCGGCGATCAGCGAGTGGTAGCAGTCGAGGAGGTAGAAGCAGTTGTTGGTGGCTCCGTCGACGATGTTGCCGATGGCCTGGACGAGCTCCCACCCTTCGAAGTGGAGGGCGTCGGTGAACCCGTACATGCTGTTGCCGGTGAAAAGGCACCCGGCGTCGAATTGCCGGTTGGCGGCGCGCTGGCCGTACACGCCGTACAGCAGGTTGTAGAAGACGTTGTCCTCGATCTTGGTGTTGTCGCTGTCGCTCAGCGCGATCCCCACGGCCGTGTGGGCGTTGGATCCGAGGAACTGGCAGCCGGTGATGATGGGGTCCCGCTGGTTGACCGTCAAGATGCCCGTCCCGGCCCCGTCCAGGTAAAACCGGCACCCGCTGATGAGCGTGTCCTGGAAGGGGGAACGCAGCTGGGTTTCGTTGAGCTCAACGGCAGCACCCGAGCCTCCGTAGCGGATCCCCAGGTCGGCCAGCTGCATGGCCGGCCCCGGGTACACGACCGCGGTGCTCGGCTGCCCGAAAGCGATGCCGGTGGTCAGGGAGCTGGCGAAGACGAGGGTCGTCGACGACCAGCCGCCGACGCCGACGATACGGATCGGGGCGGAGGCGTTGAGCTGCTGGTTGATGGCGTACGTGCCGGGAGGGACGAGGACCGTCCCGGGGCCGCCCTGGGCGGCGTCGAGCGCCCGCTGGAAGGCCGGGCCGTCGTCATGGGTGCCGTTGCCGACGGCGCCGAAGTCTTTGACGTCCACGGCGCCGAGCACGCTCCCGCGCTGGGCGGCGGAGGCGACCGCCTCCCCGCCGCGAAGCCGCCCGACACCCAGGGTCAAGGCGGCGGCCGACGGGACCGCTCCGGCCAAAGCCGCTCTCCGGGTAAACGTCCCGGAGAATTCGGATGGTTTCATCACTTCTCCTCTCTCTTTTTTTGTCATGAGCTACTCAGCGGTCAGCCGGCCCACGCCACCCCGAGCTCCGAGAAGAGCCGGCCGGTACTGACCGCCTCCTCGATGACGGCGTCGGCCTCGGAGATGATGGGATGGGCGTCCTCGCCGGCGCCCTCGACGCGGATCCACCGCTCCTCGATGGGCCGGACGGGAGCGGCGTGGACGGCCTCGACGATCGCCACAAACGGCCGGCTCCACGCCAGCGGACAGGAGAGCGAGCCTTCCTGCCCGCTGACGACATCGAGCAGCTCGGCCAGCAGGCTGCGTCGGGTGAAGGTTTGCCGGGCACGCTCACCGCCCTCGACGAGGTCGACGACATCCTGGGTGTAGTGCCAGACGAGGGAGCGCCCACCGGTGCGCACGTGCAGGGCCGGCTCCTCCGGCCTCTCGGCGCACAGCGTCACCGCCACCACCCAGCTGGCGCCGCTGGCCGTTTTCACCCGCAAACAGGCCGTGTCCTCGACTTCGATCGGGTTGGCACGGTAGCGCTCGACCTCGACGGCGCCGACAGGGGCGCCGCCCACCGCGATGCAGTTCATGACCGCGTGGGCGAAGGGATTGGACAAGGCGCCGTCCCCGGCGGGCGAGCCGTTGACCGAGGCCCGGCCCGTCCAGGCGCCCCGGGTCCAGTAACGCCGGTCCCGTTGCCACCGGCCGGTGGCGCCCAGCGTGGCGGACGGGTCGGCCGCGTCTCGTCCGGCGAGGCGCGCGACGTGCTGCAGGGCGTCCGAGCCCAGGCTCTGGAAACCGACCTGGCAGAAGCGGCCGGTCCGGGCCATGGTGTCGAGGAGCCGAGCGAGATCGGCGCTGGTCGCCGTCGGCGGCTTTTCGAGGTACAGGTCACACCCCGCCTCCATGGCGAACTCCCCCATGGAGGCGTGCAGGTGGGGTGGCGCGGCGACCACCACGACCTGCGGCCGATAGTGCTCGATGGCCTGCCGGTAGTCGTCCAGCCACGCGGCGCCGAGGCGGGCGGCGATCACGCCCGCCTCGCCGCCCGCCGGGCGGGTGTCGGCACAGGCCACCAGGCGGGCCTGCCCGGCGGCAGCAAGGCGCTCCAGTTCGCGCAGGTGGACCAAGCCGTAGCCGTGCCCCCCGACGAGGACGACGTCGACCGGCTCAGTGCGGACTGGGGAGGGCAGCGGATCAGTGGTTGGTAGTGACGACAAGGTGGGCGTACTCCGCGATCAGAGGGGACATCTGGCGAAACCCGAGCCGGCCGCCACCCGCGAGGGGCGGCAGGCCGTCGAGCGCATCCGGGGCGTCGAGGACGGTCAGGCCGTCAACCGCGAAGCGGATCCGGTGGCCCTCCCTCGTGAGCTGCAACCGGTACGGAGGGCGGGCGTCGGCGACGGCCGGCAGCGGGTCGGCGCCGGAGCCGAGGAGGTGGAAGCCTCGACTCCGGCGGAGATTGACCGTCCGGAGCCGGCGCTCCTCCTCGCTCGAGTGGCGGAAGTAGGACAGGTGGTAGGTCTCGATGTCGCCGTAGCGGTAATGGTCGTATTCGCCCGTTCGAGGGGCCAACCCGGGCGCCAGCAGATCCCCGCCTCCCGCCGCTTGGGCGGCAAAGAACACCATGGCCAGGCCCGGCTCGGCGACCGGCCAAAATTGCCATTCGGCCACGAATTGCTCCGGCAGCCGGCACGGGAACCACGTCACGAAATTGGCCTGTTGCCCGTCGGACGGTGGGCGCCGGCTCTCCATGCGAACGCGTCCCAACGGGCAGCTGAAGACGGCGTCGCCTTCCACCTCGACCTCCTCGAGATCGCTGACCGCTCCCAGCTCGTTGCGGTACACGACGCCGGTCACCCGGCCTCCCCGGTGGCCCGGCCGAGCCAGGCCTGCTCCAGGGCCCTGGGCGCCAACTGGAGGCACTCGATGGCATTGAGCGACCACTGCGAGACGGTGTTGGTGCTGACCCAGGGGATCTCCTCGACGGCGCGGTGCGTCAGCTCGACCGGCACGGGCTGGGGCTTGACGCCCCCGTTGCCGCCCGGACCGTTGCCGAGGACCAGCTGCCAGGCCCGTGCCCCCAGCCCGTCGTCCTTATCGACGGCGGCCGCGAACCCGACCAGCCTTGCGTGGAAGATGGAGCGGCCCCAATGGGCCCGGCTCACCGGCCCGTCACCGGCGGCCT
>Ga0209061_1003530_pt1 | contig 16775 bp, 22 predicted proteins | sample Coa_R1_10_FD_187157 | JGI IMG/M metagenome (GOLD analysis project Ga0209061, IMG submission 187157) | Surface soil microbial communities from Centralia Pennsylvania, which are recovering from an underground coalmine fire - Coalmine... | ecosystem: Environmental > Terrestrial > Soil >...
ACCTCCTGAGCCGAGGAGAAGTCGACCCACGCGATCACTTCCGGCGGGAGCGGTTCGTAGTCCCATGACGAACCGGCCTGGATCACCTTGTCCACCGTCTGGCCATGCGCGTTCTCGACCTGCACCACGCGCTCAGGTGACTGCCTCATGTCATTGAGGTGCCACTTGAAGTAGGGCATCGCTTCCGGAAAGAAGCGCGCGATCTCTTCGCGGATCTGGCCCCACGAGTGGCCGATGTAGATCCACTTCCCATCATCCGACTCGTGGTCGACTTCCAGGCCGTGAAACTCCCCGTCCGTATCGAGCACGAACCGTGCGCCGCCGCGCGCCGTGCGGAACTTGCGGCCGAACCGCTCCCCCATGTGCTTCAGCTCTTCCGGGCTCTCCTCGAAAAAGCTCTCCCAATACTCCAGCGCCTCACGCTTGGCCTCGGCGCGCTTGACGATGACGCCAGCTGCGCCGCAGATCGAAAGCCGCCTCTTGCCGTCGCCGACGTCGCGGATCTCGACTTCCAGGGCGCACCATTCGCGCGGTCCACTGCCTTCCTCGGGCGGCAGCTCACGCAAGAGCCTTCGCTTGATCGTCGCGTTCATCGCAGAAAACCTCCTCTCGATTGCAGCGGTGTGCGCGGCCCCGTGAGGCCGCACACCGCCGGAAGCGAAAAGTCACCGGTCGACTTCGTAGCCATCGAACCACGGTCCGCGAACTTCCGTCCGGCGCACGTTGCGCGCGAGCTTGCACGTGCGCGAAGACGTCTCGGGATCGTTGCAGTGCGCTTGCGCCTCGGCGAGGGTAAGACCGCTTTTGATCGTCCTCTTGCCGCCGCGGAAGTACATCCGCACGATCTTGTACTTGTCGGGCATGATCGAAACCTCCCCCGCGCGTCCACCACTTGGCGCGGCGCGCGCGCGAGGGAACCTGCGATCTAGTTGCCGGCCGACTCCGCTACGCGCTTGTGCAGCGTGCGAAGCTCGCCGGCCTCTTTCGAGCCGAGCAGATGATACGCCTGGGGGACGTGATCCACCCCCTTGGGGGTGAGCGACGCTTTGCCGTCCACCACGTTGACGAGCCCCGCCGACGCGAGCACCGCTAGCGGTACGCGAAGGAAGTTATTCGCATCGGCGGGAGCGTCGCAAAGCATCATTACGATGCCGGCCATGTTTTTCGAGAGACGCATGTGTATGCCCTCCTAGAGCATCGGAAGAGACGCGACGGCGAATCGAAGATCTCCGAAAGTCGAGATCTCCGATCCATCGCGCCCCTTCCGATGCCGCGATCGTCACGCATTCGCATCACCTATCGAAAGCACCTCCTTTGCTTGAATTCACTTCGCGCGAATGCCGCACGCGTCCGATCGCATTCTCGGGCGTTTGCTCATGCCATCGGCCAACGCGTCTCACGCGTTGCGGGGGATTCTTACCCCTCTGGGGCCCTTGGGAGACTCCCCAGCTCCCGCACGTCTTCGCCTCACCCGCAAGTCTTCGGACCATGCTCCGAATGACAGGAAGGCCGCGCTTCGCAGTGCGGCAAACTTGCAGGCTTATCGACCCCGTGCGAGTGCCGAGTACCGTCCCGGACCGACCGTCGCGCCCACCGTAGTGGGCGCCGCGGGCTTGGGAGCTGGCCGTCAACGCGATCCCGTGCGAGGGATCGGGCGTCCTCTCGTACCCCGACCCTCCCCGGCTTGATCGCGCTCCGCGCGTCCGTGGGTCTTGGCGGGCCCCGCGTCCCCCCGGGGGGCCGCGTGTGAGGCGGACCCGCGCGGGGGGCGCGAGATTCGGGACTGACTACCCCGAGAGGGCGCCGGCTGCGCCGACGTCGGAGGGGGGTATTGCAGGGGCGGTGCCAACTTTTTGCGACGGGATTCCGCATACTTAGCCGATCCGGCAGCGTAACACCCGCCCCCAGGGGGCGTAACACCGTAACAGTTACGGCGTAACGTTACGCTTTAGCGGGCTCATCTTTATCCGGGCTTAGGACGGAAGCAAGCTCATCAGAGCCTTTTAGCAAGCTCATCGGGACGGTTTTCGGCATTGTCGGCGAAACGGCCGAGGCCTCGCGCGGCGCCGCTACGGGGCCCGGCGCGGCCGTTCCCCGGGCGCCCCGGGGTGGCCCGCCCCCCGTGGGGACGCCCCTGGTTGCCGCCCCGGGGGGGCCGGGGGCGGCCGGGAAGGTTGCCCGGGGGCCGCTTGCGGGGGCGCCGGAGGCCTCCGGCGGGCGCCCGGGACGTGGAACACGTATAAGTATGCGTAATCATTGAGTTTTCTAGAGAAAAAGCGCGCTAACCCCGCGAAAAAGCTAATGGGTGTTATGTTGCGGGCCGATGCCGGTGCATCGCCTCCCCCCGACGTCGGCCGCGGGCGCACCGCCGGCCGCCGATCCCGCTTCCCCCGCTGAAAACCCGGGTTCCGAGGCCTCAGGGCTCTCCCCCGAGCTGCAAGGGGCTATCGCCGCCCTGGTGGTGGACGACGAGCCGCGGACCGTGGAAGTGGTCCACGCCCGCTCGACGGGGCTCTCGGCCGCCCGCGCGCGCAGCCCCGTGACCAGCTATCTCCTTCGGTTCGCGACCGCCAACGGCCGCCGCACCGTTATCCAGTCGCTTCGGCGCATCGCGCGAGCCCTGGGGATGCCCGGCGACGCCGACGGCTGGCGCGCTATCCCCTGGGGAAAGCTCGGCCCCCAGGAAACGGGACTCGTCAACGCGCGCCTTCTCGCCGAGGATCAAGCCCCCTCGACGATCCGCCTCACCCGGACGGTGATGAAGGGGGTGCTATCCGAGGCCCAGAAGATGGGGCTCATCACGGGCGACCAGCTCATGGCTGCTACCAGCTGGCCCAAGGTGCGCGGCAAGCGCGCTCCCGCGGGGCGGATGCTAACCGACGAGGAGGTGCAGAAGCTCAGGGCCCACTGTCGCACCCTCTCGCCGGCCGTCTTCCAGGCCATGGCGCTCGCCCTGGTGGCGTGCGGCCTGGGGGGCGGGATGCGCCGAGAGGAGCTGGCGACGGTCGAGGCAGAGGCCCTCAGCGACGACGGGCGGCACCTGCGCTTCATCGGCAAGGGCCGCAAGGAGGTCGTGCAGCCCCTCCCCGCGTGGGCCGCCGCCGACGTTCAGGCGTGGCTCGCGGTCCGGCGCCGGTTCCCGGTGGCCTCGGCGACCATGTTCCTGAAGATCGACACTCGCGGTCGGCGGCTCGTCGACCGCCCCATGACGCCGTGGGAGGTCTGGAAGCTCGTTCGCGAGCTTCAACGGGGCGCGGGCTTGCCCAAGTTCTCCCCGCACGACTTGCGGCGCACCTTCGCCTCGACCCTCATCGAAGAAGAGGGTCTGGACAAGGCCAAGACGCTCATGCGCCACGAGAACGTGGCGACGACGCTCGGCTATGACCGGCGTGGGCAGAAGTCGGCGGAGAAGGCCCTTGGCTCTATCGAGAAGTGGGGCGAGAAGGGTTGATCGTCACTCACGCCCGAAGGGGCTGCGCGCTTCGAAGTCCCAGACCAGTCGCCTCCTTTTCATACGAACGCTTCGGGTAGATCTCTGACGTAGCTCTCCTTGCCCGGGATCTGGAGAAACAGGGCCAGCTCCAGAAGCTCCTCGGCCGCGGGCACGGTCCAGTCGTGGACGCACACGGGGTAGCCGCCCGAGAGGTCGAAGACGCTCCGGCCTCCGACCTTCGTCAAGCGTTCTCGCGGCGCCTGGCGGCTGGTGAGCAGGTAGCGCCGACCGGTGTCGCCGCCCTCGACGATGAAGCTCTGGGTCCGCTCGAAGTCTTCGACCTGCGCGGGTGAAAGGAAGGCGCGCAGCACGCGCGTAGCTCGCACGTCGGCGCGCTCGAACTCGGGCAGAGGGCAGCCGATGGTGGGTTGCGGCACCGTGACGGCCGCCTTGGGCTCGGGCGGCGCGAGCGCCGCAGGCGGAGGAGGCTCGGGAGCGCCGGCAGCCGGCTCGCGGTACGGCTCGCGTTTCTCTAGCGGCACCTCGGAGTCGCGATGGATCTCCTCGATGCGGCCGTTCTTGAAGACGACGGCGGAGAGAAGCTTTCGTCCCCGCTTCATCGCGCTAGCGAGGACGTTCTCGACCTTCTTGATGTCACCCTTCATCCAGATCGATCCCCGCGGGATCGAGGCGAAGTCGGGAGCCGTCACCTTGAACTTCTTGCAGAGGGCCTTCATCGCCAGCTCTTCGCTCGGCGAGAGACCCTCCCACTCCACTTCCGTCTCCCGGCCCTGCGCCGTCAAGCGAACGTCCCCGTACATCGTCGGCAAGTACCACGGGATCGGAAGCTGGATCTGATGCGTCATGGGTTCTCTCCTCGATGCGATCGAACAGTTGCTTGATGCGTTTCTCTACGGCCGCGGGCACCTCCTCCTGGTCTTCACGGAGGCGCTGCCTGAGGTCGAGCATCTGCTGAAGCTCATAGTTCTCTTCCGAGGCGCTGCTGCCGCGAGTGATAGTAACTTCCCCTCGCTCCTCCGACTTCGGCTTGAGCATCTCCATGTACTGGCCCATGAACTTCTGGGCCATCATCAAGATCTCGCGATTCATGTCCGCAACGTCGCCAGCGTAGCGTCGGCGCCGCGGGTATACTTCTGCCGGCGGTAGCTCATCGAAGTCTGGATCGATGTCGTCCACCCGTTCGGCAAGCATGCCCTGAAGTCGAGCTGCGATGGTGGTGAGATCGGCGATCTCACGAAAGCGGCTTGGCTTGACGCTCATCGCGAGGCAGCCGATGGCACACGCGATCGAGTTGAGCGCTTCGGCGATGTTCCGCTTCACGGATTCGGTGTTGGTCGAGATCGATACGGACGACGCGATCGGTTGCGTCGACCCCTCGGGCGCGGCGTTCATCGACGCAGCGCGCCTTTCTCGATCTTCTCATTCAGTTTACGGATGGCCAAGAGGGCGCACGCTTCGGAGCACACCCCTTGTTCAACTTGGATAGTGCCACTCGACGTCAGTATCATTATGAGATCGATCCACCCTTTGGGTCTGACCACCTCTTCTTCCACTTGGACTTTCTTCTTGCACTGGTCACACGTGAACTCTTGAAGGTTGCGCGAAGACATCTCTTACCTCCTGGCCATCAACGTGTTGCCTCGACCTGTCGAGCAGCAGCCCGGCGGCGCCACTCCTCCTCCTGCTTGCCGAATGTGGGCATCTGATACACCCACCCGATGGCCGGGCTCTCGCGCACGAGAGCGCGCAGTCGCGCGACCGCGCGCTCGAAACCACCTTCGCTCGGTGCGTGGCTGCTCACCGTCTTGGAGATGACGATCGGCCAGATGTTGCGGACGTCGATGCTCGTCGGCCGAGGCTCGCCGTAGATGCCGGCGTCGATGAACTCCATCGACTCCCTATTGAGCCACCCGACGAGGTACGCGTACGTATGGCGTTGCGGCGCGAGGTTGGTAGGGATCATTAGCGGGTGACCTTTCTGTAGGCGCCAAGGTGGACGAGGAGAGCGCCTCCCCATGCGGCTGTCGCGAGGCCGTTTCGCGACCACGCGGCCATGGCGACGGCGACGACGACGGCTCCGAAGAGGAACCACCAGAACATGCTCACGAACTTCTTAGGCTTCGGCTCGGTGTGGCCAATGCCACCAAGGTTCACTGCGCGCTCTGCCCGCGGTACGTCCGTCTTCACGGGCTCGACCCGGAAGCTGCGAACGTACTTGTCGCCGGGCATGGGTCCCATCGGGGTGATGTCGAGACGCGCGTGCTTGTCTTCGGTGCGCACGAGCAGCTTGTACCCGGGCGGGATGGTCACGATGATTCCGTTCGGATCATCGAGACCAATGGCGTAGGCGCCACTCTGCGTCTTGAGATCGCCGACTGGCTTCACGACTTCCGCCTCCGCGCCGAGCCGAAGATGCTGGCCACCCCCTTGGCGAACTCCAGCCCCGCGGTGGCTGCCTGAGTGACGGCTGCTGCCGTCTCCTTGATGGCCGGCGCCGCCTTGGCGAACGATTCCTGCGCGCGCGCGATCTCGTCGGCGATGTTTCGTCCCTCGGTAGCCCCTTCTTCGAGCAGCCACGGGTTCTTGACGATGTGCTTCCCGAGCGCGAGCGATGCGGCGTCCCCCTCGTGCTTGGTGCCCGGTTTCTGGGCACGGGCGAGCAGGTCCACGGCGCGCTTGCGCGCCTTCTCCTTCGGATCTTCCTGGGGCATGGCCCCCTCCTTCTAGCTACGCGAGTCGAGGTAGTCGTTGATGATCTTCTTGGACCTCGCGAAGAGGCGATCTGCTTGATCCTGCGCGTCGAGTCCGTGCTTCAACTTGGCCTTCTTCTTGGCGGCTTTCGCCGAAGCCACCGCGAGGATGGCGTAGTGGCGGCATCGTCCGTGCGAACACGCGACGCCGTAATGATCGGCGTCCCTGTAAAGCTGACGGGCCGCTTCGACGCATCGTCGCGCGGCGCGGCGGAGACGGGCCCGACGATCCTGCAAGTGATCGTCGAGCCCCGCCAGCTCGAAGAGGCTCGGCTCACGCAAGAGTGGACCCACGAACCTCGCGACGTCCTCGGCGAGGTACGCGCACACGATGTCATCGCATGCGTGAGCCCACGTGCGTGGGATGCGAACGGCCGGTTGGCGCTGCATCTCGGTCAACGTGAGATTCCCCTTCTCACGACGCAAGCTCGATGGTCGGGGTAAGAGACGCGATGGACGTGAGCGGCCGTGTCACGCTCCTTTGGACGCATCCGATCGCGTCTGGAGGCCCTTGCGGAACCTCCCACTGCGCCATGTATGGCAACAGGCAGCCCCGGTAGCACGGCCCTACTGCTTGAGCTTCTGTCTCGCGGCGTAGCTCGCCTTCATCGCATTCCAGATCGTGGTGTCGACGACGACCTTCACGAGCTGGCTGTTGTCGTCGATGAGGGGGCAGAGCAGCGTCACGACGCCGGGCAGACCCGCCTCCTCCGCGAGGTTCGGAGCCTCTTTGCAGACGTCGGCAGCGACGTCCACGCCGACGTTGGCCCAGCCGACGGTCTGCTGCTTGGTGCAGCCGGTCGTGGCGGTGCCGATGGTGGCGCCTGCGGCGGCGATCACGCCGAAGGTGGTGGCCAGAACGCAGAACGAACGGAACTTCATGGGAGTCTCTCCTCTTTCTGCTGCGCGCGTCGCAGCGGTTCTCAGGCAGCTTCCTCGACGAACTCGGTGAGCACGTCGAAGTCGTGAACGAGCGCGAGCCCGCGCCACATGATGATGGCCTGCTCGTACTTGGCGCGGAACAGGGCTCGCATCCCGGGCCTGGCGTGTGGAGCCTGGCGGCCATCGAGGAATGCCCCCGAGACGCCCCTTCGCGCCTGGTACCCGGGACCCACCGCCAGAATGAATCCCGTCGCAAACACGTCCTCACCCTTGATGCGACCGAATCGGTCCTTGGCGCTCTCGGGAATGATGATGCGACCCCTGGCGATGGGGTCCTTGTCGCGCGAGATGACGCAGATGTCGATCTTCGGCTTGATGAGCGCGCGCGCGCCGAACGTTGGTGTGATGAGACCTTGGCGGCTCACCCCCATCTTTCGGCGCGTGGCGATCTCCTCGCGCGCGTGCTCGGCGCAAAGAATGAAGTGCTCGTCGAAGACGATGCAGCCGTCGTTACGACACGGCCTCTCCGAGGCCGAGCCGTGTGCGCAGTCGGGAGCGTTCACGCGGCGACCTTCGGCTCGCCGTTCTTCGAGGCGGCAAGCTTGCGTGCGGCCCGTGCCTGCGCCACCTGATCGGGCACGTCGAAGTGCGCGAGCTTGGCCACGCGCACGACGGCGCCCGGCGCGGCTCCCGAGCTGATGGCTGTCAGCGCGCTGATCGAGGCGAAGAAGAACGTCGACGCATTGAGGACGAGTGGATTCTGATCGTGCAGGTAGCCGTAGAACGCGCTCACGCCCGGTAGCACGATCATCAGCCACACCATCACCTTCGGTGGGACGGTGAACTCGCCGAGTACCTTGCCCGTCTGCACGATCTGCGTCAGCACGCCGAGGGCCATGCTGAGCGTCGAGACGAGGATCACGGCCGCCGTGAATGGTTGCTGCGCCCCAGGGACGTGCAGCGGCACGGGACTCGGATCCTGAGCCCACGCGAGCACGGGCATCGCGATGGTCGCGATCATCACGAACAGAAAGAGGAACCAGTAACGCCTGTCGACGAGCCTCATGTGTCTTGCTCCTTCTTCTTGTTGCGACCCCTCGCGAGACCACCTTTGCGGCCGATCTCGGCCATGTGGGCTCGGTTCTCGGAGACGACTTCGCCGCCGACCCGGCCCGCCTTACGGGCCTCGTCGGGCGAGAACTCGTGAGCGCGTCCCTGGGCGTGGGCAGCTTTGCCGCCCTTGCTCGCGATGGCCCGCTGCTTGGTAGGATCCATCGAAGCGAAGCCGCGAGCGCTCTTTTCGTCGTTCTTGGCCATCGACGGGGAAGCTAGCTCAGCATATTCGCCTAGTCAATGCCCCGACCGGTTGCAGGCGAGAGAATTATTGAGCACGCTTTTCGTCGAAGGGGAAGGAGGCTCGAATGACTCGAAAAGACATGGACGCGGATCTCCGCGTCAGCCTGGATGCGTTGGTGAACAAGCAGGTCGAGCGCGGCGCTCGCGATGGAAGAAACGAGGCGATCGTAACGATCGTCGCGCTTCTTGCGGCGTGTGTGATGGCTGCGATGCTCTGCCACTGCGGAGGCGCTCCGTTCACGGCGGAGCAGCTCACCATCCGCGCCGACGACGGCGGCAACACTTCTACTGACGGCGGCCCGCAGGGCGATGATGCCTCCAGCGCCGTGGACGCCATGGGGGGGGGGGAGGCGGCGTCAGACGACGCCGGAGGCGATTCCGATCCTCCCTCGGTCGATGCCAGTGCGCAAGTCGACGCCGCTGTCGATTCGGGACCGCCTATCTACATGCACCACAATGGCCTCGGCCAGACCTGGACCGACTCGACGCCGCTCGGGACCTACTCCGAAGCCGAGGCGATGAACGCCTGCACGGCATACACGAGCGACGCGAGCCAATGCGTGGCCACGTTTTGCGGCGTGACAGGTGATCACAATCTCGTCGGCGTAGTCGGCAAGCCAGTGGCGTGGGCCTACGCGGGCGGAGCTGCCGAAGGCCACGTGGGAACGATGGCCGGCGCGTGTCCCTCGTCGAGCGATCCGAGCTGGCAGTAAAAGCCCGTAGGACGGCGCAATCACGTCCTACGGGCTACCGCTGACGATGGGGTTATTCGAGCGGGATCTCGGTGATGCTCATCGTCACGTTCTCGTACGTGATGACGGCAGCATTCACGACCCCGGTGAGCGTCAGACCGAACGCGACCAGATCACCCTTGGTGAAGGGAACCGGTGCGTTGTTCGTGTCCATCACGATGCCGCTGAAGTCGAACGCCAGACCGCCGGCACCGTTCGCGGTGAGCAGACCCGTGAGGGTCGGCGTCTCGCGCAGGTGAGCGACGACTGCGCCGGCCGCCGCGCTGTTGAGCGGAGCGCCGTTGACCTCGATGCCTGCGGCAGCCACTCCAGCCGCATCGACATTGAGGAACGCTCCGTTTTTCAGATCGTTCCACGGCGTGAACTCGGGTACGTCTTCACCGACGAAGATGCCGGTGGGCAGCGTGGCGTTGACCATGTTCGCCCATGTGCCGACGGGTGACGCGAAGGGCACCGCCACGAGCTTGTGGACGGGCTTGTCGGCAGTCATGTCGTCACTGAACGTCGCGTGAACCTCCACGCGGAAAAGACCACTGTACTTCGCGCGCAGCATGACGGCGGCGACGCAGACCTCTGCGGGAGCAGCTGGCGTTGTCTGCGCGTGCGGCACTGTCCTGACGAACGCGACCGCGTTGTCCGCAGCCTCACCGGCTTGCTGTCCCATCCAGATGCGCGGAGTGACTCTTTCGACGAGAGATCGACGACCCATGGGTCCCTTTCTTTCTGCCCTTCAGGGCATGTTTCGTGGAGCCTCCCTGAAGGTGGCTCAGTGCTTTTTCGCGCCCCTCTTCTTCTTGCGCAGGTAGAGCGCCGCACCACCCGCGGCTGCGACGGCCACCACGCCCGCGATGATAAGTCCCGTGTTACTCCCCGAGCTGGTCGACGACGGCGGAGCTGGAGGTGACGGGGGAGAAGGCGGCGTCGGAGGCGTCACGTTCCCGCCCCCGCCCTGGCAAGCGGCCGGCGAGCTGCCGAGCACCGATGCGATGGCGGCGGCGCACGCGGCGTCGTACTGGCCGTTGTGCGCGAGCTGCGCTCCCTGTCCGCTCGCGTTCCACGCGTTCTTGAAGTTGTGGATCGCGGCATTGACGGGCGTGCCATTCTGGCTAACCGATGCGCAGTAGTTCGAGTCGGCGTTGATCGCGTCGACCGCCGCTTGCGCTGCCGTCTGGAGCGCCGACGACTGCCCGCTGCCACCTTGCGCCGTGGCGATGCCGTTGGCGTAAGCGTTGTACATCGCCATCAGCAGAGAGAGCGCTTTCTGCGCATCGGCGAGGGACGCCGACGAGTAGTTGACGGCCGCGAGCTGTCCGTTGATGCTCCACGCCTGCTGGGTGTACGGAGCTGTCGCTGATCCGTACGTCGTACCGATGTCGCCCGCGAGACCGCTGGTCGAAACGACGGTGTTGCCCATCGCCTGCGCAGCAGTGACGACATCGTTGTAGAAGCCGTCGCCGTTGGAGTCGGGCGTGGGGTTCACGCTCGCCGCGGCGTAGAGCGATGACATCCCCGAAGCGACGCTTCCAGCGTCGCCGAGCCCCGCTCGACGCGGCTGATGGCGGCGGTTGCTCCCGAGCATCTGAAGCTGCTTGTACGAAACGAGGTTCATCGTCGTCTTTCCTTTCCGACTTCCTTCAGCGCTCTTCTTTGGCGCCGCTCTCTTTCTTGCCTCGAAGCAGCCACCCGGCGACGCCTCCCAGCGCAAGAGCGCCGGCCGCTGCTGCCGTTGCCGCCGTACCGCTTACCCACACCCCCGGTGGAACTTGTGGAGAAGCGGGTCTGGATCGCTGCGCCTGAATCTCGATGAGATCGCGAGCGAGGTTGGAGACAGCTGACTGCGCGGCGGCGAGTTGGTCTGCCGTCGCGCCCTGCGGCGTCACCACCGCCGCCATGTACGCCTGGATGGCGGCGAGGCTGTCGATAGCATCGGCGACCGGATCGATCCCCGAAGGAGGTGCCGCGACGCCGGTCACTCTCGGAACGGAACGCTTGACGGGCGGCAGCCGACTCGTGATGGCCGACGTCGCCGACATGGCCACGCCCGACGCGAGCCCAGAGGCGATGCTATGGCCGATGCCGTTCATCGTTTCCGACTCCTGCCGAAGAAGAAGCCCACGATGGCGCCCGCGGTAGCGCCGACGGCGACGCCTCCCGCCATGGCGCTGCCCGAGTAACCGCCTTGCGGCTGCGAAGTGGTGCCGCCACCACCTTGCTGCGAAGTCGTGATCTGCTGGCCGCCGCCCTTGTTGGGTGGAAACGACGTCTTCACTGGCGACTCACGAGCTTGCGCTGCCGCGAGCTGCGCCTTGAGCTGATCCATCTGCGAGGAAACCGTCTGCGCCTGCGAGATGATCTGCGAGAGCAGGCCGCTGACGTTGGCGACGTTCAGGTCCGGCGGCGATCCCTGAGCCTGAAGCAGCGCTGAATAGGCATTGAGCACGACGCCAAGAGGACCCTGAAAGCTCTGAAGCGTCGAGACGAGCTTCGAGGCATCGCTCTGGAGGTCGACGTAGATCGGCGTGGGCATGACTTCAGGACTCCTCGAACTCGATGCGCATCGCACCTGCGACGCGCCAGATGAGCACCCCCGTGTTGGTTGCCCCCTTCTGACCTCCGAAGTTGGCGATGAACGCGTACTCGGGCTGCACGTTCGGCGCAGGATTCGCAGCGTTGTATGTGGGACCCGCGAACGTTCCCGCGCTCTGTCGTACCGACACGAACAGCACGTACAGGCCCGGCCCTTCGACGAAGATGCCGGGGTTGTGCCATCCCATGCGCCACGGAAACCGCAGATCGTGGAAAGTGCCGAGATGACCCACGGGTGAACCCGGAGGTCGTCCGCCAGCCGGCGGCGTGTACGCGCTGAGCGTCGTGTAGAACGTGTCCGCTCCGACCGTAGCCGTCTGATAGAGCAAGGCGGGACTCTTGCTCATCCCTCTCTTGAAGGAGTCGAGATCGGTAGGTCCCTTGGTGATGTCGACTGTTGGTGGCACGCGACGCAAGTGCCAGGAGACGTTGCCGTCCGGCAGATTGAAGCCGGGCGTCACGATCTCCTGTTCGACGACGACGGGCGAAGCACCGCCGCTCTGGCGCACGCCGAGAGACGAGAATGTGCGGATGCCAGTAATGCAACCGCGTACGTTCTCGGGGATCTGAATGCAACACGCGTTGAAGAGGTATCGACTTTTCATGTCGGGCGTCGCAAGCGTAGGGACGCGCAAGCCCATCGCGCTCGTCCCCGAGTAGGGATCGGATCCGATCCCCTGAAGGGCTTCGTCGATGCCCTCGGAGAAGACTTCGATGGTGCTCACGCGTCCCATGGCTCGCGCCTCCCGATCAGGAACAGTACAGCTGTTCGTACGCGTCGCAGAGGTAGCCGAGCTTCTTCAGCCCCTTGATGGCCTCCGCCTGCGTCATGTCGATGATCTTCGGCCATGCCGAGGTGAAGCCCTCGAAGGTGACCGTGACGTTCACGAGGAACGGCAGCGGCGTCACCGTGGCCTGGAAGTCCATCTGCACGCCGTTGTTGTACGTGAGGAGCCAGAGCTGGTCCTTCGAGAACTTGCGGGCGATGTGCTTGAGCGGCGTGAACTCGGGAATGGGCATGTACCCGGTCCCGGCACCCACCACCTTCATGTTCGCCTCGATGCCGCTCTCCATCTCGAAGAAGAAGTTGGTGAGCGAATCGAGGCCGCCCGGCGTGTTCTGGTTCTGGACCTGGACCTTGATCTCCTCGATGAACGTGTCCTGCACGATCTTCACATCGTTGCCAGCCTGGGTGACTTCCGTCTGGCTGGTCTCGGTGAAGTCAGCTTCCACGCGAAAGGACCAGGGCACACGCGGAACACCGCACGCCGCGGCGAACGCGAGGCGAGGAGATCCGAGGCGGAGGTAGCGGTAGACGTCCTTCGCCATCTCGATGGTCACCCCGGGAGGGCAGGGCCCACCCGCGGCGGCCGACGTCGCGCCTCCGCACGTGCCCCCGCAGTCGGGGCACCCGAGGCCTGTCTTGTTCTTGTCGTCTTCCATGGCGGTGCTCCTTGCGGGTCAAAAAGGAAAGAGCCGCGGAGGGCACTCGGGGCGCGCCTCCGCGGCTCTTTGCCTCATCTCGATGGAGGCGCGCTCCGAAGTGCTCCTCCGCGCTGGGCTCAGTTGGCCCAGCCCACCATGCAGCCGCACTCGGAGCAGAGCTGCGCGGCCAGGTTGGCGTTGTCGCGGATCTGCGCCGCGAGCGCCTCGCTGATCTCCCAGCCCTTGACCTCCTGCGACATGAGCGCGGGTCCGCACTTGAACTCGACCCGATCGGCGACCACCTTCTGGGTCACCGTCTGGCCGTCGATCGTGCGCTCGCTGAAGCCCGTGCCCGCTCCCGAGTTGAACTTCGCCGACTCGGTGAAGTCCGCCGGCACGTTGCCGCCGAATCCGTCGGTCGCGTCGAACTGCGCACGGAACTTGTTGCCGAGGTCCGTGTTGCGCTCCTCCAGGATCAAGCCCGGCGGGACGCCCGGCTTGAGGATGTACGGGTTGTTGAGCGTGCGGAACTCGGTGTTGCACGCCAGCGCGCTGCGCAGGTCGGCGCCGCCGTACACGGTGTCGACGAACTCGAAGTCGCGGCTCGGAGCGAACACGCCCGTGCCGCCCGCACCCACGCTGCCGATGCGCAGGGTGTCGATTATCGCGAACACGAGATCGGTCCCGAGCGAACCCGAGTATCGATCGTTGGCCTCGCGCGCCCACTGGAGGATGTCCTGCTGGCTGGTGCCGGCGGAACCCTCCTGGGCGTTGTTCGGCATGTACGCTGTGTCGCGCAGCTGCTCGTCCATGATGTTGATGAGCGAGCCGTACGTCCAGCGCAGGTTGTACGCGCGAACCATGTACCAGAAGGCCAGGTTCGCCCACGTGCCGTACCGCAGGAACGCGGGGGCCGACGGGACGGGGACGCCGTTGCCCCACGCGCCGGTGTTCGCCGTCGCATCGGCGACGGTCCACGTGTCGGGGCTGAAAGGCTTGGCCTGCGCGTTGGCGAGGGCCGTCGCCGAGAACGCGTTGCCGCGCGCGGTCCAGCCCATCGCCGGAGCCTCCAGGTGGAAGCCGACGGCGCACGCGAGCACGTGCGTCTGGAAGGTGCCGTTGATGAGGCCCGGGGTCGAGTAGACCTCGTCCACGCCGCTCGGGTTCGCGCCCGAGCCGAGGATGTCGATCTGCGCGCCGAGCGTCTTGGAGACGTCGGCGTTGGTCAGCGGGCCGGCGAACTCCCACTGCACCTTGGCGATGCTCGGGAGCGCGTAGACCGCGCAGTTGGCCGCGCTCTTGAACAGCGCGACGATGTCCTGGGTGCTCATGCCCGACGGAGCGCCGGCACCGATCTGCCGGAGCTTCGGGTCACCCTGCATCTTCTGGGTCGAGAGACGGGAAAGGCGTGCCATGGTGATCTGCTTTCCTTTCGCTCACCGATGCCCCGCTCGGGCGTCACCAGTAAGCGTTGGGGGTTGGAGTCAGGAGAGGAGGACTCGAAGAAAAGAGGGGGCGTTCATTGGGGAGCCGCCCCCATCACTCCACTTCGTCAGCTCAGCCCACCGAACGGAGTCGCTGCGGCATGCGCGGCGGCGCGTAGGCGACTGGCTTGCCAGCACCCGTCGCCGGAGCGACGGCCGCGGGGCTCATCCCCGGAGCGGGGCTGGTCGCGACGGCCGCCGGAGGCGTCGGAGGCATCACCGTGTTGGTGGGCTGTTGGGGAACCGCGGGAGCCGGAGCCGGCGTCGAAACGGCAGCCGGCGTGATGGCGGGAGCGCCACTGCACCGCTGGCATCCGCAGCCGAAGCCGTAAGCCTGCGGAGCGGCGCCGAGGCCCGCCGTCGGCAGCGTCGGGTAGCCGGTGGCCCCCGACGGACCTGCCTTGGCGAGCTGCGCGCGCAGCTCGGCGTCGTAGAGGCGCTGACCGCTCGACGTCTTCTTGAGGAGCATCGACGAGAGGTCGACGAGCCCCTTGCCCACGACGCGGATGCCCGCGCCGAAGCCGAAGAACTGGAGCGCCGCACGCCCGGTGGGCGACTTGATGAAGTGCGCGCCCACGAGCGGAAGCGCCGCGAGGCCGATGCCGGCAGCCCACCGAACCGCGTCCATCGGAGCGAGGATGGCGGTCGCGTTGTACAGGCCCGAGTAGTTGCCCGAGGTCGGCGGGGTGTCCGTGTAGACCTCGAAGCCGTTGGCGTCTTTCTGGCCGCTGTCGGTGAGCGCGTGGGTCGCCAGGAAGCGATCCAGCACGTCGGCGACGCCGAAGCCGATGACGCCTGTCAGGCCGCCGACCATCAGCTCGCCCACGCCGAGCGGGTTCTCCATCGCCCCGCGGCGACGGCGATTGTCCTCACGGGAGTGGTGCGCCTTGACGTGGTAGCGGCGACCGTTGCGGTAGCCGTAGTAGCCGCGCACCTGATGCGGACGGCGATTGAGCTGCCCGCGGCGACGCCCGGCCCTGGTCACGCGGCTGCGCGCCTTGGCGAGGTTGCGGATCGCGGCGGCGCGCTGGGCCGGCGTACGGTGCTTGCGCCGACGCGTGGTGGTCTTCTTCTTCGAGGGCGAACGCCGACGCGTGCGGCTCGGGTACGCGCGCTCCACGTCCGCCGTCGTCCACCCACCCGGGTAGGTGTCGCGGGCCATGCTCCGGCGGCGACGACGCCGGGGCGAGTGGCGCGTCACGTGGCGGCGCGCCGTCTCACGAGCGGAGGTCTTGGGGTGGTGGTTGCGGCTCGCATGCGAGACGCCCTTGCGAGCCCGGCGAGCCTTCCTCAGGTTCTTGAGTGACGCGGCTCGCTGAGCCGGCGTCTGCTTGCGATGTGCCATGGAGGACGATCCTTTCGTCGGATTGGGCCGTGAAGGCTCTTTCCCGAAAGGCCGCCCCGAAGTGTTCTGCGCCCCTCTAGTAGACCTCGCCTTTCGGCCGCGCGCAAGTCCCTTGCTTTTGCGAGTGGGCTTGCGCCGGCCGGCTTCGTAGAAGACGGGGGCTCGTTGCGGGCTCGCCGCTCCCGTGGAGTCTTGCTCCCGGTGATTGGCGATGATGTCGAGGTAATTGGCCATGGGGAGTGCGAGGCACTTCCCCGAAGGCTGCGCTGAGAGAAGCCTACACTATCAGCCGGCTAGGGCCAGACGAATCCACGATCGTCGAGGATCGCCGTCCGAGGAAGCTCCAGGCGGTACCACCGCCCGTGCTGGTAGAGCACTACCCTCCCCTTACCCTTGATGAAGACCGATAGGCCTCGGTTGAACTGATGTCGGAAACGACCGCGCGCCTTGGTGCCGTGGCGCTCGTAGTAGATCGTCTCGACCTCTCCGATCTTCTCCCACTGGTCGATCTCCCGTGGCGGGAGTGCGACGCTGCCGGCGCGGATGCTGTAGCTCCTGCCGAGATACTGCGCGGCCTCTTTCGGCGGCGGCGACTTCGCGTCAGCGGGGCGCTTGTCGAAAGGGCCGATGAGGCAAGACCGCGACGGCCACCACTTGCCGGTGGGGTCGTGCAGGAGCGCTCCGCCGCTGGGTACGACATCGCTGCCGTCAGCAAGCTCGATGAGGACTTTGGTCCCTTGC
>Ga0209061_1003533_pt1 | contig 16773 bp, 17 predicted proteins | sample Coa_R1_10_FD_187157 | JGI IMG/M metagenome (GOLD analysis project Ga0209061, IMG submission 187157) | Surface soil microbial communities from Centralia Pennsylvania, which are recovering from an underground coalmine fire - Coalmine... | ecosystem: Environmental > Terrestrial > Soil >...
TTGGCCGGCCACCCGTCCAGGCAGTCTTGCTACAGGAGGCGCGATCCGATGTGCTCCTTGACATTGCCCAGAAAGGAATAGGGTGCTATGCAGAGTCAGACTGGTGACTACTTTATCAATCAGGAACTGGTCGAGGAGATGATCCGCCTGAACAGGCTGGCAGCTCTCGTCACTCAGGAGATGGGTGGGGTGCTGGCGGAGCAACAGGATACAGTTGTGTTCAAAGACGTGCTTGACCTTGCCTGTGGACCTGGCGAGTGGGCTATGCAGGTCGCACGCTCCTTTCCGCATCTCCAGGTCGTCGGAGTAGATAGAAGTCGGCGGATGATTGCCTACGCGCAAGCTCAGGCGGAATCGCAGGAGCGCGGAGTGATGTTTCGTGTGATGGATATCACCGAACCCCTTGATTTCGCGGACGGTTCGTTCGACCTCGTGAACGGTCGCTTCCTGCTGAGTTTTATGAGGAAGGAGCAATGGCCCTCTCTGCTCACCGAATGTTTGCGCATCCTCCGTCCGGGTGGAGTGCTACGGATCAGCGAGCAAGAGTCCGGGTTTGCAAATAGTCCCATCTACCAGCAGTATATCGACCTGTGGGGAGCAGCCTGGAGAAAGGCCGGGCATGCGTTTGCTTTCACCAACGCATATGTAGGAGTGACGGTAGAAATGAAGCATTTGATGCGTCAGGCTGGATTCATTACGCCCCAACATCGGCCGATTTCCATCGATCTCTCGGTAGGGTCCCCTGCACACCGCCCGTTGCTTGAGAACCTCGCCGAGGCCCTCAAGCTGGCCAGTCCTTTCCTCCTCAAACTGCATCTCATGAGTCAGAAGCAGATCAACGTGTTGCATACTGAAATGAAAAGTCTGATCGAGAGAGAAGGATTCAGCGCGTACTGGTTTTTGCAAACGATCTGGGCATCAAAGCCCGGCAACTGAACCACGGCGTCAGCCCGGCAAGAGAGGGACACTGATGGAAATTGGCATCGCATTACCCCACCTGGGAGAGACAACTCCAGCCTTCCTTGTGCGTATGGCGAAGGAGGCTGAACAGCTGGGCTATGCCTCACTCTGGGCCGGCGAGCGTCTGCTCAGGCCGCGACACGCTGTCCCTTTCGGCTTTCCTCCCGGGCCCATGCCTGACTATTTCAAAAGCACCTACGATCCACTCGAAACGCTGACGTACATCGCGGCGGTAACGCAGCAGATCAAGCTGGGGAGCAGCGTCGTGGTACCCGCCTTTCATACGCCAATCGTCCTGGCCCGGCGTTTCTCGACATTGGATCACTTCAGTGGGGGGCGGGTGCTGGCCGGGCTCGGCCAGGGATGGCTCGAAGACGAATTTGCCGCGGCTAATGTATCGATGACGCGCAGAGGGGAGCGCCTGGAAGACTTTGTAGGGGCGCTGCGCGCCTGCTGGGGGCCAGACCCCGTTCGCTACGCGGGGCGCTTCTATGCCATCGTCGAGTCGGATATTGGTCCCAAACCCCTCCAACCAGGCGGGCCGCCCTTGCTCTTCGGGGCTATTACTCCTGCGGCTCTGAGACGAGCGGCGCGACTGGCCGATGGTCTCAATCCAATCGCGCACGATTGGCGGTTGCTGGAGTGGATGCTCCCTACCTATTTCAGGTTCGTACGCGAGGCGGGGCGCGATCCAGCAAAGATGATGGTCGTTGTGCGCTCGAATCACCCCGTGAGTCTGATGGGGCCCCTGCCAGAACCGCGGCCTCCTTTGAGCGGCTCCCTTGAACAGATACGAGAGGACGTACAGCGTCTGGCAGCGTTAGGAGTTCAGCACCTCTTCTTCGATCTGGTCTCGCTTCCCGCAGATCAATGGTTCGCGCTGCTTGCGCACCTGCGCCACGTCGTCGACTGAAGTTCTACCCTGCCAGCTTCCTATCCTTCGCGGCAAACGAGTACGGACAAAATGATGAGCGGATTGATGCTGGAGCGATTTGTCAGCTGATAGCGCATCCCTCTGGGGATGACGATATTCAACCCATACTCATCAGTAGCAAATCGCTCGCTGGCGACCTCGACGGTCGCGCTCCCTCGAACGACCAGAATGTTCTCGTCAAAGTGCTTCCGGCGCCGGGAGAGGCGTAATTTCTCCTCCTCTGTGCTCGCCTCCGTCGTGTACCCACCTGCTGGAATTTCCACCAGGGAAAGGGGTCCCCAGGGTGCGGAAAAATAACGCGCGAGATCGACGAGGGAGATACGCGGCTTGACCAATCGCTGGCCTACCTGGAGAGGGAGGAATGTTTCTGCTGCTTGCATCTGGTATGGTAGAGCAGGTAAGACGGTGGGTGAGTGGAGGGAAGAGCACCCATCCGGCACCTTGAGTTCGATCACGAAACAGATCAGACTTTCGCCTGAGGAGGGGTTAAAGAGGTTATGCCTCGTTCCTCGCGGCGCAATGACCAGCGAACCCGCGAACACCGATCTGGTGATGCCATTGAGAGTCAAAAGTCCCGATCCGCGAAGGACATAGGAGATTTCGTCAACAGCCTGAAGATGCTCTCCGATGTGCGACTGCGGGTGGACCCAGACCAGTTCGATTGTGTTCCACGGGTCTCCCAAATAGGTAGGGATGGCGCATGCCAGACTCGACACGGCCCTTTCGCTTCCCAACTGACCGAAGGTTGTGATAGCTCCTTCTGGATTCAATTGAACCATCGACAAACAGGGTGCTGATGACTTCGCAGAAACGATGGCTTTCATACACTCCTCCTTCATGCAAGGAAAGACTCCTGATACATCCCTTTTTCTGTCTATTCGCATGAAACCCGCTGGTCTCGCAGTCGCTCAAGAGACAGTCTCTGACGGACGCTCTGACGTGCTTCCTGAATTCGTCACCATCGAGAGAGAAGATGTCTGGAACTGCTGGAAAAGAAGAAAGATACTCTCACCGTAGAACGATTCTTCTGCGCATGGCCAGACTCCCGAGAGTTATTGCTAGAACCGAGGTCGCAGCGAGTACCAGCGCGTCACGCAGAAATCCATCAAGCGAGTTGTAAAACACGGCCTGCTGGAGGCTATGGATGGCATAGGTCAGGGGATCGAATCTGGCAATCATCTGGAGCCACTCCGGCTCCAGGAAGATATCCCCAAGGCCACCTGCCAGGGCGAACATTTCCACTGCGACAATCGTGGCTGCGTAGGAGACAGGTTGCTTCCGTTGAAAGGACGTTCCCACCGCGATCCCCACTCCAGCGCTGCACAACGAACCCAACGCAATCACGACAACAGCAGAGAACCAGCAGAACCCTTCTGGCCTGGTCAGGTTGAGCGCTGCCCCAAAGATCAACATGCCCAGAGCCAGAGCGAAGGTGCCGAGAAATCCCGCGAGCACTTTCCCTACGAGAAGAGTAAGTCTTCCGCAAGGGGCAAGCAGGAGTTCTTTCACCGTTCGCTTCTCCCATTCGGTTGTCGCGGCCATGCCGGTCGTGATAATTCCATTGACGGTCACCATCAAGATCACGACAGGCAGCATGGAGTATTGGAGCAGATCCACGTCCCGCGCGCGCAGACGATGCTCTGCTATCGTCACCAGAATGGGACTGGCTCTTCCAAAGCCCTGATAGTACGTCGTAATCGCCTCTGAAATGGCCCGCCGGATACCATTTGTCAGATCGAGATTATAGTTATTGATGCGTACCTGTATAGGAGCAACTTCGTGAGCCTGCACGCGCCGGGAAAGATCGGGTGGGATGGTGATGATGGCGGCAACCTGCAAGGTATCATAAAGCGCTTGTGCCTGGCTTGCACTGGTCACGTTTGCGCGGAACACATCCGCTGTAACCATGGCATGAACAAGCTGCGATCCAACCTGCCCCTGATCCTCGTTAACAATGGCGACCGGATTCCTGCCAATGGCCTGTGCCCCGACAAACACCACCAGGGAATAGGAAAGCGGCACTAAGAGTGTACTCAGGATCTGCAAAGGGTGGCGCAGCCACACCTGCAGATCTTTTTTCGCAATGCACCAGATGGTATGGAAAAAGCGTGACGGGATCATCGTTTCCCTCCAGATGAGCGTTGAGCAATTCCCCTCCCCTTCATCGTCAGACTGGCCAGGCCCACGAAAGCAATGATGTAGCCAACCAGGATCAAGGCATCAGCGTCTATCGGAAGGGTATCGCTCATGAAGTGCTTAAAGGCATATTGCTCAAGAACGATGGCGTAATGGACGGGGAACGCACGGGCGATGGCCTGCGCTGCGCCCGTCTGAAACGAAATGACCTCAAAGACCCCACTGACAAAGAACAGAGGGACAGAGATCGCTCGGGTGATCGTCGTGAGCGTTGCGCGATCCTTGAGTCCCATCCCAAGTGCGAGGCCGGCTGCGACAAAAACCAGTAACGTCAGCAGACTTACCCCGATCACCATGAGGAAATTGGCTGGCCAATCCCCAACAAGAAAGATGATTACGCTCAGCACCACAATCACTGCTGGAAGCGCGATGAGAAAGGACCCGAATAGTTTTCCTCCCAGCATTGGCCACGATGAGATCGGGGCGAGCAACAGTTCTTTGATCGTCCCCGTTTCCCATTCACGAGCCATGGCCATCCCGGCTTGCAGCATACCGCTGACCATCAAGCTGATCACGGAAATACTGAGCGCCAGGTAGGGGAGATAGTCAGTGTCCTGCGGATACGCGTCTCGCTCCTGAGAGACGATAGATACCTGGTGTGGGAAAGTGTGGGCATAAAACGTGGTGACTGCCAGCCCCAGGCCACGTTGAACGTCGTTGGTCAGGTCTTCGTTGACGTTATTTATCTGCACCGCGATCTGGATCGGCTGATGGTGGGACAAAGCCTTATCGAAGGTAGGCGGAATGGTCACGACCGCAACCAGCGTGCCCTGGTACAACTGCGCGTCTGCCTCCGGCGCGGGCATCATGAAGAGACGAAAGGCATGTGCTTCGCTCATGGCTCTGACAAACGCTTGCGCATAGGGACCCTGATCCTGCAGAACGACCGCAGTCGGGGCATTACTTGCTGAAAGCACGAAAAGCGATAACATGATCAGATAGTTCACAGGGAGGGAAATCGTTTGCAGCAGCGTTGCCCGTTCGCTCAAAGCACTCTTGCTGTCTTTGCATGTACACGCCCAAAAAATGGTGAAGAACATCCTGGTGCTTCGCCACAGACTCCTCCTCTTCACTACCCGGCGCGTGCGCGTTTTGAACCCCTGGAACACCGAAGAAGAAAGCATGGGGTACCTCCTCTCAGTCTCGCAAGGCCGTGCCGGTCAACTGCAAGAACACTTCATCAAGATTCGACTCCCGAAGCGCGATGTCTTTGATTTCGCATTGAGACGAGAGGACACTGACGATGGCCGCAAGATGGTTGTGCTCACCCTGAGTCACAACCGTCAGAGTATTTCCCACCAGACGAACTTCTGTGACACCAGGGAGGGCGTGCAAGGCATCAAGATCAAGTGCCTGATGTTCCGGGTTGGTCTCTATCTCAAAAGAAATGACCCTTCCTCCGTAGGTCTGGCGCAGGTGATCGGGGGTATCAACGGCAATGAGCTTCCCATGGTCAATAATAGCCAGGCGGTCACATAACGCCTGCGCCTCCTCCAGATAGTTGGTGGTCAGCAAGATGGTCTTGCCCTGAGTTCGTAGATCTCGGATATATTTCCAGATGGCTGAGCGAGCTTGCACATCCACCCCCAGCGTTGGCTCATCCAGATACACGATCTGTGGATGATGCAACAGCGCGCGTGCGATAGCCAGGCGGCGTTTCATGCCCCCCGAAAAGGTGCCAACGCGTGCGTCTTTGCGTTCGCTCAACTGAACAAGGTCCAGCAGGCGCGCGATGCGCTCCTCTTTTTCCTTGCCTGGAACACCGTACAGATCTGCGTGAAAAGCCATGTTCGCATAGGCTGAGAGCTCGTCATAGAGCGCTGTCTCCTGGGGAACGGTTCCAAGCCGCTCCCGGATCTCGCGGATGTTTTTCCGCATGTCGAAACCCAGAATGCGGATCTCTCCTGCGTCAGGAGCAAGCAATCCGCTAAGCAGATCGAGCAGGGTGGTTTTGCCCGCGCCATTGGGTCCCAACAGCCCGAACACTTCGCCCTGTTCAACCACCAGCGAAAGATGGTCCACCGCAACAATCTGCCGGCCACGCTTGCCAAAGACTTTCGAGAGATCCGCTATGGCAATGGCCGGGAGCTTTTTTCGCGGGCGCCGGCCTGCACTCAGGCATGCGAGTTGCTGGCTCTTCTGACGCTGGATGACTGGAATGCCAGCCTCTTCTAAGTGCCGCAGGAGCCGCTGCTTTTTCCTCTGTGCCAGTTTTGAGGTCATTCGATCTGGCCTGCTTCTCTCAGGGATCGAGGGAAGAGAAGCGCTTCTCCGCAGGTGCGGCGAGTATCCATTGAGCTTCGCCTGTGTCATGTTTTCGTTTCCTTCTTTCTGGAAAAATGCTCGACCACCGGCTCAGGCGGGGCATTCCCCCACCTGAGCCGGTGACTGCCAATCAATTTCATAGCCCAACCGTTCGAGGCAACGGGCAATCGCCTTCCCACCGCCTGGTGGTCCCGCTCAACAAACGTTCTGTGGGACGAATGAGGATGATCTGGTCCTCGAACGCGAAGTGCGTTGCCGTTCGGCGAGAAAGGCCGCGTAACGAGCGCCGTCAAGAGGGAATACTACCTGTTCGCCAGTGTGTGCGCTGAGCAGGAGGCCGTTGGCAAGCTCAAGTGATTGGCGCGCAGCCTCGCCCGTAACGACGAGCGATGTCTGCCCGTGTATCGCCGCACAGAAATGGCGATACACGGTGGCATGATCCCCTTGACTGCGAGGAAGCGGGATCGAGAGAGGCTCTGCCACAGGAAAGGGCTGAAGAGACGCCCGGGCAAATGTCTGCATCTCTTTGTCCAGGCGCATCACGTTGAGCAGTCCGTTGCAGAGCCGTAACGAGCCTGCTGTACCGATCAGGTGGAACGTCGCTTGTTCTGACGCTGGTTCAGCGACCTCACCGCTCGTCCAGGCCGTGCTGGCGGCAAAGGAGCCAGGTACCCCATCAGGCCATTCGAGCATGGCCTGAACGCTATCCTCGGCTTCAATCGCATGAAGCTGTCGATGAGTCCAGGCAACCGCTCGTACTGGCATGCCGACGAGATAACAGAGAAGGTCGAGGCTATGAGGCGCTTGATTCATCAGGACCCCACCGCCTTCGCCAGCCCAGGTTCCTCGCCACTTCTTCGCTCGATAGTAAGCGGCGGGACGTGGGCAAGAGACCATCGCTTCAACATGCTGAAGCTGACCGAGTTGACCGGCCTCTAGCAGCGCTTTTGCGGCCAGGACCTCTGGCCGCAAACGCTGCTGAAAGACCACTCCCAGGAGCCGCTGACACGCCCGCGCAGTCGCAATCATTTCTTCCGCTTCCATCACGTGGAGAGCCATGGGCTTCTCGACGAGGACATGACACCCCGCCTGTAAACAGGCGATGGTGAGCGAGGCGTGCAAAAACGGCGGGGTCAGAATGACTGCCATGTCTGGCTTGACCTCACGAAGCATCTCGTGGTAATCCTCATAAAAAGGACAATGAAGTGCCTGTGCGCGCTGCGCCCCAGGAAAAGTATGCATGTCAACTAGGGCGACAATCTGTTCACGGAGCTGCTCAAGTGCGGCCAGGTGCCGCCTGAACACGCCTGCTCCTGCTCCAATGATAGCAAACCTCACGCTTTTACTCCTGCGCACGAAATTCAAGTCTGTTGCCGAAGGGGTCAAAGGCATAGAAACGGTTCCATCCAGGTTCCGGTACCGCCGGCCTGATCCGCACGCCCGCCTGGAGAAACTTTTCGCGAAGTGCGTCCAGATGATGGATAAAGAGAGCAATGTGCCCACGCTCCTGCGGTCGGAAGGCGCGCACCGGCCCGAGATGGACCTGTTGGGAGCCATCCGGGCTGGCCTCATACCATACTCCGCCCCGTTCATGTTCACTCAGTGAGACCGGGATCGATACTTCCCGTAAGCCCAGGATATCTCCATAAAAATGACGGGCCTCGTCCTCACGACCAGATGGAAACTCAATCGTGGCGTGGTGGATCATGACGACCCCGAACGTTGCTGCAATCATCAGATATCACCTTTCCCTTAGCTCTACCGATAAAGGACGACAAACAGGCGGAAACGAGAGGAGTTCGGCTGAGATGCTCGCGAGATCAGCGCAGCCGCATAAGATCATCGCCAGTTCCAGCTCGTCACGCAGGATCTCCAGCACATGCTGAACGCCCTGTGAACCCCTGGCGGCCAGCCCCCAGAGGACCGGCCGTCCAATCAACACGGCGCGTGCTCCCAGTGCCAGTGCCTTGAGCACATCAGTGCCCCTCCGGATGCCCCCGTCCACGTAGACCTCGCAGCGCCCGTCCACCGCCCTGACGATCTCTGGCAATGCTTCCATGCTGGTTACGGCTCCGTCAAGTTGGCGGCCTCCGTGATTGGAAATCACAATGCCAGCAATGCCCTGTTCCAGGGCCAGCAGAGCGTCCTCGGCAGTCAAAATGCCTTTGAGCACGATGGGCAATGAGGTCAGTGAATGTATCCACTCAATGTCCTTCCAGGTCGCGTAACAGGCATCCTTGCGCGGCACGACCGCACTTACCGCAAAATTAGCTGCCTGATCTGGATGAAGACAAAAGCCATTCCTGAGATCGCGCTCGCGTTTCCCCAGGCGCGGTCGATCTACCGTGATGACCAGCGCCGAGTAATGCGCAGTGGTAATGCGCTCAAGCAATTCGCGTGTCAAGCCCCGGTCAGGATAGAGATAAAACTGCTGCCACAGCGGCCCTTTTCCCGCTGCTCGTATGTCCTCAAGCGTTTGACTGGAATTGATGCTCATGACGGCCAGCGTGCCAGTGGCTTCCGCCGCCCGGACCACCGCTCGCTCTCCTTCAGGGTGCGCCAGACACGCATACGCTGTCGGAGCAATGGCAACAGGCATGGCGACGGGCATCCCCAGCAGGCTGGTTTGGAGCGAAATTGTGCGAACATCGGTGAGGACGCGAGGGCGCAACGCCAGCCGGGTAAAGGCTGTGCGGTTCTGGCTCAGCGTGAACTCATCCCCACTTCCGCCTGCATAGTAATCAAAGACTTCACGCGAAAGGAGCTGGCGCGCCGCCGCCTCATAATCAAAGAGATTTCTATACATACAGGTCCTTTCTTCCTCTGATGGTATACAAGCTGAGAGGTTTCCTCCGCGAAAAGCGCTCTCTTGCTGCTCTTCCCCTTTCATAGCAATGAGGGAGCATGCTCTGTTCAAGGGGAAGACAGAACGCTAGCGCTGACGTGAGTTGCCAGAGGCTCTTTCCATCAGGCTCTCCTGCGAGCGAGAAAATCTGCTGACCGGACCGTTCAGAAATTCCAGCACGGCGGCGTTAAACGCGTCTGGAGCCTCCAGGAACGGAGAATGTCCGATGCCAGCCGGCTCGAAGACCGTTCTCTGAGCAGCAGGGACCATCTCTACCAGCTGATAAAAGTATGCTCGCGAAACAAGCGCATCCTCCTGCCCTCGAATAAACAGCAGAGGACATGTCACACGGCTCAGGAGTTCTGCCGTGTCTCCTGGTGCCTGCGTAGACATGAGGGCGGCCATTGACCATCTGGACTTGAGCGCCGAAAGAAAGGTGTACCCCACTGTCTGATAGTACTGTGTGAGCGAGGGAGGAACACACCAGAGCTTGTCAACAAAAGGAAGCAGTGCGGCGTAATACTCACTGACAGGCAGACTCATATCCATCATCCGCATGGTGATTTCCCATGCTTCTGGACTGTAGCGCGCCATCAGTGAGAAAAGGCTCTTGAGATCGAGCGTGGCAGCGACCAGGATAAGGCCAGCAAGCTTCGTCGCTGCTGGCTTGCTTTGCAGATAGTTTCGTATGGGTAGCCCGGCCATAGACCAGCCCAGGAAGACCACGGGTCCGTCTTGTAAACCGTAATGCTGCAGAACGGCGTCAATGCTCTCCACCCACAGTTGCGGCCCTGGCACGAAGCGTTCTCGGCCATCCGGCCCCGAAAGACCGTGACAGGGGAGATCGAACCCGACGACAAAACAGTCGTGGGGCGCCAATCCCTCATATACATATCGAAAACATTCCTTGGCTTGCAGACCGCCGTGGAGGCACACAACCCTGTGAGTCGCGTCTGGATTGCCAAAGGCGCAGCTATGGAGTTGCATGCCCTGCGGCCCGTTGATATAGTCTTGCTTGTGAACCCTGACAAAAGGGGCGACACGTCTTGACCCGACGAAAGAGGTGTTCATGGTGGATACGTTCCTTTCTGATCGAACATGTTCCTGGAGAGAGGTTATTCGCAAGAGTGATGGTGAAGTGATTTTCTATCACTTCACCTCTTGCCTTGCGTAACCACCTGTTATGCTTATACAAACAGGAATCCTAAAAGCACAAGTGAAATGTCAAAGTGCGACATGTTATCTTTCCCTTTCTAACGCGTATGCTTCTGCTTTATATCTCTGCCCCTTTTCCTTCCCGTCATGCAGGATAGCCTTGCTCCACATGAACAGTGAGAGGAAGGGACCTGAAACCCTGCCTCCATGGTGAAGAATGCTGGTGGCCCGCGTGCCAGATTCTCCTGGAAAAACATAGAAGGTCTAGAGGACAGACAGTCAAACGTATGACCGCTCAGAAAGAGAAGCGTGTTCATGCCTCCTCTCCTGACCGGGGCGTTCTCTGGATACTCGCACCTCGCTTGCGCGAGGCTGTCCTGCCCACGACGTTCTCGCCACTGGCTTGCTCGGGCCCGCCGCCTGCGTGTCCTCTTTGCTGCCGAGCGCGGCCGTGAGCAAGCTCTCTCGATGCTCTCTCTTTCTGTTGTTGGACGATCCTCTCCAGCTGTTCCTGCAACCGCGTGAGCATCGCCTGGTCTTTTAGCAAGCGAGCTGCTTCCATCGACCGGGAGAGCTGTTTCCTTGCCGCCGCATACCATCCTCTTCTCTCAAGATCCGGGAGAAACGCCAGGCAGAGGCGGATCAGGGAGGCATGCATTTCTTGCTGAAAAGCTATCTGGAGGGCGACGAAAATATTCGCGCCCTCTTCTGCCAGACGACCTGCGTTTCCCGGCATTTCCACATACCGCGTATAGTACGCGACAAGACGCCGCTTTGCCTCGCGCGTCTCCCCAGAGGTTGCTCGCTCCAGGCGGGCGTAATCAACGATGGTCGGATGAAGTGTATACCGGTCAGGTTTTCGCGCTTCGAGCACGCCGGCATCCGTCAACTGATCCAAAACCTCTGCTTCCGTGTCACTCACCGCTAATGCTGCTGCCTCCGAGAAGCTACCTGGTTTTGCAGGGAAGAGAGACAGGGCGAGAAGTGTTCTGCGCGCTTCTTCTGTGAGCGCGTCGACGCTCTGTCCGATCACTGTGCGCAACGAGCGCGTTCCCGCGCTCGAAAAGCCCGGGTGTGGAGAACCCATTATGTGCTGGTGCGTCAAAGAGAAGCGCGTTGGAATGTTCAGCAAGGAGTGCAACGCCGCGTCGGTTTGGGGCGGCTGTGAACAGCGCTCCTGGAGACGGAGAAACGTGCCCATCATCTCCAGTGCCAGGGGCAATCCACCCACTGCTTGCACTAACGAACGCGCCGCCTTCGCGTCCTGGGTCACCAGCAGAGGAGAGAAGCGCCGGAGGAGGAGCAACCCCTCTTCCTCTGCTAACTCTTCGACCTGAAGAACCTCGTGGCCTGCGAAAAGCCATGCGACCGAGAGGGCACGTGTGGTCAGCACATACCTGCACTGAGGTCCGCCCACACACAGCGCCATGATATGCTCGCGTTGCCAGGCGTTATCAAGCACGAGAAGCAAGCGGCGTTGCCCAATCGCTTCTCGTAATGCCAGCGCCCAGGCATCCAGGCTGGTGAGGTTGTTCATCTCCGTGAGAGAAAGGCCCAGAAGCGTTCCCCACCGACGGAGGATGTCCGGGAGAGCAGGTCGTGACCCCAGTTCTGCCCAAAGGATTCCATCAGCAAAGTGAGCACGCACGAATGGGTCATGAGCGATCTGCGCGACCAGCGCAGTCTTACCGACGCCTGGAAGCCCGGATACGGCGACAAATGGGCGCGTGCTCCTGGCGAGGAGAGCAGTTTTGATCTGAGCAAGCAGGGCTTTGCGCCCGATCAGCCCGGAGGAGTTGGCAGCAGGCAGTGCTGGATCGGAAAGGACTGCTTCGTGCTGTTCCTCCCTCGCAGAACCATCTAAGGTGGTTTCTGACATAATCCCCAGATGCTGCTCGCTTTTCTGGAAGAGCGAGCAGAGTTTGCGGCGAAAATAGGGTCCCGGCCGGGTTAGCCCGCGTTCCCAGCGGCTCACAGTGATAGCGGTCGTGCCGATAGCGTCGGCGAGCGTCTGCTGTGTCCAGTGACGACCGAGTCGCTCGCGTTGAAGTAAGACATTGGGAAATCTCGTCGTTGGCATCATGTCACCTTTCTTTTTGATTGTTCTGATCTCCTGCTCCAAGTGTGAGCAAGGAACCGGCTCCAGACAAGGGCACGTTCTGGACAAGAAGGGGGCAGCAGGTGATCAAAAGCGTGAACAGGTATGTCGATTCACCGGGTCAATTTGGACGGAAAGAGCCAGAGGAGACGCTTCCCACGATAGCGAAGGTAAGCGAGCAAGAGAGACTGCTCTCTTCTCTGGTTCGGGTGTGTCCCATGATCACGCGATCCAATCGGCCTTGAAGCAAAGCGCTTTGTGGCAAAACCTGCCTCGTGAGGAGACGAAGAAGAGCGCCTCTCCTCGTTCTCCCGCGAGGAAGGGGAGCAACCAGGCTGGCTGAAAGAAGGCCCCGTGCATACAGTAATCACCATCAAAGAAAGGTATGCCGTCGGGGGGGCCAGTTTAGAGCGATGGATCGGTGGCAACGGGAGGAAGCGTTGTCGCATCCAGCGCATAGACGTTGACCAGCCATCCGGTTCCCCCCATAGGAGCATTGGCTCCCTGGCTTTGCGGTGGCACACGTAGCAGCACGACGGCCATCTGATGCACGCGTGGCTGTCCTGTTGCCGGGTCCAGTTCCATTCCCTCCACGCGCTGGCCTGTCGTCGGGTCGATTCTGGACTGGAAAAGTTCAAAGGAGACGCTCACCCAGGCAAATTGCTGTGGCTGTCCCTGAATCTGTTGCACCTGGAATTTGACTAGCACTGGTTGGATGGCCATCACCTGCTGAATCAGTTGCGTGCTCTGGATGGTGTCGTACAGGTGGTTATTGATCACGCGAACATCGTTGTGGACAAAGCGAATCTGCCCTCCCGGCGTCAGGAGAAACGTCGCCGCAGTGAGCGTCCCGCTGTGGTTGGTGAGTGAGCCAATATCGCGATAATCAAAGCTCATTTCTCGGTCGACGAAAGTACTGGCTGTACGCTCTGCTTCAACCGCATCCGCCTGTGAGAGACCGGCCTGTGTCCATCCCAACTGAGAGAGTGTTTGCTGAGAAGGAACAGACATGGTTGACTGATCTCCACTGCGAGCGGATGGAGAAGGAGCCGCACGCGTCCGTGACGGCGCGGTCGGTCGAGACTGCTGTGCCGATCTGGTCGGCTGCCCCGTGATGATACTGGTTGGTGCGTTGTTGCCCTGCTCTGGAGCCGGAGGTGCCGCGGACTGAGCCAGGACAAGCACTCCTCCAACCAGGACGGTGATGACGATCATGCCAGCAATCAGCAACCGGGTGAGCGGCGAAAACAAGCGCCCCTGCCTGGCTCTCGGCGTTGATGGGGATGGAGGAGGTATCCTCAGATCTGCCCGCGCATCCTTTGTGCCTGGCTGAACCACCACCGGCATACCTGTAGATGGCTGAAACGGCATCACAAAGGGCGAGCTTTGCCCCTCTTGTTCATCGATCTCTGGCAGATCCAGCTCATCATCCTGGATATAAAAGAATGTTTGCTCGGAAGACCCGGCCTGGGATGGTACGTTGAGTGTCTGAGATGATAGCCCCTGGTCCTGGGAAGATCCCTCGGAGGCTTCAGGGGGCCCCAAAGAAGAGAACATCGTTTGATTCTGCTGCTTCGGGGAAGGTTGCGGTGTTGCTTGCTGCATGGTTCTTCTCCTCTTTTCTGTCTTCTGTGCTATTGAGATGTAGTATCGATATGACCAGAGACGCGCCTGACCCATTTCAGACGTGCGGTGCTCGTCACTCCTTGCCGAAGCACACGCACGTCTTGCGGACGGCTCATAGAGAAGTCTAGCAAGGGCGTGTGGGTAGCGGACCGGTAGCGAGGAGGGGAAATGGCAGGGAGGTAGTAGATAGGTGCAGGTGGGGTAGATGGAGGTAGGAGCAGTCATCACTCTCACTGCACTTACGCGGTTGGAGTGGAGGTATGAGGTAGGGCAGGGGCAGGTAGACGAAACCGTTGGACGGCCTGCACATCTTGCTGATTTTCTGAGCGACGGGATGGTTTCGCCGATGAGTGATATGGCCTGGCCCGGCCCCGCGTTTACATGGGGGTGACAGATGGCCTCCGCCGGGCATGCTGGTCATTCCCCAGAGTCCTCCTTCTCCACTTTCCCCTCACTGCCACTCTCTTCTCACCAGAGGTGCCGGTGAGAGGCTTGTAGAATGGAAAAGCGGGATGTCGTGAAAGATGGCAAGGTTGATAGCTGTTGCCAGCGAGAAAGCGAGCATGCAATGATGACAGCAAAAGAATCTGGACTGACGCCGGCGAAGCGTGAACGATTGCTCAAACGGTTTGGCCCGGCCCCGGCAGGATACACCACCCACGAGCTTGAACTTTTCCTGGATCTGCTCTACGGCCTGTATAGTAATCTCTATACATTGGCAGAGCTTCGCCAGGTTGTGGTCAGTGATCCATTTGATCGGACAGATACGCCGCGACAAATCAAACTGGTGGATCTTACTGATTGGTTAGAGGCGATTGTTTCCTGATCCTGGATGATGGCGGAGACCGGCCCTGGCAGTCTGCTCTTGTGATGTCGCTTTCCCTTTCTTCGTTGGCATGAAACGCTCACATTCGTCACAGGTAATTCTGCGCAGATTACATCGCGGTGACAGCGCTGTTCATGTGCATAACCAGGCTGAACAGGGATACCCGCCTTCAGGCGGAACGCGGCCAGGATGAGCGAGGACGTAGGAAGGTCTGGAAGTACGTCCACTCATGCCAGGACGGCGCCGATTCCAGATGGCTTCTTGTTTATCAGTATCGAACGGCAGGGTGGGGAAATGGTTAAGAAAAAGAACTGGTTGCGAGCAAGGGGAGACGTGGAGAGTACTCAACGGTACCCCACATCTCCCCTCGATTCCAGGCAGGTGTTAGTCGTCAAGGACCTGACTCGCCGCTCGGGCTACTGGCTTCGCGAGAAGTGTTTTCGCTGGACCCCCGCCGGTTCGTTTCGACCCTTCCGAGGAAGCTGATAACGCCACGGTGGCTGAGGCATTGGGACCCCAGGCAGAGATTTCTTTCCCGCGGCGAAGTCGGGCCCATTCGATCAGTAAACGCCGCGTTGCTTCTGCGCGCGTCAATCCTCCCCATTCTTTACAATAGCTATCCAGTTCCTGCAGGGCCTCGTGATCCTTTGGCAGGCTCGTATTCCAATAAACGTCATCACTGGTGCGCATTTAGTTGTCCTCCCAGCGCTCTTCATCCAGCGAAACTGCCAGTTCGGCATAGCCACGGATATTGGCATGTTCCGGATCTGGGACGCTTACCAGGGAACAGTCCTGCAAAGCCTGACGAACGACCTCTTCAAAGTAATAGGTTCCTCCCCCGCCCAGGTAGATCGTCTCAAATTGGGTTCCGGCGAGATCCCCCTTCGACATTCCAGGTCCCCACCAGAAACGAGAAGAGAGAACGCGCAAGGCGCTGAAGAGACCCCTGGATGACTTCTGAGATCGCTTCGTCGGGAAGCACGCTTGCTCCGATGGCGCTGCGTGGATAGGAACGATGATGAGCATAGGCAGTGAGCAGTGCGTGCGCTTTCTCCACAGAAAGTTTACGACGATATCGCTGCCAGAGCTGTTGAAGGTCCTCTACCAGCTGACCGACACCCAGAGGGAAGCCTTTGCAGAGGCGACTAATGAGCCGTTGGCCGCTCGCCGCGACCAGATCGGTTGTCCGTTCGCCCAGATCAACTACTGCCTGTTCACTGCTCTCGTCACCGCAATGAATCAGGATACCCTGCCCTTCCATGGCCACATAGCCGCACTTCACCCTCACTTCGCGGACGCGTCCATTGAAGGTAAACCGAAAGTGCCGGGTGCGGGCTTGCTTGACTTGCTGGCGCCGCACGCGATCATACAAGCTGACGGGCAAAGCCGTGACCAGCAGCAGCTCAAAGCAGCGCTCAGGAACGAGCTGGCATGCCAGGCAAAGCAGCAGCATTTGTGCATGTTCAGACCAGTAGCGTCGTTCATCGTTAAAGGCACTGTGACTCTGCGTGCCATGCTCAAGCAGTTGGCCAAGAAAGGAGGTCTGATTCTGCCACGTCAGGACATAATCGCCACGCTGAAGGATCTCAGGAAGTTTGGCCTCGGGATCATGGCCTTTGAGCAAGGTCGTGATATCTCCATCGGCCAGGAAACTGGGTAGCGTCGCCAGATCCTGGGCAAGAGGAACCCCATCAGCGGGAATGAGTTTCAAGCCGGAGAAACCTGAGTGTTATTGTCCCGGTTTGAGTGACCTGGAGAAGTGCAAGGTCAACTGTTCACCAATTCAAACTGAATTGGGCTGAGATAGCCCAGAGTCGAGTGCTTGCGCACGCGATTGTAATACACCTCAATGTATTCAAAGAGGGCCG
>Ga0209061_1003535_pt1 | contig 16766 bp, 10 predicted proteins | sample Coa_R1_10_FD_187157 | JGI IMG/M metagenome (GOLD analysis project Ga0209061, IMG submission 187157) | Surface soil microbial communities from Centralia Pennsylvania, which are recovering from an underground coalmine fire - Coalmine... | ecosystem: Environmental > Terrestrial > Soil >...
TAACATCACGACTTTAAGCGGTGACCCATTAACCCATAAATCTGGAGGTATTCGTCCGATAATCTCGTCTGCCAATATTCCATGTTTATTTCTTTATAGTGAATAAGCTAGTCGTAATTCTACAACTCCTCTTTAGCTATCTGATGAATACTAAATCTGGAAAGTTAAAACTTCTAATACCATGAACCTAAGCCGATCAAGATGGGGCTTCGCTCCTGGTGAACGGATTCCTATCTATGGTCTAATGCAACCCTTTACTTTCCTCATCTACGATTAAGTAAATATCCACACAATCCACATAGCTATTAACCGATACACAAATTTTGAAAGCGTACAAAACATCCCCCGAAAGGGGGTACACCCTTTAAAGAAGAGCTTTTAAAGATTTGCTGCAAAGTGGTGTAGTACAATGAACCATGCGGATAGCCTACGTGGGTGATCTACTGAATCACGGTTACTATCTTGCAACCGTGGGCACAGGCATACTCCTCGCACTATCTGAGTGTGAGGAAGTCGATGAGATAGATGTCTACTGCCCACATAGGAATCCTGAAACCGAACCATTCAAACCCCCAAGCAAACTAAACATACACGAAACATACAGCTACGACGATCCACTCCTATCCTCAAAACTCATCAAAAAACTAGGCGGAAAAACCTACCACACAGTCATCTTCAACCTCCTACCCACATCCTTCGGCACATCCTCCACAGCCAACCTCGCAGGCCTCCTCACACCAATCCTACTCAGACACCTAGCAAACCAAGACACACGCATAGTATACCACAACTCAGCCTACACCAACAACTACAGAAAACTCGGTTACAACACAGCATACGACGCGATAAGAGCCAACACACTCAAAACAATCGAGAGAACAATATTCAAAACGATTCCAACATACGTCCTACTAAAACAGTACAAGGAGAAAATAGCAAGCCAAATAGGTCCAAACAAAGTCGAATATCTCAACGCGCGCGGACTCGAAGCCCTCCCCACAATCTACCTCAACAACCTACAAAACACTGATGTAATAACAATCAAAAGAGAGGGCCCCCCAACCATACTACTTCACGGCAACTGGGGACCACAAAAAGACCTCAAACTAGCACTCCAAACACTCACAAACCTCAAAAACAAAGGACACCAATTCAACACTGTTATAACAGGAGGAATAAACAAACACTTCCCAGAATACACCAAACAATTCCAACAACTCCTAAAACAATACAACTATACAGACAGCTACAAAGGAAAAAACAAGAAAAAGACATGTTCACACTATACACACAAGCCGACCTACTCCTACTACCCTACAATACACCTGGCGGCCACTCAGGCGTACTAGAACAAGCCATATTCTTCGAAACACCCACGATAGCAATAGACTTCCCAGAATACAGAGAGCAAGCCGAAGGATTCGATCACGTCAAGCTGTGCAACCGCGACCAACTCTTCATAAATATAAGTAACGCACTCGAAAGAATGGAGAATGGAAGGATAGTTAGAATCAAATCTAAACTAAGCTACGCCATCGAAGCGGTTGAACAATTATTACCTAAAGAACTCTAAGGTGACTTAATCAATCCTCAATATTTCGCCAAATACTAAATCAGATTTATCTTAATAAACCATTACAGAGATTTACCTAATAGCGGCCGCATAAAAAGCTTCCTCACCTGAGTATTACGCTCACGGTCCGAAATATCTGGACAGCACCAATTTATTTAACAGTAGCTTTATATTAGTTATAGATAAAATCAATTAAATATCAGCGCTCATACCAACTCCACCTATATTCAACCTAGACCATCATCTCAACGATACTCTTACTGATTAACAGATAAAATCCACCCGCCTTAAACCCAATAAGCTAACAAATCACGCTTTCAGAAAACCTTGACTATGAAAAGTGCTTTCCCTAGAAATTATCCTAAAAATCATGTAGCAACCACATCGACTAATAGTCGATTCACCGTGACAGCCACAAGACACTTAAGATAGTACTGAAGATACATAGTCAATCCCGCTCCTCATCAATTTTCTAATATTTACTGACGATACGCATCGCATTTAACGTTTTAACAGGATGTTTCAGAAATATCGACATAAAGATAAACGGATAAAGGAAGCCATACACGTTTAAGCCTGAAAACCCCCGGTTGCCAACCATCTTTAAACTGGTCATACTTGGAGAAAAAATAAAATCTGCCAAGCCGATTGGCCCAGCTCGCTTAAGCCCGCTCCCACAAGTTACAAAATATCTCTCCGCCACTTGCGAAGTAAAGGAACCAAAAAACAACACCCTCCTCTCCCACTTTCGAAAATAGTGGGAAAATGATACAGTCTGATTATGGTAGAAGTGAGCAGTTGATACGATCGCCCCCCTAGAAAGACCAGCCATCCTTAGACGCCTTAGAACCTTGGTATCCATATCCCACCCACCAACCATTTCTAAAGCACTGCGCCGAATCAGCGAAGCATTAGTTAAACCATACCACATGTCATCAATAACATATAGATTTCCAACGCGTAAACCTCCCCTCTTCATCCTATTAACATTCTCAATTTCAACATAAGAAAGAAACCGGTTAAACGGCGCCGAACTAAAATCCACCGCGGTCTCGGGCATCGTTATATAAAGGTCACTATGTCTAAGAAATGGCTCAACCAAATCTCTAGCCACAGTATCCTCAACAAGGAAGTTATCCGAATCAATATGCCACACAAATTCGGAATCACCAGACCTAATACCAAGACTTCTCTGCCCATCCCTACCCTCAGGATGGGAGCCAGGCGCAACAAGAATCTTAGCGCCAAACTCCTTGGCAACCTCAAGGGTATCATCCGTTGACCCACCATCAACAACAATAACGTTAATCACCCCATCAAACCTCTGAGCCGAAAGACGCTCCAAGCAACGCCGCAGATTAGAGGAGCAATTAAGAGTGGGTATAACAGCATCAATCGAAATGACCCTAGCCATACTCTAATCAAACAACACCCCTTCTATAAGGAATATGGCCAGCAAGACACAGTACTATGGATAAAGAAACACCACGCTCAGCTACCACAATCTCTTGTCCCGTATCTGTCTAGCATACTACTCTCATGGCTTCAGACATATTGAAATAATAATCTCTCCTACAATATACAAATATTGCGAGAGTTAGACCATGCAACTCAATATCATTTAGAAAGCTCATCCTATCGATAACTCCTTTTACGATGGTCTCCGGATTACAGATCTCTACGCTCGAATACCACACTCACTTGACGCTAATCCAGACAGTACGCCTTCCGCCGCATAAAGACTTTTAAAGGGCTCAACTTGCTAATTTCATATGGGCAAGATAAGCGTTGGCTTCTTCACACAAACCAATCTAGCCCTCCTAGGAGGAGGAGAGAGGCTAGCTCTAGAATTAGTAAACCACCTTAAGACCTCATTCGATGTGGACCTCTTCCACAATCCCTTGAACGATAACTACTCAGTCGCAGAGCTCAAAAAATATTCGGAGTTTGCAGACATCGAGCCGAAAGAGGTGACCTACCAAGGTTTCCCTTGGCCCATTAACACACTATACAGGCCCCTCCCACCCCCCAGCTCACTCACATATGACGTTAACTTAATCATGGTCTACAGGCCACCACCACCCTCCTATCTCAAGAACATCATGAGCACCAAAGCGAAAGTGGCTTTCCTACTGCACGGAATAGGCCTTGATAGAGTGATACAGGGAAACCTCAAATACACAATATACCAAGTACTGATGCGCCGAGCACTAAAGGCAGCAGCCAACATCGCGAAAAAATCTAATAATATTTTCTTCCAAACACTCAACAACACACAGTACAACTATTTATCCAGCGTCCTCCGAAACACCTCTAAAATCTTTCTAATAGAGAATGGTGTACACTTTGAAAAATACCGCGTAGGCCTCAACACCGAGCACTTTAGAGTTATATTCATAGGAAGAATGAGTGATAGAGATAAAGGGATAAGACGACTGAGAAAAGTAATACTCCACACAGCCCAAATCAACCCCGAGATACAGTTCCTAATCGCTGGAAGAGGACCCGATTCCGCCTTGGTGACCACAATACCAACGAAAAACTATCGATACCTAGGTTACATAACCGAAGAACAAAAGATAAGAGCACTCGAGAGCTCAAACTTGATACTTAGCACATCAAACCTTGAACCCTTCCCACTTGTGCTGCTCGAAGGATTGGCATCAGGCCTCCCAATAATTTCGACACCTACAAGCGGCCCAAAACACATCATAGGATACAGCAAAGCCTTCGGGAACCTAACAAGCTGGGACCCAGCCGAAATAGCCAAGAACATACTCAACAAATACAAACAATGGAATGAGTCAATAAATGAATACAATCAACAAAAAACCATGATAAGAGAAACAGCGGAAAAACACTTCGACTGGAAAAGAATGGCAGAAAAGTATTCAACCATGATAAAGGTGATTCATCAATACTCAAAGTGACCCCGTAAAGAACAGTAGATAAACCGCGCTGATCAAAAGATTCCCAAGTTTTTAGTGGTGCAAATTCTAATACAGCAAACATGTATCGATTGATACAAAGATAAGCTGAATTAGCGGGCAATCATACATTCTCCAGTTAAAGTGAACAAAGTGACCCATTTGTTTAGGCCAGATGCAAAACATGCTACATCAACACGTGTAGTCGTGTAAGCAGCGGATAAAGTCCTACCCCTCCACAGCTTAAGTACTATTGTATAGTAGAGAAGAGACACAAAAATAGGCCAAACCTCTACCCATGACTCATGGAATATCATTAAACCATTTGGCTTGGAAGTTACAATAATTATTACGCAGTAAATAGAAGATAAGGAAGAGCTGAAGCACCTATCTACAGGTAGATCGATTTCTTCTAGGTCACAATTATAGTTCAACTTAACATAATTATATCAATATGAGCATCCTATTGGTGTGACCATACAGTTTTAAAAACTGACACGACGCTGACCCCGAGTGTTACTCTTAAATAACCAGTTTAAGGCTACGAAATGTATGAATCGGAATTCGAAGGCATACCTTACTTACTTTATTCTATCATTATCAATGGCGATTTTCATTGTGGCCGTTTTCTTCCGTGGACACACATACTATACTTCTGGAGACGACGTTACTCCGCTTTCCCCAGCTGCTCTCTACAACTTCCAACCATTCTTTTCAAACGCCAAAGGCGGCCAAGTCGCGAGCATACCTTCCTCATTTGTTTCCTTTATAATATTCAACATCTACGCAAACCCATTCATGTTCGTCACCCAAAAATACGGCGAGATAGCTTCATATATCTTTTATTTTACACTAGGCAACTTCGGACTACTCAGCCTAATTCACACCTACTACGACTTGAACAACAAAGACCTCAAGAAGACGGCAACCGTAGGCTTCGTTACCCTACTCTTCTACAACACCAACCAAGGGATAGGCCAAGTCATGGGCATCAACTCTTCCATGGTGCCAATATTCGGAGTCTTCCCATGGATACTATACCTAATCTACTTGAACTTCAAAGAAAAATCATCGATAAAGGCATTCACCTACGGTCTTATGGCAATATTACTATACTACATATTTATCGCGAACACATACTTCATAATAGTGAACATCCCACTCGCCTTCCTACTAGCCTCATTTGCAATGTTTCTCACATTCTTTCTCAAAGGGCAACCAACCAAGACAAAAATATTAAGACTCGGCCAGCTAATAGCAATTTTAGCCGTAGTCGCATACCCCTACGTCCTTGGTCTCATCAGGGTTACAGCGCCAGCATTCGCAAGTGCAGTAACCTCTAAAAACATTCGGCTCGCACTCGGACACTACTTCGTCAGAGGGTACCAAGGAGACCTCATCAAAACACTCACACTAACCTACACCCCAAACATAACAACACTCCCACCCTCAACCTACAAATATCTAGGAACCGCACCCTATTATAGCTCACATCTCATCACAATTCTAGGCTCAGCCATAACACTCCTACTCTTCGCACCACTGCTACAAAGCAAAACAAAAAGAGAACCCATGTTTTTCTACTTTATATTCCTACTTACAGCTGCTTGGTTCTCCGCACCCTATATCCTACAGTACTACATAAACTTCGTATCGCACGTTGAGATACTCTGGTCATTAGATATACCTGGAGCGGTCTTCCCCTACCCATTATCGATAAGCGCAACACTACTAGTCGCCTATGTGGTCACTAAGATTCTGTTTCAAAAAAAGAAACCACGGAAAATTATTATGATACTGATAATCATCCTGCTGGGTCTCTCACTTGCTCTAAATGTTTACCCTGTCAGCACTGAGAGTGGTGGCGGATTCTCCCTTCCGCAACCCGTCTACGATATATCGACCATCATCGGCTCGTCACATATATACAACCCAAGAGTCATGGTAACCCCATCCAGCTTCCTCTACCTCTGGTATAACTGGAGCGCGTACGGGGACGGGCAATATGTGGGCGCCGGATTCTGGGACACATTAATCAAAGGCGACACATTCGGCTACTACCAAGGATACCCACCATTAGTAGCTTTCACAACGCTGTACCAAGCCAATATGTCAAACCCAGAGCTTTACACAAACGCCCTTAAGCTCTTAGGCATAAATTATGTAGTGTACACAAACACAAGTGTTCAAAGGGCACTTACATACGGAGGAAACGCGGCTCAGGATCCCACACTGACCAATGAGGGCCTAGAACAGCTAAACACAACCATAGCATCTAATTCCCAATCCATTCAACTCAACTACGCAGGGTTCACACTCTATTACTACTCGAACGCAACCCTCTGCTACATCCCAAAGCAAATGGTGCTTTCACCCCAAGCAGAAAACCCAATAAGCAATGCTACTTCACTGTCAACGATTTATAGGGTGCTGAGCCTAAAAACTGAATGGGAGAATACAGCCGTAATCTACCTCAGCCCACAAGTCCAAGAATTCCTGAATACCAAGCCTGACAACGCGACACTCTACTACCCCTATCCCACCGGGCAACCCGCAAAGATAATCCAAATAAGAGGAATATCACCAGAGCAATTTAAATGCCTGATAAGTGGAGTGAGCCAAGGCATCCTACCCATCATCGTTAGATATCCCTATAACAGTCTCGGAAATTACGAAAACGTAAATCTAAAGGGTGAGGACACCACGTTATTCCCAGTCACGATCTTACCAGCCAACTACGGGAGCGCCACACTAATATTATTTAACGTAACCCGAGAAGGAACCTACACGATGAGCTTCAACCTTGAACCATCCGAGCACGTCATAGGCTATCTTTACTATTACAACGAGATAATCGACATACTTCTACTAATACTTTTGACGCTTATGATCATCATCTTAAAAACAGGACTCTTGAGAACCTCTAAATATACTAATTGTCATCATTTGTAGACATGGAACAAGAAGATTAGATTAAAAACTGTAGTTCATAATCGTTAAGATTCATAGAAAAGCTCCTGGTTATCTTCAGTGAGCCTACCTGTTAAACCCCTCACTATGGCTCTCAAGACTAGTCCACCCCCACACCTTACCCCCTTTAAATTTATAAGAAGCAAGCCTTGCACAACCAAGAAACGCAAAGTACCCAGAGGAACCATCCTTCTCATAACTAAGAAGAGGTTATTTCTCAGCATCAAGTAATACCTCAAAAAGTTCGAATATTTCAGCTCAAAGGGCCAACCAACCCTGCCCCGTTCAGCATTAACCTTACCGGCAAGAACATATACTGTTTTAATTAAGGTCTTTAACACTATTATAATTCCACCCGTCACACCTCGCGGCATCCAATACCCCTCACCCGGATTATGCGTAATCATAGGTTCCTTATAAACCAAAATGATGTGCCGATTTTTCCACGCTCGAAAACAATATTCCACATCCAACGAATCAAGGAACAAGCCTTCTAGAAAAGGATTCTTAAGTCCATAGTCAACGCGAACAATCATTCCAGAATTCATTAAAGATTTTACCAAGTAAAAGTTTGTGTACAACATCTGCCCGTTAACTGCAGCTGTTAAGGGATTAATACCGATTATTACTGGTTTTTCTAAGACTCTCGACGCTTGTTCGACCACCGATAACGGGTCGAAATTGTCGAGGACCCTAGCATCCTGATCCAGGAAGAGTACATAATCTTCGGAATTCGATTTAGCAAACTCAAAAGCGAAGTTATACGCCCGTCCTAATCCATAGTTCTTAGCGAAGCTTATGAAGTGATCCACGTAAGTTTTAAGCTCGGTAACATCATTTTGTGAATGATTATCAATTATCATCAACCTTAAACGTGGATCTAAACGTATCTTACCTATATTTTTCTTTACGAAGTCTAAATCAGGATTGTGAGTCACGATAACTACGAGCAACTTTTCACAACCCTCAGTAGATTCACTCCAGAGTTACTTTATCTTTGTTACGTTTCTAGATGTGATATTGGTCAGATAAGAGCAAAATAGCGGATCTACCTCACAGCATTTATGCGGTTTGAGCCACCCAGTTTCGAAGACGAACATAAATGAGTAGAGACTCAACATTGACCCGATGTCACGCGAACACCCAGTCATCGCTGTTGACGGGAGCGCGGTGAACTGTAGCGGTAGACCAGACTACGTGTGGGTGGCAATATGTGGACGCATATACGAAGCAATCAATCCGGCTGGTTCGGCGTCACATTAATACGCGCTACAAGGAACGTCCACGGGTTTCTCCGAAGGCTGAAGAGAAGGTGCCTCTTAAGTGGTGAACCAGTTATCTACACAAACTGTACCACATAGTACCGTGACGCTGTGATTCGCGAGCGCAGGCTTCCAAAATTATGTCTACCAAACCTCCGAGTTAAGAAGCTCCGTTACTGGAGCGATTCCACAGTTACCTCAAACCCAAGAAAGCACCTTTCAAACCAATCATAGGCTTCCTAGAGCTAATCATCCAGTGGTACATCAAGTGGAGATGATGCGCGCGAAAGCTTATCCGAATACCATCAAAATTTTTACGCTGCACTTTTAACTCACTAAAAGAAAGGGCTCTAAATGTGCGTCTAAGCGTCATTATAACAGCGTATACTAAGAGACCTTTTATCAAAGAGGCAGTTCTTTCAGCCCTCAATCAGACCTTAAATAGGGATAGATACGAAGTAATTGTCGTTAAAAACTATGAAGATAGTGATATAGATCAATGGCTTAATAGCAAAGGTTTGAAGAACGTAACGATCCATGATACAAGCCTTGGAGGGAAAATAAGGGTGGGATTAGAAGAATCCCGAGGCGAAATCATCTCTTTACTCGAAGATGATGATCAATTTTTACCCAACAAACTTATGCAAGTTAATGAAATCTTTCAAGATAAAACAGTTGTTTATTTGCGTCATAATTATCTCCCATTTTATAACAGCACGAAAAACATTGGCAATTTCATCCCAAGCATAGGTCCAACTTACATATGGACCAGTGATCAACTTCTGGAGCTGAAAGGATTAAATAATGCCTTAAAGATGGGAATAAGTTTTAATAATAGCTGCATTTCTGTAAGAAGAGAGCTTTTTGAAAAGTTTTCAAAGAAATTGGTTGGACATAGTGTGGCAGTCGATTATGCAATTTTCTTCTTTGCACTAATCTCCTCTATGGGTCTCGACCACAAATTTGTGTTATCAGATATCCCGTTAACACTTTATCGGTTATCACTAAACAAGGAAAAACAGACAATAGAAGAACTCTTCAACAATAGACTTCCGGACGCCCTAAGAACGCTTCATATGCTAAAAACACAAGTCAGCGATGTAAATCTAATGCATTATCTTGATCAGGCCTACCTTAGAAGTCAACTTATTCTTAGAATATTGCAGAAGGATACTCAAATTAACCCATATGTGACACTAAGCACATGTATTAGGCTACTAAAGAAACCACTGTTTAGGGATTTCTTATCATCCCGTGAACCAAATTATAAGTTTATTGCGGTTGGTTTGGCTTCGATCCTTGCTCGTAAGTATGTTCAAAAAAGTCTATTTAGACGTTGGGAAAAACTATATAAGAATTAGTATAAAAATTAATTCTAGAATTTGTCAGAAAATATTTTATTTTTATAAGCTAAGATATTGGCTGGATAATGCCATCTCCTAGTATACTTAAATAATTCTGCTAATACTATCCATAAATAGCTTAACTAGTATTATTTTTTCGAATGATTCAAACTTCCCTTATTTTTATTATAAACAGTGAATTAGTTTCAAAAAAATCCTAATCCTAACTAATTACTCAACATCGAAATTTTGATTGTGTCGAGATGCATATGCGCGCAACTTATAAACCCAGCGAGCCACCCAACCACCACCCATCCCTAGAACAGGCGGAAAAAGAAGGGTAGAAGAATAGAAAGAGAGGGTAACATTATACCGATTACCCATAGGGTCGACCCCAAAGTGTCAAACTCCTTTAGCTGGCACCTTGTTAGCGGGTCGGATTCCGCTTAGGGGCACGGGGTCCGGAACCCCAATTCTGACACCGTGGCCTAAGACCCATTAACCGTGATACGCCCTGCACTCCCTTAATACCCACCCAGTAGACTGTGCAAAGCATCTTCGACTGCGGATGCCGCGGTCACAGCAACAACAGAGCTACCCTCCTCTTTCGCCTTGATCCTCTCGTAGAACCTCACTTCACCACATCAGGCCGACTCACACCATTCTAGTGGGTGTTAGACCGCGTAAGCTACCTGATTCAGGGTCCAGCCCCTCCTCGGACTGGTGGATCAAAAATAGGGATAAGACCTTTTAAAACATAAAATTAGTTCTTGATAAAATATGGCTATCCGGAAATTGGAATCAGGCTGGAAACATATTAGCGAGCAATCCATAATGCTAGGCAAAAAGATAACACGGGTCACCCACGGTGTTAATTTAACTCAGCTCAGGTGGTTAATGAGGTCATCTCCTCCCTAGAATTCCGTGATAGGAAGTCTTGGGAGGCTGCTAGGACTCTTGTCTTGGCAGCTTTGAAGAACGAGTCCGTGGAGCCTCGGGAAGGGGCTTGGGGACGTCGGGGCAAACCGTCAGGGTTTGCTCGGATCGGAGAGGGAGGGAGTGGTGCTGGCGACAAGCTTGTTGACTAAGGCTAGGGAGGGAAAAGGCCGCTGGGATGCTGAGAGGGATGGAGGCCGATATCTCCATTGACTTGACGAATGTGAGGTACTACGGAGAGAAGGTGGAAGGAAGTATGGGTACGCTGGTGCTTTGCCACAGCTGTGACCAAGACCCACGGGAAGACGTGGATACTGTGCTTCATGGTGGTGAAGCCTAGGATGGGAAAAGGGGAGGTGGTCAGGAAACTCTTGAGGCAGGCGGAGGAGGTAGTCAGGGTTAGGATGGTGGCTTTAGATGTCAGGTTCTATACGGTGGATGTACTCAGGGAGGTGTCTAGGTACGAGTTCATGATTGCGGTATCCGTGGGTCCATCACGTCCGAGCAGGGAAGTCGACGAGGATTACACCACAAACTCCAAGAAGCATGGGAGGGAGGAGCAGGTGGGCTTCAGGCTCGTTACTCTGAGGGTGAAGAGAGAACAGGAAGCACTCCAGAGGGAGGACAAGATACTGGGTTATGCAACCAACCTTCATATGCCTCCACACTCTGTCAAGAGGGTATACGACTTGGTGATGACGCCCGTGTACGGAGACCCCCTACAGGGTTATTAAGTCCTTCCTACCCTTCCCTTCACCAGCTCCACAAAGTACGCGTTCCGCCTGCGGGTTATAGCGTTGGCACTACTACTCTACTCCCTCCTCACATCCCTTGGGAATGGGAGGGGTGACTTATCCCTAGAGACCCTTATAAATGGTCTTGGACTATCAGTGATTCCACTAATCCTAATAGTAACAACATCCCTTGTTTCACCAAGTTATAAACTAGGTAATGAGCTTTGATCTATTAGGGTGGGGGAGGTAGTCGCTACTCTGCTTGGTAATTGTGCCATAGTAGGTTTTTGCCCCCCGCCAGATGCGTGTATTGTGGGGTGAGCGGTGCGAGCCCAGCATAGGACACCAAGTGATCCAGGTGAGTGAGGCTAAGGATCTTTTCACGTCAGCTATCTCGCTCGCTATGAATAGGAAGGCTGAATAGTGGTGTGGGATGACAGGTATCGTCTTAAGCAACCCTACCCGTCCACCCGTTCACCGTCCTTCGTTTGCGATGATGTCTATAAATGGTGAGACACTTTTAGTCTCCTTCTTCAAGACCTCAACCATGTTTAGTTATCCATCAATCCTGTAGTCATTGAGAGCCAAGCCTCCTGACATACTCTGTGGTGAATGGTGAGCCCTAAATCCTAACACTCTATTATGAGTAGGGTTACGTGCACCCTGTTCTTCACCTTGGCCCTCAGCATTACGAGGCTCGTCCTATACTTTTTGAGCAAACAAGCTACTTGGGCCCCGCAAACTATCTTGTTGTGAAGCATATATCTCGCTTAGTGGTGGATATATATCCACTTCGCTGCGCCTGTAGGAAGTCTGCAAGCAAGCGTGTAGGCATCTATCTTGTGGGTTTTGATAATGGCTGAGACAGTGGCCTTGATCTTCTGTATGTGGATGGATTCGAGAACACAACGTTGTGCCTCTGCTTGTGCCAGTGTCCCGTAGGCCCAGTACTAGATGATAAGGCTTCTATTAGGATTATATGTGAATTCGCTGGTAGTTGCTCTAAGAGTGCTGTGAGCCTCTCAGGCTAATACCTCTGCTTTGTCTCTCAGTAGGTTTCAAGCTTAATCCACACAATAACGGCCACATTCATAGTACACTTATAAGTGTATGGGTATGCTTCGACGTACATGTGCTCCGTGTTAACTTCTTAATGCGTATATTACCACTTACATAAGACTAGAAGCATATCTGAGGCGATAAAGAGACTAAAGAAACGAACAAACAAAGTTATGACGATTCCTAACATTTCATAATCCGCATCTATCCATACCTTAGGTGATATACAGGTTTCCTGAAACCATTTGGTTTCGTGAACTGATCTCGCACTGTCAACTAATAAAAAATCTACTTTGAACAATAACCAAGCAACTAGAAGCGCCTTAAGAGGGTGGACACTCAATCAACTGACTTGGACAAAGCGTCAGTCTGAAGCAGGGCAAAGTTCTGCCAGTCAAGATCATGGAGAGTGTCGCACTTGCAATAACCACCACATCTTCGAAGGTACTTTGAATAACTCCGTACTCAAGTGCAGACCCATAGTTAATGAGCTACTGCCAAGCGTCTGCATAGGAGTTAACACATTGCGTCGGCTTAAATGCGACTTGGAATGCCGAAACCGGGGGAGACGCTGGGGTTCTTAATGGGTAAGTGGTACACTTTTTACCTTTTTACTTACAAACCGTATCACATGGATATCCGGGCACTATCTACAGCCCAGCTAAACCTTAATTTAGAGTCTTTTATGACTTTATCTTATGAACAAGTGGAAATTCTATACGGAATATATCAAGTCTATTTCAAAGCACTATCAAAACTGGCTTGAAATAGCTACGAAAAGGATACTAAAGAAAGATTTGAATAAGTTAATACTGAAGTCAGGTAAAATTATTAACATGAAGAGCAACCAGGAGTACCCACTCGCCAAGCTTTTAGAGGTTGGATGGGTTATTAAAGAAAGCGACAATGATTACGTCACGCTTTGTAAAGATGAGTGTTTTATCTGTCGGCTTAACAGTGGATATGACATTAGCCACTTAACTGAATTGTATATTAATAAAGTATATGGAGATCATTTCCAAGGGGTCGTAGTTGACGTGGGCGCTTCTAACGGCGATTCCTCAATATTCTTCGCTAAACGGGGCGCCGACATGGTCATAGCTTTGGAACCAATGCCTGAATCCTACCAGCTTGCCATGAAAAACGTCGAAATAAATGGATTGAAACATAAAGTAAAGCTTGTCAATGCGGCCCTATTCACAGAGAGGGGGAAAACTAAGTTCAAAGTATCTACCAAAAATCCAAACGCCAACTCTATAAGTCCAACAAGACAAGTAATAGACCTAGGAATTACCTATGATAATGAGGTCGAGGTGGAAACCTTGAGTCTCCAAGATATAGTTAAAGATTTTAGTTTGAACAACGTAAGCCTCCTTAAAATGGACTGCGAAGGGTGTGAGTATTATATCTTCAACGATGTCGATCAATTAATCCTAGATAAGATAGAAGAAGTTATCCTTGAGTTTCATGAAGGTCCAAAAGGAATACCAAGCTTATTGTCGAAAAATGGCTTCTCAGTCAGGTACACAGGCTCTGGTATTGGAATGCTTTATGCGAAAAAGAATAAATGACCTACTAACGCTATAAAGCGTCAATTATATTGTATAAAGCCTGCTATACAACATGAATCAAACATGGGTAGTCCAAGATCGATCATCAGAGCTTTACTACGAAGCTCTATATGGGCACTATTTAGACGTTTCGCACAAAGCCATCCACTGTAATCCGTTCAAGAAACATATTTCTCAAAATTATATAGTGCAACTATGACGGAAACTTAGGCGTTAGTACATTTACACTTTTGCCAGAACCAAATATATAATTATGACCCATAAGATAAGAAGTTTAATGTTAGTATTCAAGGATTACTTACTCCCATTCCCCAAAAAAGTTAGAAGAACACATGTTCTCTAATAGAGCCAAAATGTAAAGTACCACCGTTCTCTTTGAAATTCATTGAACCCCGTACGCGATTTTTATTAGAGAACTATCAAAATTGCGATCTCGTCTGGATTAATTAGTGGTAAGGGTGGTATCCAAGCGAAGAAAATTGTTAGCCTTATGTGGGTGGGAATAGGCGTATTGGTGGTGGGTGACGTTGGTATTTTTCGAACAGCAGGGTTTCCGAATTGAGGAGCAAACATGCCTCGCATTCTTAAATACGGCTTGGCTCGCCAAGCAAGGCGCCCACGGTCGGCGGAAGGGGTTTGACGGCTGTTGACTGGGGTTTCGACCCCCACCCCGAGGATGGGTAATTGGTATACCATACTCTTTCTCCTCCTGAAGGTGGCACCGCCCAGGTGTTAGGTGGGGGTCGTTATGACTGGCTGGCGCTGGGTTTATAAACGACTCACATGGATATCCGGACAGGATTTGTGTTCGCCCGCTGGGTATATAAATCGCTTACATGCGCAAGCCAATCATTGTGTCAAGGTCTACTATGAGTTTTCTTAGGCTGATAAAAAATACTAACAACTCTGCCTATCATGAAAGTAACAGTTCTATTATTCTTGTTATAATGTGGATACGTTTTGGTATGAACTCTTCTAGGGACTCGTATTCAGACTTGTTAACGACTGTGGAAAATCTGAGGAAGAATAGGAACACGAGGATGAAGACGAGTGGTTCGAGATAGACTGCGCCAACTACTGTTAGAGTTGTTACGCTTACGAAAATCTCTCTTTTTCCGAATTCGAGCACTCTTGTTTTGATGGCCCAGAGTGTTATTAGGATGGCTGTGGTAGTTTGGACGAGTGCTTGGCTTATCGCGGCGCCGAATATTCCAAGTTTAGGTATTAGAGCTATGGATGATGCGATTATTACGGCTGCGGATGTACCCGTTATGAGGAGTAGGGGTCTTAGGCCCCCTTTTGATGCGACTATAAAATTGTATAGGTATGAGTAGGGTGCGCCGAGCATTGTTGCTAGTACTAGTAGTCTGAATGCGGGTATACCCTGAGTGTAGGATGGGAACAGCATTCTGATTATGGTGTCTCCTATGTACGCTGAGATTACAGCGACGAGCGTGAATGTGTAGAGTGAGAATCTGAGTGTGAGTGCGCTCATTTTCCTTATGTTTATTCCTTTGGCCGCGTAGAAAGAGGCTGATGGTAGTAATACAGATGTGAAGGCTGAGGCGAGGAGTAGCGGTGCTGATGAGATGAGTGAGGCGAGCTGGTATATTCCTAAGTAGTATGAGTGGAGTAGGAATGCTGTTGCCACGCGGTCTCCCTGGCTTGAAACAAAGGTGAGGATCGTTGAAATGTATACTGGTAGTCCTTCGATGAATATGTTTTTGGCTATCTTGATACTGGGTGTTAGTGTTAGTCCTCGTGTCCATAGGTGTAGGTATATTGTTTTCGTGAGTGCTCCGAGTGTCCATATTAGTATTAGTAGTTTTATGTTTCCGAGGTAGGCGGGTATGGCTGAGAGGCCCCATCTTGTGATGGAGAATATTGCTGCGCTTACTGCGCCCTCTGTGAAGTGTCCTCTGGCGGTGGCTATGTTTTGGAGTGTGTTTGAGTATACGTATAGTGCGAGGTAGGGTATTGAGAGCCAGATGTAGGTTGGGAATAATAATAGTAGTAGGAGTGTGGGTGTTGCTGCTAGTATTGATGTGAGTACGGTGCCCACTATTTGTGTGTCTGGGGTGTTTTTGGCTAGTGCTTGTGAGATTTCGCGTGTGTATATTGTTGGTGAGAGGTATGTTAGTGCTGACCCTGCTATTAGTTCTAGTAGTTGTATTATGGCTACTTTGCCGACGAATGTGGGTGTTTGGTAGTGGGCGACTACGAGGAAGAATGCTAGTGCGAGTACCGTGTTGAGTGTGGTTGATAGGAGGAATTTTAGGGCGCCTGTGACCGGGTTCATGCGCTGCGTGGAGTCGTCTGTGACCAATTTGTGGGCACTTTCACTTTAGAGGGTTGCTTGGGATATAAGTCTTGCTTGACTCCTCACATGTC
>Ga0209061_1003536_pt1 | contig 16746 bp, 14 predicted proteins | sample Coa_R1_10_FD_187157 | JGI IMG/M metagenome (GOLD analysis project Ga0209061, IMG submission 187157) | Surface soil microbial communities from Centralia Pennsylvania, which are recovering from an underground coalmine fire - Coalmine... | ecosystem: Environmental > Terrestrial > Soil >...
CAGCCGTTTCAGGATTATCGGGCGGCTGCGGAATTCGATCAAACCGGCGCGCGCGAATCCGCCGTTTACGCCCTGGCTGCCGCGCATGCGCCGCTTGGTTGCGTCCTGCCCCGCTGCTACGGCAGCACGATGGACGCAGCAACCGGCGAGCATGCCCTGTTTCTCGAATTGGTCGCGGCCCGGCGTCTTGATGCGACCGGCGCGAGGGCCGACTGGCCGGCGGAAACCATCGACGTCGCCCTTCGGGCTCTGGCCGGATGGCAGGCTGTGCTATGGAATGTCGACCGCGCAAAGCTTCCATGGATCGGACCGCGTGCCTCGACGGCCGACATGGTGGCGGACGCACCCTTGTGGCGGGCGTTGGTCGATGACGGTCGCGCACGCTATCCGGACATCGTCACGGAGACGGCATGGCGGCGCCGGCACGCGCTGATCGACGATTTGCCGCGCTGGCATCCCGTGAAGGACGGCCTGCCGGGGACGCTCGCACATAACGATTTCAACCAGCGTAACGTCGGCTTTCGGCCCAGCGTCGTGGTGCTGGATTGGGAACTTTGCCAGCTGAACTCGGCCCATCGCGACCTCGTGGAGCTGTTGACGTTCGTGCTTGCGCCTCACGCCGGTCGCGCGGAGATTGACGGACATGTCGAAGCGCATCGGGCCGCCCTCCTCGCCGCAAGCGTAGCGATCGATCGCGACGCATGGTCGGAGGGTTTCCGTTGCGAATTGAAGGTGGAAGCCATCAATCGTATCGGATTGCAGCTGCTCTTCGCCGCGGCATTCCCGCTCGCTTATCTCGCGCGAATTAACGGCAATATCGAGCGCCTGCTTGATCTCTATGGTTAAAGCGACATTGATTTCCACGACGCGAACGGGTTTCCTGTCGTCTGCCATCATAAAAAGATTCCGTGACGGTCCTAGCCGAGGCCGCCGGCATCGCCTTTTTGCACGATCTGCGCGTTCGGATCATCCCCGTGTCCGGGAGCGGAATAGCGGTGCGGGCTCGAGCCCGGCTGCGGCTCACGGCCGGCGCGGCGTCGTCGACCGGGAGATGCCCGGCCATCGGACCGCCGAAAGACCATCGACAGCTGGGGCAAGCCATCACCGCCCGAGCCCGTGACGGGCGCCGCTCAACGCAAGTCAAAGGCGAACAGGCCCGCGCAGTCCACGCCGAGCTCACAGCCTATTTCGCACACAAAACAGGGTTCAGCCTTTGAGACGCAAGCGGTAGGATGGGCTCGCAGCCTCCATGGCTTCGGAGCGCTTCCGTTCTCGTTCTTATCCACTGGAATCCCTATGAACGCAGAGAAATCCAAATATCAAATCTGGGCGCAGGGTGCGACCGATCAGGTCGGACATCGCAGTTATTTGGCGGCGCTCTTGCCGTACATGCAGTCGTGTGTCGACCCGGACTTCGCGTTGACTTTTCACACGACCACGCCGTCCGTGACGACGATTCACGCATTGTCCGAATTCCGCTTCTCCCGCGAGGTCATCCGCGGCGCGATCAAGGCGGAACGCCAGGGCTACGACGTGTTCTTCATGAATCATTTCCAGGACGTCGGCCTCTACGAAGCCCGAGCCGCTGTCTCGATTCCCGTCCTCGGTCTCGGCGAAAGCACGCTGCTGCACGCCTGCACCCTGGGACGAAAGCTCGGCCTTCTGGCGATCAACCCGGCCTTCATTCCCGTCCACCACGATCAGGTGACGCGTTACGGATTGCAGCAGCGCGTGGCCGGCATCCGCGCCGTCAACGCAAACATCAGCGATTACATGGAAGCCTTCACGTCGTCGGAAAAGAAGGCATCGTTAAATGACCTGTTCGAACGGGAGGCGCGGCGTCTGCTGGACGCCGGAGCGGACGTGATCGTGCCGACCGGCGGCATTCCGATGATGCTGTTTGCGGCGAATGCCGGAGCGAATGTCGACGGCGCTCCGATCGTCAATGGCATCACGGTGGTCATCAAGGCGGCGGAGATGGCGGTCAAGCTGAGAAAGCTCGGCGGCATGGGGGCAAGCCGCGTCGCCCATTCGGGCTTTGCGCTGCCGTCGGCGCAAACGCTCGAGGAATTTCTTCAATACGGCTGACGGTCGCCCGTCAGGGCGCCGACCCCGCGGCGCTTTCGAACAGCGCCGGCGCCCATGCCGCCGACGGGTCGTCGGGCGGCATGGCCGCGAGCAAGGCACGCGTATAGGGATGTTTCGGCGCGGCAAATACCTCGCCCGTCGCGCCGCTTTCCACGATCTCTCCGCGATACATCACCAAGACGCGATCGCACAGATAGCGTACCACCGACAGGTCGTGCGAAATGAAAATCATCGAAAAAGGCCGCTGCCGCCGCAACGCGATCAGCAGATCCAGCAACTGCGCCTGCACCGAAACATCCAGACCCGAGACGATTTCGTCGGCCACGAGAATTTTCGGCGATGCGCACAGCGCGCGTGCGATGTTCACGCGCTGCTTCTGTCCGCCGGACAGCTGCGCCGGGAAGCGAGCGGCCATTTCCGGCGCAAGGCCGATCTCGCGGAGAAGCTCGCGCGCGCGCTCGGCGCGCGCAGCGGGCGTCGCCGTGCCCTCCGCTTCCAGCGACTGTGTCACGATCGTTCCGACACGTCGCCGCGGATTCAACGCGGATTGCGGATCCTGAAAAACCAGCTGTATCTCGCTCCGGCGCTGCCGCCGCGTGTCGGAAACCTCCGTCGCGAAACGGATGCGGCCTTGCGACGGCGTCTCCAGGCCGACCAGCAGGCGGGCCAGCGTGGTTTTGCCGCTGCCGCTTTCCCCGACAATGCCGAGAAATTCATTGCGCCTGAGCTCGAAGCTGACGTCGCGCAAGGCCGAGAACCTCATCCGTCTGAACAGTCCGCCGATCGCGAAAGTCTTGCAAAGTCTCTGCGCTTGTAGCACCGGCTGATGTTCGCCTGCCGGCGCGACCGCGGTCGGCGGCGGCGCGACAATGCCGCCGGTCTCCGCCGAACGAATACATGCGGCCCGGTGGCCCGGCGCCGTTTCCTCGAGCGCCGGCGGCGCTTGGCTGCATCCTGCGATCGCGACGGGGCAGCGCGGCGCAAACGCGCAACCCCGAAGATCCTTCCACGCGCGCAAACCGGGCATCCGTTCGGGAAGCGCCAGTAGCGCCCGTCGTTCGCCGCGCATCGACGGGCTCGCGAGCTGCAGGCAGCGCGTATAGGGGTGCGCCGGAGCGCTGAACAGACGGCGGGCCGGTCCGTACTCGACGGGCCTCCCGGCATAAAGAACCAGGATATCGTCGCAAATATGCGTTGCGAGGCGCAGATCGTGGGTGATGAACACCACGGCGGTGTGGTTGCGTTTCTGCATATCCACGATCAGGCGAACGATGCGCGCCTGGATTGTCACATCGAGCGCGGTCGTCGGCTCGTCCGCGATCACGAGACGCGGCTTGCCGGCGAAGGCCATCGCGATCAGCACGCGCTGGCACATGCCGCCGGAAATCTGGTGTGGATAGCGGTCGAGAAGCTGCTCACCTTGCGGCAGATGCACGCTGTCGAACAAGGCAAGCGCGCGCGCTTTCCGTTCGGCCGCCGTCGCAAGGCCAAGCCGCGCCAGATGTTCGCCGATCTGCTGTCCGATGGTCAGAACCGGATTGAGCGCCGACAACGGCTCCTGGGGAATGAAGGCGATGTCCCTGCCCAGCAGGGCCCGACGTTTCACGGCGGGCATTGCAATCAGGTCCTCGCCTCCGAAGGAGAGGCTGCCGCTGCTGCACGCAAATCCTGGCGGCAGCATTTGCGCGATGGTCAGACCGAGCATGGATTTCCCCGCGCCCGACTCGCCCACGAGGCCGAGAATTTTTCCCGGAGCCAGCGAGAAGCAGAGGCTCTGCAGGACCGGCAACGTCTCTCCGCCGATCGAGGCCGAAACCGAGAGATCGCGAGCGACGAGAAGACTCATGCGCGCTGTGCCTCGGCAAGACGTACGTCGAGCGTACGCCGCAGTCCGTCGCCCAGAATATTGAATGCGAAAACGGTGACGAAGATCGCAAGAACCGGGAAAACGAGATTCCACGAGGACTGATAGATCGACAGCCGGGCATCGGCGATCATCTGACCCCATGCCGGCGTATCCGCCGTGACGCTCAGGCCGACAAACGACAGGATCGCCTCGACGATGACGGCGATTCCCATCTCCAGGCTTGCCAGCGTAATGAGCAACGGTGTTGTCGCCGGCGCAATCTCGTGCGCGATAATGCGCCAATGCGAAAAGCCGAGAAGCCGTGCGGCCGTCACATAGTCGCGACGGGTCACGATCAGCACCTCGCTGCGCAATACGCGGCAGAAACGCGTCCAGTCCACCAATATGATTGACAGGATCACGTTGCGGAGCCCCGGACCCAGCCCGACCATAAAGATCAGCGCCAGAATGACCGGCGGAAACGACATCCAAATATCAACCACGCGACCGATGAACCAGTCGACCGCGCCGCCAAAGTACCCTGCGACATGCGCAAGGACGGCTCCCAAGACCATTGCGCCGAACGAGGAGAGCAGTGCCACGGTCATGGCGATGCGGCCACCGTACAGCAGCCGTGACAACACGCAGCGCCCGAGGCTGTCGGTGCCGAGCGGAAAATCCGCTTGCCCGCCCGGCAGCCACGCCGGCGGCAGCAGGATGGACGTAAGCGTCTGCTCGTTGGGATCGTGGGGAGCAAGCAAGGGCGCAAACAGCGCGGCGAGGCAGATCAGAGCGGCGACGGACAACCCGGCCAGAACGCGCGCCGACATCATCCATTGCGGAATCCGTGTCACGCGACCCTCACCCTGGGATTGAGCACCAGATAGCAGGCATCGACGGCCGTGTTGATGACCAGGACGACGACGCAATAGGCGAGGCCCACCGCCTGAATGATCGGAAGATCGGCGTTGCGCACGGCGTCGACCGTCAGGCTGCCGAGCCCGGGGTAGGAAAATATAACTTCCACGAGCAGCGTGCCGCCGAAGAGAAATCCGAACTGAACACCCATGAGGCTCAGCGTCGGCAGGATGGCATTCTTGAGGCCATGGCGCAGCAATATTCGCCATTCCGACTGGCCGCGCAGCCGCGCCTGCTGGATGTAATCCTCCTGATAGACGTCGAGGAGACTGGAGCGCAGCACCCGCATGATCGTGGGCGAGAACGCGACGCCAAGCGCGAGCGACGGCAGCAGCATGTGCCTGACGCAGTCCCAGAACATGTCTGGCCGCCCGACCAGCAGCGTGTCGAGCAGCAGGAATCCGCTCACCACCGGCCGCTGGAATTCCGACGACAGCCGACCGGTGAACGGCAACGCCTCAAGCCAAACGCCGAAAACGAGAATCAAGAACAATGCCCATAGAAATTCGGGAATCGAGAGAAGCGTGATCGAAGCAAGGTCGAGAATCTGCTCGCATACGCGCCGCCCGCGCATGTGAAACAACAGCAGCCCGCCCCCGAGGCCGAGCACCGAGGCGATCACCATGGCGAGCAGGGCGAGTTCGACCGTTGCGGGCAAGGACGACATGACGAGCTGCACCACGCTGCGCCGGAAATGGATCGACGTGCCGAAATCGCCGCGCAGCGCGTGTCCGAGCCAGATCGCATATTGCTGCGGAAGCGGAAGGTGCAGGCCCATCTCCCGCCGTTTGGCTTCGATCTCCGCGATCGTGGCTGTCGGCGGCATCGACATCGCGGCCGGATCGACGGGTAGAAGCCGCAGGATGCAGAATAACAGCGCCGAAACGATGAGGAGAATCACGACGGAAACCAGGACACGCCGGAAAACGAGGAGAAGGATCGCGTTCATGCGCCAGTCTCCGTCGGATTTCCGGCGGTCACCATGCCGCTCTCACCACCACAGGCTTTTGACAGCGGCTCGGATCAAGCCCAGCTCATCTTGTCCGCGAGGATCCAGCCGTTTGCGTACTTCACATACGAAAGCCTTTTCTTGCGAACCACGGTCTGCACGCTTTGCAAAAGCGGGATGGTCGCTCCCTTCTCGATCACGAATCGGTTGAGATCGCGCCAACCGGCGATGCGTTTGTCGTAATCGGCGATGTTGAACAGCGGCGCCATCCTGTCGCCGACCTCCTGTCCCTTCCAGGCGGAAAACGGCAGCTTGGGATTGAGCAGGTAGCCGGCGAAAATCTCCGGATCGCCGGTCGCATTGTCCCAGCTGTAGAGCGTCGCCTCCGGCAATTTCGAGCCGCGGTTGAGCTCGAAATACTTGGCGTATTCGATGGTCTCGATCTCCGCGTCAATGCCGACCTTCTTCCACATCTGCTGGATGGCGCGCGCGATGTCGAAATCGCTTGGAAACTGCCCGTTGGTCGTTGCGAACTTGATGGCCACGGGTTTCGATGGGCTGAATCCCGATTTCGCGAGCAGCGCAACGGCGAGCTTCGGATCATAAGCAAACTTGAAATCGGGGAGATAAGCGGCCGTACCGGGTGTCGCCACGACGGACAGGGGAACCGCCGCGCCGCCGTAGAAAGCCTTCGAAAGCGCCGTCTTGTCGATGGCGTGATGTGCCGCGAGCCGGACATTGTCGTCGGCGAAGCCGAGATCGTTGCGGCACTGGATCAGGATGATCCGGGTCATCGGGTTGAGCTCCGCCGCAAGGCCGGGCTCCTTGTCGAGCCGCGCGACTTCGCGCACCGGCACATTGATGGTGAAGTCGATTTGCCCCGACTGTACGGCCGCAACGCGCGCGGATGGATCCTTGATGATCTCAAAGGTGACGCGTTTGATCTTCGGCTTCGGGCCCCAATACGCATCATTGCGCTCCAGCACGATGCGCGAGTTGAGTTGATAATCGACAAGCTTATAGGGACCGGTCCCGATCGGCTTCTGCGCGGCCGTCTGCACGCCGACCGACTCGAAATATTTCTTCGGAACGATGTAGCTGCCAAGGAAGGCCAGCCATTGCGGAGCCGTCGGCGCCGGAGAACTGAATATCATCCGTGCCTTGGTCGGCGACTGCACTTCGATGTCCTTGACCTTGCGCCACGAGTTTGCGGTGTCCACTTTGTGACCCGCCTTGATGCGCTCGAAGAACGTGTAGCGGAAGTCCTCCGCGGTCATCTTGTCGCCGTTGTGGAAGCTGACGTCATCGCGCAGCTCCACCGCAAGGCTCATGCCGTCGGGTGCGAGCTCCCATTTCGTAAGGAGCTTCGGAATCAATTTCAGCTTTGGGTCCTGGTCGAGCGGTTGGTCGAACACAAGCTTGAAGATCGGCTGGGCGTCCGGCGTGAAGCGCTGGTTGGGATCCCAGGAGGGTACGTCGCTCGGCCAGCCGATGGTCACCGCATCGTCGGCTGCAAACGCGTCGATGACGTTGCCCGCCCATGCCGCGCTGCCGGCAACGAGCGTCAGCGCCCGCAGGGCCGTGCGGCGATCCATCTCGATGGTCATGATACCCCTCCCGGTTGTTGCGTCTTTGCTTGGCGTGTCGAAGCCCGGTGTTGCGCGTTCGCTGGCGGCCCGGCTCCTGCCCAAGGCCCGCGACCGCGCAATTACTTGAAACCTAAAATTTCTGGAAACGCCGCGCAACCGTGGGCTTGCCCACCGCCTCCGTTCTGCGGCTTGCGACCGATGCAACGCGCACCTTGACGGGTCTTGCCGGCGGCGCCGCCGGCCGGCTCCTCTGCATCGTGAACGCCGGCAACAATAGCATCCTGCTATCGAACGAGGATACCAACTCCGCGGCAGCCAACCGCTTCTCGATCGGCGCCAATCTCACGATCGCGGCCGGCCAGTCGGTCATGCTGCTCTATGACGCCATCGCCTCGCGATGGCGCGCGCTCTCCGCCGGCGCCGCCGGCGGGGGCGCAGGCGAAGGTCCACAGGTCGAGACCAAGGCCGGTTGGAATATCGATGGCGTCGAGATCCGCGTCATCCTCGATTGCGGCGCCGGCTTCATCGATTGGCGCGGCCGGTACGTCAACGCGGGCGCGTGACGGCCAGCGTCACCGAACTCGAAGCCATGCGCGAAGCGCTCTTGAAGGCACGCTTCGCCGGCGGGCGGACGGTCGAATATGACGGCCGCCGCGTCACCTATGCGAGCGACGCCGAGATGGCCGCAGCACTCGCCGATCTCGATCGGCGCATCGCCGCGGCCTCCGCGCCGCGCGTCAACCAGGTTCGCATCAGCTCATCGAAAGGAACGTGACCATGCAGAACCACATTCAGGAAGGCTACATGATCACCGTTGCCGCGCCGGCCGGCGGCGTGACTTCGGGCGACGGCGTCGTGATCGGCGCCCTGTCCGGCGTCGCGAGCAAGACCGCCGCGGCCGGCGAGACGGTGAGCATCGCGACCACCGGCGTCTTCGATCTGCCGAAGCTCGCAAGCGCGGTGATCGCCGTCGGCGACAAGGTTTCGTGGGACGACACAGCCAAGCAGCTCAACGTGCCCGGCACCGGTCGCTATCCGATCGGCACCGCCATCGAGGCAGCGGGCAACGGCGCGACCCTCGTGCGCGTGCGGCTCGATGGTGTGGCGACCGCAGCGGCGTAGCGCTCTCTCACCGTCTCGCAACTCACTCGGACAACTTCGAAATTCCCAATGTCCGCTCGACCTGTTTGCTCAAGTTCTTCAGCCCTCGATGATCACTGGGCGTCTTTGGTATCGTGATCGCGTCGAGACCGTCATATTCTTTTTTTGCCTCCAAGCGTATGTGCTTGTTGTCGGCCTTCTCGCGGTATCCGTGTCGGAGGAGAAGCTTTGTCAATTCTGACGCTACTCGTTTCGGGTCCTTCGTTGCACGCTGCAAATCCTCAAGCAGTTCGGAAAGTGCGGGAGAACGAGGAAGGCGTGCCGCGATCGCATCAAGCACAAACTTTGAACGGCGATCGAGACCGATTTGCTCAGCCCGTGAGCCACATTCCTTGGCTGCTAGGCGAAGCCTATCGGAAAACTCTCCCGGATAAATCTCCGGCCCAAGCTTATTGACCAGGAAGGCGGGTAAGAGTCTGTCATCGCTATCGCTTTCCTCCTCGGGCGAGCGAGCCGCAATTTGGCCTTCAAGCTGTCGGATGCGGTCCTGCAGGTTCGCGATTTCCTCCTCATAAAGCCGCTCAATATCTGCGTTGCTAAGACGGTTGCGATCGCGTTCTCGCTGCTGGCGCAGCGCCTGTTCCTGCAACTCGGTCCAATCCCATCCCTCGGCTGGCATGTGGGTCCGGATGCTGACGCTGACTTGCCGAACGATTGCAAGCAGGTCTTCCACATCGGGAAACCTAAACCCAAGGTAATAGCGCCGGACAATTCCTCGACCTGGAAGAGCAATGCCGAGTGTTCCGCCGTACACATTCTGGCCATCCGTGAGATCGCGAAGCCTAAATGAAAAAGCGCGATTAGGCTCCACAACGACATGTGCAATTCCGCCAACATCAAAGGCAAGTTTGTTCGTCTGGTCGGGTGAAAGCAGCCAATTCGAAGCGCCCATTGCAGATACGTAGATCACAGGTAGGTACCGCGAAGCTTCGCCGATCGTAACGGCCTTCGCGGTCTTTAGTCCCGCCTCGTCGTCGGTGACCCAAAGTGGACGATCTGAAACAGAAAGCTCGCCGTCCTTGCCGCCCCACCCATCCTGAAGGATCATCTTTACGAGATATGGCTTACGTGGAAACTCGAGCCGCACCCCAGGGCGCCGCGCCACACATTCTGTCCGTATGCGAACGAGGTCCTGTCCATTGCCAGATATGGATCGACGCAACACCGCCTCAGTGCGCCAAAGGCGGCCTTCTTTATCTGGAAACTCGTGACGGAAGCCCATTGCTTCAAGGACGCCATCACTGCCAAGTTCGCGTAGACGCAACTCCTCTCCGTTTGGCGCCCGTATATGCGCAGCGTCCCCACCCAACTCCGCATCGCGTGGTTCATCGAGCACAGTGCTGTAGCTCGCGCCGCGCAACCAGCCGATGACCTGCGCAACAAAAGCGCCCCGATCGGAAATCGGATTGACAGGAAACTCGGTGGCGAGCGTTGTCATAACCGCAACATACAACCGATTCGGTCACTGGTCAGCGGAACGCATGCTAGGGCGAAATGCGCGTTCGCGACCCGCACGCTTCGGCGCCATTCCCCGCCATAGATTTTGTTGACTCATTGTTGACTCGGCCGCCCTCGGCCCACCGAGCCCAAAAGCAAAACGCCCGCTAAGCCTTTGGCCTAGCGGGCAAATTTGGTTGCGGGGGTAGGATTTGAACCTACGACCTTCAGGTTATGAGCCTGACGAGCTACCGGGCTGCTCCACCCCGCGGAAATTCGTCACGCCGGTGAACCGGTCCTGCCTCCCGTGAACCGGTCCCTTGCGCTGCGGAAAAATGTTTTCGAGGAGACTCACACTTCAACATGCGTCAAGCCTCATGGCTCCTTGACTCAAGCCGCACGGACCCGGCGCACGAAAGATCCGGCGCCTCGGGTTTCGGACAAGCCGGCATCCGACTCCGGACATCAAACTCGCACATCGCCCACCGCTTTTCCAGTTTGTCGACACCCTGCCGGTTCCGCAAGTCGAACGATCCCGAACCAATATCCCGTGAGCCGGCGTGCCGCGCAAGTCCCGCGAACCCGGCGCGCCCGGCCAATCGAACGGACGGTCGAACCCCGGAACAAAACGGCAGCGCCGCGCGGGCGCGCCTGAACGGCTTTGCCGACGCTCCTGTTTGTCATGCCGCTCATCCCCGAGAAGCGCAGATCCCGTAGCCGCGGTGTTTCGGCTTGCCGGGCATAAACCCTCGACGTCGTTCCGTTCCAGAACCGCATCTCCACGTTCAAGTTCAACACATTGGGCTCAGCCACATAGGGTCCGCGCCATGCGCACGGCGCCCATGGCGTCCTGCCGCAAGAACAGCAACCGCGGCGGAGAGAATCGGCATCCGGGCCCGCCGGACCTCTTGGGCCTCGATCATCAGACAGGCCGCCGTAGAGCGGGCGGTCCCTCCGTCGTCGATCGCAAAACCGGTTTCCGTCATCCCACACACCAGTCCCGTTATCCTCGTCGTTCGCCGCCATCATCGGCCTGAACGGGCAAGCGCGACCCCTTGCGACCGCGAAGCCTCTCGCAATTCCGGCCATCCGCCGCGACGCAAGCGGCCCGATGTCATTCCGGCGCCTTTGCTGCGCGCCGCGCGTCGCTCTCCTCCTCCCCCGCCGGGTCGCTCGGCGACCATCGGACGTCCCGGCGGCTTTTGCGCCGCGGGCCGAACTCCACGATCCGCCTGTATCCGCCGCCGGCGGGCTACCCCGGCCCATGGCCCGCCCCGTTATCCGGCCCCCATGACCCGCCGGCCGCCGCGAGCCATGCTTGTCGCCCTGGCGCAGGAATGCCGGAGACACCGGCGCCCGGCTATCTAGCAATGCCAAGTCGCGATGGGAAGAGCAAAATCCCTCCTGTCACGAAACCCTCACGAGACCGTCATGGAAGGACGGCAACAATCGCGCATGGCCGAGACGGCCGGACAAAGCGTCACCGATTTCGGCGAGGCACTTGCCCGCGCCGCGCTCGCCACCATCGGCGAGGCGCGACAGACACTCGGCAACCGGGACCTTGCCGTCCCCGAGGCGGTGCATACGCTGCGCAAAGCGCTCAAACGCTGGCGTGCGCTGTTGCGGCTCCTGGAAGGGCCGCTCGGCCGGCAAGCAGACCGGATGCGGACCGAGGCACGCGCATTGACCCGGGCGCTTGCGGCGGCGCGCGATGCGCAAAGCGCCCTCGACGCGCTCGATGACCTCGGCAAGGCGCAGGCGCCGCTCTCGTCCACCACCATCGCGGCCCTGCGCCGACGTCTGATCGCGCTGCGCGAGGCCGCGCAGGGGCGGGATGTCACGCCGGACCTGCGCGAACGCGTGGCGCGCTATCTCGACGGCGCCGCGCGGTGGGTCGAGCGCTGGCCGTGCCAGTCGATCGACTTCGACACAACGGTCGCAGGCCTGACGGCGACCTATCGCCGTGCGCGGAAATTGCTGCCGGAGGACTGGGCCGAAGCCGATGCCGCACAGCTGCATGCTTTGCGTCGGCGCGTGGTCGAGCATCGCGATCAGATGGATCTGGTCGCGCCCCTGCTGCCGCGACACGACGGGGCGAGGAGCAAACAAGCCCAGCGTTTGCGCCGCCGGCTCGGCGCCTGCCAGGATCTTGCCGTGCTCGCTCGACTAACCGCGCCCCGCCAAGCGCTCGCGCCGTGGCGTGCGCGCCTTTCGCCGATCATCGAGGCGCGCCGTGCCGCGCATGTGAAATCGGCCGCGCGGATCGCGACGCGCCTGTTCGCGCAGAAGCCCAAGGCCTTTCGTCGCCGGCTGGGCGCGGGGTGGTCGACGCGGAAGGCGCGCGCCGGGCGTTGACCGGCGGAAGGCCCGACCTGCACGCGGTCGCGCGCTTGCGGCCGACGCCGGGTCAACGACTCACGTCTTCGCGGGCGCCACTCCGGGCATGCGCGCAGCAGCCGGCGCCGCACGCTCCGCCCGGCGGCTCAAAAGAACCACGGCGAGGCCGATGACGCTCGTACCCGCCATGCACAGCGCCACCGGCCATGAAGCGTGGGTTTCCGCGATCAGCGCGGTGGCAATGACCGGGGCGAGACCGCCGCCGATGATCGTTGCGCCCTCGCGCCCGATGGATATCCCGCTGTAGCGGATGTGCACGCCGAAGAAGCGCGCAAAATAATCCGGCTGCACCGACGAAATCGCCCCGTTGCCGAGCGCAAATCCGATGACGATGGCAAGGACCACCAGGCCCGGTGCCTTGGTCTCGAGCAGCCAAAAGAAGGGAAAGGCAAACACGATCTGGAACGCGAGACCGAACAGCATCACCTTGCGGCTGCCGATCCGGTCGGCGAGCAGGCCGAACAAGACCGCGGTCACGCATTCGGCGAGTGCCGCCACGATGACCGCATTGAGCGCGAGCGAGCGCGGCAGGCCGAGCACGCCCGACACATAGGACAGGCTGAAGGCGGCGAAGGTGTAGAAGCTGAAGTTCTCGGCAATGCGGATGAAGAAAACGACCAGGATGTTCTTCGGATGCTTCAAAGCCTCAAGCAACGGCACCTTCCTGGTCTCGCCGCGCTTGGCGGCATCCTCGAATTCGCGCGATTCGCCGACGTTGAGGCGGATATAGAGGCCGACCGCCACAAGCACGGCGCTGAGCAGGAACGGCACGCGCCAGCCCCAGCTCAGGAAGGCCTGTTCGGCGACCGCGCTGTTGACCACGGTGAAGGCGATCGAGGCCAGCACCAGGCCGAGCAGAATGCCGACGGTGATCAGGCTGCCCCAGACATTGCGCCGGTCGGCCGGCGCGGACTCGACGACCATGAGGGCGGCACCGCCCCATTCGCCGCCGGTGGCAAAGCCCTGTATCACCCGGAGGATCAGGAGCAGCACGGGCGCGGCGACGCCGGCGGTCTCGTAGGTCGGAAGAAAGCCGATCAGGAAGGTTGCGAGGCCCATCAGCAGCAGCGTGGCGATCAGCAATGCCTTGCGACCGACGCGATCGCCGTAATGGCCGGCGACGATCGCGCCGAGCGGGCGAGCGAAGAAACCGGTGGCGTAGGTGCCGAAGGCGAGCAACGTGCCGATGAGCGGCTCGGCCTGCGGGAAGAAAAGCTTGTTGAACACCAGCGCGGCCGCCGGCAGATAGACGAAGAAATCGTACCACTCGATCAGCGTGCCGATGGTGGCCGCGGTGGCGACTTTGCGCATTGAAAACGTCATGGCTTCCTCCCTGCCCCGATGCGACGGTGTCGTGTGGCGCGTGGACGGCGGTTCCTCACGATTTCGGCCCCTCGTAGGGGATGTGCGCTTCCACGAGCTGCCAGATTCGGCGCGCGGCGGGCATTTCGCTCTCTTCCGCGATGTGAGCGGCAAGCCCGCCCGCGCGCGAGATGACCGCGATGCTGCGCATCACCGACGGCGGCAGACCGATCTCGAGCAGCAGAGCCGCGACCGCGCCGGTGGCATTGATCGTGAGGTGCCGACCCGTGGCCCGGTCGAGCGTGGCGGAGAGCCGCTCAAGCAGCGCGACGTAGCGACCTTCGCATTCGGCCTCGCGGGCGATGGCAAAGAGTCGCGGCGGACGCGGATCGTCGGGCTTGTGGAACGGATGACCGAAACCGGGCAGCGCCTTCTTCCGCGCGCGATGATCCGCCACTACGGAGCGGCAATAGGCCTCCGGGTCGGGATGTTCGACCCCGGCCGCGAGGATGCGTCCGCAGCCTTCCATGGTTCCCACGAAAACGTCGCCGACGGCGAGCAGACCCGCGGCGATGCCGACCTGCGCTTCCGAGGGCACGCTGTCGAAGGCAAGGCGCGCAATGATCGAGGTCGGCGTCCAGCCGTGTTCCATCAAGGTGACGAGACACGCGTCGAGCACCTTGATCTGGTTCTCGGTCGGCATGCGGCCGGCGAGAAGGAAATAGACCATCGCGGTGAAGCCAACCTTACCCATGAGGTCGTGCACGAGGTCGCGGCCCCGCACGGTGATGCTCGTCGCATCCGAGGTCGCGATGTGGGTCTTGATGTCGCTCATGTCGCGCCCCTTGCCCGCGTCATTCCTGCGCGGCGCTGAAATCAACCAGCCTGGTCTTGTATTCGCTGCGCGGCAGCGTGCCGTGACGGACGAGCTCCACCTTGGCGCTCACCACGAGCTTGGCACGTAGCGCGGACTCGATCGCCTGCGCCAAGGCCTCGCTCGGCTCCACGCCGCTCGCCAGTTCGACCACGACCGGCAGCGGCGGCTCCTGCCGCACGCCGTGTCGACGTGGTTGGATCAGAAGCGCGCCGCTGACCTGCGGCGCGAAGGTCGCGACCACCGAGCGTACGGCTGTCGGAAACACGTTGACCCCGCGCACGATCAGCAGATCATCGGTACGGCCGATGCAGCGCACGCGCATGGTCCTGCGGCCGCAGGCACACGGACTGTTGAACGCCACGACCTGGTCTCGACTGCGGAACCGCAGCAGCGGCGCGGCCTCGCGCTTTAGCGCGGTATAGACGAGCTCGCCCTTTACGCCGTCTTCCACTGCGAGCGGCTGGCCGGTTTGCGGATCGATGAGCTCGACATGCACGAAGTCGCCGCCGCAGAAATGCATGCCCTGTTGCGCGTCGCATTCGCCCCAGAGCGAGATGGAGATATCGCCGATGCCCATGGCCTCGCAGACGATGGCGCCGAAAGCGGACTGCAGACGGCGGCGGATCTGCGGATCGCCGCCGCCCGGCTCCCCGGCAACGGCAATGCGCTCGAGGCCGAGCCGGTCGGCGGCCAGGCCGCGCGCGGAGAGGAGCTCGGCCAAGTGCATGGCGTAGGACGGCGTGCACAGGAGACCCTGCGGATGGATCAACTCGAGTGCCCGCACGAGCCGCTCCGTGTTGCCGGTGCCGATCGGCACGTGGCACACGCCCAGGCTCGCCATGGTGTCGAGCGCGACGCCGGCGACAAAAGGCCCGGCGTTGTAGGTGGACACGACCGTCATGCCGGGTCGCAATCCGGCGGCGAAATAGGACCGCGAGGAGATCTCCACCCACACCGCGATGTCGGCGGGGGTCACCGGAATATAGACGGGATCGCCGGTGGTGCCGCTGGTCGAGAAGACGCGCGCGATCCTGTCGCGCGGCGCAGCAAGGTGCGTGCCGAAGGGCGGCGCCTCGGCCTGACTCGCGCGGATCTCGTCCTTTTCCGTGAAGGGAAGCGCCGCGATGTCGTCGAGCTCGCCGACCGCCGCGGCGTCGCGGAAGCCGCAGGCCTTGAGCTTGCGCTGATAGAAGGTCGACGCGCCGAAAAGATAGGCAATCTGGCGGCGATAGGCGGCGCGATCGCGCGCGCGCTGTTCTTCCGGCGTCCGTGTCTCGATCTCAGGGCGCAGAATGGCGCCCTGCACACGCGCGTCCATCGCCACCTTCTCCACATGTCCTATTGACGAAACAGACCGTCGAGCGCATTGTCCGTCTGACGGACATATGTCCGTATTGCGGATGAAGCATGAGGCCGACATGGCAAGGCTGTCAAGCAGGCAGCACTTGGCGCGGGGCGAACGGGATCCGGATTTCGTGCGGGCGCTGGCGCGCGGCCTCTCGGTGCTCGAGTGTTTCGATCCCGAGCACGGCGCCATGACCTTGTCGGAAGTGGCCGCGCGGGTCGGGCTCACACGCGGCTCGACGCGCCGCCTGCTGCTGACGCTTCAGCACCTCGGATTCCTGGGCAGCGACGGTCGAAAGTTCTTCCTGCGGCCGCGCGTGTTGAAACTTGGCTACGGTTTTCTCTCCGTGCTGCCGGTGTGGTCGGCGGCGCAGCCAACGATCGCGGAGGTCGCGCGCCATACGAATGAGAGCTGCTCGGTGGCAATTCTCGACGGGTTCGAGATCGTCTACGTGGCGCGTCAGCCGGCAAAACGGATACTGCACGACTACATCCCGGTGGGCACGCGCTATCCCGCGCATGCGACCTCGATGGGCAAGGTGCTGCTCGCCGGGCTTGCGGAAGACGACCTCGCGCCGCTGTTCGCGAAGGGGCCTCTGCCGCGACTGACGCCCAAGACCATCACCGACGTCGACGCGCTCAAACGCGAGATCGCGCACACGCGCGACGCCGGTTATGCCATCAATGACGAGGAGATCGAGGTCGGGCTGCGTTCAATTGCGGTTCCCATCCGCGATCACTCGGGTGCAACCTGCGCCGCGATCAATGTGAGCGCGCCCGCCGCGCGGGTGTCCGTCGAACAACTGCGTGCCTGGCTGCCCGAGCTGCGGCGCGCGGC
>Ga0209061_1003540_pt1 | contig 16719 bp, 15 predicted proteins | sample Coa_R1_10_FD_187157 | JGI IMG/M metagenome (GOLD analysis project Ga0209061, IMG submission 187157) | Surface soil microbial communities from Centralia Pennsylvania, which are recovering from an underground coalmine fire - Coalmine... | ecosystem: Environmental > Terrestrial > Soil >...
CAGCACGCCGATCACGACCGCGGACAGCGCGAGCACGACGAGGATGCCGCCGGTGAGCACGCTCTTGTCAGCCGAGCCGAACGTGCTGATCGCGAAGTCCTTGACCGGCTGGGGGGACAGGTCGATGGCGGCCTCGGCGACCGCCGCCGGCGGCGATCCCTGACGTGCCGCAAGACCCGCCACGAACTGGGCCACGCCGATCGCGGCGGCCGCCGTCAGCACGCCGGCGACGGCCCCCGCGACCGAACGCGGCCACCGCGGGCCGCCAGGGCTTCCAGGCAGCCTGGTCATCGTCGAACTCGCCGTATCCTCACCGGGATCGGGTCCGCATCCCCACCGGGATCCGGCCCGCGCCTGATCTCCACTGTATGGCCTGGCCCGGCTGTATGGCCCGCCGGTTTCAGCCGGTCCGGGCAGGCCGGCGTGAGCGGGCGGCGTACTCCCCCCTGTGATATACGCCGCCGGCGGCCCGCGGGATCTCCATGTCGGCATGTCTACCATGCGACATCGGCGCCTGCGGTGACTAACGTTGGGACCCGTGAAAGCATCTCCCCAAGCGCAGCTCCGGCTGCTTGAGCTTGCCGAACTTGACGCGGAGCTGGCACGCCTGGACCAGCGCCGCCGCAGCCTGCCCGAAGCCGCCGAGCTGGAGCGGGCCGAGGCCCGCATGCGCGAACTGCGGGACGGCATCGTCATGGCGGACACTGAGCTCGCCGACCTGTCCAGGGAGCAGTCCCGGGCCGAGCGGGACGTCGAGCAGGTCAGGGCGCGAATCGAGCGGGACCGGGCCAGGCTCGACAGCGGCCAGGTGTCCGCCGCCCGCGAGCTCGAGAACCTCCAGTCGGAGATCGGGTCGCTGCTGCGCAGGCAGTCCGACCTCGAGGACATCGTGCTGGAGGCGATGGAGCGCCGCGAGGCGGCCCAGGGCCGCCGCGACTCGCTCGCGGCCGAGCAGGCAAGGCTGGACGACGAGATGCGGACGCTGACAGCGCGGCGCGATGCCGCGCTCAGCGAGATCGGCGAGGAGGCGGGGAAGGCGGGGGAGCGGCGCGCCGCCGTCGCCGCGGACGTGCCCGCCGACGTGCTCGCCTTGTACGAGAAACTGCGCGAGCAGCACGGGGTCGGTGCCGCGGCGCTGCGCCGCGGCCGGTGCGAGGGCTGCCACCTGGCGCTGAACACCGTGGATCTGAACCGGATCCGGGCAGCGGCGCCCGACGAGGTGATCCGCTGCGAGGAGTGCAGGCGGATCCTCGTCCGCACCGGCGAGTCCGGCCTGTGATGGCCGGCCAGCGGGAAGGCGGCCCATCCGGGGCGGGCGGCGCCGCGACGACCCGTGCCGCCGCGCGCAGGCTCATCGTCGAGGCGGACGGCGGGTCGCGCGGGAACCCCGGCCCTGCCGGGTACGGCGCCGTGGTCCGCGACGCGGGCACCGGCCAGGTGCTCGCCGAGATCTCCGAGTCGATCGGCGTCGCCACCAACAACGTCGCCGAGTACTCGGGGCTGATCGCCGGGCTGCGCGCCGCCGCCGAACTCGGCCCGGGCGCCGAGGTCGCGGTGCGCATGGACTCCAGGCTGGTCGTGGAGCAGATGTCCGGTCGGTGGAAGATCAGGCATCCGGACATCCAGCCGCTCGCCGCCTCCGCCGCCCGCCTGGCCCGGAGGTTCGCCCGGGTTTCCTACACCTGGGTGCCGCGTGCACGGAACGCCCACGCCGACCGGCTCGCGAACGAGGCCATGGACGCAGCCGAACGGATGCGTGGTTCCCGTTCCGGGAACGCCAGGCGGCCCGCTCCGGTGGCGCGTCCTGGCCCGGGGACGGGGGAGGGGGCGGGGACTGCGGCGGGGGCGGGAACGCGGCGGGAAGCCGCTGGCGCTGCGCTGCCGTCCGCGCGCAGGCCGCCTGCCACTGGCACGCGAAGCGGGGAGGGCGGCGCGGAGCCACCGCCCGTTCGGGATTCACTGAGCTTCCGTGCTGACGGGCGGCCGGCCAGCGGGCCGCGGACGGGACCGGGCTGGGGGGCGCCCCACAGCCAGCCGACCGTCACGCTGCTGCTGCGCCACGGGCAGACCCCGCTGTCGGCCGAACGGCGCTTCGCGGGCACCGGCGACACCGGGCTCACCGGCGCAGGGGTGCGGCAGGCCAAGCTGGCGGGCGCGCGGCTCGCCGCGCGCGGCGGGGTCGACGTGATCGTGACGTCACCGCTGCGGCGGGCGCGGCAGACGGCCGCCGAGGTGGCCGCGGCGACCGGCGCCCCGGTGACCTGCGACGAGGGCTTCCGGGAGACCGACTTCGGGGAGTGGGAGGGGCTGACCTTCGCCGAGGCGCAGCAGCGCTGGCCGGATGAGGTCGCGGCGTGGCTGGCGGACCCAGCCGCCTCACCGCCCGGCGGGGAGAGCTTCGCCGCCGTGGGCGAGAGGGTCACGGCGGCGCTCGGCCGGCTGCTCGCCGCCCATGCGCGGGAAACCGTGCTGGTCGTCAGCCATGTCACGCCGATCAAGACCCTGCTCACCACCGCCCTGCTCGCGCCTCCCGCCGCCATGTACCGGATCAACCTGGACGTGGCGTGCCTGAACGAGATCCACTGGTACGCCGACGGGCCCGCGGTGGTCACGTCCATGAACGACACCGCGCACCTGCGGTAGGGAATCCCCGCCGCTGCGCCAGCGCTGCACATGACGGACCCGGGCAGCCCGGGGCTGAACCGCCCCGTCATGGGCGGCTCGCACATATCCTGGGTTCACGGCGGGCGAGCCGGCCGGGCGGTCGCGCCGCGCCGGATGGCGCGGTGAGGAAGGTCCGGGCTCCGCAGGGCAGGGTGGTCGGTAACGCCGACCCGGGGTGACCCGCGGGACAGTGCCACAGAAAACAGACCGCCGCCCGCTGCGGCCGGTGGCCGCGGCAGGCGGTAAGGGTGAAACGGCGGTGTAAGAGACCACCAGCGCCGCAGGTGACTGCGGCGGCTCGGTAAACCCCACCCGGAGCAAGGTCAGAAGGGAGGCTCCGGCCTCCTGCGCGAGCGTTCGAGGGCGGCCCGTCCGATGCTCGCGGGTAGACCGCTTGAGGCTGCCGGCAACGGCAGTCCCAGATGGATGACCGCCGGCCCGCGCACGCGGGTGCACAGAACCCGGCCTACAGGCCGGCTCGCCCGCCCCCACACGCCCCTGATCTGCGATGCAGCAAATCACACCGGGCTGTCAGGGCACATTCAGGGCACATGTGCTACCTATCGCACGCATCACCGGGGAAGGCGCAAGCACGAGTACGGCGGCGTGCCGGGGGCTCACTCCGGCTCCCGGCTGGTGAGGGCCTCGCGGATGGTCTTCCCCTGGCGCGCTCCCTTGCCGTCAAGGATGCGCGCCGCCTGGAGCAGTTCCCCGCGCGCGTAACTGTTGACGGCGGCGATGTCAGCGGCGAAGCGCAACGCGATGGCCTCAGCCTGCTCGGCATCCCCGGCCCCGGCGTGCGCGCTGGCCAGGCACGCGCCATACCAGGCCCGGTCCCGCCGGTAATCCTCCGGCAGCCCGTCCAGCCCGGCCGCCAGCAGCCCCGCAGCGGCCGGCCAGTTGCGCAGGTGCAACTCGGCCATGCCGCGTTGCAGCCGGAACCAGTTATCACCGTAGAAATACATCCACGGCGGCTCATCACCGGGCCGGGCGGCCGCCCGGCCGATCAGCGCCTGCGCCTCGTCCAGCAGCGCGCGGGCCGGGCCGGCGTCCCCGGCCAGCGCGTGACCGCGCGCCTCCATCTGGGCGGCCATCCCCCGCACGCCCGGCGTGACGCGCCGCCCGTACCAGCGGGCGGCCCGGGCCATCTGCACGCAGCGGCGCGCATCCCCGGTGCTCCACGCCAGGTGGGCTTTCATCGACAGCGCGGTCGCGGCCATGTTCTCATCCCCGGCCTGCGCCGCCCAGTCGTGCGCACGGTCATACCAGGCCAGCCCGGCCGCGTGAGTGCCGGTGTCGATGCACATCCAGGCCAGGAACTGCGCGTACTGCGCCGCTAGGCCCACCAGCCTGCCCGCCAGCGGCCCCCCGGCGTCGCGGGTGAACCGGGCCACCACCTCAAACTGCGCGCGGACCACGCCCAGCAGCGGGCGGGCGCCCACCGTGTCCTCGGCCCGGCGATGCTCAGCCAGGGTGTGCTCCAGCCATTCGGTCACCGGCACGTCCACCCGCGGCGGGTCACCCACCGCCGCCGTGATCCGCTCATACAGGTCCGCGTCCGGCGCGAGGGACGGAAGCGCCAGCGCGGGAACCGGCATCTTGGCCTGCCCGTCCCACGCTGCTGCCAGGCGCCCGTCCGCGCCCAGCAGCCCGTCCAGGTGCAGCGCGAGTTCCCGCGAGCCGCGCTTGCGCCCGTTGACCACCTTCGACAGGTACCCCAGGTCATAGTGCGAGCGGCGGGCCAGCTCCCGCAGCGACAGGCCGCGTTCCGTCAGCAGGCGGCCCAGCTCATCACCGAGAGCACTCATGCCATATACACCCATCACGTGCCGTGCTGCCCGCTGCCTGCCATCAGGCAACGGGGCAACACCTTTCAGGCTACGCCCGGCCCCGGTTGACTTTCTCCCGTCCGCCGGAACCACCGGAACCGTGCCAGCCAGCGAGGTCACCCCCATGCACGATCAGCCGCCCTGCCCGGTATGCGCGCTGCCGCCCTGGCCGCCGCCGCTGGCCACCACCAGCGCCGCGCAGGCCCTGCGCGCCGCCTTCCCCGGCTACGCCGTCACCCTTGCCTGGTGGCGGGGCAGATGGCATTTCGAGGCGGCCCGCGTCCGGGGCGACGGCAACCCCCGCTACCTGGTCTCCCAGAACCCCCGCGAGGTCTACGACGCGCTCAGCGCCGCCCAGACCGCCAGAACGGCGCGCAAGTGACCGCCACCAGCGACGGCAACGGGCAGTTCCGGGACACCGCCCAGCGCGTCGAAGACGACCACCCCGGCTGGATGGTGATCTTCGGCACCTACACCCGCCAGTACGTCGCCTTCCACCTGTTCAGCGCACCGCCCGGCACCATCCTCGCCGACCGGGCCCCCGAAACGCTCACCCGGCAGATACGGGCAGCCGAACGCCGCGTGGGTCATAATCCACATGCTGTGACGCACTTGCGCGACGGTGGCCATGCCCGGGCGCTGACTGTAGTCCGTGCCCACGGCATCGGTGACGACTGGGCCCCACTGCCGCAGGTCCGTGCATGCCTGATGCGATATCTTCTGCCCGTACTCCGGGTCTCGCTGGTCAGAGTAATAACAGATGAGCCGGTCACGATGCAGTAGCAGAAACGGCTCCCACACGGGTGTATGGCCGTTTTCCGGTACGGGTGCGCCACCCTTCGCGACCGTGCTCAGGAACTGCCAGGTCAAGCCATGGTCGGTGCTCGCGTACAGCACGATGCTCGTGCCCGAAAAATGGTCCAGTGAATTTCCGGCACACAGCACCGCGCCCTTCGGGAGGCCGGCGAATGCGCGCGGCAGTTCATACAGAAACGGCTGCAACCACACTCCCGCGGCCTCGCCGGTATTGGGCACATTTCCCTGCTGATGCCAGGTGCGGCCACCGTCGTCGCTGCGGAAGATCGGGAACCCCGGCCTCCCAAACTGCTGGAATGTCGCCAGCAAGGTCCGTGATCTCCCCGGCCGCAGCCCGCTGAGCCGCACGGCTCGCGCGTACGACGCGCCTGGCCCGGGGTCGTCCACAATGAGACGGCCACCTTGATGATCACGCAGTGTGAGCCGGCAAGACCAACAGGTGGTCATCCCGGCTTTGTGCGGGGATAGTGCTGCCTGGCCGGGGAAACCGGCTGCGGGGTGCCGCAGGCTCCGGCGATGTCCCGGTCGTGGACGGCGGTCTCGACGGCGCCGACAGCGGTCGCGAGGCTGCGGGGCAGGCGCTGGCTGGCGATGGTAGTATCCTGGCCGGCTGCGGCGGCGGATGCGGTGATGAGCTGGGTGGCCCGGTCGCGGAAGATCGCCGCCGTCGCGGTCGTCGTCTGCGGGCCCGAAACGCCATTGGACCGCCTCGTACACCTCGGCGAAGTGCGCGAGGTCACGGAACTCATAGAATGCCCGCAGCTCTTCGGCAGTCCCGGGCCCAGGTCGCCGGCTGCGCCGGGCGGTGGTTCTGCCAGGGGCTTCGCAGCTGGTTCAGGGCAGCAGTCCGACGTTGAGGCCGGCGGCGCGGAACCCTGCGGCGCGGTCCTCGCAGGTGATGACCGGCCAGTGGCGGCGGCCCGCGATGAGCGCGGCATGGGCTGCGGCGAGTTCGCCGTGAAAGTAGTCCTTCGCCAACTGGCCCAGTTCACCGGCATCGGCGGCTACCAGGGGCATTTCCAGCACCGTGCCGCTCGCGCAAAACCAGTCCAGCTCGGCGAGCTCAGTCGCGGATGCAAGCTGGCCGGCAGCGCGAACCCGGACGGTAGAGGGAATCGCGATGGCGTGCCCGTAGCGCGTCATCACCGCAAGCCATGCCCGCATGTACTCAGTACGGCCTGTTGCGGCATCGACGAGCGCTGGAACATCCAGTACTCGCCCGCCAACAGAAGCGGTCACGCCGGGGCGGCTGGGCGGCGCGCGCCGCGATCCGATTCGATCTCCGTCAGGAAGGCATCATCGCCGGGCTCGGGCGGCACGCCGGCCGCCTTGCGCGCCCACGCCATGGCCTTCGGCGAGAAAGGCCCCCAGTGGCGCTCGATCTCCTCTGCCCGGGCCTCGCGGGCTACCCGCTGTGCGGCGGCCTCACTGATGTAGGACGACACGTTCGCAGCCTCGCCTACCGCGACAGCCGTGCGGACCCGTGCGAGTACCTCGTCGTCAAGTGTGATCGTGACCTTGGTCGTTGCCATGGCGACAGTATGGCGGAAGTATGGCGTGCTCGCACCTTGTTCTGTGACCGCATCGCCTGGTGTTCCAGGTCGGCTCGCCCGCATTCCCGTAGTCCTTCCCCGGCGAGCGATGCTCGCTGACTGGCACGACCACGTACCGCGAGAACGTTCGAGCTGGCCGCATCTGGCGGAAAGCGGCCCGGAGCGTATCAGGCGCTCGCGTCCAGGACGGTTACCGTGCCGGGCGCCAGCGAATCGGCGGTCACGTGCGTTACCCCCCAGATGACCGGCGACGTGCCGGCGCCGGTCAGGAGCGTGTTGCTGTTGATCGTCAACGGCGCGGTGATCGTATAGGTGCCGGCGGCCAGGTACACGGTGCCGCCACCTGCCGCCGCGTCCAGGGCCGCCTGGATCGCGGCGGTGTCGTCGCAGGTTCCGTCGCCCATGGCCCCGTACCCGGTCTTGACGTTGAGCCAGTCGGCGGTGTTCATCACCGCCACCTCCTCTTCGGAGATTGCCTGACCGCCGCTGTGACTGGTCATGGCAGGGCGTAGCTGGGCGCGGATGGGATGATAGGGCTTCCGGCGGTGGTGGAAGGCGTTCAGCGCCAGCTTTTCTGGGCCTTTCCTGCTGGCTGGCCAGCGGGCCACAATGGGCGAATGCGGACGATCGCACTCGAAGAGCACTTCTGGCTCCCCGAACTCGCCTCGCCGCCGGGCACCGGGATCCTCGCGCTGTGGGGACCGCAGATCGATGACCAGCTACGCGATCTGGACAAGAACAGGCTGGCGGCTATGGACGCGGCCGGGATCGACGTCCAGGTCATCTCGCACGTCGCGCCCGCCGCGCAGTCGTTCACCGGAGCCGAGGGCACGGGCCACGCGCGCCGCGCCAACGATTTCCTCGCCGCGGCGGTGACCCGCTACCCGGACCGGTTCGCGGGGTTCGCGACGCTGCCCACCGCCGACCCGGCGGCCGCCGCCGATGAACTGGAGCGTGCCGTCGGTGATCTCGGGTTCGTCGGCGGGCTGGTCAACAGCACGCTTGGCACCAATGGGGCGTTCCTCGACGACCTGCGGTTTGAGCCGCTGCTCGACCGGTTCGAGAAACTCGGCGTGCCGCTCTACCTGCATCCGTCACCGCCGCCCGAGGGGCTGCGGGACATGCTGCTGGGCGGGCTGCCTCAGCCGGTCAAGGCCCGGCTCGCGACCGGTGCCTGGGGATGGCACGCGGAATGCGGGCTGCACGTGCTGCGCATGGTCGTCACCGGCGTGTTCGACCGGCATCCCGGGCTCCGCCTGATCATCGGGCACTGCGGCGAGATGCTCCCGTTCATGCTGGACCGCATCGACCAGATGCTGCCCGCCAAGGCGAGCGGCCTGCCGTCTGAGGTGTCGGAGTACTTCCTGCGCAACGTCTGGGTGACGACGAGCGGGATGTTCAGCCTGCCGCCCGTGCTGTGCGCAGTGCAGGTGTTCGGCGTGGACCGCGTGCTGTTCAGCGTCGATTACCCGTTCGGGCCGAACGCGCAGGGCCGCGCCCTGCTGGACGCACTTCCGCTCAGCCCGGCCGACAAGGCCAGGATCGCCGGCGGGAACGCCGAGCGGCTGCTCGGGCTGGCCTAGGCTCCCGGCCGCCTGCACCCGGGTTCCCGGGTTAGCATCGGCCAGAGGCACGTAAATAGGGGGCGCACCATGACCAGCGACGTCGCGCGCATCGATGAGGTGGCGGCGGGCACGTTCCGCATCAACATGGTCCTGCCCGGCTCACCGGTCACCTACAGTTTCTTCCTCATCAGGGACGAGCAGCCGACTCTGGTGGAGACCGGGTTCAAGAGGGCGTTCCCGATGACGCTGGACGCCGTGTCCCGCCTGGTCGACCCGGCGGCCCTCCGCTACATTGTGGTTCCCCACCTCGAAGGCGACGAGTGCGGGGCGCTCAACCGGTTCCTCGAGGCTGCCCCGCACGCCGTCCCGGTCGGCAGCCCGGTGGGGGTCGTCACGAACCTGGCCGATTTCGCCATCCGGGACCCGATGGCCGTGGACGAGAGCAGCACCCTCGACCTGGGCGCCCATCGCCTGCGGTTCCTGATCACCCCCTACGTCCACCAGTGGGACTCCATGCTCGCCTGGGACGAGACCACGCGCACGCTGTTCAGCTCCGACGTGTTCATCAGCCCCGGCGACGGCCCGGCGCTCGCCGCCGGGGACGAGACCGACGCGATGGTCGCCGCCTACCGCCAGGTGGGCATCTTTCCCTCCCGGGCGCATCTCGACGCCGCGCTGGACAAGATCGAGGCACTGGCGCCGGCCACGCTCGCCTGCCACCACGGCAGCGTCAAGGCCAGCGCGGTCCCCGCCTACCTGACCACCCTGCGCGAGGCCGACGTGATCGGCGTCACGGCCTGGAACCCGATGGCGGAGGGGCCGGCGCCGGGTGCTGGCTACGGCGCGCCAGGCCGGGGGAGCGGCTGACCAAGCGCAATCACGTCCGCTGCGGTACATCCTGCCGGTGCGTCCCGGTCTGTCCCGTTACCCCCAGCGGCGCACACCGCCCTCGGTGTTGATGACCTGCCCGGTGACCCAGGCGGCTTCGTCGGTGGCCAGCCAGGCGATGAGGCGGGCCGGGTCATCCGGTGTTCCCCAGCGCCGCTGGGGAAAGCGGGCCGGGCCTGTGCCGGCCGCGTGGCGGGGAAGGCGGGCCGGACGTGTGCCGGCCGCGTGGCGGGGAATGGGTACGCCTGGGCCAGCGCCGGGCGGGGACGCGGTGACGGCTGTTCCCTCGCTGCCCGCGGCTGGTCCCCGTGCACGCCGACGCATCTACCGGGGAGATTCCATGGCGACCGCTCAGAAGCAGCAGGCTGGCAGCCAGCCCTGGCTGCACCAGCACGGTAAGGAGATCCAGCCGTTCGGCACCGTCCGGCTGTTCCCGATCGCGCTGTCCCACGACACGCGGATGTACTCCTGCCAGCGGCTCAACCAGATCCTGTCCGACACCCAGATCCTCTACGCACTGTACAAGAAGCACCACTGGCTGGTGCGGGGGCAGACCTTCTACCAGCTCCACCTGCTGCTCGACAAGCACGCCGGCGAGCAGCTCACCCTGGTGGACACCCTGGCCGAGCGGGTGCAGACCCTCGGCGGGGTCGCGGTCGGCGACCCCCGGCACGTCGCGGAGATCACCCAGGTGCCGCGGCCGCCGGACGGGGCCGAGGAGGTCCCGGCCATGCTGTCCCGGCTGCTGGAGGCCCACGAGATCATCCTTGCCGACGCCCACGACGCCGCCGCGCGGGTTGCCGAGCTCGGTGACGACGGCACCAATGACCTGCTCGTCTCCGACGTGATCCGCACCGGTGAGATGCAGGCGTGGTTCCTGGCCGAGCACCTCGTGGACACCCCCCTGGTGCGCAGCGACGGCGCAAAGGCCAGGCGGTAACCGCCTGCCTGGGCGGCGGGCTGCCTGGACGGCGGACCGTCACCGGTCAGGGGGACGGGCCTGCGAGGGCCCGACGGCACTCACAGCGCCGAAGGGCCCGAAGGGTCTCAGGCGGCGGGCGGCCCCGTGCCGCGCCGCCTGAGGACGTCGGCCTTGCGCGGCGGGTCGGCGCCGCTGCGCTCGCATGTCATGGCGGCAACGAGCGCTCCGCTGGCGAGCAGCCGGCCGAGCAGGGCGGCGTCCGCCGATGCCAGCCTGGCGATGCCCTCTGGGCCGAGCAGGTGCTCGTCGGCCATGGCGTCGAGGAGCCCCGCGGAGAACGCGTCGCCCGCGCCGATCGTGTCCCGCACGGCGGCCGGGACGGCCGGCACGGTGACCTCGGCGCCGTTCCTGCCGAGGCCGAAGACGCCTCCGGCGCCGAGCGTGATCACGACCAGGTCCGGCCCGAGCCGCTGCCAGCGCCGCGCGACCTCGCCGGCCGGCTCACCCGGGTAGAGCCAGCCCGCGTCCTCGGCGCTCGCCTTGACCACGTGCGCGTGCCGGATCTGCCGCTCCACACGCCGGCGTTCGGCATCCCGGCCGGCTGCCACGCCGGGCCGCAGGTTGGGATCGTAGACGACGACCGCGCGCCCGGCCGAGCGGGTGCGCCGTGCCAGCGATTCGACGTGGGCGGCGCCCGGGGGCAGCGCGCACGCCAGGGAACCCAGGTAGAGGGCGTCCACGTCAGCGGCCAGCGGCACGGCCAGCTCGGGCCCGCGCCACATCCAGTCGGCGGTCCCGCTCAGGTAGAAGCTGTAGCTGGCCTGCCCGGCGGGGTCGAGCGTCGCGATCGCGAGCGTGGCCGGTTCCCTGGCCGTGACGAGGTCCCGCTGGCTGACCCCGTTGGCGGACAGGTGCTGGCGCAGCATGGCGCCGAAGCCGTCGCGCGAAATCCTGGCGCGCAGCGACACGTCCCTGCCCAGGCGCGCGAGCGCGACCGCGACGTTCGCGGGCGCGCCCCCCGGGGAGGCACGGCACGACCAGTCGGCCGACACCGTGAGGTCGACGAGCGCCTCACCGACGACGGTGATCACGGCGTTGCCGCGGCGGTGCGGCGGCCGGGGGCCGTGTCCCTGGATGGCCGCCTCGGCGGCGGCCCGCCGTGAACGGGTCCGGCGCCGGGCAGGTCACGGGGGTCAGTGCGCTGGGGCATGGTAGTCATGATGCCGGGCCCGCTGGCCCGGGTTGCCGCGTGCCTTCCGGACCACGCCCGCCGCGTGTGCCTGGGGAACACACCCATTCCTCACGCGCCCGGCGCATGGCCGTGTGCGAGCCGCCCCGCGCATGCCCGGTCGATAGCCCGCGCGTGTCGCGGTCAGGAGCCTGTGTGGCCGGGTTCGAGGGCGCTCATCAGCATCCCCGTCTGCCGGGTGCCGAGCCGGACGAACACCGGCGTCTGCGCGAGGCCCGCCTGGTAGCCGGCCAGCGTCGCCGGGCCGGTGACGACCCGGTGATGCTCGACGTCGAACCAGCGGCCGGGCGGGATGTTCACGGTCCGGCTGCCCGTGCTGCTGACGATGGGGGCGGCGAGCAGCGAGTCGCCGAGCAGCCACTCATCCGCGATCGTGTAGCTGGCCCGGTCGCGGGGGAAGTCGAAGAAGACCGGCTTCATGATCGGCTCGCCGGTCGCCACCGCCCGCTTGACCTGCCGCATGATGTAGGGGGTGAGCCGCTCGTGGCGCAGGATCGCCGCGCGGTACAGGCTGATCGTCTGCGCGTCGTACCGCCCGTCAGCCGGCGAGGTGAAGGAGTACATCAGCGGCGTGAGGGCGGCGGCCTGCGCCCACCGGATCAGGACCTGCTTGGCCGGCGGCGGCCCGCCGCTGGATCCGCCGATCCCGTCGGTTTCCACGAACGGGTAGCCGATGGTGGAGATCGCCAGGTCCTGGTCCAGGGCGGCCTGCAGGGAGTCCCAGCCGGTGCCCTTGTCGATCTCACGGGTGACGAACCCGTACTTCTGCGAGCCCGTCCAGGAGATGCGGACGCCGGCACCCTGCTGGTTGAACTGCCTGGTGAACTCGGCGCCGAGGGTGAGGTAGTCGTTGGCGGTGTACCCGGGGTCCGGCCGGCAGCTCGGGTCGAAGAACCGGGTGTCGAACTTGAACCCGTTGATGTCGTAGGTCTTCTCCAGGTTCTCGAGCTGCCCGGCGAACCACGCGCGCGCGGCCGGGTTGGCGAGGTCGACGATGCCCGCGCCCTGGGGGCCGTCCCACCACGGCACCAGGCAGACCTTGCTGGGGTCGGCGGCGGACATCAGGAAGTAGCCGTGGTCCTTGGCGTAGGCGAAGTTCTTCGCGTTCACATCGATCCACAGCGTGACCCACAGCCCCAGGTTGAAGCCGAGCTTGTGTATCTCGGCGGACATCGCCGTGGGGGTGGGGAACTTGCTGTTGAAGGTGAAGTCGCCGTAGGCGCTCATCCACCCGTCGTCGATCTGGATGGCGTGGCCGGGGATGTGGTTCGCCGCCAGCCCGCGGGCGTAGGCGAGGATCTTCTGCTCGCTGACCGAGGTGTACATCTGGCCCCAGTCGTTCCACAGCGGCTCGCGGTACTGGTAGGGCGCGGCGTTGCTGGAGGCGGGCGTGCCGGTGACGCCGATGTAGTCCTGGTAGACCGCCCGCGGCGTCGACCCGACGAAGACCGTCGCCTCGTAGCTGGGCGCCTGCGTGACGGCGAAGCTGCCGATGCCGTCGTTGCCCTGGTTGATCGCGACGTGCATGACGTTGCCGGTGTGCACGTAGAAGCCAGCCGATGACTGGGTGAACCAGAAGGGGTCGGTCATCAGGTACGACGACGGTCCCATCTCGTCGTCGATGACCTGGCCCGAGTCCAGCGGCCAGGGCTGCCGGGTGTAGGGCCCGCCGTCCGGTGTCATGGCCTCGCCCTGGCCGTACCAGTGCCCGGACGGCGACAGCGCATAGTTGACACCAGCGGAGTCCAGCGTTCCCGGCACGCCGTTCACAGACCAGGTGTAGGTGTACTGCCCGGCGGACGGGGTGATCGTGTACGTCACGTCGTGGCCCGGGTCGGTCGTGGCCAGGTCCAGGGTCAGCACCGAGCCGTTCCACGAGGAGGACCGGACCGAGGTGGCCTGGTAGGCCGTTCCCGCCACGGTGAACTGGACCGGAGGGGCGGCCGCATCCGCCGCGCTCGTGGTCGCCAGCACCGCCGCGCCGCCGCGTGTCGTGGTGATGCCGAACGGGCTGCTGTGGATCACGATGGCATAGCCGGGTGTGGCAGGTGAGGATGGCTCGGTGAGCGTCAGCCGGGATCCGCTGGCCGCAAAGTGGGCACCGCGATGAGCCGTGGCCCCACGCGCGGCCGCCGGCGCTGCGGCCGCCGGTGCTGCGGCCGCCGTCGCGGGAACGGCCGTGAGAGCAAGGGCGGCGCTCAGCGCGGCCGTCGCGGTGACCGGCCGGCGTGCCCGGGGCCGTGCGGCGGGAGACCGCTGTGAACCCGCTGGATCGTTCATCGGTCCTCTTCTCATCTGGGATCAGCCGACCGCGATGGCGAAGACGTGCAGCGACGGGGTTCCGCCCGTGGCGTGGTCGCTGACTGTGGGCAGGATGACCGCGGCCACGGTCTTCGAGGTGTTCAGCGGGACCGCGTGGAAGAAGATGTACGCCGTGCGGCTGATGCGGCCCGTTCCCGCCAGATTGTGGTAGGACGTGGTCACTGCGATGTGGTCGCTGGAGGTCAGCGGGCCGAACTGCCAGTCCGGGTCGGTGAGGGTGAACGGCTGGGTGCTGCCGTCGGAATAGATCACCTCGCCGGTGCCGCCGACGCGGCTGGTCGCGTAGGTGCCGATGGTGAGCAGCCCCAGCGTGCTGCCCGAGCCGGTGACCGTGATGGCCTGGCCGTCGGCCAGCGTGTTGTCGGGCTCACCGGCGGGGACGTCCGGCCAGGTGAAGGTGACGCCGCCGTAGGTGAACGCGCTGCCGGGCGTCAGGCCGTGGGTGGCCAGTTCCTGGGCGGACAGGGTGGACCCGTCGCCGTCCAGGCCGCCGTTCAGGTCGGCGGGCGAGGTGTCGCTGTCGTCGGTGATGCCGACGTTGCCGAACGTCTTGGCCAGCGAGGCGTAGGGAACCGTCGCCGGGCCGTGGCCGAGCACCGCCTCCCGGGTGCCCGCGGCGGTGAATGACGCCCACGCGGTGAGCGTGTAACTGCCGGGAGCGGCGCTGGCGGGCGCGGTCACCGTCCACTGCGCCCGGACGGAGCCGCCGGGGGCGGCGGTGCCAAGCGATGCGGGGTGCGCGGGGGTGACCTGCCATCCGGCCGGTGCGGTCAGGCCGGCCTGGATCCCGGCGAGTGAATCACTGCCCGTGTCCGTCACCGTGGTGGTGACCGTCACGGGCGTGCCGGGCCTGGCGAGCGGGCTCGCCGCGGTGACCGTCACGCGTGCGGCGGCCGGCTGCTCGCTGGCCTGTTCCGCCCTGGCGAGGAACGGGTCCATGACCCCCGGCGCCACCTGCTGGGGAATCGCGTTGATCTGTGCCTGCAGGGAGTTGAGCTGGCTACGGTCCCGTGCGGCGGCTGCGCCGTTGCCGGCGTGCTCGGCGAGCAGCATGGCCACGGCGGCCCGGCCCGCCTGCCCGTACAGGCCGAGCTTGTCCAGCCATGGCGCTACCTCGCTGAGGAAGTCGGGATCGCCGAGGCCGTTGCGGAGCTGGCCGGGGGCGGCGGCCATCCGGCTGAAGTAACCGCTGAGCCTGGCGGCCGCCCCGCTCAGGCCGGAGCCAGAGTTCCACGCCTGCCAGAACGCGGCGATCAGCGGGGTGAGGTCAGGGGACTCCTGGGAGTTCAGCGTCGATGAGTAGCTGTTGTCCGCGAAGACCTCAAGGGCGGGCCAGACCTTGCCGCCGATCATCTTGATCCCGGCCAGCCAGGCGGCCGGGGGGTCGGCGTCGTAGGCGGGCGGGTTCCAGAAGTAGGCGCCGGCGGTGTACAGCGCGACCTTGGACGCCTCCTCCTCGATCATCGGGTTGGCGGTGATCCCGGCCAGGTACTTGGCCAGGCCGGGCGCCCGGCCGTTGTACGGCCCCATGAACAGCCGGTCGGTGGCGTAGTCGTTGACGGGGTAGTTGTCCCAGACCAGGATGGGGTGGCCGAAGACCTGGCGGGCGGACTGGGCCTGGCTGCCGGTGATCTGCGGCACGACGACGCCCTCGCCGGTCCACTCCACGATCACCTTCGGGTCGAGGGCGGAGGCGATGACCTGCTTGTAGGGGCTTGCCGTTGTGTTGTAGTACTCGGTGGGCACGAACTCCAGCGGCGCGGCGCCGGGGTGGGTGCCGATGAAGTCCTGCTGCACGGCGTTGAGCACGTGCACCTGCGCCTTGGCGGCGTCGGCCGCGTTGGGCGGGCCGAAGGCGGCCTGGTCGGCGGCGCAGTTCCACTGGCTGTCGTTGATGTCGTCGAACGGGATGGCGAACGCCCGCACACCGATGTCCCAGATGGACTGGAGCTTGGCGATCAGGGTATCGAGGTCGCTGGCCGAGGAGTAGCAGATCGACAGGCCCGGCGACAGGGCGTAGGTGAACGTGACATGGTTGGCGGCGGCCGCGTCCACCAGTTTCCTGATCACGGCGAGCTGGGCCGGCGGGTAGGGCTGGCGCCACTGCGCACGCAGGTACGGGTCGTCCTTGGGCGAGTACACGTAGGTGTTCATCTTCAGCTCGCCGTCGAAGGCGAACTGGCTGATCCGGTCGGCGGTTGACCACGGCGGGCCGTAGAAGCCCTCGATCACGCCCCGGATCGGCATGGCCGGCCAGTCCCGCACGGCCACGTCGTGCAGGACGGCGTGGTGCCCGCGCCTCACGAGAAGCTGGCGCAGGGTCTGCACCGCGTAGAAGGTGCCCGCGCCGTCCGCCCCGGCGAGCACCACGGTCGCGTGCCCGCCCTCACGGCCCGCCGCCAGCACGTACCCGCCGTCCGGCAGGCCCTGCGGGCCCGCCACGTGCAGGCCGGCCAGGGCGGGGCCCACCGCCGGGTTGGCCGACGGCGTGCCCAGGTAGAACGTCACAGGCGCCTGCGGTGGGGCCGAACCCGCGTCAGACACCACGATCTTGTGCACGCCATCGGCGCGCAGCACCGAATTCAGGGTGCTCAGGGCGGAAGGGTCGGTCTCCCGCCCGGCAACCTCGCCCGCCACGGCCGGGACCTCCACCGAGCCCGGCCGCGCCCGCATCTCCTGGGGCGCGGGCCACACCTGCGGGAGGGCGGCCCGGGATGCCGTTGCAGCGCGGCCCGTGCCGGAGGGGCCGGGCGCGGGCGCGGCGAGCGCCGGGACGGCGGATGCGGCGAAGATGGCGAGGCCGGCCGCCAGGCCGCCCAGCCAGATCCCGTGCCGGCGGCGGATTGCCTTGTCCCGCATGGTGATCCTTCTCCCAGGGCGGCGGACGGATCCGTCAGCACCGCGGCTGTTC
>Ga0209061_1003541_pt1 | contig 16716 bp, 10 predicted proteins | sample Coa_R1_10_FD_187157 | JGI IMG/M metagenome (GOLD analysis project Ga0209061, IMG submission 187157) | Surface soil microbial communities from Centralia Pennsylvania, which are recovering from an underground coalmine fire - Coalmine... | ecosystem: Environmental > Terrestrial > Soil >...
CAAAGCGGACACCACAGAGCCAATGGATTGAGCTTCGTTATAGGCGGGAACGACCACCCACAGGGAGTGGGGATCTGGCGTCGCTATGTGCTGATATCCTTCCGGCATATCCGATGGCAGAACGAGACACCACGGCGGGCCCCTGTCTGCCCCTGCTATCCACGAGTAATGAGGCGGATTACCGGCAAAACGTTACAAGGAAAAACAGGAAGCAGGCGGCTCCGGAAGGAAGCAAAAGCCTTTTATTCTACCAAAACTTTTTACCAAAGCTCAGGCAGGATGGAGACGAGATCGGCCCGCACCGTCTGGCCTTGCCTCAGAGGAGATTCGCAGAAGCGGAGCGCTTTTCGATCACACAAGTGGATCTGATAAAGAGGCGGATCCTGCGGGCTCAGAGTATAGAGGCCTGCTTCCCATTGCGCGGCGATGGGGGCAGAGAGCACATAGGCGTTGGGCCGCGTGGCCCGAATGCGGAACTGAGCCGTGGAAGGTTCGTAATTTGCGTAGTCGAAGCAGCGGCCGATACAAGCGCGGTCAACGATATGGGTGAAGGGGGCGATGCCGCGGGAGGATGGCTCATGCAGCACCGCTACCAGGCGCTGCCCGGGCGGAAGCTTTGCCACAAAGTCTTGCAAACGGGCTTCAAGGCGATTTATGGCGCGTTCATCCACGTACGCAAAGGAAAAGAAGAAGGCGGCAGCGACGGCGAGAGCGGCTTTCTCCAGCTTGGGCGGTTTCATCTGAGCGAAAACGGCGCAGAGCGGGATCGCGGTCAGCAGGGAGGCGCGCACGGTCAGCAGTGAGGCAGGAGTGCGATACAGAGCCAGCTCCACGGCGGCGGGACAGAGGAGGGAAGCGAGCGCGCTCAAGAGCAGCAGTTGAAAGAGTGCGTCATCGAAAACCGCTGCGGGGGCTTTCGTCTGAAAGAGCCGGAAGATCCACCATAAAAAGAGGCTCAGGAGAGCCAGACAGACATACCAATACTTCTGGCCGTAGATCAGCATCTGGTCCTCACCGAGCGGGATCCAGGTATCCGGAGCGAGCAGGGAGATAGAGGGCCAGAGGCTCACAAACCGGTACTGCAACAAGAGGCGTGCCGCGAGGATGGCGCTGGCAGCCAGAGCAAACAGCAGCGGCCGGTGGCGGGCGCTCAGGCGGCGGGCCAACACGAGGTATGCCAGAAACAGGAGGAGCCAGCCGGGTGGCATGGGATGTGCGAGGACAGCGAGGGCGAACAGGACGAGCGCAAGCAGCCCGTACAGGGGACGGCGGAGGACCAAGGCGCCGGCCCAGAGACAGAGACCCAGAGAGAGATAAAAGTTTAGGAAGCCCAAGCGGAAGACTGAGCCATAGGCCAGCATGGCGATGAGCGGCGTCAGATGCCAGGGCTGTTTTCGGGTAAGCGCCGCCACGAAGTGAAAAACGCCCCAGAAGAACACGAGCACCGAGACGGCGGCCAGCAGGTGGCTCGCCCACCACGGGCCCCACCAACTCAGAGCATGCTCCAGGAGCATATCCGCCAAAACATTCGTGTGTTGATGGGCAATGCTCAGGCCGGGGAGTTTGCCAGCCCGGACAAGCGGATAGAGCCAGGCGTTATAGAGATGGCTGGGCAGGTCGGTGGCTTCGATCTGCGGCTGCCAGAAACAGGGCGCCAGGATGGTCAGGCTTACCACCGCAAACACTGCTCTTGGCGGCAGTTGCGGCCGCGACGTTTGCGGGTGGATCTTTTGCCTGCCATCCGTTAGGCTGCTTTCTACTTGCGTGCCGTCCGCGCCAGCAGGAAGAGGAAGAAGATCAAGGGCAGCGTCGCTCATTTACTCGGCATGGTTTCGTTTACGTTTCATTTAGTCTGTAGAAAATCCCTGCTACAGGCTATGGAACGTATCGGCGGCAGTTGCCGAAAAGAAGAGCGCAAACTGCAAAATAGATTGAAGCGCAGGAGGTACCAAAAAGCGGCGACGCCATCGCGCAAGCGAATCTTCTTGCCCTGCGCATAGGTGCGTGCCTGGTAACGGACGGGCACTTCGCAAATGGGGACGCCGAGTTTTGCCAGCTTTGCGGGAACCTCAAAATCGAATCCGAAGCCGCGGGAAGTGATGATCATGTGGCGAATGAGGGAACCGCGAAAGGCCTTATAGCCGGTAGCTAAGTCTGTCAGACGGAGGCCTGTAAGCAGATTGCTGAGAGAGGTGAGCAACTTGTTGGCCAGAAAATGCGGAGAATACCCGACGCGAGCCGGCTGTTTGCCCAGGAAGCGGGAGCCAAAGACGGCTCCGGCGCGGCCCTCAAGCAGCGGGGCGATGAGGCCAGGAATATCGGAGGGGTCGTACTCGCAATCGGCATCCTGAACCAGAACGAGATCGCCCCGGGTCCGGGCAAAGCCGGTTTTGAGAGCCTCTGTTTTTCCACGGTTCACTGCGTGACGGATGAGGGTGATTTGCGGATGTTTTGCCGCAAGCTGGGAGGCGATTTCCGTGGTGCGATCCCGGGAGCCATCGTCTACGATGATGATCTCGAGCAGGCAGTCCAAAGAAAGCAGTTTTTGGACCACCGAGGCCAGCGTATCTTGCTCATTATAGGCGGGAATTACGACAGAGAGGCAGGCCTTGCCAGCCAAACCGGTCATGCGCCTTCTGCAGCCTCCTTGCCTTCTCACCCTAGCACTTGCGGGCGGCGTTCCATTGCTAGAAGCATGAGCTGCCTGGTACGGCAACGGGTGAGAGTGTATTGCCGGGAACTGGAGCGGTTTCGAGGCGCGACATTTCACCTTTCCAAGCTGGTCATCCTACAAGGATGATAGAGACGGCTGGGGGAATTTGCGGAAATTCGGGCGTGCGAGGCACAATGGAGATGGAGGTGATTGCGGCATGCAACCCGTGGCAGCGAACCAGCCGTTGAAAGAATTGGATGAATGGGATGATTTTGTAGCGCAGCGCTATAAGCCGGGCAAGTCGGAAGCGGAGTTTCGCAATTATAAGAAAGATGCGAATCCGGGGGTGACGGAGTTTTACCGCCAAAACCACAAGTATCAGACGCTGGACTTTGTTTTAAAGAAGAAGGCGGAATATTGCGGTCTGACGCATGGCAAGAAAAGCATCTGGGAGATGGCGGAGTATTTGAACACGCTGGTAGATGACAGCGACCCGGATACGGATCTGGCCCAGATTGAGCATCTGCTGCAGACGTCGGAGGCGATTCGCAAGGACGGGCACCCGCGCTGGTTTGTCTTGACGGGTTTTCTGCATGACCTCGGCAAGGTGCTGTGCCTTTATGGGGAGCCCCAGTGGGCCGTTGTGGGAGACACCTTCCCGGTGGGCTGCGCCTGGTCTGAAGAGATTGTCTTTCACGAGTTCTTTGCGGACAATCCGGACAGCAAGGTGCCGGAATATCAGACGCTCTACGGGATCTACTCACCTCATTGCGGGCTTGATAATGTGCACATGTCTTGGGGACACGATGAGTACATCTATCATGTGACACGAGATTATTTGCCCGAGCCGGCGCAGTATATGCTGCGTTATCACTCCTTCTATCCGGCGCATCGCCACGGGGCTTACCGGCACCTGATGAACGCGCACGATGAAAAGATGTTTGAGTGGGTGAAGAAGTTCAACGCCTACGATCTGTACTCGAAGGGCCGCGAGCGTCCCAACATCAAGGAGCTCAAGCCCTACTATGAGGACCTAGTGGCGGAATTCTTCCCCTCTGAGATCGCCTGGTAGGGCTGTTTTCAGGCGGCTGAGGGCTTTCGCTCACCTTCTTCGGGCGCGAGCTTGATGGCGGTGATGAGTTCCATGACGCGCTGGCGGAATGTTTCGGCATAAGCCGCGCCTCCGTTGATGCACAGGCCCATACGATAGAGGGATCCCGGAACGGGATTGCTACTCGTCAGGGTGGCGGCGCAAGTAGACAGGTTCAGATAGTTGCCATTCGCGCGGCTGTGCAAGCCGATGGCACGGCAGGCAACAATACATTCTGGTTCCTCAAAGAGTGCATCCCAATCTTCATTGGTAGACTTCGTACACACAAGATCCGGGTCCATACCGGCCCATGCCTGGCGATAGCGGGCGATCACGGGATTGTTGCCGGTATAGGTTTGGATGAATTCCACAATCGGCTTATAGTTTGCGCGCCAGGTGGTCTGGATGAAGCCGCGGCCGCGAAATTTGAAGAAATCAGCCTGTTGGATAAAACCAGAGTGAACGGGGTTGATACTGGTAGGAGCTAACAAGCGGGGGTAGTAGGCAGTATTCCATTGTTCGCGGAGGTCCGGGATGGCGCGCACCAGATCGGCGGCTGGCAGATGGCCATGAGCGGCCCAAAAATCTGGATCATTGAAGAACAGGTCGCCGGCCAGTTTATTGGCTGGCCCGCTGTTGTACGACGCCTTTGTGCCTGGTATATGCTCAAAGGCGTAGACGAGGCCCGGGTAACCAGGGCAACCGCAGAGTTCGGTCGAGGGGAGAAGCTCGGATCCGGCCTCTTGGATGAGGATGCTCATGAGTGCAGCGAATTGGAGCAAATTGGCGGAAGCGGTGTCAAAGATGAGTGGGATATGATTCCAGATGGCGAGGGCGCGTGCTTTTACAGCGCTTGAAGATACGAGGCGCTTGTTGCTCCAGAGGCCCTGACCCGCGCAATGGGCATTAAACCAATCGATAAAATGGGCACCGCAGTGAGTTTCAAAGTAAGCGATCACATCGCTCCCGCTGCTGAAGCGCACGGCCGCGGCCGCAGCGACTTGAGAGGGTGTGAGAGTGGCGATGTTTTCAAGATATAACAAGGATGGGAGCGCTATGAGTCGAGATGGAATTAGCAGGCGATACTTCTTTTTCGGCACGCTGCTGGCCGGGGCGATGCCGGTCGAGGGATTTCGCAGTACGCCGTCTTTAAAGGCATTGGGCTATCGATCGCCCAATGAGAAGCTGAACATTGCCTCAATCGGTGCAGGAGGCAAAGCCGCGAGCGATATTGCGGCTTGCGCGCAGACAGAAAATATTGTGGCCCTTTGCGACGTGGACGAAGCGCGGGCCGCCGAGACGTATGCAAAGTACCCGCAGGTTCCCAAATACAAAGACTTCCGCGTAATGCTCGAGAAGGAAGACAAGACGATTGATGCGGTCATCGTCACGATTCCGGATTTCATGCATGCGACAGCGGCGATTCATTGCATGGAGCGCGGCAAGCATGTATATGTGCAGAAGCCGCTGGCGCGCACGGTTTGGGAATGCCGCAAGATGCGGGAAGCTGCTGAGAAATACAAGGTAGCGACCCAGATGGGCAATCAGGGATATTCGAATGAAGGCACGCGGCAATGCGCGGAGATGATCTGGGCGGGTGAGATTGGCAACGTCACCGAAGTGCATGCTTGGACGAACCGGCCGGTATGGCCGCAAGGCCTGCCGGCGCTTCCGCCCACCGAACCTGTGCCTCCGACGCTTGATTGGAACCTATGGCTGGGCATTGCGAAGGACCGGCCCTACAGCCCGGGATATGCGCCGTTTAAATGGCGCGGTTTCTACGATTTTGGGCTGGGGGCTCTGGGTGATATGGCGTGCCACATTCTGGGTGCAGCGAACATGGCGTTGCGCCTGGGGGCGCCGGAGAGTGTGGAATGCATCAAGATCGAAGGCGCCAGCCAGTATTACTATCCTTCGAAGGTCGTGATTCGCTTCGATTTCCCTGCCCGCGACAACATGCCGCCGGTAAAGGTGTATTGGTATGACGCCATGACAGAGCAACCGAAGATCCCGGGTGTGCCGGAGGGAGAGATCTTGGGCGACTTGCCGCGCGATCGCCAGCCGCCTGAGCCGCTCCTGCCCAACGCGCAACCGGAAGAGCGGCAGATCATTGGCGGCGTGTTTACGGAAGCGTTCTTTAAGCCGCATCCAGTAGCGCAACCGCCGCGGCCCAGGCAGACAGCTCCGCAGACGGCGCAGTCAGCCGAAGAGCGAGAAATTGCGTGGCGGATTGCACACGGGAGCAATGGCTCGTTGTTCGTTGGCGAGAAGGGATTCATCACCACGGGAACGTATGGCGAATGGACACGCCTGATTCCGGTAGAGAAGATGCGTGGTTATCAATTCCCGCCCGAAATGCTGCCGCGTTCTCCGGGGCACTATCGCGACTGGATCCGCGCCTGCAAGGGCGGAGCTCCGGCATGTTCGAACTTCAGCGTTGCCGCACCCTTTACAGAATGGATTGCGCTGGGAGCGCTAGCGATCCGCTGCCAGGGCAAACTGGAGTGGGACAGCGAGAATATGCGCATCACCAATAACCAGGAAGCCAATGAATGGTTAGCGCCGACCTTCCGGGAAGGCTGGACATTAAGTTAGGCGAAGACGCTAAGTTAGAAAAGCAAAGTTAGACAAGAAAGCACACAGTTTCAACCGTCTGTAACAGGAAGTAAGCTGTGTGCTTTTTTGTTAGTAAGTGGACAGCAGGGGCACGACTCTGTCTGGAAGCGGCGGCTGGCGGCCGAGTAAGGCCAAGATGGTGTTGGCGAAGTTCAGGCCGTCGTAGGGTTCACGGATGGCAGCGTGCGGGATACCTGCGCCGGCGAGCATCCATACCGCATGCGTAGAGACGCGGAAGAAGCTGCCGTGATTACCGCCCGGATTGGGGAAGCGCGTATTGAAATTCCAGTGATCCGAGGCGAAGATGTGCAGATCGGCCTGTACGAGTTCACGGCGGCGACGCTCATAACGCAGCAGAACCGGATCGATACCAGCAGGTCCGGGCACCAGCTCGCCAACGGGAGAGAGCTCTTCGATCAGACCGATGATTGCGGTCGAGTAGTGACAACGATGCGTGGCTTTGAGCCATTCCCGTTCCGTATGCCAGGCAGAGAGCCATTGGGCGCGGTTTTCCTGGTTTGCGACATACAGATTCGGATCTTCGAAGATATGCAAGGGGAGACCGGCACGCCAGGGCTGCGGATGCCAGCTCACTTTGCCATTTGCATCCTGCGATAACTCGCTTACGGGCAAGACGGCGATGCGGCCGCCGCTGTCGGTGAGGATGAGAAGCTGGTTGTTCTCATCGCCATAGACCCAGTAAGCATGCTGGGAGGCGCCCTTATCGGGCAGATAGGCGGAATCGGGAAGGCGGGTTGCAATGAAGTCGATGGGGCGCGGCGACAATTGCGGCTGGGGATTGTTTCGCGCTCGCTGTGAGGCGAGCAGGGAGAAGTAGTTGACGAAGCGGAAAGAACGCTCTTCATCTAGTTGGCCATTTGGCTGAAGCACCAAACCGCCGGGAGCTAAGCCGGCAACATAGTGTTGCAGATCGTAAAGGGTGTTTTGATCTCCCAGCGCCATCTCGGGGATCAGGCTGGAAATTTTGGTTTGCAGCGGACGCGCCGGATCCGGCCGGAGGGCAAGCAGCGCACGGAGATGGGAAAGGTAGGACAGATAGGCGGCGCGCTCCCGTTCCCAGGCGGCGAGCTCATCCGCCATACGAGCAGCAGCAAGATCGTCCCCTGCCTCGCGCTGTTGCCTGGTCCATTTCGGATGCGGCTGTTTTAGAAGTTGTTTGCGCTTCTCGATGGCGTGCTCGAGCGCTGCCATTTCCTGATCCAGCTCATCCGCGGTTTGCGTCCAGGCAGATCGATGACGGTCAATGGTCCGGACCAAGCATTCCGCGACGGCCGGGCGCAGACGATCCGAAAGAGCAGGATTGGCCAACTGCAGCAGCAGAATGTGAATTTTATTTAGGTCGCTGTTCCGCAGAAGGACGGCGGCACGCTCATTGCCATCAATATCCAGCCACGCGGTCGGATAGCGGGAAGCCTCGCCGGCAAGATAGAACGATGCGGTGCTCGGCGTGACGACGCGGTGGACCAGCGGATTGAGGCCTCTTAGCTTGAAATCGCTCATGGCATAACGATCCGTAACCACGTGATGCGCACCGCCTTCCGGGCTGTTTAAAAGATCGAGGAGATTGAATGTCTGGCTGGTCACGCCGGGAACATTGTTCATACCGTGATCGGAAACGATCGTGAAGATGGTCTGCTCCGCCAGCGGAGAGTTCTGAATGGCGGTCCAAATACGTCCCGCAGCCGCGTCAAGCTGTTTGAGCGCCGCCAGTAATGCCGCCGGGTGGTTGGTTTCATGTGCGATGTGATCGATCTCGCCGGTGAAAAAGTCGAGATAGAGAATAGCCGGGTTTTGCAGATTGCGCTCAAGCTCTGTTTCGAGTTCGCGCGAGAGATCCTGGTCGAGCGAAGGCGTGCCGGCGCCCACCAGGCCGGCAAGTAAGGTGCTCGATGAAAAGTGGCGTTTCAAAGCCTGCTCCAGCGTCATCCAATGGACGCCGCGTTGAAAAAGCTGAAAGCTCTGATACCGCTGTGCGGGGCGGAAGGAATCGATCAAAAGGGGAATACCAGCGCGATCGAGCACTTCAACTCCGGGCATATCGACTTCATGCTTCCGGACATAGCCGAGATAAAAGGGGAAGAAATTCAGATAGTCATACACTTCGCCCGTATAGCGGTCGTATTCGACATTTCCTCGGATGATGGCATGGCGTCCGGTATCGAGGATGGACCAGGAGGGCGCTGAGAGGCTAATGCCGCGCGTATAGAAATTCTCAAACACGACGCCTTGCTCGCCAAAGATGTATGCCAGCCAGGGCAGTTGCGGTTTACCGGTCAAAGGATCGATCTGCTGCATTGCGTGATGCAGCAGATCCGCATTCAAGCCATCGATTTTGAGAATGACCACGCGTTTGGGCGTGAGGCCCGGGGCCTGGCTCGCTGCCAAGCCGGCCATCTGCCCGAGCGCGGCGCAGAAGAGCAAGAGCGCGGTGCGTGTCACTGGCCTGGTGCAAAGGCGGCGGCAACTCCGGGAACGGAGAGAGAGTGTGGCTGGGTTTTTTCCTTTTGCAAGCTGGCCAACACGAGCAACGCCTCAGACTTGATGGAGGCGTCTTGGGTTAATTGATTCAGCCGCTCTAGCGTCGCCGTGACCTGCTTTTCCGCATAGCGAGACCGGACAAAGGGCATCAAGTCGCGCAATTCCGCCAAAGAGGCCTGAATGCGTGAGGGCTCACAGGCGATCTCCGGCTGAGTTCCTGCTGCAAGCAGCGTGTTGAGAAAGTTGAGCTCGAAAGAGATGCGGCGCTCGATATCGAGCGTGGCGAGATTGGTGAGGCTTTTCTGCGCCTGGCGCGTATAGAGGCCCAGGGTCGCGGCATGCAGAAGCGTATCGAGCGCGCGGGCACCGGGCGACTCCCGAAAGCTCGCAATTTCCGCCCGGCGTTGCTTATCGAGCCGGACCACGACACGGCCTTTGTCGTCGGAGGCGTAGACCAGCCGGCTGTAGCGCTCGCGCGCGGCCTCGAGCTCGCGCTCTGGCGAAGCGTCTAGAGGATTGATGGCAAGTTCGCCCATCCGTCGCTCAATATCGCTTCGCAAGGCCGGGTCTAAGGAATGGTCGAGAGCGAGTTGGACGCGGAACTCGGAGTAACAATCGAGGCGCAGTGCCGGATCGACAGCAGCACCATGGCGTCCCTTGACAAAGTCGTAGAGATCCGCGCCGACATAGTAATACCAGTTGGTGAAGTGAGAAATGCCAATCACTCCGGCGGTGACTTCGTTGACGCTGCGCTGCATCATCTCGTGACGGCGCACATGGAGCTTGTCGCGAAAGTCCATGAGCAGAAGAGGATTTCTCGGATAGTCGAGGCTGTAGACGGCAAGCGGGACGAGGGAGAGTTTGCGGCCCGGCTGATCCGGCGGGAGCAATGCACCTTGCTCGTCGAGGACTCGCTCATAAACCGGCCCGTGCCATTGTTTCAAACGGCTATCGGTCCAAGGATTTTTGATGTTCAACAATTTCCAGACTGGGGCTAGAGACGTGGCAGGCAATTCGAACCTCTCGCCGAGCGGGAACCAGAGCATCGCATATTGGTCGGAAGCGCCAGCGAGAGGGAGCGGCTCGAAATACAGCCCGGTACGATCCGCACACTCCCGCAGCAGTTCCCAATTGCGGGCACGCACACGGACCTGCTCCAGAAGTGCGCGCTGGCCGACGCTGGCGGCGCGGCGCTCTGCCATTAGCCCCCCGAGCAGCCGTTTTCTCAACTCGAGCCGCGCGATCACCGTATCGAGCTGCACACGAGTGGGAGTGGAAGCGTCGTTGCCGACCGGGGCATGGCTGAGGTACTCGATCGCTTCTTCTAAATGCAAGCGCTCGTGGTCATACTCATTCGAGCGATAGGCGCGGGAGCTGGCGCGAACCGCCATGGTCAGGGGATCAAAGAGCATCCATTGGAGGAGGTCGCGGCGTATTTCTGCAAGCACCGGATGTTGCGGCGCATTGAGATCGAGAAGAGGGGTGAGATCTGAGCCGGCCTTGGCCGAGCCATCCCCGACGCGCCAATAGAAGAAGGGGATCGCCGCAAGCAACCGCTGGGCCGCCTTCGGGCGCGAGTAGGTCAGAAGCCAGACATCCGTGATGCGGTCATTTTCCGGATCATGGTCGCCAAGCGTATCGCGCAAGATAGCCACCAGCGGCACGTCGGCCGATGCCGGAGATTGCCATTCACAGCCGCTGCAAAACAGAGTCAGCAACTGGGCTGTCCTGCCCACATCGTTCGCTTTCCAATAATACGTTGGCTGGTGGATTTCAAGCAGCCCTGGTGGTTTTTGCAGTTCGGGCACGTCGGCCGCAAACAGAGCGCTGGCAAAAGTTAGCGCCAGGAAAGCAATGGCCCAGCGAAGTTGCATGATGCGGAGTAATCTCCAAAGAATCGATGCACGTGATGCTCCAAAGTCTTCTCGTCCGCTAAGGTGCAGGCGACAGGCTGTGCATACAACGATTTTCCACCACGCGCTCGCCTCACAAGGATGTGAAAAACACATGGTAAGGTAAAAAAGAGTGCATTTTGAGGCGGCACTAAATCTCGTCTGGGTAGCGCTGGGGCTGGCGGCTCTGGCACTGGCAGGCCGAAATGTGCTGAAGCGCCGGAGAGCAATCGAAGGCTCCGGTCCATCACACGGCGCTCCTGCGTGGCTGCATATTGTCGGCGTTGCCCTCATCGTGGTCGCACTCTTTCCTTACATATCGGCGACCGACGATCTTCTGCGCATTGAGCACTTCCACGCGGCAGCCGATCAGCAGCAGACGAATCTACCGGGGAAACACAGCCGAACGGACAATCTTATCCGTCTCTACGAGACCATGGACACACCTTTGGTCTGCGCGGTCTGCGAGATTTCCCTAGTCTTCTTCTTCATTGCACTCGTCTTTGTTCCCGTTGCGCGGCTGGTAGAACGCTGCCAACCGCAGGAATCTGGTCGTTCCCCGCCGCTCCCGGCATTCTGAGCAGAGGTCCTGAGGAGGGACTGCAGCGGGCAGTCTCGCCGCTCAGGACTGTAAATATACCCACTCCAAATCAGTAATTTTGCAAGGGAGGACTGAATGCAGCGCCCGTGTTGGCGTTTGTGTTTCGGTCTCCTGTTGGCTTCAGGCTGCCTGGCTCAGACAGGCAGACCGGCACGAGCACTTACCTGGCAGGAGGCCGAAGCATTATTCAAGGCGAATAATCCAACTCTACTCGCCGGCCAAGCCACCATCGATGAGGCGAAGGCGGACGAGATCACGGCCTATTTGCGGCCGAACCCGGATTTTACGTTTTCAATGGATGGGACGCAAATTGCGCCGCACCGGGGCGTCTGGCAGCCCTTTGCGGGCACCTTCTACACGCCCAGCGTCAGTTATCTGCATGAGCGCGAGCACAAACGCGAATTGCGTCTTGCGGTGGCGCGGCAAGCAACTGCGATTGCCGTTTCGGCGCAGGCCGATCTCGAACGCAATCTCCTGTACAACTTGCGTGATGCGTTCATTCGTGTCTTGCAAGCCAAAGCAGTGAGAGATCTGGCGCGCGAAAACCTGGAGTACTACGACAAGGAGATTGAAATCAACCGCGAGCGGCTGAAAGCTGGCGCGATGTCGCGCGTAGATTTTGAAAGAATCGAAATCCAGCGCGTGCAATACGAATCGGACCTGGAATCGGCAGAAGTGGATCTGCGGACAGCAAAAATCGACTTGCGCACGCTGCTGCGCGACACGACACCGCTTGAACAGTTCGATGTAACGGGGGAGTTCGACTATGAAGAACCCACTCTTACGCTGGCCGAGCTGCACGATATCGCACTGCACAACCGGCCGGATCTCAAAGAGGCGCAGCAGAATCTGGAACAGGCCAGGACAAATCACCAGCTCGCGATTGCCAACGGCTCGACAGACCCCACCTTCAGCGGGTGGTACACGCACAATGCTTCGACGAACAATCCGTTCGCATACGACACAGTGGGCTGGAGCGTGAGCATTCCTTTGCGCATCTTTGACCGCAACCAGGGCGAGAAGGCTCATACTTTGATCGATATTGGGCGGAATGAGAAACTGCGCGATGCGGCGCAGCTTCAGGTGCTGCACGATGTCGACTCAGCCTATGCCACGCTTGAGAGCACGCTTGAGCTGCTGAGACCGTACAAAACAAAGTATTTGAAAGAAGCAGCAGATATCCGCGACACGGTTTCCTTTTCCTATCTGCATGGAGCTGCATCCCTGCTCGATTTTCTCGATGCACAGGAGCAGTACCGCAGCACGAGATTGAATTATCTGAACTTAGTTGGCTCTTATCTGTCAGCAGCTAACCAGTTGAACTTAGCAGTGGGTAGAGAGGTAATGCGATGAAACGGATAGGTATCCTAGTCGGCGCTGTTGCGCTTCTCGGGATGGCGATCCTCCTTGTTGGATGCAACGCAAGAGCTCAGTTCAGTCCGGCTGATGGCGCGCCGCCCAAAACGGAAGTGGTTGAAGAGCCGGATTTAGATATTGTGAAAGTTACACATCCAGAGCGCTTTCGTCTGGTAACCGCCAGTGCGCATCAGGAGGTTTCCCAACTCCATGCCACGGGCGTGGTGACACCAGACATTGATAAGTCGATCCCTGTCATCTCTCTTGCTTCCGGGCGTGTGGTCGGCATCTATGCCAAGCTGGGCGATGACGTCCGCAAGGGGCAGTTATTGCTGAAGATCTTCAGCAACGATTTATCCAATGCATATCAGAATTACCGCCAGGCCAAGGCCGATGAAGTGCTGACGCGCAAGCAACTGGACCGGGCGAAGATTCTCTACGAACACGGAGCGATCTCACTCAATGATTTGGAAGTTGCCGAAGACGCGGAAGCCAAGGCCGAGGTGGCTGCCACGGCGGCAGAACAGCAACTGCGCAACCTGGGCGGCAGTCCCACTGAGAACGATCCGATTGTCAACGTCTATGCACCGGCTTCGGGCACGATTGTCGAACAGAACGTGGTGCAATCCGCCGACGTACACACGCCGGATAACCAGCCGAATCTGTTTACCATCGCCGATCTTTCGACCGTCTGGGTACTGGCCGATGTTTACGAAAACGATTTACCGATGGTAAATCTGGGAGACCCTGCCGATGTAGAGCTGAATGCATATCCCGGGTATAAGTTCCGGGGCCGTGTGGATAACATCTCAAAGGTTCTTGATCCGAATATTAGAACGGCCAAGGTCAGAATCGTGCTGCACAATCCAGGGATGATACGGAGCGGCATGTTTGTAAAAGCGACTTTCTATGGGAAACAGGGTCGTGTATGTGCAAACGTGCCGGCGGCGGCCGTGCTGCATTTACATGATCGCGATTGGGTATATGTGCCTGTAAGTCCGGGACAGTTTCGGAGGACAGAAGTGACCACAGGCGCGGTTGTGGATGGAACACAGGATATTCTTTCGGGCATTTCACCAGGTCAGCAAGTCGTAGCCGACGCGCTCGCGCTATCTGCTGAAACCGAGCAATAAGACATGATCCGTGCGGTAGTTGATTTTGCGCTGCGCAACCGGCTGTTAGTGCTGGCAGTCGGTTTGATGCTGCTGGTTTGGGGCGGAATCGCGTTTCATAATCTCCCGATTGAAGCCTATCCGGATGTGGCCAATAACTACGTGCAGATCATTACGCAGTGGCCGGGCCGGGCCGCTGAAGAGGTCGAGCAGCAGGTCACGATTCCGATTGAAATCGTGATGGCCGGCATCCCGCATCTCGAGCATCTGCGTTCGGTATCTCTGTTCGGGCTCTCTAGCGTGATGCTGATTTTTGATGACGAGTCCAATAACGATTGGAACCGCGAAAAGACGCTCGAGCGGCTGTCTCAAGTTACGCTTCCGGCCGGACTGCAGCCACAGATGGGCACTGACTGGAGTCCGGTGGGTCAGATCTTTTGGTACACGCTCGAGAGCACGAATCCGGAATACGACTTGATGGAGCAAAAGTCGATTGAGGACTGGGTATTAGAACCGCAATTCAAGTCAGTTCCGAACGTAGTCGATGTATCCAGCTTTGGCGGGCCGACACGGGAATATCAGGTTCGCATTGACCCGAATAAGTTGATTGATTACGGACTCAGCATCAGCCAAGTCGAGCAAGCCCTGGCCAATAATAACGTCAACTCAGGCGGAAGCTTTATACAGGAGGGCGGGCAGCAGATCAACATCCGCGAAGTTGGCTTAATCGATCACACGCAGGACATTGGCGAGATCGTATTGAAGACACAGAATGGAACGCCCATTCGTGTAAGAGACGTGGCGGTGGTCGAACAAGGGCCCAAAATCCGGTTGGGGCAGATCGGCAAATCGATACATCTTCCCAATGGAAAGATTATCGATTACCCAGACGTTGTCGAAGGCATTGTGCTGCTGCGCAAGGGAGCGGAATCCGAGCCCACGCTCAAAGCCATTCACGCGAAGGTGAAGCAATTGAACGATTACATCCTTCCGCGCGGCGTGAGGGTGGTGCCTTTTCTGGATCGCAGTGACCTGGTCCATTACACGACCGATACGGTTTTACACAATCTGGCAGAAGGGGTTCTTCTCGTCTCTATCATTCTGTTTTTCTTTCTGGGCAATGTGCGGGGCGCTCTGATCGTGGCGCTGACCATTCCGTTTGCGCTGTTGTTTGCCTCCATTTGTTTGCACTTAGAGCACGTACCGGCGAATTTGCTCTCGCTCGGGGCGCTCGATTTCGGCATGGTGGTCGACGGAGCGGTGGTCATGGTGGAAAACATTGTGCGGCACATGGGCAAACGGGGCGCGGCAGACCGGACCATTCTGGAAACGATTCGCGAAGCCGCACACGAGGTGCAGCGGCCGGTGTTTTATGCGATCGCCATCATCATTACCGCCTATCTGCCGATCTTCACCTTGCAGTCGGTGGAGGGCCGGCTGTTTCGGCCGATGGCTCTGACGGTCGCCTTCGCACTGCTCGGAGCGCTGCTATTTTCGATGCTGATTGCGCCGGTACTCTCCAGTATTTTGTTCCGCAAGAGCGTTCGCGAGTGGCACAACCCGGTGATGCAGTTCCTGACACGGTGTTACCGCCGGGCTTTGCGCTTCACCATTCATCGCCGGGCGCTTGTGCTGGCGCCGGTGACGTGTCTGTTCGCATTTTCGTTTTACTTGTTTCTCTCGGGCCGCATCGGCTCAGAGTTTTTGCCGCATTTGGATGAAGGCGCGATCTGGGCAAGAGGAACGCTGGCGCCCAGCACCGGTCCAGAAGAGGGCGCCGAATTGATGCGCCGGGCGCGGCTGGTGTTTGCGTCCTTCCCGGAGGTAACGCAAGTGGTTTCGCAGGTGGGGCGTCCCGACGACGGTACGGACACGACGGGCTTTTTTAATACCGAATACTTTGTCGATTTAAAACCGAAAAAACAGTGGCGGCCTATCTTTCACCAGGACAAAGATAAGCTCATTGCCGCGATGGATTATCAGCTTGAAAAGTTTCCGGGCGTGATCTGGAATTTTTCGCAACCCATCGCCGATAACGTGGAGGAGGCCGTGAGCGGCGTGAAGGGCGAACTGGCTGTGAAGATTTTTGGTGGCGATCTGAAGACGTTAGAGGAGAAAGGCGAGGAGATCGTGAAGGTCATGCGCGGTATTCGTGGCATTCAGGATCTGGGTTTATTCCGCGTGCTGGGGCAGCCGAATCTGAATTTCACGGTGGATCGCGCAGCCATTGCGCGCTACCAGCTCAACGTGTCCGATGTTCAGGACGCCATTGAGACGGCGGTAGGCGGCAAAACGGTGAGCGAGGTTCTGCGCGGCGAGCGCGTATACGATCTGGTTCCGCGCTATCTGCCGCAATACCGGGACACAAAGGAAGCGATCGCCAATATTCGCCTTCTTGCTCCAAGCGGCGAGCGCGTTTCCCTGGCTCAGTTGTGCCACGTGCAAACGGCTGACGGCGCCTCTGAGATTTACCGGGAAGGCAATTCGCGATATGTAGCGATTAAGTACAGCGTGCGCGGCCGCGATCTGGGGAGCACGGTGGAGGAAGCGATTGAGAAGGTGAATCGCCAGGTCAAGCTGCCGCGCGGATACCGGCTCGACTGGGCAGGCGAGTATGCAAGCGAGCAGAGGGCCAATAAGCGACTGTCCATCATTGTTCCGATCACGGTTGCGGTGATCTTTCTGGTGCTTTATTCGATGTTTCGCTCCTTCAAATGGGCTGGACTCGTCATGATCGTGCTCTTTCTGGCACCGATAGGCGGGCTGCTCGCTCTTTATCTGACGGGGACACACTTTAGCGTCTCCTCCGGGATTGGGATGCTGGCGCTGTTCGGTGTGGCCGTCCAGACGGGCGTCATTATGATCGAGTACATCAACCAGCTCCGGGCACGCGGGCT
>Ga0209061_1003545_pt1 | contig 16703 bp, 13 predicted proteins | sample Coa_R1_10_FD_187157 | JGI IMG/M metagenome (GOLD analysis project Ga0209061, IMG submission 187157) | Surface soil microbial communities from Centralia Pennsylvania, which are recovering from an underground coalmine fire - Coalmine... | ecosystem: Environmental > Terrestrial > Soil >...
AAATTTACAATCCGCGCAGTGGAGAATTCAGCATCAAAAAGGGGCCTATCTTCGCCAACGTCGTCCTCGCCGACGAAATCAATCGCGCCCCTGCCAAGGTGCAGAGCGCCCTGCTGGAAGCGATGCAGGAAAAACAAGTCACTATCGGTGATAACAGCTACATTCTCGAACAGCCGTTTCTCGTCTTGGCCACGCAGAATCCCATCGAACAGGAAGGGACTTATCCGCTGCCCGAAGCGCAAGTCGATCGCTTCATGCTCAAATTGAAGCTGACCTATCCGAGCAAAGAAGAGGAACGGCTCATCCTCGATCGCATGTCGGCGATTGAGCCGGACTTGAGCGTTGAGGCTGTCCTCGGTCCTGCGGATCTGTTCGCCCTGCGTAAAGTGCTCGACCAAATATATGTTGATGACAAGATCAAGCGTTACATCGTCGATATTGTCCAGTGCACGCGCAAACCCGGCGATTACGGCCTGGACATTGCGCCCTATATCCAGTACGGCGCCAGCCCGCGGGCCACGATCTTTCTGGCGCGTGCGGCCAAGGCCCAGGCGTTCCTGGACGGCCGGGGCTACGTCACGCCACAAGACGTGAAATCAATCGGTCTTGATGTGCTGCGGCACCGCGTCACCGTCACCTACGAGGCCGAAGCCGAGGACATCACGGCGGAGACGCTACTGCAACGCATCTTCAATTCGTTGAAAGTGCCCTGAGGAGATATCATGCCTCGCAAACAATCCGCCGGCACGTTGTTGTATCGCCAAGGCGGCCATGGACTGGAAGTGCTGATTGTGCATCCATCCGGTCCTTACAATCGCCGTGCGCCATGGAGCATTCCCAAGGGCCTACCCGAGGACGGCGAAACCGACTTGGAGCAAATTGCCCGCCGCGAGACATGGGAAGAAGTCGGCATCACGCCCGGCGATCTTATTTATCTAGGATTTATTGAGTATAAAAAGAGTCATAAAGACGTGCATTGTTTCACCGGACCTGCTCCGGCAGATGCGGAGCCGCGCCTCGCCTCCTGGGAGATCGATCAGGCCCGCTTCGTCCCAATAGAAGAAGCCCGGCAGCTTTTGCATCCCGATCAGGTGCCCTTTCTCGATCGTTTGCTTGCTCATCTTGACCCAGGTTCATCCGCAGCTTCCGCGTAGTCCAAATGACCTGTGCTCAAGGAGGCCGTTTTTCTCGTACCTTACGCCAGAACGAAGGAAAGACATTCCCGGCCGAACAGTAAGTTGTTTCAAGCGCCGTCAAATTTACATATTAAGGGTCCAAAATAGCGGCATTTCCGGCAATTTATCGCTCACTGCGCCAGGTCCAATGAATGCTTCCGGTCAACACCTCAACAGAGATACCCTAATTAGATCCGCTCGATCCGCAGTGGATTGTGGCGCAGAAACGCTTCCAACTCCGGCCGGGTGAACACGCCGGTCGTCGTGCCGACGGCGCGCACACAGCTCGCTCCCACAGCGCTGCCGATGCGCAGACACTCCGCTTCATCCTGCCCGCGCAGCAAGCCGTCGATGTAGCCGGCAGCGAAGGCGTCGCCGCCGCCGGTGCCGTCCACAAACGGCACCCGATAGCTTTCGGCACGCAGACGCACACCGGGCCCCACCAAAAACGAACCACGATCGCCCATGGTGATGATGACCGTTCGCGCCCCCAGTTGCTGAAAACGCTCCGCCTGACGCAGCGGATCTTTTTCGCCAAGGATTAGCTCGGCTTCCAGATCGTTCGGCAGAAACACATCCACATACGGCAATATTTTTTCCAGGCGCGGCAGATAATCGGCCCGCCCCGGTGTCACCACGTCGAGCACCGTCTTGGCCCCGGCTTGGCGAGCCGCAGCGAACACCGGGACTAATTCGTCTGCCTGCACGCCGCCCATGAGCAGATAGCCGCCCAGGTACAGCACCCGGCAGTTGGCCACACGCGGGAGCGGGATGTCGCCAGCACGGAAGGCGCTGTTGGCGCCGAAGGTATGGATGAAGCGGCGATCCTGACCGACCACGTTGATGATGAGCGTTTGACTGGTCTCCACGTCCGGGCTGATCTGCAAGGCCGAGACATCGACGTGGCGCTGGCGCAGCATGTCGGCGACGACACGGCCAAACACATCTTCGCCGACACGCCCCACCACCGCCGCCGATACACCCAGCTTGGCCAGATCGATGGCGACGTTGGCAGCGCAGCCGCCGATGGTCAACAGCAATTGATCGGCCAACACCAATTCACCCGGAGCGGGAAGGTGTGAAATAGGTGAGCTGATATGATCGGCCACAATGATGCCGGCACATAAAACATCCGTTGAAACGGTCATGACAGGCTCCACCAATAGTGCATGCAATCCCTCCAGAGAGACCGCGTTGCAGGATAACAGAAACCATGTGTCTTGCCAGAGTTTTTATGGGAACAGGCTAACGACTGGCATCGGCCGGCTGGTAGGGCAACCAGCCGGCTGATGCCAGTCGTGGAACTATTTTGGTTTCAAGATCTTGCCTTCCCCTTTTGACTCAACCATCCTGGATGGTTATGATGATGGAAAGGAAGGTAGAGGGGAGGCTCGCTCGTTGGGCTTCCCCACGCATGTGGGGGGTGAACCGGGCGATGCGATGGCTGCAAACAGCGAGGGGATGGCTCGGCGAATTGCAACGTTCGTGGCATCTGCCTCGTTCCTCGTCGCCGACGGCCCGCCGTGTTGCTTCAGCGCCCCTTAGCTACGGCCCGCTCGAGCGTGTGCTGTTGACCGACGGGGTTGCCCGGACTCTATTCGAGGAATACGCCAACCATCGCGCCGAAGTGCGCGGCGAAGAGGAAACGGGTTGGCTGCTGCTCGGGTTGCGGGAGGCGCGGGAAGCGATTGTGGTGGCCACGCTGCCGGCCGGCACGCTGCGGGATGCCAGCGTCGCCCATGTTCGCTTCAATAGCAGCGCCCAGGTATTGGCTAGCCGTATTGTGCGGCAGACCGATCGTCGCCTGACTACGTTGGGTGTGGTGCATACTCATCCCGGTTCGCTGCGCCATCCCAGCGACGGCGACTTGCGCGGCGATGGGCAATGGGTTGCGAACCTGCGCGGCAAAGAGGGCGTCTTTGGCATAGGCACCGCGGATGGTGTGCTGACGCCCGGCGACTTGTTCGCTTCTCAGCCGCGCCCTCACGTGCAATGCTTGAAGGGACTGCGCTTCTCCTGGTATGCTCTTCATCAGGGGGATAGCGCTTATCGCCCTTTACCCGTGGAACTGACAATCGGACCGGACCTGGCACGATCGTTGCACGGTATCTGGTCAACGTTGGAGCTCCACGCCGAGCGCATCGAACGACTGTACCGCCAACAGTCGGCGTTGCGTTTCGAGGTGATGTCGGATGAATGGGGACCAGGGTTGCTCCTCATCCTCCCCCTGGCCGAACCGGGCGACTCCTTACGGGTGCTGATTCGGCCCAAGGAGGTGCGTTATTACGTGTTTCGGAGCGGGGAACTGCTGGCAGTCCATCATCACGAGGAGTGGGTGGATCGCGGCGTTTACCTGCTGCTCGCGGAATTGGCGGCACGAGCTTGAGTGTGGGCAACGCCAGCCGCAAGGCTGGCTCATCTTGGGGTTTCCTCTGGCTCTGAGCCGGAGGCGGATTCAAACAAGGAGAACTGTCCATGGACTTCCGTCCTCTTAACGACACCGAACGACGGCAACTCATCAGCGCCCTGCGCGGCAACGCTGAGAGCGATCGAGCCATCCTCATGGACCGCCGCGATACCAGCTTCCTCGGCAGCGCCGATGAAGTCCCAGACGAAGAGGTGATCTCCGCCATCAAATCGGTCCCGTGCCACTATTAACCCAAGTTTTCGGTTTTCAGTTTCCAGTGCATGAAACGCTGGAAACTGAAAACCGAGAACCACAAGCCGAAAACTGTTGCTTATGAGTCTTCTCGACAGCGAGGCCGGCAAACGGCGCTTGCTTAGCGTCGAGATCCCGGTCATTGAACGCTACAATGAAGGGCGCGATCCTGCCTTCCAGATCCGCCTGAGCCGGCTGGGCGGCACTCTCGTTTTGCGCTATTGTCTCAAACCGGGGCATAATATTTATCAACTGGAGACACGATTGGTCTCCAGTTATCCCACGGTGCCGCCGGAGACGCGTGTGCTGACCGCGTTGAAGCATTGTCCGCACCTGCTGGAAGGTCAGACACTGTGTCTATGGCGGCAGGGCAGCACGCGAGCCAGCAGTCGTTGGGACCCGGCTCGTTTTACCTGCATCTTCGCTGTGCAGGCAGCCTGGCGCTGGCTGGCGTGCTACGAAATCTGGCACGAAACTGGAGAATGGCCGCTGCCGGAGGCAAAGTAGTTTTCGGTTTTCGGTTTTCGGTACACTAAATTAACAGCGAACGGAAAACCGAAAACGGAAAAACTGAGGACGTTAGTTATGGCCCATCTCCTTCAGGTTGGCGCGGGAAGCGGCGGGATGCCGGTGCTCGATATGCTCAGCCGCGATCCGCGCCTGACACAGGTGACGCTCATTGAGCCAGATGTCTACAAACGACACAATGTCGAGCGCCATCTGTTTCCGCTCTCGGCCGTGGGGGAATCGAAGGCCGAACTGGCGCGGCGCTGGCTGCTGGAACGCCGGCCGGATCTTGAGGTGGATCTATTGCCTTATGATCTGTGCGATCCGGCACAGCAAGAGGCCATCGAAGCGGCGGCAGCCCGTTGCGATATCGGTGTCTGTGCCGCCGACAATGAGCCGGCCAAGTACCACTGGGACGCGCTGATGCGCAAGCACGGTAAGCCGTGGACATTGGGGGAAGTGCTCTCCGGCGGCATCGGCGGTTTCGTCCATTGGTTCGTGCCGGGCGGACCTTGCTACGGCTGCGTGGCCAGCTTCCTCAAGCGCTCCGTAGTGGTGGATAAAGCGCCGGCTCCTGATTATTCCCAGCCCGGCGGGCCGGTCTACGAAACGACCATACCAGCCAGCAAGGCGTCGATCCAGACCATTGCTTCGTTGCATGCTCTGGTCACGCTCGGCTTACTGGATGGCCCCGCTCATTATTCCCCCGGTTTCACGAGCCTGTTGCTGACCTTGCAGCATGTGCCCGAACTGTTTGAGGAAGCGTTTCGGCCCTACCGTTTTCGGGTGCCGCGCGCGGCGGACTGCTTGATCTGCCAGGCGCGCCCGACTCCTTCCTCGGTGGAGGAACTCGATGTGGCCCTGGATCAAGCGCTGGCTCGACTTGAAAATGCATGACTTTTGGCCGTTGTACCGCATCGGCCCCCGGTCGCAGGCCATGCACTTTCGCTATGAAAAAGCCGGCCGAACCGTGGACGACCAACCGATCCCCTGGAATGCGGAGGCCGTCCTCGTGACCGCCTGGGTGCGCCTGCCCAAAACCAGCACACGTCGCAAAGCCGACTTCCAGCTACGCGTTCCCGGAATCGATCTCATCTCTGCCGAGAAGATGGAGCATGAGGCCGACGAACAGTATCGTGTGACCTTCCGCTTCGCACCGCCCGGCCAAACCGTTACGGTCGAGCTGCTCTGCCGCGACAGAATGCTCGGCCAGCTGACTCTACCGTTTTTGAGCAAAGAGGAGTTTCTGCAAAACCTGCGCTTGCAGATGCCGACTTTGTGCGTGCGCCTGGGCACGCAGACGGTGGCCTGCCAGACCTTTGTTTCCAGTCAGTGCCGCGGCCTGCTCGCCAGCGCTGTACTTCTCAGCCCGACCAGCCTGGTGCCGTTGCTCGATCTGGATCTGCAAGTGGAGTTTCGCTGCGAACGCAGCGGCTCAGCGACACGCGTGCCGGTGAGCCTGTGCAGTTCGCAGCTGGGTGGTCGGCAGGCGTTGGTCACTGTAGTGCCCAAGCGCTATCCACGCCGCATCGGCACCTGGGTGGCGACTTGGCTGTTGGGTGATCGCCCCCTGGCCAGTCAGCGTGTCCGCGGTATCTCGCAGCGCGCCTTCCACCGCTCGCTCGGCATCGCCGATACGCGCTTCGTCGTCCAGGCCACGCCTGAATCGGTGCGCCTGACGCGCCAAGTGCCGCCTCTGGAGAGCGCCAAGCGCATCGGTCCCTGTTTTTTGGTCCGCAGCGGCGAACCCGGCATGGCCGGCCTATGCCGCTTGCAAATCACCGCTCAAGTGCCTGGAGCGGTCAACCCCCCGTTACTCTTGGAGCAAGACGTGCTTATCACCGATGGTCCCACTATGGTTGCTCCCGGAACGCTCGATGCCGCCGACCTGGGGCAGGTCAGCGGATTTGAGTTGAGTATCCGCGGTCAGTCGCTGGGCGTGCTATCGCTGTGCCCGGCACCAACGGCGACATTTACCAGTGAAGGCGGTTTCAAACCGTACCACGATTACACCTGGTCCGCTGCCGCCGAAGAAGAAATGAACGAACGCCTTAACCGTCTGCTGGAAGGACGCGGACGGTCGGAGTGAAAAGGAGCGCACACAACCCAACGAGCCGGAAACGTGAGCGCCGGATTATCCAGCGCTTACGTTCCCGGCTTGTTTCACCTATCTTCGCCAGTTTGCCCGCGGCAGGGCATTGCTCTGGCTTTTTTGCCAAGTCTATTGCAAGATAGTTGCCGTGCTTGAAAGCACCTCAGCCGGGCAGCGTCCCCTATCTGGCCGCGGCGGCTCCCACGCAATAACCTTAACCGTCCTTGGTACGAGGAACCGATCGATGCCTTTGGTTGCACGGATGCTCATGTGTTCTGGCGTCGTTGTTTTGATGCTGGCCCGAGTTGTTTCGGGCGCGCCGGCAGGACCGATATCGAGCGAACGCATCGTCTATCTCGCTCGGGATCTGCCGGATGAGCAACTGATCGTACTTGGCTCGGCGCTGGCGGCTTGGCGGCCAGACAGTATTTTGTTGCTCGATTCCGCCCCAGCCGCGCCGTATCTGAAGGCGTTTCTGGCTGCCTACAAGCCGGATCAGGTCGTCCCTCTCGGTGGCGATGTGGACAGCCTCGCTGACCTGGAACGCCGTCTGGATATTAAGGCGTCTGCGCCCTTAATAAGGATGCGCGGACAACCGGTGACTCTGTGGCGATCGCTTTTTAAGCGCGCTGAAGATGTGGTGGTTTGTCCCGTCCATCCGCGTGGCACCTTGCTTCAAGCCGCCTGTCTGGCCGCCGCTTTGCGTGCGCCTTTGTACGTGTTGCATGGCCGGGACAGCGAAACGGCGCGACTGGTTCGGAAAGTCGGCGAATGGCACACACGTCGTGTTCATCTGGTTGGCAAAGCAGAGAAGTTAGCCGAGCTGTTCCCCGGTATCGAAATCCTCAAGCTCGACGGCGAAAGCGCCGTGGCCGCGGCGTATCAGAAGCAACTACTTGGCAAGGGACGCATCGAGAATGGGGTTTTCGCTAACCCGGCCGACACGCAGGGAGAGAGGGGCGGTATGTCGGCGCTGGCGCCCTGGATCGCTCCTCGACGCAATGCCGCTCTGTTCTTGACCAATGCGGAGGGAACCAACGTGACCGAAGTCATGGAGCGCGCCCAAAGACGCGAGGCGCTGCGTCACATCGATGCTTTGTTGTTTTTGGCCAATTTAAAGGCCATTCCAGTCTGGCGTCGGCCCAATCCCATCCCCGGCGACAAGGACCAGCAGATTGAGATGGAGCCGTTGACGCCTGACGGCAACCAACCGTTCACCTACGCCGCCGGTCGCTTATTCCATGCAGACCGCGCCGTGGTGCCGTTAATGCTGGCGCGGCAACAAATGCTTCTGGAATCGCGCCAGCCGCTCAAGGCGCTGGTGGCAAGCAATTCCGGCGGCAGTCTCAGCTTGCTGGAAACTTTCTCGCGCAACACCATCGAATCCTTGCGCCAGGCCGGCGTTGAGACCACCACACGGATCGGCAACCAGGTCAACCGTGATGAGATCCGCAAGCAGATGCCGCAGCACAATCTTTTTCTGTGGGAAGGCCATTCCGGCACGCTTATGAATGATTATGAGTTTCCGACCTGGAACGACGCTGTGCCGCCGGTGTTCGTATTCTTGCAGAGTTGCCTGTCGTTGACGGAGCCGCGTGTTGGCTCGCTCTTGAACCGCGGCGCCTTCGCCGTGCTTGGGTCCTCGACACGCACTTATTCCGGTTCTGGCGGCGCTTGCTCGTTGGCTTTCTTCAGCGCGGTGTTGTACGAGCATCAGCCGGTCGGCGCTGCCTTGCGCCAGGCCAAGAATTTTCTCCTGGTCTACGCGCTGCTCAAGGACAAACGACTCGGCAAAAATGCGACGCGCACCGGGGCCAATATTCGCTCGGCCTGGGCCTTCACCTTATGGGGCGATCCGACACTGAGATTGCCGTTGCCCCCACGCCCGGACAACGAGGACTGCTGTGTGCCATTTGTCCGTCATGAGGTCCAGGGCAACACCATCATCCTTTCCCTGCCTGATAAAGCCAAGACCACAGTGCAGACGGACAAATATCGCACCGAATTGCTGCCCAACGGCCGTGCCGCTGGCCTGGTAAAAAAGGAGAAGATCGACGAGCGCCGTCCTCTGGTGCCATTCGTGTTTGCCGAGGTGCATCTGCCGCGCGCCCGCCCGGGACGGACGCCTCACCTCAGCAGCCGGCTGCCATCGAACCGTTGGGTCTTCTGCTGGGACAGACGGCGGCGCTGTGGTTATCTGCTTGTCACGCCGCGCCCTCAAGACACAGAAGAAATGCGTTTTCACATCCATTGGGAGACAGTTGAGGCTCGCGCAAATGACAAGAGGACAAGGTGAGAAGAATAGACCCCCTTTTTCACCTTGTTACCTTGTCAGCCGCAAGGGAAGAGAGGCAAACAGATGTCACGAACGACGCTGTGTGTACTGACGGCCGCGGGATTGGCGCTGGTGTCCCTCGCGCTCATGATATTGCGTTACCAGGTGATGGGCGAAGCGTTGTATCGGCCGCCCGGTGCGGGTGCCTGGAAAGTGACGCTGGCGGTGCGCGGCATCAGTCTGGGCAATGCTCGTATCGCCACTGCTATTCCGCTCGACCTCGACCGGCAGAAAGTGGACAATGAAATATATAAGAGTGAGCAATTGTTTCATAAAGCGCCGGAAGCGAAACATCCAGAGCGGCGCGTGGTTCTCTGGTCGCAGCGGGGCGGCGCAACGGATGGGCCGTTTCGCGCTCGCTGCGAATATCACGTCTCCGTCGAGATCCAGCGTCCCAGCGCCTTAATGAATCACACGGTCAGCGGACTTTATGCTGCTCCGCGTCCGGGGGAATACCTCGGCAACGAAGGCGGCGCTGCCGTCAACGACGCCGAAATCTCCGCAGTCGCACGCCGTCTGACTGCTGATCTGGAGAACCAACACGACCTTGTTGAGGCGCTGTATCGCTTCGTTGCCAAGGACATCAAGAACGATCCCGTGGATGGCCCTTCCGCCACAGCCGTTGAGTGCTTGCGGAATCGGCGCGGCGATCGTCTGGCCCAGAGCCGCTTGCTCCTGGCGCTTTTGCGCAATCGCGGCATTCCGGCTCGTCTGGTGACCGGCTTGGTATTGGCCAACGGAGCCGAGCAGCCGCAGCATTACTGGGTCGAGGCTTGGCTGTCTGCTTACGGCCACTGGCTGCCGATGTGCCCGTTTTATCAGCATTTCGGCCATGTCCCTTCGACCTATCTCATCTTCGGCTTCGGTGAGAAACCGCTGGTGCGCGGCCGGCACGTCAAAGACCTCGACTTCGCTTTTCTGGTCGAGCGCCTGCCTGCGGTCGATGTCAACGCGGCCGAACTTTCACCGCTTAAGCGTATGTTTCTCCATCTGTCGCTACTTGCCTTGCCGCCCGCCGAGCGCCGTCTCGTCGAAATTCTGCTACTGTTGCCCATCGCGGCGCTCCTTATCTGCATCTTTCGCAATGTGATCGGCCTGAGCAGCTTCGGAACCTTTGCGCCGGCGCTGATCGGCTTGGCTTTTCACGATTTGCACAGCCTGCCGGGTATTTTCGTGTTCGTGACCATTCTGCTGATCGGTTGGTTGATGCGTCGCATTCTCGACCGCTATCACCTGCTGCAAGTGCCGCGCGTGGCCACCATGTTGACGCTCATCATGAGCGTCCTCATCGCCGCGGTGGTGGCCGCCAACGTCTATGGCGCTCCCACGACGCGCTACATCTCGCTGTTTCCCATGATTATTTTATGCGGCATGGTGGAACGCTTTTGGACTTTGGAGATGGAAGATAGCACGATTGCATCATTCCGCACCCTGTTTCAAACGATGCTGATTGCGACGATCATCGCGCTGGTGCTCAGCTCCACGAAGCTGGTGCAGCACATGCTCCGCTTCCCCGAAACGCTCGGCCTGATTATGGCGGCGCAGCTGCTCATCGGCCGTTACACGGGCTACCGACTGATGGAGCTGCTGCGCTTCCGCGAGTTCCTCAAACAGCCGCCAGAACAACACCACTGGGTCATCGATAGTGAGCTATGAAAAAAGAGCGCTAACCACAGAGTGTCAGAGAACCCAGCGAAAATGCAAAGAGAACAAAATTAAATAGATCCTACAGGACATCATCGATCTTTTTTCTTTTGTTGCCTCGGTATTTTCTCTGAGTTCTCTGGCACTCTGTGGTTAGCTCTTCTTTGGAGGCAAGGCATGTTTGGGTTATTCAAAGCGACGCGGCGGTTGCGGGAATTGGGCATTCTGGGCATGAATCGCCGCAATGCTGCTTACATCCTTGATCACAATCCGCGTTCGCGTTTCCCGCTTGTCGATGACAAGCTGCGTATGGCCCGGTTGTGCCAGCGGATGGGCGTGCCGACGCCGCAAGTGTACGTGGAAGTGTCGTCTTATTCGATGCTGCGTCGTTTGCCGCATCTGCTCGGCGAGCGTAGCGATTTTGTCGTCAAACCCAATCGCGGCTCTGCCGGCCGCGGCGTTCTGGTCATCATGGGCCGCGACGGCAAGGATTATATTCGCCACAATGGCACCAAGATACGGCCTGATGCGCTGCGCCAACATTTTTCCGATATCTTGTCGGGTATGTACTCGCTGGGTGGCCAACCGGACACGGCCATCGTGCAACAGCGTGTTCATCTCCATCCCGTGTTCGAGTCGATCACGTACAAGGGCATTCCCGACGTGCGTGTTATCCTCTATCGCAATGAACCGGCGATGGCCATGCTGCGTCTACCGACCCAAGCCTCGGGCGGCCGGGCCAATCTGCACCAGGGCGGCATCGGTACCGGTATCGATCTCGACAGCGGCATCACCCATCATGCGGTGCAGCGCCATCGCTTCATTGAGCATCATCCCGATACAGGCAGTCCGGTTGTCGGCCTGCGGGTGCCGTACTGGTGCGAGGTGCTGGACATGGCGCGGCGCGTGGCGCGGGCCGTGGGATTGGGCTATCTCGGCGTCGATATCGTTGTGGACGCGGAGGCCGGGCCGATGTTGTTGGAAGCGAACGCTCGGCCGGGGTTGGCAATTCAGATCGCTAATGGGCGTGGTTTGCTGCCGCGCTTGCAGGCCATCGATGCCCTGCTGGATCAACCGGCACGGCCGATGTCTTTGGAGCGCCTCCGCAAGGCGCCACGCGTGCAAGAACCGCTGCGCAAGAGCGCCTAGCGGACAAAACTGAGCAAGCGGCCCGCTGGCCTGGAAATGAGCAAGCGGCCCGTTTGCTCTACAGGGTTTGTCCGCTAGTTCTCAGTGTTCATCCTCCCATTTTAGGATGCTGAGCAGGTTGCAGTAATCATCGGTCCACACAGCGTGATCTGGTCGGCCGCGCACTTCATACCAGGTCCGTCGTTGCATGAGCTTCGCCAACGCCTCGCGCCGCTGGGCCAGGACGACCCAGTGCGAAGGAGCCTTGCCCCGTTGTTTCTCGCTGGTTCCGACTGCCAGGTCTTTCTGTGCCAGGCAGAGCAGCGGCGGCTCGGCATCGCTGGCCAGGTCGGCCAGCACGCCCTCCAGGTCGAAATAGCGGCTGGAGATATTGAAGACCAGGAGGCCATCCGCACGCAAATGGTCCCGGTAAATTTGCAGGGCTTCGCGGGTCAGCAAATGAATGGGAATGGCATCGGAGCTGAAAGCATCCACGACCAGCACCCCGTAGCGCTCCGTGCTCTGCGCCAATTTCAGTCGGGCATCGCCGAGGATAAGGGCCGGCTGGATGGGGCCGCCGGTGAGGAACGTGAACTGCCCCGAATCGCGGGCAATGGCCACGACGGCAGGATCAATCTCGTAAAACGTCCAACTCTGTCCCGGCTCGGCATAGCAAGTCAACGCTCCTGTACCCAGACCGATCACGCCGACCTTGCGCAAGCGTTCATCGCCTCGCAGCGCCTCGAATAGCTGGCCGATGGGCCCGGTACGATAGTAGTAGCTCAGGGGTTCGCGGGCCAGCGCAGGATCAACACTCTGCTGGCCATGTATAGTGTCGCCATGCACCAACAAACGAAATGAGCCGGTCGGATCGAGGGTCACTCGATGCACGCCAAAGAAGCTGCGTGCACGGTAGAGCGTCCGTCCATATACACCATCGTAGGCAGCTGCGGCCAGTAGAATCGCGGCAATGCCCAGAGCAAAGCGCACGGGCCGTTCTGAAAACGTGTAGCAAACAACCAGCGGCCCCGCAAACATCCAGGCAATACTGTTCGGTCCCGGTTCCAGACAAAGCCTCGGCCCGCTCAAGACGAGGACGAGTGTCAACACTCCTAGCCCCAGTGGCAGGGTGAGATCGAGGAAGCGAAGCAGCTGCCCCGAGGTCGGGCGCAACAGACAAGCGAGGACCAGTACCAGGGGATACTCGGCCGGAGTCGAAAATAACAAAGGTGCCAACAAGGCATTGAACATACCGCCGAGCATACCGCCGATCGATAGCCACAGGTAGAACTCTGTCAGCCGCTCCGTGGGCGGTCGGTCCCGTGCCAGCGTGGCATGGCAGACAAGGCCGATCCAAAATAGGCCAACCAAATGCAGGGCCAAGAGCAAGGCGATCGGTTCGGTCGCCTCGGACAACAAGACGAGAACGATAACCAGTACAACGACCGGCATCCAGCGCGTCAGCAAGCAATATGGTACCCACTCTTTGCGCGCGAAGACCAAGACGAAGGTAAACAAATACAAGGCAAGCGGTCCCATCCAGAGTAGAGGAATAGACGCGATATCCGTAGTCAGATAGGTAGTGACACTGAGCATCAGACTGGAGGGGACGAACGCCAACAGCAGCCAGCGCAGCCGCCGCTTCCAGCCGAACTGAGGCAATGAGCTGGAAGCATCCGCGAAAGATAGCGAGGCTGGCGTCTCTCCGCTCGTTCCGCTGCAGACGTTTCTGGTTCGTCGATCAGCGGCGGTCCTCCAGAACCAAATAGCACAACCGACTGTGAGCAAGAGAAATGCGATGTAGCCGAACATCCACAGATACCCCTGGTCCGCCAAGCTCAAGAGCGGCTCAACGAACAGCGGATAGCCCAACAAGGCAGCCAGGCTGCCCAGATTGCTGGCTGTATAGAGATAATAGGGATCGCTTGCGGAAGGATGCGCCGAGTTAGCCAGCCAGCGTTGCAATAGAGGCGAACTGGTTGCCACCGCGAAAAACGGCAGGCCGATCGAGGCCAGCAGCAGTCCCAGCACCCACAAGATCGGTGACGACTCATCGGGAGGCGCCCAATCTCGAGGCAGAGCGATCGGCAAGCAGATCAGCGGAAGTAGCAGGAAGATCACATGGAGGAGGGCATGATAGCGCTCGCCGAGCCAGGACGGCAATACGTGCGCGTAGATATAACCGCCGAGCAAGACCGCCTGAAAAAAAACCATGCAGGTATTCCAGACCGCGGGCGTGCCGCCCAACAGAGGCAAGATCAACCGGCCGATCATGGGCTGCACGAGAAAGAGCAAAGCCGAGCTGAGAAATAAGGTCAATCCAAAGAGCCGAATCATCGCAAGTCGATCATCCCCGGATACATTGGGTGGAACCAACCACGCTAGATCTCGCCTCTTGGTACAATACAGTAGTCCGAACATGTTGACTACGAGACCGCGGCAAGTGGCGCGGAGGGGAGAACAGGACGATGTGCCTGTTGGCTTTGTTCTTTCATGTCGTTGAGGACGCCGCGATTCTTGTCGGGGCCAACCGGGAAGAATTTTATCAGCGTGGCGGCGAACCGCCGCGTTTACTGCCGGGACCGATCCGCGCCGTGGCTGGCGTCGATCCCATCGCAGGGGGAACATGGTTGGGCGTCAATGAAAAAGGCGTCTTGGCAGCCGTTACCAATCGGCCGAAGCGGGAAACACCGGTCCAGCCGCGCAGCCGTGGCTTGTTGGTTCGCGAAATGCTGGCCTATCCCTCGGCAGCAGCGGCGCTCGAGCACGTTCTTCACGCCCTGCACCAACAGCCCTATGCCGGCGCAAACTTCCTGTGCGCCGATGCCAGCCGGGCCGTCGTCGTTCACGCCGGCGAATGCCTGTGCATTCGACCGTTGCCGACCGGCATTCACGTATTGACCAATGGCGATGTCAACGATCGCAGCGATCCGCGCCTGAAATATGCCCTGGATTGGCTGAATCGACGTGCCTATGATGCAGCAGCGGATTGTGTGCAAGCGTTGCGCGAACTGTGTACGCAACAGGGGCCGGAGCATCCGCCTATCTGTTTCCACGCCGGCGACCGCGGTACGGTCTCCAGCTCCATCATCGCCTTGGGCCGAGAAGGGACGGGCAGCGCGTACCTGCATGCCCAGGGACCGCCGTGCCAAACGCCATATGCTGATTACTCGCATTTGCTCTCAGCGCTCCTTACCAGCCCGCCGCGCTAGCGAGGGGGTGCCCTGGCTGGCGGGGCAGGCTGGTAGGAAGAATGGGGAAAGCCGACGATGAGCAAAGTTCTGATCCCACCTGGACCCAAAGGCCATTTTCTCAGCGGCAATTTGCCGGAGATGCGCCATGATCCGCTCGGCTTCTACTTGCACTGCGCCCGTACCTACGGCGACTGCACCAGCATGCGCTTTGGGCTTAAGCGTATCTGGTTTGTCAATCACCCGGCGCTCATCGAACAGGTATTGCATAGCCGCAATTTCACCAAGCATTATGCCCTGCGCATGAATCGCCTGCTCTTGGGCAACGGTCTGTTGACCAGTGAAGGCGAGTTCTGGTTGCGGCAGCGGCGGCTGATTCAGCCGGTCTTTCAACGCGAACGCATCCTGTCCTACGCCCCGGACATGACGGCCTGCGCCGAGCGGCAAATCGATACTTGGCACGACGGCGAAGTCCGCGATCTGCACATTGAGATGCGGAAACTGACGCTGGCCATCGCCACCAAGACACTGTTCGGCGTCGATGCCGGAGATCAAGCTGAGGCAGTCGGATGTGCCCTCCGCGAGGCGATGGGCACCTTCGATCAGCGCCTTTTCCGTATCCTTCCTCTGCCCGATAATGTGCCAACGCCGGGCAATTGGCGCATCCGCAAGGCTATCCGCCGCCTCGATGCCATCCTTTATAAACTCATCCATCAACGCCGTACGGAGGGGCAACAGAAAGACCTGCTATCGATCTTGCTGCACGCGCGGCACGAAAGCGACGGCAGCGGTATGACCGACCGGCAGTTGCGGGATGAGGCCATGACGCTGTTTTTGGCCGGACACGAAACGACGGCGCTGGCTCTGGCCTGGGGCGGTTATCTGTTGGCCCAACATCCCGAAGTGGTCGAAAAATTGCAAGCGGAGCTGCATCAGGTGCTTGGTGGTCGGACGCCCACCGCCGCCGATCTGCCCAACCTGCCTTATACCGAGATGGTGATTCAGGAAGTTATGCGTCTTTATCCGCCGGCCTACGCCATCGGCCGGCAGGCTATCGGACCTTGCACAATCGGCGATTATCCCGTGCCTGCCGGAGGGACCGTCCTGATGAGCCAATGGGTGGTGCATCGGGATCCGCGTTATTACGATGATCCGGAGCGCTTTTATCCAGAAAGATGGGCGGACGGCCTGGCCAAACGCTTGCCGCGCTACGCCTACTTCCCTTTTGGCGGCGGCCAGCGCGTGTGCATTGGCAACAACTTCGCCCTCATGGAATTGCCTCTGGTGCTGGCGACGATGGTGCAGCGGTTTCGTTTCGCGCTGCCGGATGGACCTCCCGTTGTGCCCAAGCCTCTGTTGACCTTGCAACCCAATCGTCCCGTTCTGGTGAGATTGCATGCGCTGCGTTGACTTTCTTCCGGGCCGTCCTTGATTCTTGGCTTAACATTATCCCCCGATGGAGATAGCGAACGGTACGTTGCATGTTGCGGTCGGGAAGGGCTAACGTAGAGTGTGGTTCGACGAGTTTTCTGATGGGGAATGAAAAAGAAACTCCATGCTTACCGTTCACGTGCGTGTCAGTGATGCGGCTACCGGACAGCCGACGCCGGTGCGGCTGCGCCTGGTCGATGCTGCCGGTGTCTGTCGGATGCCGTTTGGCCGGCTGGTGAAGTTTGCCCTTGCGCCGGGCGCGGATGTCGGTGGTCAGGTTCGCCTCGGCAGCGTCGATTTCGCCTACATCGATGGCATTTGCGAAGTCCGCCTGCCTCCCGGTCCCGTCCGCGTTGAGGCTTCCAAAGGGCCGGAATATCTGCCCCTTTGTCGCGACGTGGTCCTGGGGCCAGGGAAGATCGCCCTGCGCCTGACAATGGAACGTGCGCTCGATTGGCGTTCGCGCGGTTGGTATCCCGGCGATGGACGAGCGCAGGATATGTCGCCGCACGCTGCACGCCTGGAAGGAGCAGCCGAGGGG
>Ga0209061_1003546_pt1 | contig 16700 bp, 14 predicted proteins | sample Coa_R1_10_FD_187157 | JGI IMG/M metagenome (GOLD analysis project Ga0209061, IMG submission 187157) | Surface soil microbial communities from Centralia Pennsylvania, which are recovering from an underground coalmine fire - Coalmine... | ecosystem: Environmental > Terrestrial > Soil >...
TGATCAGTACTAGCATGGCAGCCTCTCGCTTCAGGGTAGCCGCATGCTCCGCGGCCCCGATTGATCAGTGTACGGGGCGTTCACACGTGGAGTCAAAGAATATCGTTGATACCGAACAGTTCGTTCCATGTCATGTTCGAGCGTGAGCCACCCTGTCGTATCTGGCGTGGAGTTCATCCTGTCAAGTGTGTCGGCCGTGGCGCCGCACCGGTCTCTTGCGTGGCGTCCGTGCCCCGGCCTGTTGGTGCGGACGATGGCATCCCGTCAGCCAGGGAAGGTTGCCGGGACAGACCATTCCTCATGGTTCTCACATGCCACTCCAATAATGCCTCAATCTCCCTTCGCTACAGTCGAACCAGCAAACGCACAGAGCATACCTGTCGCGACAGCGCCTGATGCTTTTGCGCATGCACCACACGATGTCTAATGGAGGTCGATCTATGTCCTCGCTCCAGCCCTTTGAACGCCCACTCTCGCGCCGTCGCCTGCTCGGCGGGAGTATAGCCGGCGCGGCTGGTCTGGCCACACTTGGTCTGGGCTTATCGCGCTGGTCCGGGTCAGCGCAGCGCGGCGCTTCTGCTCAAACAGTTCCGTGGTCCGGTGGCGATCTCCCCCTTGCCGCGCGTAGCAGCCAGCGCATGGCTGCTGCCGCGCGCGCCTTCCTCAACGGGCTGAGCGCGGATCAGTTGAGCAGTGTCGTGCATCCTGATCTGGGCGACCAGACCCGTACCCAGTGGAGCAACTTCCCGGCGAGCTTCTCGCCGCGAGCGGGTGTGCCGCTCGGCGCGCTGAGCGAGGCGCAACGCATCCTGCTACACGATCTGTTGCGCGCGTCGACGAGCAGCCAGGGATACCACAAGATGATCGCTGCTATCCAGGCCGATCAGGTGTTATCGGACCTGCAGGGAGGAGACCAGCAGTTTGGCGCGGCCAATTACTATGTGACGGTCTTCGGTTCGCCGGAAGATACGAACTGGGCCTGGATGCTCACCGGGCACCATATGACCGCGATCTTCACCGTTGCCGGCGACCGCACCACCTTTACACCGATGTTCACCGGCGCGCAACCGCTCCAGAACCCTGGCGGCCTTTATGCTGGCTGGCACGTCTTGCCGCAGGAGGCCGACCGCGCGGGCGAATTGCTGGCCTCGCTCTCCTCCGATCAGCGGAGCACGGCGATCATCAGTACGAGTGCCCCGAACGATGTGATCGCAGGACCGGGCCGGCAGTCAAGTCTCTCTAGCTTCATGGGCATCCCTGCCAGCCAGCTCGATGATACGCAACAGCGCCTCCTGTGGCTGCTGGTGCAGGAATTCGTACGCAATGCGGATGCCGACGCCGCTGAGGCGCAGCTCAGTCTGATCCAGCAGAGCTGGGGCGATACACATTTCGCCTGGATGGGCCCATCGCCGAGCGCCGATGCCCGGTACTACTTCCGTATTCATGGCCCGCGCATTCTGATCGAGTACGACGTTCAAGAGCCGCTCTCGCGCCAGGGTGGGCATATCCACGCGATCACCCGCGATCCCGTCAACGACTATGGCGCAGACTGGCTCGGGTTGCATTACCAGGAAACGCCCTCTCTGCCAAACCCGGGTGGTGGTCCTGGTGGCCCTCGACCAGCCAGCACTGCTCCAGCGTCTTGATGTGGCTTCTCGGCCAGGCACCCCTGCGCACTCGCCGCGTGGGGGCGCCTGGCCGAGAGTGTTTGCCTGCCGCGCGCTTCTGTTTGGTAGTGGCCGAGGGCCGGGCCAGCGAAGCGGCCATCGTTTCGGCGCGTCCCTGGATGTTGTCGGGCAAACGGCGGTGCGCCGGCTGCTGCTCTCGCCGGCCCAGACGATCGCTGCTCGAGCTTACGAGCTTAGAGGTCGGCTTCTTCGCTCTCTCCGCGGCGCTGATGCTGCCAGGCGTCGCGCAGAGCCGCGCTGATGGTGCCGTAGCTGAAGCCCCGGCGGGCCAGGAAACCGCCGATCCGGCGCTGGAACTCGCGCCATGGCAACGGTCCGCTTCGCTCCGCCTGCTGGTGAGCAAGGCGTGTAGCCTGCGCGAGATCGTCGACAGCTGCCAGCGCCTCCTCGACGACCTCCGTCGCGATCCCGCGCGCGCGTAGCTCACGCGCCAGCAACGTGCGCCCCCGGCCTGGGGCGCGGCTTTCGACCCAGCCCCGCGCAAAGGCGGCGTCATCCAGCAGGCGCGCTGCTTTCAGCCGCTCGATCGCGTGCTCGATCGCGTCTGGCGGCAGCCCCCGGCCGCCGAGCCGTTCCCGCAGCTCCGCTTCGCTGCGCGGGCGATACGCTAGCAAGCGGAGCGCGGCCTCATGCGCCTGGTGCTGGGCTTCACGGATGCGCAGGTCGCGCGCTACTCCGGCGTCGACATGCAAGCCGGGGCGCAGACCAGCCGCTACTGCCGTCGCGTGTGAGACCGTGAGCCACGGCACGCCATCGACGTCGATCTGGACGGCCCCACGTGCGCGTCTCAGCGCCGTGATGACGCCCTCGGGCAGGGCATCGGCGTCGGATGAGGCAGCGGAAAAGCCCGCGGCGCCCTCCTGCTCGGAGCGGCGCCGCGCTGAGGTCGTGCGAAGCCGGCTACGGCCGTTCATGGAGCGGGTGGCGGGAATCGAACCCGCGCATCAACCTTGGGAAGGTCGCAGGCTACCATTACATCACACCCGCCTGTCTGATTATTTCCTAGCGCGGCGTGCGAGCCGAGTCAAGAGGACGCGCGGCGGAACATCGTCTTACAAGCGCGTTGCCGGGTCGGCGCGGGTGGCGATCGTGTCGCCCAGCCGCTCGAATAGCAGCCCGGCGCCGATCAGCGCCAGCGCGACCGCGCTGTAGAGGGCGTAGCTCAGCACGATGAACCAGACGACGCCGCGCAGCAGCTGCTGCGTTCCGGCTACCAGCGGATCGCCCGACGCGCCGAGGAAGAGGGCCAGCAGCAGCCAGAAAAGCAGCACCAGGGCGAGCACCGGCAGCGCCGCAACGAGCAGCGCCACGCCGTACATCACCGTACGATTGTACCCCTGGCTCAGCGCAAACAGCACAATGGCCAGCATGACAGTGGCGATCACGGCGATCTTCGTCACTTGTAGCGCGTGGGCATGGAAGCGGGCGTTGATGATGCGCAGCCCCTGCGCGAAGAGCCAGGGCGCGCTCAGCGGCGCGGCGTTGTTGAAGCGCAGACTCTTGCCGTTGCTGGCGTGGAAGGCCGAGACGCCACGGTCGTACAAAATGTCGGCCGAGCGTTCCAGCAGCAGCGCGCGCACGCGGCTAACCGGCTGCCCCTGGATCTCCTGCGGCTTGAGCCTGGCGTCGATCGGGTAGCCTGGCAGCGCGATACCGCTCGCGGCCGATGGCGAAGATGTTGCCGCCTGCATATCGGTGATGTGTGCGGCGAAGGTCTGGTCGAAGTCTGTGACCTCGACGATGGCCGCGCCGAGGATGCGTCGCGCTGCCGCGCGTGAGGTCGTTTCTGTCAGCGTGTAGCCCGCGAGCAGAAGGAAGAACGCGGCGATAAGCGCGAGGCCCAGCAGCCGCAGCCAGAAGGCGACGTTGCTTTCGCTCTCGTCGCGGTAGGCGGCGTGCCGGCCGAACCGGCGTGCGATCTCGGCGCGATCAAGATCGCGTGTGAAGGGATAGTCGCGGTCTGCCGGCTCGATCGTCGTGCTCCTTTGCTTCGTGGCGTTGCCGCGCTGCAGTCGCCTGCATCATAGGCGAGAGCGCCGCGTCTCCCAAGTGGCTAACTGCCGCGTCGCCCGCGGTCGTCGAGCACGACGCGCGTGCCGGCGGCGAGGTCGTGCAACGCCCGGCGGTCTCGGCGCAACAGCCACACGGCTGGATCGCACAGGCCAAAGACCACGGGCACCGCGATCAGGGCGCCGAGCCAGGCCGGGATCGTGCCCTCGACCACGGCGGCGATGGCGAACACCAGCAGCAGCGGCCCGATCGCCAGCGGCAGGGCAAACAGAACCAGGACGAGCAGCCGCAGCAACGCCTGCCAGGGCGTAACGATACCGCCCATGCCCGCTTCGACGCGCAGACGCATCGCCGCTTTGCCCGGCGTGCGGCCGCTACCGCTCCAACCGAGCACGGCGGCGACGCCGCACAGCGGTAGCCAGAGAAGGCCAAGGGCGATGGCGGCGTAGATCGTCGCATCGCCTGGTGGATAACGGCCGCCATGCGACCAGAGCAGCAGCCATAGCCAGCCGAGCAGCGCGCAGAGGAGGGCCAGGGCAAGCGCGCAGAGCAGGTCGAGCAGGAACGCCGCGCAGCGGGCGGCGCGTGGCGCCACCGGTGCGCACGACATCCGGCTACCCGTCGGCGGAGGGGGCAAGGCCCGGCACCTCGCTGTCCGCTACCTCGTCGATCGTGAAGCGGTCGCCCTCCTGGTGGATCAGGCGGATGCGACCGGGCGGGCGATCCTTCCCCGCCGGCGCGGCGAGCGCGCCCGCGCGCAACGCCAGCACCTGCGCGGCTGAGAAGGCGAGCCGGCTGGCGCCTGCAATGTCGAGCGGACGGGCGATCCGCTGCTCCAACCCCACCTGCACGATCGCGCGCAGACCGTGGCGTGCGTGCACGTCCAGCAGCAGCCCAAGCGGCGCGGCGCTGCCGGAAAAGATCGGCAGCGCAAGCGCAGCCTCGCGCCGCACCGCCTGCTCACTACAGAGCGGCGCGATCACGCCGGCGAGTTCGGGGAAGAAAAGGTTCAGCAGCGGCCGCGCGCCGAACTCGCCCGCCAGGCTCTCCAGCTCGCTTTCTGGCGCTTCGATCGGACGGCTGTAGAAGCCCTTCGCCAGGCACAGCCGTTCGTTCTGGATCAGCGGCCCGGCGAGTCCGTACACCAGCTTGGGATGAGGGTTGCGCAGGTCGGTGTCGATCCAGACGATGATGTCGCTGCGCAGGCGTTCGAGGGCAGCGCGCATCAGCAGGCCGCGCATCTCTGGACTGCCGCCGGGCACGGCGACGTACGGCAGACCGTTGCGCGCCGCCTCAGCCGCGAGCTGCGCGTCCTCGTCTCCGAAGAGAGCGACTTCGTCCCACAGCGCGCGTGCCTGTGGATCGTCGTGCAGGGCGCGGGCGTGGGCGGCCAGTGCGTCGCTGCCGTAGCCAGCGAGCAGCGCCACGCCGATCTGCAGGCCATGTCTGCGCTTGGCGGCGATCAACTCGTCGATCGCGGCGAAGTCGCGGCAGTGCAGCGTGTGCTCGACGAACCACGTCGTCACGGTCGCGTCGGTAGCTGCTGGCCGGGGATGGAAGATCGCCGGGTTTACCGGCTTGCCCGGCTTCACCACGATCACCGTCGCGTCGCCATGGCGCAGCACGGTTTCAGGCACGTCTCCCAGGCCAGCGTCGGCATCGGTAGCGACACGTGCGCCCAGGACGATCACGTCGTGGCGGCTCGCCTCGGCGAGGATCGCTTCGGCGGGTGTATCCGAGGGAACGCTCGAGGCGCGCAGCCGCGGCGTATCGCGCGAGGTAGCTACCAGCGCCTGGAACAGCGCCTGCTCGTGACGACGGAAGGCCTGGCCGCTGCCGGGTACGTCCACGTGCAGCAGCGTTAGGGCCGCGCCGTGCGCACGGCTGATGCGCTGGGCGATATCGAGCGCAAGCTCGGCGTGCGGACCGCCCCGCGCCGAGATCAACGCGCTGCGTACCTGCCACGCTCCCTTGCGGACGCGCACCAGCGCCGTATCGCACGGTGGGTTGCGCAGCAGCGAGGCGTACGGTTCTGCCAGCCAGCTCCCCGGCTCGTCGCTCAGACCGAGCACGAGCAGATCGGCCCCCTCAGCAACAGCCTGGCGTATGCCGATCAACGGCGAGGGAGCGGCGCGAACCAGCGTTTCGTGCGTGGGGCCGTCGGGGATGGCGCGAGCGGCAGCGCGCAGGGCGCGGCGGGCAGATCGCGCTGCCTGAGTGGCCTGCGATAGCTCGATGCCACGCGGTGGCGGGATAATGGCAAGCAGAACCAGGTGCCCGGCCGGACCAGCGAGGTCCGCGGCGATCGGCAGCACGGCCGCCAGATCGACGCCGGGCAGCGCCGGAACCACAACGCGAAGAGCGGCGGGACGCGCTACATCAGGCATAGTCGATGACCAGCCATCTCAGGCGGATACTATCACAGCGCGGCCGGCCGCTCGCAGGTAGCCGAGTCTCTTTGTCGCGGCATCTACCCCCTCCAGCGGCTCCCGTTCATCGCCTTCTGGCCGCTCTTATCGTCGTGGCACTGTTCTGGATCGCGCCGCTGGTCGGGGTCGCGCGTGCGACGGGCCTGCTCGGCCAGGGAGTACGTTTCAATCTCGTGCACTGGGAGGTTACACGGCTGGCCGAAGCGGCGGCCACGCGCGGCACCGGTCTCTTCGTCCCGCGCGCGGCGAGCGTCACCGAGCTTGAACGCTACGAGGGGTTGATCGAGGCGGCCGAGGCGCTGCGCCGCAACCCGCGCAGCACGGCGCCAGTGGTGCAGCGCTACGGACAGGGACGTACCGCCGACGAGCTCGACGCCGAGGCCGACCGTTTGCGACCAGCGGTGGAGGCGCGCGTGGCGCTCGCGATCCAGGACGAGGCGCAGCGCGAGGGCCTGACCATCTCGCTGCCCCTCTTCAATGGTGTGCGCTTCGTCTGGCCGCCGGTGCTCACTGGCCTGAGCGTGCCGCCTCACATTCTTATCATCTCGCCGCGCAACCGTATCGAGCTGGAAAGCACGACGTTGCTGCGCCAGGACCTGAGCCTGGCCCGGCAGGAGCAGATCGAGGCCGATGCCGAACGCCGCCCGAACACCAGTGCGCTCGTCGATCAGCTCGGTGGGCTGGGCGCGTACCCTCCGATCGTCGACCAGCGTCAGCCGCTGCGCGACCTGTTCCAGACGGCAGCGCACGAGTGGACGCACGATTATCTCGCCTTCCACCCGCTAGGGGTGCGCTACGCGGCGAGCGGCGATCTGACGCTGATCAACGAGACGGTGGCGAACATCGTTGGCGAAGAGCTGGGACAAGCCGCCTATGCCCGTCTCGGGCTGCCGCAGGAACCCCCGGCCCCGCCTCCCTCCAGGCCGACGGTCGACTTCGACAAGACAATGCATGCGCTGCGCCTGGAGGTCGACGCGTTGCTGGCCCGCGGCGAGATCGCCGAAGCGGAGCGACGAATGGACGCGACGGCGGCGATGCTCCGCGCCGCCGGCTACAACATTCGCAAGATCAACCAGGCGTACTTCGCCTTCTACGGCAGCTACGGCGATAATCCCGCTTCATCGAACCCGCTCGGCGGCGAACTGCTGGAGCTACGCCGGCGCAGCCCAAGTCTGGCAGCGTTCGTGCACGCGGTGCAGAATATCACCCGCCCCGACGACGTACCGCGGCTGCTTGCTGCCGCACGCCCGTAGCGCCTAGCGGCCGCAGATCTGCTCGCGGGAGACGCCCGGCGGCAGTTGCAGGCCCGGTGGGCAGCGCAGACCGGTCGAGGTGGGCACGGGCGCCGGCTGCACCGGCTGGCCTGGCTGTGTTTGCGCGGGCGGCGCGCCCTGTGACGGCGGTGGTGGCGGTGGCGGCGGACCGTTCGGCGGCGGCGCGGGTGTGGCCAACGTTTGTGGCATTTGTGGCGTGAGCGCGGGCGCCGGCGTTGGCCCCGGCGTTGCGCCTTCCTCGGTTGGATGCGGTGTTGGCGTGGCGATGATCGGCGCGGGCGTGCCTTGCGGTGTGGGCGTACCTGTGACGACACATTCGCGCTGGCCAGCAACGAGCGGCGGGCCGGAAACGGGCTGGCCGATCACGTAGATATCGGGCTTGATGCCGCAGCCGACGATGCGCGAACCGGGTGGGATCGGGAGACCGCGCGCGATCCCCTCGGGCACAACGAAGTTCTTCGGCGGGATGTTGTACGTTTTCACCGCCAGTTTCATCAGGTCGCGCCAGATGTTGAGCGAGCTGGTGGCGCTGAGCAGATTCGGGTTCACGTAGGCGCCGTCGGAGTTGCCGACCCACACGCCTACGGTGATGTCGGGAATGTAGCCGAAGTTCCACGTCGCGCGTACGCCGTAGATCGTTTCTCCCTGCTGCGTGCCGGTCTTAGCCGCGATCGGCCGGTGATCGCCGATATCGAACAGGCCCGGGCTGTAGGTGAAGTGCTTGGCCGAATCATCGGCGAGGATGTTGCTGATCTCGTACACGTACGGGGCAGGCTCGGCCTGGTAGTGGTCGGGGCCGCGGAACTGGTAGATCAGCTTGCCGGTGCGGTCCTCGATGCGCAGCACTGCCACAGGGTCGACCTGGCGGTAGCCAGGCTTCGGATCGCTGAGCTTGAGGCCGCGCATATCGCCGTTGTTGGCGATCGTCGAATACATGTACGTCATGTCGTAGAGCGTGACCTCTGAGCCACCGGTGGCGATCGAGACACCGAACTGCGAGGGATCGGACATGGTAGTGATCCCCATCCGATGCGCCACGTCCAGAACTCCCTGCACGCCGACGAAATCGGCTGCCTGGACCGCGGTGGAGTTGATCGAACTGCCGAGCGCCTCGCGCACGGTGATCGGCCCGAGCCAGTTGCGCGTGGGGCCGCTGGGGCAGAACGGCTTATCGTTGCCGTTTGGATAGCAGTGGGGGCCATCGACCACGATCGTGCCCGGGCTCCATCCCTTGAGGAATGCCGCCAGGTAAACCGCTGGCTTCAACGCCGAGCCGGGCTGGTACACGCCGAAGACGTTGTTGACCTCGCCGTGGATATCCTGCCGATAGAAGTCGCGGCTGCCGACCATCGCCAGAATCTGGCCGGTGTTGTTGTCGATGATCATCGCCGCGCCGTTGTGGCAATCACAGTGCGCCTTTTCCATCGCGGCGACGTCCTGGTCGACGATCTTCGTCGCCTCGTCGGTCAGCTGCGAGTCGAGCGTGGTCGTGATACGTAGCCCCATATGGTAGAGCGCGTCGTCGCCGCTCTTGCAGTTGGGGATCAGCTCTTTGCAATGGTCCTTCACGTACTGGGTGATGAAGTTCACCCAGTGCGGCTCGTTCATGATCGTGACCTGCTCTTTGAGGTCGAGCGGCTCATTGTAGGCCTGGTCGGCCTCTGCCTGGGTGATATCGCCATGGCGAACCATCAGGTCCAGCACTTCGCGCTGGCGCTGCTTGGCTACCGTATAGTGCGCGATCGGGTCGTAATCGGCGGGCGAGGCGGGAATACCAGCCAGCAGCGATGCCTCGGCGAGATCGAGGTCGGCCGGTTTCTTGCCGAAGTAGATCTTCGCCGCCGCGCCGATCCCGTTGGCGCGGTTCGCATAGTAGATGGTGTTCAAGTACCACTCGAGGATCTGGTCCTTGCTGTAGCGCTTGGTCAGCTCCACGGCCATCGCCGCCTCTTTGACCTTGCGCTCGACCGAGCGTTGCGCCTGCACGTCGGGCGGCTCGAACAGCAGTTTGACGAGCTGCTGCGTGATGCTCGACCCACCGGTGGTGAGGCGGCTGGCGCTCTTGCAGATGTGCACGTACTCGCAGGCGGCGCGCAGCAGACCCTTCTGGTTGACACCGGTGTTGGTGTAGAAGGTCGGGTCTTCGGTCGAGATCGTCGCCTTGATCACCCAGGGCGAGATCGCATCGAGCGGCGTCGGTTCGCGCAGGCCGGTGTCCTTGTCCTCATATTCAAAGAGGAAGTTGCCGTTGCGGTCGTAAATGATCGCTGGCCCCTGGTCGCGCTTGAGGATCTCCGCCGGGTTCTTGATGTCGCGGATGTACGACTGGTACTGCTCGTACGAATACGCAGCAACGGCGGCGCCCGCCCCGATCGCGCCGAAGAGCAGGATCGCGAGCACAACGAACGGCCACTTGGGGAAGCCGCGGCGTCGCTGCTGCTCGGTCTCCTGTCGCCGTCGCCGCATGCGGCGCACGTGCAACACTGAGTGCATCGCCCTACTCTCCGCCGCTGTCGCCCCGTTCCCGCTCCGTCACCCGCTGCAGGATAAGGAGATGCGACAGGCCGAAGACGCGCAGCGGGCCGCGTTCGGCCGCATACAGCACCCGCCGCAGCGCGTTCGCCAGCCCGGCGTTGCGCGCGGCGACGTTATCGAACCCAGGATAAACGCAGGTCTGCGCTACCGTCCTTAGAGGTAATCCCCGAACAAGCGCTCGCAGCTCGCTGGCGCGGTAGGCGCGCGCGTGCGGCACGAGCCGGCGGCGCAGCGGATTGGGCAAGTAGTTCACGAGCGGGATGTTGCCAAACACGTAGCGCCGCCCCAGGTAGATGCCGTGCGTCTCGAATGGGTAGAGTCGGTTGGGCGCGTAGATCACCGCATGCCCACCCGGCCGTAGCACGCGCGCGACCTCGGCCAGCGTGCGGCGGTCGTCACGCACGTGCTCGATCACCTCGTTCAGCAGCACGACGTCGAAGCTGGCAGCGGCGAACGGCAGCGCATCGCTGGAGGCGAGCAGCAGGTTCGGCAGTGTTGCCGCGCCTTTGCGCACGCGCTCTGGCGCGATGTCGATGCCGTACACGCGCGTGCTGTAGCGACGGAAAGCGTTGACGTACTGGCCGACGCCACAGCCGATATCGAGGATCGCCTTTCCCTCGAGCGGGACCCAGCGGCGGATCAGCGCCAGGCGGCGCTCCTGGCCGAAGCGCCAGACATAACTCGGCGTGCCCAACGCGGCGCGCTCGTCGGTGAACGCGGCCGGACGGTGAGAGGAATCGACTGCCATCTCCGCCTGAGGGTATCAGAGCCGCGCGGCGGGCGACAACAGGACGCTGCGCCAGCGCGGCGTGTCGGCTACACTTGGCTTGCAGAGGGAAGGGGACGGCTATGGCACTGACACCCGAGGAGGTCCGGCATATCGCGCGTCTTGCGCGTGTCGGCCTGACCGATGAGGATGTGCGGCGCTTCCAGGCGCAGCTCTCGTCGATTCTCGACCATTTCGCCGCCTTGCAGGCGATTCCGACCGACGATGTGCCGCCGACGGCGCAGCCGCAGGATCTGATCAACGTCGATCGCGACGACGAGCCACGCCCCTCTTTCCCGCGCGAAGAGATGCTGGCGAACGCGCCCGAGCGCGAGGACGGCTATCTGCGCGTCCGTCGCGTACTCGAGTGAAGGACCGCGTCGTGCCGCGGCGTAGGGGAGCGAGATCGTGACCGCAGCCACGCCCCTGTACCAGCTCACGCTGCGCGAGGCCGCCGCGCTGCTCGCCCGACGCGAGGTCAGCGCGCGCGAGCTGACGCAGGCGTATCTCGACCGCATCGCCGCCGTCGAGGACAAAATCCGCGCCTTCATCACCGTCACGCCCGAGCTCGCGCTGCAACAGGCCGACGAGGCGGATGCGCGCATCCGGCGCGGCGAGGCCGGTCCGCTCACTGGCGTGCCGATGGCGCTGAAGGATGTGCTGGTCACGCGCGGCGTGCGCACCACCTGCGGCTCGCGCATGCTGGAGCGCTTCGTGCCGCCGTACGATGCGACGGTTGTGCAGCGGCTGCGCGCCGCCGGCGCCGTCATGCTCGGCAAGCTCAACATGGATGAGTTCGCGATGGGGTCCTCTACCGAGAATTCGGCCTTCTTCCCTACCGCGAACCCGTGGGACCTGACGCGCGTGCCCGGCGGGTCATCGGGCGGTTCGGCCGCTGCAGTCGCTGCCGGCGAGGCGGTCTACACCCTCGGCAGCGACACCGGCGGCAGCATTCGCCAGCCCGCTTCGCTTTGCGGCGTCGTCGGCGTGAAGCCGACGTACGGGCGCGTCAGCCGCTACGGCCTCGTTGCGTTCGCCTCGTCGCTCGACCAGATCGGCCCGTTCACGCGCGATGTGGCCGATGCGGCGCTTGTCCTGAACGCGATCTGCGGCCACGATCCATGCGATTCTACTTCGGCGCCCGTGGAGGTACCCGATTTCAGCGCCGCGCTCACCGGTGATATCCGAGGCCTGCGCGTGGGCGTGCCGCTCGAATACTTCGACGTCGAGGGGATGGATCCTGACGTGCGCGCGCGCGTCGAAGAGGCGATCGCGCTGTTCGAGCGGCTCGGCGCGACGATCGATCGCGATCTATCGTTGCCCAGCACACCGCATGCGCTGGCGGTGTACTACATCATCGCCCCGAGCGAGGCCTCGGCGAACCTCGCCCGCTACGACGGGGTGAAGTACGGCTTCTCCGACCGTAACGGCGCGACGATGTGGGAGGATATGGAGCGCACGCGCCAGTTCGGCTTCGGCGACGAGGTCAAGCGGCGCATCATGCTCGGCACCTACGCGCTCTCGGCCGGATACTACGATGCCTACTACCTCAAGGCGCAGAAGGTGCGTACGCTGATCCGGCGCGAGTTCGATGCCGCCTTCGCGCGCTGCGACGTCCTCCTCGCGCCGACTTCCCCAACCGTTGCGTTTCGCTTCGGTGAGAAGACGGCCGACCCGCTGCAGATGTACTTGAACGACGTCTTCACGATCCCGGCGAATATCGCGGGTATTCCGGCGATGTCGCTGCCCTGTGGCCTGGTCGATGGTCTGCCCGTGGGGTTGCAGATCATGGCGCGGCCGTTCGACGAGGCGACGATGCTGCGGGCGGCGTACGCCTACGAGCAGGCGGCGGGCTTTGCCCGTCTGCGGCCGGAGCTGTAAGCGCGGCTTCAGGCGCGCAAGGGCGAGGACCGGGTACAACCGTGCGCCCGCGTGCGGGCGTCAGGAGTGGGTACGTATGGTGGCGAGCGAGTCTATCCGTCGACCGATGTCATCGCGCCGGGTCGAAGCGCTACCGGCGTCGGGCATCCGGCGCTTCTTCGACATCATTGCGACGATGGACGACGTGATCAGCCTCGGCGTTGGCGAACCGGATTTCGTCACACCCGAGCGGGTGCGCGAGGCAGCGATCCGTTCGATTCGCGACGGGCAGACGCACTATACCTCCAACTTCGGTATGTACGAGCTGCGCGAGCTGATCGCGCGCGACCTCGAACGCCGTTTCGGCGTCTCCTACGATCCGGCGACCGAGATCATGTGCGTTGCCGGTGTGAGCGAGGGCCTCAACGTCGCCTGTCAAGCAGTACTCGATCCCGGCGACGAAGTGCTTTCGCCCGATCCGTACTACGTCGCCTACCCACCTACCGTGATGCTTGCCGGTGGCGTTTTCATCGGTGTGCCAACCGATGAAGCGCACGATTATCGCCTGCAGGTTGCCGACCTTGAACGGTACGTCTCGCCGCGCACGCGCGCACTGCTGATGGGTTACCCCGCCAACCCGACCGGTGCCGACCTCACGCGCGCCGATCTCGAAGCGATCGCCAGCTTTGTTGAGCGGCACGATCTGATCGTCATCATCGACGAGATCTACGCGCGGCTCGTCTATGGTGGCGAGCACATATGCTTCGCCGCCCTACCGGGTATGCGTGAGCGCACGGTGCTGCTCGGCGGCTTCTCGAAGGCGTACGCGATGACTGGCTGGCGCCTGGGTTACGTCGCCGCCCCGGCCGAGGGGTTGGAGGCGATGATGAAGGTGCACCAGTATGTCATGATGTCGGCACCGACAGCAGCGCAGTACGCGGCGATCGAGGCGCTGCGCTCGGCCGAAGAGGACGTCCAATTGATGCTGGCCGAGTACGACCGACGCCGGCGGCTTGTCGTCGCGCGCTTCAACGCGATGGGGCTGCACTGCTTCGAGCCACGGGGCGCCTTCTACGTTTTCCCCGACATCTCCTCCACCGGTCTCGACGATGAAACCTTCGCCGAGCGCCTGCTGTTCGAAGAGCGCGTGGCCGTGGTACCCGGGTCGGTGTTCGGCGTCTGCGGCGCGGGCCATGTGCGCGCCTGCTACGCGACGGCGTACGAACAGCTGGAAGAGGCGCTCGATCGGATCGAGCGGTTTGTCACGCGCGTGCGTGCCGAGGCGCGGTAGCAAGGCGAAAAAAGCGCTGCCCGTCGCGACGGGCAGCGCTGCCACGAACGTGTGGCGCCGATCGTTCGTCAGTCGCCGAGTTTGGTCGTATAGCCCAGCGCGATGATCTCCTCGACGTACTCCGAGCGCCAGCCCGGATCGGGGATGCGCTTGCCGTGCTCGCGGAACCAGCGGTGCAGTTGCAGGTACTCTTCTTCGAGCCGAGCGCGGCGGCGATCCTCCTCGGCGAACGCCTCGGGATCGACCTCCTCCAGCCGCTTGTTCATATCCTCCGGCCCGACGTCGAGATCTTCCTGCCAGTATTCGGCGAGATAGTCGAGGCTTTCATCAAGCTCGCGCCGGCACTCGGCCATGATCATGCCCATCATGGTCTCTTCATCGACCTTGCGCGCGCGGAGGCGCAGCTCCTTGGCGCAGGTTTCGCAGACCACGACGAGCTTGCGCGCGTCGCACTCATCCTTCTGCGGGCACTCGTGGTGGCGCGGCGAGTACGCGGCCGCGCCCGGAGCACGCGAGTAGCCCACGTAGACCTCGTGACAGAGCTTGCCGCAGCGCAAGCAGGCGATCTTTTCGCTGAAGATCTCGTTGATCGTGCGCTCCCAATCGATCCGCATCTGCTGGTCCATCCCGCAATCGTACTTCGATCATAGCTCCCCGGGAAGACGTGTCAACGCGAACGCGGCGACCCGCGGCGCCGCGGGGTGTGATCGTCCGCTGGAAAGGTTCGCGTTTTCCGCTTTGCTTTGGTGTGCGCCCCGCGCAGCAGGGCGCATGTTTCGCGGCCCTTTCGTGCTACTCTGACATAAGGAGAGGCGAGCGAGCGCCTGCGCGAACCATGAACAAGCATACTGTCCTCATCGTCGACGACGACCCCAAAATCCTCCGTTTGCTGCGTATCGAACTCACCGCCCAGGGGTTCGATGTCATCGTTGCCGAACGCGGCGAGCGTGCGCTGGCGCTGGCTGCTGAACGGCGGCCGGATATCGTGGTGCTGGATATCCTGCTGCCGGATATCGATGGCCTTGCCGTGCTCCAGCGCCTGCGCGAGGAACTTGGCCTGCCGGTGATTCTGCTCACGGCCAGGGGCGATGAAGCGGACAGGATCGCGGGGCTGGAGCGTGGCGCCGACGATTATCTCTCCAAACCGTTCAACCCCGAGGAGCTGGCGGCGCGTGTGCGCGCGGTGTTGCGCCGCGTGGAGTCGCCCGAGGCCCCGCTTGGCGGCGACGTGTTGCGGCTTGGCGACCTGGCGATCGACCTGAAGCGGCGTGCCGTCTTCGCGCATGGCCGGCTGGTCGTTCTCAGCCGCACCGAGTGGCATCTGCTGCAACAACTCGCCGCCAACGTCGGCCGCGTGCTGCTGCACGAAGACCTGCTCACGCGTACGTGGGGCCCTGAGTACCGCCACGACGTACAGTACCTGCGCGTCTGGATCAGTCGGCTGCGGCAAAAGCTGGAAGAGAACCCCGCCGCACCGCGCTACATCCAGACTGTGCAAGGCGTGGGCTACATGCTCACCGATGGTCAGCGCCGGCAGGGCCGACGCTCGCTGCGCTCGTTGCCACGCGCTTCGTGATGGCGCGCACGAATACTCCTTCCGGCCAGATCTGTCGTGTGCAATGAGCTTCCTGGCCAGTGCTGAAGCAGGCTCTAAGCATGCTCTTATAGAGTCGCGAGCGAGGCCGGTTCGTTCCGGCCGCAACGCCAGACGACCACCCCGCCATCACGACGGGAGAGCGTACACATGGTCAAGACGCTGCAAGGCGAGCCTGCCGGTACGCGGCCGCGGGACTCGCTCTTCCCTGCCGCTGGCGACGGCGGCGCGCTGCGCGGGCGAGGGTCTGCACCCATGGTGCGGCCCTTGAGCGCGGCGCAGATCGAGGCGATTCGCCGCGCTATGCGTGTCTTCGTGGAAGACGATCTCGCGCGTGGCGAAGAGCCGCACCGGCGCGCCTACTGTGATGGCTGCGAGCGAGCGCGCCCGGTTGCCGGTTTCATCCAGTACGACCGCTATAGCCTGTGCAACGATTGCGCCACCGAGTACGAGATCGCCCGTGCGCGCGGCATCGTCGCTAGCGTGGGCCACTACGTGCGCGACAAACGCTTCGGCGAGGGCGAGTACTACGCGCTCTGAGCCGGCAGGCACCATACGCGAGGCCGGGCGGTAGCAATCCGCCCGGCTTTGTCGTGCTCGAGTGCCGATGATTTGACGTTGACAGAGACTCGCTTCATGCCACGGGCTGGTTTTGCACTGGATGCTGTGCGCCCGTCCGTTTCGCGACGTCGCCCCGTGGCGTGTCCTCGCTGCATGGGTCTGTGGCGCCGGTCTGGCCGACACGACGATACCTTCCACTCCCTGCCGGCACAGGCACGGCACTACTGGCGAGCGGCACGCGGGAGTAACCTTGCTGGGCCACGCAGGCCGGCTATGGCTGCCGCGACACGGCCCCAGCGCTAGCACCGGCTCGCCAGCGACACCAGCCGCGTACCGCATGCCGGGACGATGTGCTGTGTGGCAGCAGCCGCGCCGGGAGGCCAGCTCCACCAAGGTGCGCAAGCCATGGTGGTCGCACGTGTCGGTTGCAGGACAGTCGGCAATGGAGCGTGTCATCATATGAGGTCGGCGCGGCAGCAAGCGCGTCTGCCCCGCCGGGGCGCGCGCCGTGCGCCACCCGCCGTACGGGCACGCCGATACACGTGGCGCGGAGACGTTCCCCACGCGCACGTGCAGCGAGGGCACAAGGCGCTCAGCGTGGCGGCATGCCGACTCCCTGTCATGCAGGCGCAGCATGACCACCTCTCACAGACGGCGATGGAGGCACCGCGACCGGCTCGCTCTGCAGGGTG
>Ga0209061_1003548_pt1 | contig 16686 bp, 19 predicted proteins | sample Coa_R1_10_FD_187157 | JGI IMG/M metagenome (GOLD analysis project Ga0209061, IMG submission 187157) | Surface soil microbial communities from Centralia Pennsylvania, which are recovering from an underground coalmine fire - Coalmine... | ecosystem: Environmental > Terrestrial > Soil >...
CTGATGAGGCGCTCGCACCATGCTGGGAGCAGCTCAGCGACGCCTACGGCAACCCCAGCACAGGCTGGGGGCGACGCAACGTCGTGCAAGGCTGGAATCCCGGCCCTTCAGGGCCGGGAGGATGTCACCTCCATCCGCAGTAGCTGGCGGCGCTGGTCAAGCGAGCACCGGGCCCACGTCTCGGCCCACGGAGTCTCGCCGGGCCCGAGGGCCAACCCGAGCTGGAATGGGGGCGCCCCGACGGCCTTGCCGTGGTACAGGTTCATGGCGAGCCGGCGCGCCTGCTCGACGGCAGCCTGGCGGTTCTTCTTCTCCCAGCGGGTCGTCTCCCGCAGCACCTTGCGGTCCGCGACGGGGGCACCGGGCCCGTCGGTTGGGCCGCCGCCATGGCCTGCTGCACCCCCGGCGGGGCGTACTTGGTCCGCGCCATCAGAGGCTCATGCCGGGCTCGTGCACGCGTGCGACCTCGGCCTCGCGCTCGGCCTGGCCGATCCTCCGGCAACCTTCCGCGCGCTCGCGCTCGGCCTCGAAGGCTGCCTCGGTCCTGAGCCATGGGTAAGCGTCCTCGATGGCTGTGTCGACGCGGTCGCGCAGGACCCAGTAGCCGTCTTCGCCGGTGCTGCCTCGGTTGGTGAGCTGCCACAACGCCTCGTAATTCGTGCAACAGTGCCGCACACAATTGAGGGCGGCCCTGTAGGACCAGGTCCACGGTCCTGGGTCGCCCATGTAGTTGCCTCCGTGCGTTGCAGCCGACAGCTCCTTTACGCGCTGGTATGGGAGCACGACCACTTTGACCTCGGCCTGCCGGCAGACGTCGGCAATATTCCTGGCTCGTGTCTCTGCACCCTTTAGGCCCCTCTCGCGGTTCTTTTTGGCTTTTAGCAAGGCCTCTTGGACCTCTTGCGAGGAGCTGACTGCCGCCACGCGCTCAGCCCGCCACAGCCGCATGGGCGCCCCGGCCCTCGAATAGAAGGGGTTTGGCCGGGTCGCATCTGGGCCGCCCAGGAACGTGCGGATCAACCGCTCCGTCCACCCTGCTTCCTTCAGCTCCGAGGTGGTCACGAAGGCCTCCTTCTCCGCGTGCCCGCCATGTCGCCTCCTTAGGGTCATCGTCTCTCCTTCCCGGTCCTCAGAGGCTCATCCCCATGTCGATGCCGGGCTCGTGCATGCGTACAATATCGGCTTCGCCCTCGGCCTGGCTGAGCCGCCGGCAGGCGTCCAAGGCCCTCTTCACCCGTCCCCACTCCGTGCGCTGTTCGAGCGTCCGGCAGTCCTCGACGGGATGGAGCGCCATGCGCGCCGGCCCTCCCCAGCGCTCCCGGTAGGCGGCCACGGTGCGGGCCTTGCGCTCCCAGGCAAGCCGGGCGGCGGGACTGGCCGGCACCTCTCCGAGGCTCGCAACCCAGCGTTCCCGCTTCGCCAGGGCCTCGGCCAGCCTGGCCTCCGCACGGGCCTCCGTGGCCCCGTCCCGCTCGGCCAGGGTCCGTGCAATGTCGGGGTCGGGGACGGCCATGCGGGGCAGCAAGCCGGCGATCAGGCCGGCATCGGTCGTCCTGTCGGCGCGCACCTGGGCGTCGATGAGCTTGGTAACCCGCGCCTCAATCCCGGCTGCCGGGTCGCGCAAGCCTGCGAGGTTCGAGCACAACCGAGGCAGCTCGGCTTCTATGTCGATGCCGTGGGCCTGCGCGAGGGCCATGTGCAAGGGCCCCATGGCCTCCGAGGCCCGCACCTCCTCCCACTCTGCCAGCCCCAGGTTGCGCTCCAAAAGCTCGTTCCAGCGGCGGGACTAGGCGGCCTGGCCGATGTTGACATCCTCCCGGCCCTGAAGGGCCGGGATTCCAGCCTTGCACGACGTTGTGTCGCCCCCAGCCTGTGCTGGGGTTTGCCGTAGGCGTCGCTGAGCTGCTCCCAGCATGGTGCGAGCGCCTCATCAGAGGCTCCCATGTGCGAGCACGTCCACCCAATCGACGAACTCTGCCCAGTCATGGACCATCCAGTCGGGCCGAACGCCGGCCTGGTCGTCACGTCCGGTGGCGAACAAGAACGCAGCGCAGTCGACCTGTCGGAGGGCCAGTACATTGTGCGGCATGTCGTCGATGAAGGCGTCGGTGCGCACGACGGTCTTGTCTGCCGCGTAGGTGATGCTGTCGTAGGGGACCTGGTGCTCTGCCAGCCAAGCCTCAGTGTTGGCCTGCGAGCACCGACCGACGGAACGGTCGGTCACAATATGCAGGCTGTGGCCACGTGCCCTCAAGGCCCAGAGGGCGTCTAGGGCCCCCGGCAATGGGTGCCCCTCCCGAAAGATGAACCCAGCGTCGATTCCGTCGGCAAACAGGCGCAAAAAGTCGTCTGAGGTATAGCCCCAGTGGGTGTAGAACGCCCAACGGTTCGGGACGACGAGTTCGTCGAGAGGGCGGCCAGTCGCCTTGTGCAGGTAAGCGGCAACCACCTCGGCAAATGGGTACACTACCTGGTCTAAGTCGATGCCTACGCGCACGCCCATATGTGGGGGGGGATGGTGCTACTGGGCGAAGCGGTCGGCGGAGCACGAGCCGCCGCTTGCGTCGGTTGTGGGCGCGCCATCCCCACATACAGGCATGCTCGGACGAGACCATGCTCTGACCGGTGCCGCCGGCACCCTAGCCCTGGCTCCCGGCTTGGCCACCATCACTGGCTCGCACCTCGGCCCCACCCAGATGGCAGTAGCCGGCCTGGTGGGCGCTGGCTTTGCCATGTTGCCAGACCTGGACGAGCCTGGCTCGACCGTCGCACGACGCTTCGGCCTGGCTGGGGAGGCCACTTCGCACGTGGTACGTGCTGCTGCTGGTGGCCATCGTCAGGCCACTCACAGCCTATGTTTCATTGCTTTGGTCGCGGCTGGGATGTGGTGGGCCGACCGATGGGCGTGGACTGGGCCGGTAGTAGTCGTCTGCTGCCTGGTCGTCGCGGGTCGTTGCATCCTGCCGCTGCGTCTGGGCCGTGGCATGCTTGGTGCCTTGGTCCTACCGGTGGCTGCTGGCTGGTGGGCTTGGCACGCCGAAACCGATAGATGGGCCCTGTCCGGCCGTGTGGCGGCTCATTCGTGGCCGTGGCTGGCAGCAATGGCCACGGCCGGTGTGGTGTGGCACATAGTTGGCGACGCCTTGACTGTTGGCGGCGTGCCGCTACTGTGGCCATTGCGCCAGCGAGTGGCCTTACCGTTGCTCGGCCACACCGCTTCGGCGCGTGAGTCTTTAGTGGGCGGGGCCCTAGTGCTGGCAACAGCTGGCTTGGTGTGGTTGCGGGTGCTCGGCCCGGCACTTGCTCATCATGTGTGGCGATGAAGATGGACGACCCCTGGGCGGTACTCGGCTTGCAGCCAGGTGCCACCAAAGACCAGGTCCGCTCGGCCTGGCATGCTGTGGCCAACCGGGAACACCCAGATCGTGGCGGCGACCCCGAGCGTTTCCGGTTGGCCAAGGCCGCCTTCGATTTCCTGAGCCAGGTCGCACCGGAGGAGCCCGCGCCTCAAGCGACAGGCCCGGTTGGGCCCACTTCACCGGGGCCGGTACCACCTAGGCAGACGCCCTCCCCGCTCCCTCGCATCCCGTTGCGGGAGCCGACCTGGCTCGAGCGCCTGGCACCTTTCGGGCTGGCGGCCACCGCGTTGCGAGCAGCGTGCTTCCCGGCGCGTTGCGTGTCGTTCTTCGCGGCCACGATTGGGGGCGGCCTCGTACCGAGGAAGTCCCGCTCTGCGCTGCGAGCCGTGCCCCTAGGGCTCATGCTGTGGCCGTTGTCGGCATGCGTCACGTTGTTGTTCTGGCTGGCGGCAGCTATGGCTGCCAACATGGTCGACCCGTCCGGGACCGTGGCGTTCGCCTTGGCCCTGTTGGCGGCGTGCTGGTGGCTGTCGTTGACCCGGCACTTCGTAGTCGCCGTGGTGCGCCGGGTACGAGCGGCCTGGGTGGGTTACTGGGGCCTCGAAGGTCGTGAGGCTCGGCAGGCAAGGCGGGACGCGACCGAGATGTACTGCCGCTGGACGTACTGGGACATGGACCCGTACCACTAGGTTGCGCCCCTTCGTTGGCCTCGGGGCTGAGGGCAGCCTTGGCGTAGCGTTCCCGGCCCAAGAACCCGCCAACCTCGGCTTCCAGGGCGCTTTGTAGCAGCAGGCGGGCACCGATGCGGGCGACCTGCTCGATCGCCCCGGACAGGTCACCGCTGCCGGCGAACACCTCGTCGATGAGGCCCCGCCGTGGCGCGTCCTTGGCGACGGATGGGCGACTATGTGGAACGCGCGCCATGCATAGCGCGATGCGCGCAATGGGCGCGCAAAGTGTGCCGTCCTTTGGTGGGGACAGGTGCCCTGGTTACCGTCCTGGACAAGCCCGGCCTGACCGGGGCCGGCTGAGAAAGGAAGACAACAGTGACAGCAAGCTGGGCCCAAAGCCCGTCGGAAGCTGCCACCACGGACCGCAGCCGGCACCGGTGGCCTCGTCGGGAGCAGGGCTTCACTCTCATTGAGCTCATGGTGGTGCTGCTCATCATCGGCATCCTCATGGCTATCGCGATACCCACCTACTTGTCGGAACGGAACAATGCTCAGAACACGGCAGCACAGTCCACGGTGGCCAACGCACTTCTGGCGGTGAAGGCCAACTACGCCGAGTTGAACGAGTACGGGATCCCAGCGTCCAGCAGCGCTTCAGACTACGCCGCCTACATGCAGACCCAGGAACCGGCGCTCTCTTGGTCCGACACCTCTGGAGTGGATAAGATCAATGCTGTGTCTGTGGCCACCTTCGACGGTGGCCAGTCTGTCGTGCTGTCGGCCTGGAGCCCGAATGGCAAGTGCTGGTCGGCGGCCGACATCGAGACCGACACGTCGTCGTCGACTTTGGGCCAGGGCACTTGGTACAACGAGTCGGATGCTGGGAGCAGCGGCTGTACCGCCACCGCCCCGACCTCGAGCACTGGCTGGTACAACACCTGGACCGACCGCCAGGTGAGCCCGTAACCAACGGCCCGTACCAGTGACGACCGTTACCGTTGCCGAGCAGCTGATCGGGGGGACCGACCCGGGGGCCGATGCCGAGGGTGCTGCCACCTTGGCAGCTTTCATGTTCGCGCCCGGCCGTGGCTATCGACGGGACGAGGTCGACGACTGGCGCCGTCGGGCGCTAAACACGGTCACCCACTTGGAGGCAGAGCGGGAGGCGCTACTGCTCCAGGTGGGTGACCTGCGCCGGCGCCTGGATGCCGAGCTGGGCCCGACCGGCTTGTCCCGAGGGCTGGCTTGGTTGGCGTTGGAAGTACGAGGGATGCTGGCTGGTCGCCCAGCTGAGCGGGCTTGGGCCGGCCAGGAACTGGCCGCCATCGTCTCGGCCGAGGCCGATGAACTAGCAGCAGAGCTGGCAGCAGCGTTCCCCGAAAGGATGGAGACGCTCATGCGCGGTGCCGAAGTGGCCGCGCACCCCGCATCGTGGCTCGTGCAGGCGATTTTCGGCGAGGAGCGTCCCTGAGGTGCGGGTCCTCGGCAAGTCCCAGGCCGCCGAGGCAGTTGCCAGCGCCCTCGGTATGGACCTGGACGCCGAGGCCCGCCCAGACGAGCGGTATGTTGTCGTGCTTGAGGGCGACGACGCGCTTGAGTCCTATGAGGCCCTGGCCCGCTCAGAGATAATGCCCCTTGCGCTGGTTGCTTGGTGTGTGCCCTCGGCCGTGCTCACCCGGTTAGCACCTGGCAGTCCTCCACTGGTAGTGGGTTGCCCTAGTTCGTGGTGGCAACTACAAGCGGCCCTGGACCGTGGCAACGACACCGAGCTCATCGCCCACCTGGAGCGCATGGCCCGCCTCGAGGCCCGCCTGGCCGGGGAGGCAGTGGCATGAGCGGTGGGCGCATGGCCGGCTTCGTGCATGGAGCCCGAGCCGTGCTCGGGGCCAAGGAGGCAGGCAAGGACCGTCCAGTGCCCAGCAATGGCGACGGGCTGGTCGCGATCGACGACTTGTGGCAGCCCAAAGGAGCCCCGAGGCACCGTCAGGCTCGTGGGCCTACCACAGAACAGGTGCTGGTCTCTGGTACCGGAGTGGTGCTAGACGGTACCGTGGTCCACCGGGCCAAGGTTGAGGCTGGCCAGGTGGTGTCATATGAGGCCTTCAGCGCGGCCAGCCCAGCGGACGCGCTGTCCCAGGCCCTGTCTGGTACCAAAGGGGCGCAGGTTGTAGTGACCGATGGTGGTGTGTTGTTCGCACCATCGGTGCCCCTGATGGGCGACGTGGATCTGGGCCCGGCAGTGCTGGCAGAGCTAGCGGGTCGGACGTGGCCGGCCTCGTCACTGGCGGCCGTGGCCGGCTTGGCCGGTGCTCGTCGTTCAGTGGCGCTCGCTGGCTGGGAGGAACCCGCTGCGCCCTGGGCGCAGTTGCGCAAAGCCCGTGCCCGGCTGGTGGCGTTGCCGTTCGTGTTCCCGGCTGGCGCGTGGTTGGCTGTGGGCCAGCGCTCCTCGTGGTTCGTCGTGGTTGAGGGTAATCGGCCCGTTGTGTGCCGGGAGCTAAAGGCTGGCCTTGGCGATGTCCAGCAGGTGGCTGCCTTGGCGAGCGCCGAAGTTGCCCGCCTGGCCAAGGCGGGCCAGGCACCCGACGAGGTCCGAGTACTGGGCCTACGCCTGTCCCCGACTGTCACTGCCGATCTGGCGCGCGTGGGCGTGCGGGCCACTGGACCAGCAATAGGGGGTGTTACGCGTTGGGGGGTGCCGTGGGCAGACCAGGGGCCGGCTGGCTTGGCCGTTCTGGTCGCGTTGGCTCGTCCTCCCGCGTCGGCCGTATGGTTGTCGCCCGAGGAGCTGGCTCACATAGCGGAGGCCCCAGCCCGGCGTCGACGCTTGGTCCTGATCGGGGCAGGCGGTGCGCTGGCCCTGGGCGTGGCGATGACCGGGTTGGTCCCCATGCTCTCGGCCAGGTCGACGTTGTCGGCTGCCCGTACCTCGCTCCACCAGGCCCAGGTCAATGAGGCCTCGGTGAGCCACTGGCTGGTTTTGCGGGACCAGGTGCAGCAGTTGTCGGCTGAAGCGGCCCGGGCCCGGCAACCGGACGGCGTGTACGTGCCGGCCTTGACCGAGCTAGTTGCGACTGCCCCAGTCGGTACGCAGGTGACCATGGTAGATGCTCAGGCACGAGGTGCCGTCACCCTGACCGTGACAGCACAGGTACCAGGGCAGTCATTCCTGGCCGTGGCGGCCTGGCAGCGTCGACTCGAGGCCAGAGGAGCACAGGCGACTGTCTCGGGTGAGTCCGTGGACAAGGGCCAAGTCTCGCTGAACATGACCGTTGTCGTGCCGCCGAAGCCTCAGCCTCGGGCCAGGTTTGTGCCGAAGGCCCAGGCCAGGAACGGGAGGCGCTGATGGCTGGGCAGGGCCAGCGAGGCTGGTTGAGGCGCGAGGCGCGGCTAGTAGCCCTGCTAGCGGCTGTGGTGGTGTTGATGGCCATAGGGGCCCGGATAGCTGCCGACCGGGCCAGCGCGTGGCGGGCGGCCGCGGTCAAGGACGACAGCCTGGCTCTGGCTGACGACGCCGCGTGGCAGAGCGGCCAGGCAGTCAAGGCGGCACAGGGCAGGTGGCTACGCCAGCTCCAGGTGGCCGAGGCGGCCCTGCCCGCTCAGGAGGACCAGGTGGGCTTCACCGGCCAGGTGTCGGCTCTGGCCAATAGTTGCCACGCCAGTTGGTCCTCGTCCTCATGGGCGCCGACGTCCTCGGTCGGTGGGCCCAGCGGGGCCCAGTCGTGGCAGATCCAGCTCACTTTCGCTGGTCAGCAGTCTGAGGTGTTCTGCGCCTTAGCCGGCCTAGGGGGGTTGGCTCGGGCGATAGCGGTTAGCAGCGAGAGCCTGACGTGGCAGTCGGGCCAGGTCCAGGCGGGCCAGGTCCAGGCGGTTGTGGTGCTCGATGCTTTCAGCCGGGCAGGCGGGCCCGGTCAAGGCTGAGGGACGGTTCGCGCGTGGCAATCATGGAAAGGGCCCCGAGCCGGTTCGTCGCCTCACAGGCAGAAGCGCTGCTGGCCGCCCTGGGCGAGGTCTACCCAGAGTCGGCTGAGTTGCACGCCAATGCCATGGAGGCTGGGATTGCCCGTGGTTATACGCCTGTGCAAGCCATGGCCGATCTCGGCCTGCTGCCGGCGGTCGAACGGGCAGTTTGGGCCCGCCTAGGCATGGAGGCGATTGAGCCCAGTTACGACGACGTGGACCTCGCCATGCTCGCCCGTCTACCACTCGACCAGGCCAAAGCCCATAGGGCGCTACCCCTGATTGGCGCCCGGCTGGTTGCTGCCGACCCATTGGACCCCGACGTGCTGGCTCTAGCCCGTGCCTACCTCGGCCCGTCCTGGCGTCTAGCAGCCGTTAGCGACGTTGAGGCACTGGCCGAGGTGCTGGCCTGGGCCATTGACCAGTTGGCGGCCCGAGAACTGACCGAGGCGGCCCAGGCTGCGGCCGTCACTTCAGTTGCCGTGGTGGCGCCCGCCATCGACGAGGAGGCGGCGTCCAGCTCCGAGGTGGCCACCCTGGTGGACGACATCCTGCGGCGAGCTATTGAACGAAGGGCCTCGGACGTGCATTTTGAGGTTCGCCGGGACCGCGTTGAGGTCCGCTACCGGGTGGACGGCTTGTTGGACGGGGAAGGCTTGCCGCGTGAACTGGGGGCGGCTATCGTCAGTCGGCTCAAGGTCATGGCCCGGGTGGACATAGCACAGTCCCGCCGACCGGCCGACGGGCGCTTTAGCTTCGCAGCTGGCACGACGACCGTCGACTGCCGCCTGGTCACCTTGCCGTCGATCTGGGGGGAATCGGCGACAGTGCGCTTGTTGGACACCACGGCATCGGCCCTGGCGTTGGGAGCTCTCGGCTTTTCCGAGGCTACTGTGGCGTCTCTACGGCACCTGGTCGAGTCGTCGGCCGGCGCGCTCATGGTCACTGGCCCTACAGGCTCAGGCAAGACGACGACTCTCTACGCGTTGCTGGCCGAGTCGGCTCGGCCGGAACGCAAGATACTGACCATAGAGGACCCAGTGGAGTACCGCATCGACGGTGTTGCCCAGCACCAGGTCGACCCTGCGGTCAATTTCAGTTTTGCCAACGCCCTCCGCAGCTTTCTCCGGGCCGACCCCGACGTGATCATGGTGGGGGAGGTCCGCGACGCTGAGACTGCCGAGATGGCAGTGTCGGCCGCTTACACCGGCCACCTGGTGCTGAGCAGCTTCCACGCGTCCTCGGCCGCGCTGGCACCGATGCGGCTAGTCGAGATGGGCATTGCCCCGGCCCTGGTGGGAGCGGGCGTGTCGGCCATCTTGGCCCAGCGGCTCGTCCGCCGCCTATGCCCCACCTGTCGCCAGCCCGACGAACCACCTAGCGGCGTGGATTGGCCAGGAGACCCCCCGGGGCGGGTCTGGTCCGCCAATCCCAAGGGCTGCCCGCACTGTGCCACCAGAGGTAAAGGTGGTTACCGGGGGCGGGTAGCCATAGGCGAGTTGCTTGTCATGGACGACCGGGCACGTCGGGTGGTGGCGACCGGGGCTGAGCCGGATGCCCTACGGGCCGTCATGCGCGAACAGCGGGCGGCGTCGGTGTGGGAGGACGGCCTGGCCAAGGTGGCCGCTGGTGTGACCAGCTTGGCCGAGCTGGCGCGAGTGGCCAATGCGGACGGCCAATCAATCACCCCGCCCTTACGAGCGGGGCTTCCGCATTAGAGGAGGCTTTGTGAGCGTCGCGACCCTGGAGCGGCCAGAGGCCCGGACCATTTGGGGCAAAGAGCTGCGCCTACGCCGGCGGGTGCGCCTAGCCGACCAGGCCTGGTTGGCTCGCCAAATGGCGGTGCTGGCCAAGGCCGGCCTCGGGCTGCCTGAGTCGTTGGGCCTTTTGGCCCGTCAGCGGGCGGGCAAGGTTGTCGGGGACTTGGCTGAGGCGATGCGCGAAGAACTGCTGGCTGGTCGTTCACCGACGACTGTGGTCAAGGCTCATGAGGCCGAACTGGGTGCTTTGTTCAGTGCCCTGGTTGGCGCGGGCGAGGCTGCTGGTGTACTGCCGGTGACGCTAGCCAAGCTGGCCGACCTGTTGGAAGCCCGCCTGAAGTTGCGGTCCAAGACCCGCTCGGTGGTCACCTACCCATTGTTCGTGCTTACTACGGCGGTGGTGCTGGCCTTGGTGATCCTGCTCGCCGTGGTACCGGTCTTCAGCCGCATGTTCGCCCAGATGGGTGCCGGCCTGCCTGGTCCAACCAAGGTGCTGGTCGCTCTGTCGCACGGCTTGTTGTCGCACCTTTGGGTGTTACCGTTGGTGGCCCTGGTCATTGCCGGGGTGGTGGCTTGGCTGCGGCGGGACAGCCGGGCCCGTTACTGGGCGTCGGCCACGTCGCTGCGGTTGCCCATGGTGGGGTCATTGGTCAGCAAGGCGGCCTTGGCCCGGGTGGCTTCGACACTGTCCACCATGATGGGTGCCGGCACCGACGCCTTGTCCGTCCTGGCTTACGCGAGCCAAGCCACCGCCAACCGGGTTTGGTCCGCGGTGCTCGACCGCGCCGGCGACCTTCTGCGCTCAGGCCATGGACTGTCGAGGGCACTGCGTATGGCGATGGCCGAGACTCCTGGCACGGACACCAATTTTGAGGTCTTGGCGGCTATGGCAGAGGTAGGTGAGCGCTCTGGTTCGACTCCCGACGTGCTGGGGCATTTGGCTCAGGGCCTTACCGAGGAGGTGGAGACAGGTCTGTCGACCTTGCAGAGCTCAGTGGAGCCACTGCTCATCGTCGTCGTCGGGGCCCTTGTCGGGTCGATGATCATTGCCCTGTACCTGCCCATCTTCCACGTCGTGACCGTCCTTGGGCACCAGACGCCCACCTCAGGAGGTGCGTGATGCGCGTCTCCGACCTGTTGGCCCACGTTGCCGACCCCGCTCCCGTGCCCCTGGACCCGCTGGCGGTCCGGCTAGTGCCGGAGGGGGCGGGAGCTGTTGGGATGGGCTTCGCCGATGGCTACTTGCATGTGGCCTGGCCCCGCGTGCCTGCTCCAGCCGATATTGCCCAAGTGGCTGCCCTAGTGGGCGTGCCGGTCAAGCCCGTAGCCCTGTCGGCCGAGGACTACGAGGTTTTGGCACGCCGTGCTTCAGCCCTAGCGACCAAGGACGCTACCATAGGCCCCTCGGAGGTACTCGACCTGGCACTGTCGCTAGGTGCCAGCGACGTGCACTTGTCGGCTGGCCTGCCGCCTGCCTTCCGGGTTGGCGGCGAGCTGCGCAGTGTTGGCCAGGCGCCCATGACTGCCGCCGAGGTGGCTGCCGTCGCCGAGTGGCTGGTCGGCCCCAAGCCGGTCTCCGAGGGCTTCTCGGGTGACCTGGACCGGGCCTCAGAGTACCGGGGCTGGCGGCTGCGAGTCAATGTGTTCCGGCAGGTAGGCCAACTAGCCCTGGCCGTGCGGCTGGTGCCTGGCATGCCCCCAGCGTTCGGTTCCCTGGGCCTGCCGGAGGTGATCGAGCGTTTTGCCTACTTGCCGCGAGGCCTGGTGTTGTTCGCAGGGCCGACCGGCTCGGGCAAGTCCACCACCCAGGCTGCTCTGTTGGACATTGTGAACCGGACCAGCAGCCGGCACGTGATAACCATTGAGGATCCCATCGAGTACGTGCACCCGCAGCGTAACTGCGTGATCCATCAGCGGGAGGTGGGCCAGGACACAGCCAGCTTTGCCGTGGCCCTCCGGGCCGCGTTGCGCCAGGACCCCGATGTGGTGCTGGTTGGTGAGATGCGCGACCCCGAGACCATTTCCACTACTCTTACCGCGGCCGAGACCGGTCACCTGGTCTATGCGACGCTGCACGCTGGCAGCGCGGCAGAGGCAGTAGATCGCATAGTCGATGCCTTCCCGGCCGAAGCCAAGGCTTTGGTTCGCACGCAACTGGCTTCCTGCTTGGAGGGCATCGTGTGCCAGGTCCTGTTGCCAGCTGCCGGTCGCCCCGGCCAGCGCCAGGCAGTGGCAGAGGTCATGGTGGTGCACGACGCCGTGCGGGCCCACATCCGCTCAGGCGAGGTCCACCAATTGCGCAACGACTTTCGCAAGGACGAGCTGGGGTCGGTGAGCTTGGACCAGGCATTGGCTGATGCTGTGGCCACTGGTATGGTCATCGAGGCCGATGCTCGGGCCGTGGCCCGGGATCCCGATGCCTTCCACCAGTTCTTGCGGGTCGCGGTCGGCCGGGTGGCCTAATAGGCACCTATGGCTGATAGGCACGACATGGTCGCCATGGCCGAGCTGTCGTCGAGCGCGCGTGTTGCTCCGGCACACACCCGTGCTGATCCCTATCACCAGCGCCTGTGGTCTTCCGGTGTGGGTGGTGCGACGGTGGCCTGGGGCGGCCGAGCTGAGATGGAGGCATGGGGGGCCGTGTTCTCCTTGTCGCGGCGTCGCTGCGCCGAGGCGTTCTATGGTGCCGAGCGGGCCCGGCGCCTGACGGCCCTGGCAGCCTTGCAGATGTGGAGGCTTATGACCACCGAGCAGTTGGCGGCTATCGTCGGTGACGCTCGCTGGCTTTCGGCGCGTTGGCCTCGGGCACTCGTGCTTGGGTTAGGCGCTGGCTACCTTCAGGTTGGGCGGTTCGCGCTCGCTGCTCCCCATAGTCGCCGTCGTCACGACATAACCTTGGCCCAAGGTCACTTACCGGCCCTGGTGCGGCCCATCCCAGGAGCGTTGGCATCTATTGGCAAGCACTTGTCCTATGCCGAGTGGTTGTCGGTCACAGGGGGGCGTCCTTGGGCTACACCGGTCCCGTACAACCGCCACGGAGTGCTGGCAACGGAGGCCAGCTTGAGGGTGGCCGAGCACCTAGACATCGGTGCCGTGTTAGGCGAGACGGTGGCCGACTTGTCGTCGGTGCTGGGTGTTGAGACCTGGCGGCGAGCCGACGCCGTCTGGGCCAGGCGCGACGGCCTGATCATTGTCGTCGAAGTGGTAGCCGCTGCTTCGACCGGCTTACCTGCCAAGGCTGCCTGGTGGGCAGACACACTGGCCCGTTCGGCTGCCGAACCGGTTGTGCTGCTGTTCCTGGTTGCCTCTCCACCAACACAGTGGGGGCGCTCCTGGCAGCACGACGTGCCTCAGTGCGTGGCCCGGGCTGCCTTTGGGTCCTTTGAGGCCGTCTCCGCCCGCGTGTCGCAACGCATGGCAGTGGCGTTCTGGGAGGACTGGTGGCCGCAGCCTGGCTTCGCGTCCCGCTCCTACATGTCGCTGCGAGCCAGCCGGCCGACCGGCCCAGGACCACAGGACCTCTGGGAACCCGTCGACCTGCTGGCCCCGTCTTCACTACCTGGCCCGTCCCGGCCTGGGCCCTTGCTGGCCAACGCCGCCCTCTTGGGCGGAGTGCCGGCGTGGTTACGGCAGAAGCAGGAGGCACCAGGCCTGCGCGAGGCCCTGTGGGCCCAGGCTGGTTTCCCATCCGCGCTGGCAGCCTAGCCAGCCCGTCGGCGAGTCGTTGCGTACCAATCGCTACGCGCGCTATGGTCGGTCTGGCGCTGGCATGCTATCGACGACCATTGGTCGTCCAGAGAACACACAAGCAAAGAAAAAGAAAAGGAGCCTACATGCGTGTCAAGCATGCCGCCGCTCTCACAGCCGCATTGGGTATAGGCCTAGCCAGCCTGGTCGGTTATGGGGTCCCGGCGTTCGCTGCCACCTCGGCCAATACCTCCGTGTCGGCCACGCTGACCGGTGGCACCCTGTCGGTCACCGCTCCGGCCTCGTTGTCGTGGGCCGCGACCCTGAACGGTACTGACCAGAGCCTGGCCGAGCCCGCCACTCTGGGTGCCAACGACAACACCGGTACCGGGAACGGCTGGAACGTGACGGTGGTGTCCACGGCCCTGACCGCCACCATCAACTCAGCCCCAGTCACTATTCCCTCCAACTGGGCTGTTGAGCTCAACGGCTCATCCTCATCGGCCAGTGCCACCACGGCGCCAGCCATGACCGAGAACCAACCCAGCGGTTCGACTGGCACCTACACCGACCCGACCGGGAACACCGCCACCTACCCCCTTGCCGTACCGGGCGTGCATGGCCGCTCCAACCCGACCCCGGCCGTCGTCTACAGCGCCGCGGCGGGCAGCGGCATGGGCGACTTCAACCTGGCTGCCGATGTCTGGCAGAACATCCCTGCCAATGCAAAGGCAGGCAACTACACGGCCACGTTCACCTGGGCCATCGCAGTAGGCCCGTAAGCAACTAAGGGCGGGCCGAGCGGCAGCATAGCCCTCGGCCCGCAGCTCACCATGCGCCACCGTTCCCCGGTCGTCCTGGCCCTCCTGGTCGTAGCCGCCCTGGCTGGGGCTGCTGCCCCCGCGTCTGGTTCCACCGCCGGCACTGCCGTTACTGCCGCCTTGGCTGGCGGGCCACTAGCGTTGGCAGTGGCACAGCCGTCCGTGGCCTACAGCTTCGGCCTGGACGGCCAGGACCAAGCCCAGGCCCAGGTCGTGGGCCTGGAGCCGTCAGACAACACCGGTACCGGGAACGGCTGGGACGTGACGGTGGTGTCCACGGCCCTGGCCAACGGTTCCGGTCAGGTCGTGCCCTCGTCGTGGTCACTGGTGCTGAACGGCTCGGCCATCAGCCCCAGCGCTACTACCGGCCTCACCCCTGCAGCCAACGGCCCTGGCACCTACACCCTCCCCTCAGGGAACACCGCCACCTACCCCCTTGCCGTACCGGGCGTGCATGGCGGCTCCAACCCGACCCCGGCCGTCGTCTACAGCGCCGCGGCGGGCAGCGGCATGGGCGACTTCGTCCTCCCGGCCGACTTGTGGCTGTCGGTGCCGGCCAATGCCCTGGCGGGGAGTTACTCGGCCACGCTCACCTGGGCCGTAGCCCAGGGGCCCGGGGTGGCCAGCTCAGGTGCGGTTGCCTACGACAATCAGGTGGTGGCCGACGGGGCAGTCGATTTCTGGCCTCTCGACGACGCCAGTGGCGCATCGAGCGCGACCAACGTTGTCAACAGCAGCCAAGCCGGAACCGTGGGTAGCGGCGTGACCCTCGGGCAGCCTGGCCCGGTACCCCCCCAGACGGCGGCCGCGTTCAATGGCAAGGGCGACATCGGCACTCCTGCCAACCCGTCTTCGTCCAGCGGTTTCAGCGTGGTCGTCTGGTACAACCTCGAAGGCAAGTTGCCGACCAACAATCCTCGGCTAGTGGCCAATTCCCATGTCGACGGCAACGGCGGCGGCGGTTTTGAGTTGTTCGTCGTCGGTGTCGGCGGCAACAATTGGGTGGTTGGCTCAGTGTGCTGGTCTGTGGGCCAGACTCCGCATGGCACCGGTGGCGGGACACTATGCACCGGGCAGGTGAGCACTTCTGGCTGGCATATGCTGGCAGCCACGTGGACAGGTAGCACCCTAGCCGTGTACCAGGACGGGGCGCTAGTGGGTACGTTGGCGTACTCCGGCTCTTTGGCACCAGGCCCAGAGGACGTGGCCCTCGGCTACGACCCGGACTACAGCAGCGACTACTACACAGGGGACATGGCCGATGTGGCCCTGTTCACCTCGGCGCTCAGCGCGGCTCAGGTGGCGCACCTGTACGAGAGCGCGTAGGAAGCCGTTCCCCGGTCGTCCTGGCCCTCCTGGTCGTAGCCGCCCTGGCTGGGGCTGCTGCCCCCGCGTCTGGTTCCACCGCCGGCACTGCCGTTACTGCCGCCTTGGCTGGCGGGCCACTAGCGTTGGCAGTGGCACAGCCGTCCGTGGCCTACAGCTTCGGCCTGGACGGCCAGGACCAAGCCCAGGCCCAGGTCGTGGGCCTGGAGCCGTCAGACAACACCGGTACCGGGAACGGCTGGGACGTGACGGTGGTGTCCACGGCCCTGGCCAACGGTTCCGGTCAGGTCGTGCCCTCGTCGTGGTCACTGGTGCTGAACGGCTCGGCCATCAGCCCCAGCGCTACTACCGGCCTCACCCCTGCAGCCAACGGCCCTGGCACCTACACCCTCCCCTCAGGGAACACCGCCACCTACCCCCTTGCCGTACCGGGCGTGCATGGCGGCTCCAACCCGACCCCGGCCGTCGTCTACAGCGCCGCGGCGGGCAGCGGCATGGGCGACTTCGTCCTCCCGGCCGACTTGTGGCTGTCGGTGCCGGCCAATGCCCTGGCGGGGAGTTACTCGGCCACGCTCACCTGGGCCGTAGCCCAGGGGCCCGGGGTGGCCGGCACATTGTCTGCTCCGACCGGACTTATTGCACAGTGGTTGAACGCCACCTCTGCTCAGCTTGGTTGGCGCGCGGTTAGCGGTGCTACTGGGTACGCCATTTATCGCAACGGCACCAAGATTGCCACAACGACCGCGACGGGCTACACGGATACTACGACCAACACCTCGTCGCCATCGTACACGGTGGCTGCCGAGAGCGGCAGTACCATAGGCCCCCAGTCCGTACCCTACGTCTTGGCGGGCTTGACCGAAAGGCGACAGCGGATCGCGAAAACAGCGATCCGGACCACCTAGCAAGTGGCGCAAGCTCGGCCCTTCAGGGCCGAGTAAGCCACGCCGAGACGTCTCACGCCGGGCTTTGTTGGTCTGCAATGTACTGGGCGACGATCGACAATGGTGCCCCTCCGCAGGAGCCGGCAAAGTACGACGGCGACCACAGGCGCCCCTTGTACAGGTAGCGTCCTATGTGGTCGGGGAACTGCTTATGGAGGACC
>Ga0209061_1003549_pt1 | contig 16684 bp, 19 predicted proteins | sample Coa_R1_10_FD_187157 | JGI IMG/M metagenome (GOLD analysis project Ga0209061, IMG submission 187157) | Surface soil microbial communities from Centralia Pennsylvania, which are recovering from an underground coalmine fire - Coalmine... | ecosystem: Environmental > Terrestrial > Soil >...
ACTTTGAGAATCCAAGACATTCGCGGTGAGCGATCCAGAATCGACCTCGAGGCCGAGGTCGTGGGCAAGACCGAGCCGAGGGAGGTCAACCTCAGGGGAGGCGGGACGATTCTCGCGGCGACCGCTATAATCAAGGATGATTCTGGATGTATAGATCTCACGCTCTGGGGCGACGAAATCAACAAGATCAACGTCGGCGATAGAATCAGGATTGAGAACGGGTACACGAGAGCGTTTCGCGGAATGGTCAATCTCAACGTCGGACGATATAGGTTATTGGAAGTCGTGAGGTAATAGAGATATGCCACGTCCGAGTTGCCAATATGGGTCTTGCCCGAATCCAGCCGTCTTCTATTGCGTCTATGAAAACGTGAGGAATCCCATGTGCGGAGATCATCTTCTGGAGCATCTTCGAAATAATTACGATTTTCACAGCGTCTCTTTCAACGCCGTCAAAACCTGCGAATCTTGTCATCAATCCATCGACGACGCTAGGAAATGTCAATGTTGGAACGGTATTTACGAACCGTGTAAATCGACCGCGGTTCTGATTTCGATCTACAATTCCATTCAAACGCCGGTATGCAAGGATCATCTTGTGGAATACTTCCAGAAAAACGGCCAACATCACACATTGGAATACATCCCAGAGCCAGCCAAATGCGCGACCTGCGGTCAGGAACTTCCGTCATCATCGGGGGTATCATCCTAAGATTTGTTCCCTCTGATTTGGCTGAAGTATTGGATCCTGATTGGTTTTATCGTAGATCTTCCACTATCGGGATATTATTTCGCGAAGGGCGGATATGAGAAGACGCGAGGGATGATACTCATCACGTTGATCATAGATCTCGTCGGGATTCCCGTCCTCTTTTTACTATTCTAAAGAGGGGAGAATTATTTTCGTTGGAACCAAAGAAGAAGAATAACCCAGAGCCGATAATCGAACTTCTGGAAGACGAGGACTGCGTAATAGAGGTTGAGATAGAGGAATGAACTTTGGACTTTTAATTTTCGTAGTCTTCTCGGCAATCGTCCTGAGTTTCGTTGGGACATACATCATAACCTCGCTCATCATCCTATCATTCCCTCAACTCAACGTCAGAGGATACTATCTATTCTGGTTGATTTTCGCGGTACTATTCTTTGCGAGGTTCAACCTGAAGTATGAAGAATCGAGGTCGTCTTAGAGATTATGTACCCCAGAAGCGATTGGAGAATCACCTACCAATTTCCGTTCGACACGAGTGGAGTCAGGACGAGTCTCTGAGATGCCCAACCGTCAATACCTTGGCGGAAGATCTGCGGAGTATCGGATCATGAAGCGCCTTCGGACGAAAGAGGGATTCGCCCGGCGGGACGTCATGAGGACGGCTGGCTCTCACGGCGTCTTTGACGTTATCGCAATTGATCCTGTCCGACGTATCATCAAGTTGATACAATCGAAATCTGGGAAGTCCAAGGAGCGAGAAATCGCCAAACTCGCCGACCTTGAACGATACTCGGGGACTTACACCGTGGTGTCCAGAGCAGAATGAGTGATAACTTCCGCCCTTATTGCTGCGTGGATTGGTGCAAGAATCCGGCCTCGATAATGATTAACGGATTGTATAATTTCTGCGATTCCTGTTACCAATCCCTCTTTATCGGGAAGCCAAATCCAAATCCAAATCCAAATTCCAAGATTATTTGGATCGCGGAATCAATCCAAGAGAATCCTACAACTCGGAACGGTCTTAGCCCTTCAAATACGCCCTAACCAATTAAAAGATTTCATGAATCAGATTCCAGCAGAACGTCCTAATCCGAATTACCGCTTCGTCTTCCAAGCCACGAATCGAAATCGAATCTATAGATGCAGATGCCATAAGAGGATCGGGAGCAAGCGGTCTCTGGATATCTTTCACGGGTTGGTTAAAGAGGATGCCAGTTAGAAATCAGAAACTGAAATTCAAGGAATCAATGCGATTCGAGCCCGAAGTCGAGGATTTCATCTCGAATTACATGAAGGATGGATATACCCTCAACGTCCCAGCCGGTCAATCCCCATTGGGAACGATTAAGGGAGATATCGAGCCCCAGAATGAAAACGTCCGATACATGGACATGCGTTCGCTTCCCTTTGCGAATTGCGTCTTTGACGTTTCTCTGAGCGATCCACCGTGGCATCTGAATCTATTTCAACGCTTCCGTCCCTTCTACGAATTGGTCAGGGTTACCAAGGTCGGCGGTCGTATAATCTACGTCGCAACTTGGATCCCAGAATCCAAGGCCGTCGAGTTGGAGAAACTCATGGTTCGCCAATCCGCGAAGTTCGCCAACGCTTCAATAGTCTCAGTCTTCAAAAAGACGACGGATGAGTACGACGGGGAGAACGGCCAGAGGTTGAGGAATCTTGAATCTAATCGAGAAGATTGAATCATTCGCCAAGGAATTATTGGATTCAGGGTATATCGTCATGGTCGAGCGAGATATTCAATCGCGTAATATCCACGAATTGGGTCGGGCAGTTCCAAAACTGGTAAATTGGGAAGAAATCACTATTCGGATTATTGAGTCGAGGTAATCTTGGATGACCAATCCAACTGATTATTGTCCTAATTGTAATGAGATTACGTATTCCTCGATTCTCCGTCAGGATGATTCAATCGAGGCATACGTCTGTACGAATAATAATTGTTTGTACCGTTTTTCAATTCAAAGACGGAAATGTAAAATCATTCTGGGTAGTGGGGGCTCATTTCGGTCTTTGTGGTAAAGAAAGATGAAAGCGATAAGACGGATTCAATCCGCCTTATCGTCCTAGATCGACTCCAGGTATGCCTTGTAGGCTTCCGCTATTCCCTCCGGGAGATTGACGATGAAATTGAGATACGGGACGCCGTTCTCATTCATCCCGCTCCAAAGATCCCTGATTCCGAAGTATTTCTCGATATTCATGATGTAATTTCGGGATAGTGACTGATATGAGATGATTACTGCGACGTCGACCGTCTTAGATCTGCCGTATTCTTCATAGTCGTAGTCTTGAACGATCTCGACGTAAGCGTTTATCCCGATATTCTGGATGAGCGTCTGCTCGACGAATTTCTTCATGAATTCGGTCTTCATCTTCTGAATCGAATCGACTGCTATGTCCTTGTGGGATGCCGGGCTCTCTTGGATAACTTGGGATTGGGCCGAACTTGGCTTACTTACGACTGTTCTACTCGTTGAGCTTTGAGTCATGCTCATGTTTTTCATCGAGTATACTGTATTATATCAGCATTATATAAACGCTTCCGAGAGCCCGAGTCCGACGGGTATTCCAGACCCGATGCATGGCCAATTCCCCAAAATTACTGTAATCGTGCTGGAAGGAAGAAGCAATGTTACTGTAACCTTTTATAGACGTCCAATCTACTGGATCGAGCCTTTCCTCCTTTAGAAGCCGTATGAGGTGATCGATTCAGGGGCACGGGGCGAACCCAAATCCGAGGCGCGTCGGTGAAGAATCGCGTGCTTTGGGTCTGGGGTAACCCCGTGCCCTCTCTGACGATCTGGTCATTATATCTAGAGAAATTTTATATAGACTCTAGGCAATGGCTCCTGATGGTGAAGAATCGCGTTACCTAATCTAGCGTGGAATATTCAATCAGAGAAAGAGAACGAACTTAGGACATCATTGAAGAATCATGAGGAGGATTTCTTCCGGATGGAAGCGTTTACGGCCTCCCTCTGGGATAGTCTCGTCCGTCCATACCTTGTATCCCTCTCCTGTAGAAATTCGTCCAGATGGGCGAACGTGAAAAGTAGGGATTCTAGGGCCATGGCCGAGAACGACGTAATTCCAGATTTCCGAAGACGATCCTTGTTCCTGTCGAAATCTATCTTCACGTCCTCGATGATTTCATCGTCAAATCCAACCAGCGTCTTGTGTGAAATTTTTTCACGGTTGAGGTCAAGTTTGACCAATTTCTTGCATCCTCTACAAATCCCCATGCAGAAACCAGTATAATAAAAGAATATTGGAAGAATACACAATTGGATTGGTGAAATTCATGGAAACACAATCGAAAACCTCTACATACGGCCGCCGAACCAAACGGACGGTAGAACCTGAGACGATTCAGAAGTGCATCATGTTCCTTCTAGGCGGGCTGGACGAGTTCGATGAACCGTCCCCGTCGATGAACTTCTATTACATGTTCGACGTGATCCAGGCGATCCACACATATAAGGTTGATTTGGAGCAATCACGCGTGAAATATATTTGGGGCAGGACGAGAATCATCAAGAATTCGACCGTCCTCTGCACGATTCTGAGGAACCTGATCGCGCTCGGGCTGGTCGAGAAATCATTGGGAGAGAAATACGGACGACATCAGATCGCCCGCTACTTCCTGACCGAGAAGGGGAAGCAGTTCTTCGACATATTCCAACCCTGACTCTAAGACCGAAGAGAGTCTTAGCGTTTCAAATAGGCCGTCCTCTGGTCGAATCGACCAGAGGCAAGACCCTTGTCAGAGACAGAGGTAACCACAAAGAAAGAGGAAAGAAAAGAGAAAGAAGAGGAGTTAGCGTTCCTGATCCAATCGCCCGACCCGGCGATATGGAAGACCGTCACGAAGACGCTTCAGAAGATCGTTGAGGAGGCCACGTTCTCCTTGGACGGGAACGGTGTGAGCCTCCGCTCGATGAACGATTCCCACAACCTAGCCGTTGAACGCGTATGGCCGTCCTCGGAATTCATTCATTATGATTGTCCGAGACCGACGAAATTCACCGTGAAGGTCGAGGATTTCACGAAGGTCATCGGACGAGCCCCAGAAAAGGAGCCGGTCAGGTTTTCGAGGGAAGATCGCGGGGAGCTGAAGATTCAGTTCGGGAATAATAAGGAGTTCTCGATGCACCTCCTTGAAGATATCAAACCATTCCCAGAACTGAAATTATTATTCGATTCGAAGATTACATTCAAGAAGGACGCGTTCAACGACGCGTTATCCGACGTTTGGGCCGTCTCTAGCGTCGTCAGGATTCGCGTAAATTCCAAGGACGATATCGCGTTCTACGGAAAGGGGGATCTTGGGAACGTCCAGAGACGTTTTTCAAACGACGATATTCTCAACGCCGAAGTTCTCAAAGAATCGTCGGGATCATATTCGTTGGATCTCCTGATGGCGGTCAATCCGTCGGCGTCCGCTATCTCTCCAACCATAGATATGAACTTCACGTCCAAGTATCCCGTCCAGTTGGTCTATCCTTTGGCGTATTCGGAGGACAGGCCATCGGCTTCATTCCTTCGCGTGTACCTCGCGCCGAGGGTGGTCGAACAGGACGAGTGATCTAAGATGAAGAAGCCATCGTTACCCGTTTGCGAATATGAATCGACGAACGGCACGTATCGTTGGCGGGATAACAATCCGTCTGACAACTGCATCTTTGCCGTATACAACGAAGCAAAAAAAGGGATAAGAAGGGAATTTGATCCTTGGTCAAAGATTAAATGTTGGCCCGAACTCGAAGGGGTTCGGTCAAAATACGATCTCGAAAGGGTGATCATGGCCGTCCAGCTATTCGACGACGGTCGTGGAGATAACGAGGATCTGAGGATCATCAAGGAGATAGGCAAAGCCCTCGGCGTTCGCGTCGTCAAGAGGATTAATCGGAAATGAGGCACTGTCCGACCTGTCTCTCCATCGGCTGCCCAGAGAATGATCCGAATCACTGCGCCGATTGTAAGATTCTCAACGAAAGACGAGGGCAGGAGGGGCCGAAAGAGGGGGAACCATCGTGACCATCTGGAAGATTTGGGTATGGTTCCTCTGCTTCATCGAACGAGATTTCTCCGACTATGATTTCCAATTGAAGAGTTGGAACACATGACGAGAATATGGGCTTGCTATTCCATCTTTCAAGAAGGCGCGACGTTGGACGCGTCTCTATTCTCGATATCGGGATTGGTCGATGGCGTCATCATAGCGGACGGCCCGTATGATACCTATACGGGAAATGAAACCGAATCGGGCGAAGAGACGTATTCGATCTTATCCAAATGGAAGAATGAATTCCTAACATGTGGTCGATCATTCGAAATCGTCAGGACGGGTAAGATGAATGAAATCCAGAAACGCAATCAGATCTTCCAATACATCAAAGATGGAGATATCGCGTTCGTCATAGACGGGGATGAAATCGCTTTCACGAACGGGTTGGAGAGAGCAGATTTCTACTTTCTTAGAAAGAGTATGATGGATATCGGCTTCGTGAACGTCCTTCACCTTCGCGGCGCGTGGGGTTATCGTCCTAGGATATTCAGGGTCGGTCGCAGATTGAGGTATAACAAATGGTTCGATATCGATCTAGTGGACGGGACGAATATCAACCTGAAGACGATGCCGACGTATCCCAACGGCGAAGTCAACCCGCCGTCGGATCAAAGAATCAACACCATTCGACTGGTCAACCTATCCCTCATGTTCCGATCCAAGGAACGGGACGAGATGGGGATCGCGATCAAGGACGCATTGATAAAGAGGAATTGGAAATAGACCAGCCTCGAACTTGATATTATCGAATTATTCTGTCCTGTCCTTGCTAGACGACCGAAAAAAAGAAACTAGTACACCCCCAGCTAAGTGATATATTTCTCCCCGCCTCTGGAATCTCTCTTTCTCTCTGGGAAAATATATCACTCTGGTGGGGGTGTACTCTTTTTCTGATTTTTTCTGGGATGGGGACGTCCTTATCCCAGAAACCACGCCGCTTCACTACCCAACAGAGTCTAAGGGTATTATATATCTGGAGTATAATACATTATACCCAGAGATTCCAGATCATGTATAACGACGACATCCATTCCCCAGAGTCAGAACTGAAAGTCCCGTCCGAATGTTCGAATACGTGTCAGTGTCAGTCATTCCGCCCGAACCCGAATAGGTTGGCACGAGATTGCGACCAAGATATTAGGCTCCGAAAGAATCATACCCATTTGGTTGATTCGACCGGAAGGAAATTATGCATCTCGCCGAAGTGTATAGGGATATTCTCCGAGAACGCAATCCCGCCAGAGTTCCCAAGGATTCGAAGTTTCGATCCGGTCGTGGCCGTGACCCCGCTTTCGAATTCATCCCTCAATAATTTGCTATGGGAATGGAGATTCAGATCAAGGTAATTTGCTTCAAACTAATTTGAAGCGCTAACGGCGATATTTCGAGTAGATGTTCACGTTCCTGAAGAAGAACTCCTCATTTCATTTCCGTCCAGTTAGGCCGGGCGTCTCGGATAGAGACGGACGAACCGGCCATTCTTTTCCTTCCTTCTTTTTCTCATTAGTGATTATTCTATTTGGTTAGTCTCCGAGAACGTCTAAACGGATTTCTTCACCCGAAACCGACCAAGACCATCAACGAGGACGCGTTGATCGTCCCCATCTACAAGACGACAATCGGAGAGTTCCCGCAAGCATCGTTCATCTCCGCGATTGAGGCGTATAAGACGGATCCAGACGTCTTCAACGCGGTGAACTTCATCTCCAATGCGACCCTTTCAGATGGGTTCTACATAACGGGGAACGCGGATTACAAGAACGGGAAAGCGATTGATCTAATCAACGATTTCAATCGGAACATCAGATGGGGAAATAGACGCTCGGAGAAGGGGTTGATGCGTCTTTATCGCATCATCACGAAAGAACTCCTCTACGGCGGGAACACGTTCATCGAGATGCTTCCCGATCCGAATCACCTTCAACTTCTAAATCAGATTGAACTTTCTTCAATTTACAAGATTTTCCGCTCCGTTACCGGAGACATCACCAAGATCCAGCAACGCGTCGGCGGGGTTTTCAACGATCTAGATCCCGATAATATCATTCATATCCCTTGGCTCCAAGTCGATAGGGAGCCGTTCGGTCTCGGATTGATTCAACCTCTGATATCTCCGAGATACGATACTCGTGGACGTCAGATCCCAGCTTTCTATCGAATCAAAGCGTCATTGGAATATGATATCTGGAGAATGGTTCATCGGAAGGGCGTTCCAAGATCAATATTCCAATTCGAGAATATTGGAGATGAAAAACTCAAAGAGGTTCAGGAGGAATTAAAGGATCCTGACATCGATGCCTCGTTTGCCACGCCCCTCAAAGTGGATATCAAGACGGAGGTCGCCGGGCCTTCTCAGGGAATATCCAATCTCATTCTTTTCCTCGATAAACGATTCCAAGCTGGACTCCAAACCCCGATCAATAACCTTCTCAATTCTTCCGGTTACACTGAAGCTAGTGCGCGAGTGAGTGAAGAGTTAGGCGGTCTCATCGTCAAGGATCTTCAACTATACATCGGCGAGACGACCGAGTCCGAATTATACGATAGAATACTACTCCAAAACGGGTTCGATCCCAACCAGGCGAAGATCAAACTTCATTGGGGGAAGGAATCGTCTTACGAATACACCATCGAGGATATCCTCAAAGTCTTCGACAGGAAACTGATTTCCACAAAGAACGCCCGCGAGATGATGCGTTCGATGGGATTGAAACTCGAAGACGATTCGCAATTCGAAGAATGGTTGAACCAATCAAAGACTGCCACGGTCGCCACGTCCCAACAGATCGCGGTATCCCCAAATCAGGTGAACGCCCTACCTCAGAGTTCCGGTCTAATCTCTGGGAATATGCAACCGAATACCCAAGCGAAGAATCAGGGGATGGAACCCGGTCAAATCGGACGAGAGGATCCTTCCGCCACGTCGCCGCCAAAAGGAGCATAGCGATGCCGAGGAAGAAAAAGAAGACCGCGAGAGAAGGAAGGAGAAAGACGAAGGGGAAATTGTTCGACAAGACGCCGAGGTTGGGGCTATCCAAGAGAAAGACGCGATTGATGTTGATTAAGGCAATCGACGAAAAATTATGCCCATCTTGCCTCCTTCAGACCGCGAGCCCCAATAGGAACGGCGGATTGTCCTGCTCAAACTGCGGATACTCTGGAGTCTTCGTCTAATAGATGAAAAATAGAACCTTCATCCTTTCCATCGTTGGGATTATCGCAATTTCGCTCATTGCTGGATTCAGCACCTCGTCCGCTTTATCATCTTCTTCCACGAATTCAATCGTCACCATGACGATCACGGCTACCCCTCAAACGAATTACATCAATCTCTCGAATTGGACGGTCTTGGTTCCGAACAAGACGGTCACGTTGACCCAAACCCAGACCGACGTCCAGAGTTTCACGATTACGTCAGAGTCAACGTTGACTCTGACGAAAACAATGAATCAGTATTTCACCACCACCACCACGAAAACGATTACCTCCGCGTCCTCGACGATTTTCGATTCAATTATGACGGGGAACTCGTGGGTCGATCAATACGATTCCCTGATCCTGAATTCCTCTGAAGTCTACCACGAGGATCCGATGCTGATAAAATCGCAGATCGCTCTCGAATCCTATTTCAACGCGAGCGCGACGTCCCAAGATATCCCCTGCGGGAAATATCACTCACTGGGATTGATGCAAATCACGCCCGATTGCGTCTCTGGATTCAATGTCTCGCTCGCCTACGTCCCTTGGTATAACATCGAATTCGGGACGAAACTGATGTCCCAGCAAATAAGCCTTGAAAAATCACTCTATTCTGGATGCTCGACGCCCCAATATCTGGAGATGGCGCTCGGAGCGTATAATTCAGGTCAATCGTCAATCTATGGATGTTCGTCTTACTCGTCCAGAGCTCAATCATACATCAGTGTGGTTCTCAATTGGTATTCCAAGTTCTCCTCCGAATCTGGATACCTAGATTTCTTCCAATGAGACGGTTTCCGATATTCATTCTCTTTCTGATTCTGTTCCTGTTATCACTGATGGCGATCCCCGTCCATCACCAATGTATAGAAATTCAACGAATGACGTCCTCAACGAGTTTCCTTTCTTCCTGTTGATCTGAATTTGCCGAAATGTGTGAAATGTAAGGATCCAGAAGTGGAAGCGCCTTACTATTTCAAAGGACATTTCCTCTGCCTGATATGCTGGCAGACGGTCAAGGGGAATCTCAACGCGATAATCTCCAAGATCGAGGAAAGGGAGAAACGAACAATTCCAGACGACGAAGAAATAGGAATCAACCAACCACGTCTCGCACATGATGAATTTGATCGCGTGATAAAACTTCGCGGTACCCACTTCACGATTACCAAAGAGGAGTTACGTCATCCTCGAACCCTAGCCGGTTTTGAATAGACGCGTCCAAGAGAAGGAAGGAAAGAAAACGAACGCATGAGCTCCAATGTAAGAATGTGTCCGTGTTGCCTTAATGTCGTGGACAGATTATGCGTGTATGGCGCATGCATTGACTGTCATAATCTAGGATTGTGCCAGCATATCAATTTCAATCATTCGAATCTTCCCATCGGAACTTTTACGCTATCAACCCAAAGTGAACCAAATCAAAATGAAACAAGTTTCAATTCTTGAATCTTTTCAGTGGGCCAAGTCCCTCTATCCGATTCTCAAACAATACGAAGACGACGGCATGAAGTATTACAAAGTGATTGCCAACCATGCGGATATCAAGAATAGGAATGATCGCGTGTACACCGACGAGGAACTTCAGAGGGCCGCGTCCTCACTCTCTAGACGCCCCCTGAATATCAATCACGATCCCAAACGCGAATTACCATTCCCAGAAAATCAGGTCGTCATATCGAGATACGAGGATAAACAGGTCGAGTGCATAATCCAAGTCGCCGACCCGAAGATCAATCAGATGATCGAAAGCGGGGAGATTCACGCCGTCTCGGTCGAGGGAATGTATCTTGATGGATCCAAGAATACGAAAGAGACGGAATATCCGACCTCTTTGCATTTCGAAGCCCTAGCTCTTTTGACGAGAGACGATCAGCCCGGTGACCCGATGGCGCAGATCGTGAAGGAGAGCCGCCCTAACGGAATTACTCTTAGTGGTTTAATCATGGAAAAAATTCAACTGACGAACGAGGCCGAATGGTCGAGTTCCTTTATCAGTGATTTACCGGATGATGCTTTCGCTTATGTCGAACCCGGTGGGAAGAAGGACGAGCAAGGAAAGACCGTCCCGAGATCGTTCCGCCACCTCCCGTATAAGGACGCGAAGGGTAACGTCGATAAGCCCCATCTGAGGAATGCCCTATCACGACTTCCTCAAACCTCGCTCCCGCCACAGGCAAAGGCCGCCGCGAGGAAGAAACTTGTCGCTGCCGCGAAGGACGCGGGGATAGAGACCGCTGACGAATCCCTGTCCAAGGCGTTCGAGGCCTTCCAGAAGGGATACATCGACTCCAAGATATTCAATCTGATTTCAAGAGAATATGGCCTCAGAGAAGACGATGACGATGATTCCGACGCGGATTGTGATTCGATAACGAATCCGACCGGAAAGACACCATCGTCGGATCCCCAGACATGGTCTTCGCCCGCCCCAGCCGCTAGCGCGAGCCCAGAGGCAAAGAATCAAGGGCAATCGAAGGGATCTAGCGGAATCGAAAGGGACGTCTCTCAAGTGACTGGTTCATCCGAGCCTCAGATGAAATCTCAACAGGATTTCAAGGGCGAGGCCCCGAAGATGGAACCGAAGATGATTGATCCCAACGGTTCACAATCAATGCCGAAGATGGATTACCCGCTAGACGCGAATCCTCTGGCAATAACGAACGATTCCGAATCCCCGTCGAAGACGGAATCGGGTTCGAAAATTAAGGTTACTCCCCAAAAGGCACCGGATCTGATGAGCGCTTTACAGAACGCAACTCCCAACGTGGAAGTTACGTTTGAATTCGCGTAATCTATCCGACGCCCTGACGGTAACAAAGTTACAAAAATTCTCAAGTGAATGTAATCAAGATGACTGAAACTACTGCACCGGCTCCTCAAAACGTGAAGGAAGCCGAGGCTCCAAAGCCAATTCAAGTTGCAATCAAGCTTGAGGGCGCTTCCGAGTTGAAGTCAGCCGCAGAATCTCTCGCCACCACGGTGAAGAGCATCGCGGAGACGTCAAAGACGAAGGAAGAGGCTCCAAAGCCACAGGCAAAACTCTCCAACACCGAGGCCGTCCAGACGGTCGAGGAAACATTCGAGGTCAAGGAAAAGAAGCGATTCGAGAAGATCGCCAACGTCCTAAGAAGCTATACGCGTGGAATCTCTGAAGATATCACATCTTCCACCGCGTCGGGAGCTCTGGGACAGGTTTGGCAACCGGACATGATCGTCCTTCCGACCGACCTGCCAGCGAATCTGAGACGATTCGTCCAAGTGAAAGAAATCCCCAGAGGATCAAAGCAGGTCAACTTCACGACGATCACGACACCAGCCTTCGGATCTCTAACTGAAGACACCGCACCCTCCGACGTCTCACAGACCATCACGGAGGTCAGCGTGACCCCAGCCGAGACAGGCGCGAAGCAGAGGATATCCTATATCACGATGGAATCTGCAACGCCGGACGTCGTTCAAGCGGTCGAACGAGCGTTCCAAGCAGCCGCCCTGATTGACGAGGATAACACGATCCTTTCCGCACTAGACGCCGCAACACCGGCCGCGACGCTCTACGGGGACGAATCCGTGTCGTCCGAGTCAAACATCACATCATCGATGACGTTCGCCGCCAAAAGACTCGCATCCGCTCTGAGGGAAGTCCAGAAGAAGGGTTACTCGATATCACCCGGTGATCTCGTGGCCGTCCTTCATCCAGTCCAATACGACGCGCTGCTCAAGGATACCGCGATTTCGCAATACCTCTACTTCGGAAGCGTGGGCCCAATCCAACAGGCAGTGATTCCCCAAGTATACGGGGTGGACGTCGTAAGATCGACCAAAGTTCCGACCGGAACAGGATCCGCATCAATCACCACATACCACGCGCAAGTATTCCTGAAATCATCCGCGAAGGGAAACCCGAACGGTCTAGGAATCGGCGGAGCATGTGGTCTTGGAATATCAAGGGATCTCATGGTCGAGACGTGGCGCAAGATTGACGAGCGCGATCTGTACATCGTTGCATCGCACAGAATCGCAGCTGCCGTTTTGCAGCCGAACGCACTCGTTCATGTCTATACCGCATAAGAAAAAACGCAACTCGAAGAAAGAAAGAGATGGTTAGTCCTTGTCCGATACGAATGAACTATTAGATTCACCGATTGGACAGACTACCATCAAACCTATTTTTTCTAATACCCCATCATCTCCATTCCCAGAACGCGGGATCGTTTGCGGTTACTCGATATATCGTAGCGCAAGATATCTAAGACGATCACTCGATTCAATTTCCGATTACGCCGATTTAATCCTATTTTTGAATGGGCGTACCACGAATCAACCTGTTTCGAGAGACGACAAGACGGAAAAGGTCGTCTCGATGGCCGCGAGCAAATATGATCCAGAGAAGACGGGGAAACCGTCGAAGTTCATGCTCTACAATCTCGACGTCATCACTGAGGTTGAGAAGTATAACCTCTTCTTCTCGCTCATCCGCCCGAATAATTACTTCTTCATGATCGAACCCAACGAGATCGTCATTGGCGACGTGAAGAAAGGGTTTGATATCATCCGAAATTCCCCAGAGAAAGAAGTCTTCTGGGTTAGATACGAGGACGCCGACGAGGCCTATTACCCGAAGATAATCAAGATCAAGGAAGGCCTCCATTATCCATCATACAAATCGAAGATTCAATACGCGTCCACGATTCTCGACAAGGATTCGAGTACTTTCGTTTCACGATTCGATTACCTCAACCCAAAAGATACGGACGGATTCGTCTCGGAATTCAAAATCAGGAAGTTATAGAAGGAAATCATGACCTACGCTCAATTATCCGACGCGAAGAATGAATTACAGATCTCGACGTCGGTTACCACTTATGATACCGAACTCAACGATCTTTTGACGAAGCAGGATAATTACATCAACCTCCGACTCCAGAAATACACCTCACTCCCAGTCCAGACGGAAATCGCAACTCAACTCGCTGAAATCGAAGCGAGGTGGGCCGCGTTGAGATTCCGAATGAGGCGTGCGACGCCGCAGGAATACCCTCAATATCAAACCCTGATTCAGAACATCGAAGACGAATTCCAGCGATTCCTAGACAATAATTTCCGAACCTCTTTCGTCGGCGTCTCGAACATGACCGATAGGGATGCCCCAATCGATTACGGTCAATTCCAAGATTATCAGCGTCCTTGGTGAATTTCCTAAGTGTCGTCATTCATAATCAGCCCGAAATCATTCCCGATATCGTCTGGCTCGTTCCTCGTCTTCGTGGAATCGCCCGTCGTGATTCCGAGGGGCGAGTTTTTCAGGGCTTTCATCTTCTATTATCATCTGACTTACGGGCCGGTCGTCCCGTCCAATGTTTCTGTTTCAATCTATTCAGGTTCAACTGTTCTCAACGCGAATCCGATAGCCACGCCTTCCTTGGTTCAACTGGGCAACGGGAAACTAGGATCCTATGCTTTGGAATTCACCGTCCCGTCAGGAACGACGCCGGGCCTCTATACGCTCGTCTTCTCCGCGTCCTATAATTCAACCCCGATTCAAATCTCCTTTCCCGTCTTGGTGATTTAATCCCCATGCCCCAACTCCAAATCAAGAAAGTCCGATTGGGACAGAATTCTTTGTTAATAACACTGACCGCCCCGAGGGAAGTCGAAGCCGGCACGACAGTCAGATTTTCCGCTTACTTCAATTCTCTCAAAGACGGAGCGTTCAATCCGTCATCATTATCCGCCAAGGTCTACGAAGGAACGCAAAGGGCCACCACGTTGGCGACACTGACCCCAATCCAAGATGATAAGGGGACGGGATCATATTTCGCCGATTTCGCCGTTTCCTCAACGCAGGGGACTGGCCCGATATACGTCACTTGGACGGGGACGTATCACCAATCGGATGATCCGACCCCTCTCAATATCGAAGTCTCCCAAAGAATCCGAGTCGTCAATCCGTAATGACAACCGTGGATCCAATCGCCTCGTTGGTTACGTTCTTCACGAATGACGTATCCTATACGGACGATTCATCAAATACCCAGAGCGTTTCAAACAACGGGTTACAGGTCGCCGCGTATAATTCCATCTCTCGAAAGAACGTGAGCGTTCCGTTCATCCAAGTCGGCCCGTATTCCGTTCCGGTCGTGAAGCCGCAGAATCCGTCTCAGACCCCGAACGCGAGGAATCAGTATCAATACCTCGTAGAGGTTCACGTCTTCACGCAGAATACGCCCAGCCCAAACGTTTCGGGTTACGACGCCATGGTCTCCTTGGTCGAGAATATACGTTCCCAGATTGTGAAACACGCTTCCAACATAGACGGTTCGGGGAACTTCTACTACACCCACGTCCTTCGAGGCCCGAACCCCGGCCCAGATACCGAGGTCACGACGGGAAGATACGAAGTAGTATTCCTAGTTGAACTTTGGCGTTCCGTCGTAGATTAGAACGACGCCCTAACGAAATTTACGGTTATTCAAAAAATTTCGGCCCCTCTTCTCAGCATACGGGCTGAATTTCACGATAACGAATCAACTCGAAAAACAAAAATCTCTTAAAGTGAATTTTCAAAATGACAAACTCACCTACTCTAGGTCTTCTCAACGCGTATTCTGCGGAATACGTCGAGGAAGCAACCTTTGGTACATTTCCTACCAATCCCGCAATGAACTGGATTGGTACAGACATGCAATACTCTGACAGCGCAGACATGGGCGCTATCACCTATCGAAACCTTGGAAGCGAAGATCTCAAAGGCGTCTTGAAGGGAGCGGACGATTACGAAGTCGATCTCGATTACGCGATCCAAACCTCGACGTTCCTGAAATACCTCGTCAATAGCCAAGGCGGAGGCTCGGGAACCATCGACAAGTCGCTCTCCGTACTGATTGCCCCAAAGATATCGGGGACGACCCAGTACCTCCAAGCGCTCGGATGCCGACCGGACTCGGGCTCGATTAAATTCCAATTGGGGAAGGAAACTCGCGCCTCGGTCAAACTATTCGCCCAGTCAATCCAAGCCTACGCCACCACGGATCCAGTGGGAACGGGGACTCACTCGTCCGACCCCGGTTCAGCACCGTTCATCTTCACCGATCCCGGCGCGTCGGGAATCACGATTGGTGGAACCACCTACGACATCCAAGACCTAACGATCTCGTTCTCTAGGAATCTCCAACGCGTTCGCGCACTCGGTCAATCCACAGCGAAATACATCGTCCCGTCCGTCCGAGATATAACCGGCGACGTGACCATAATGTTAGAATCCACAGCCAACTACTCCGCACTCCTCAACATGACGCCCCAGACTATTGTCGCCCCTCTGAAAAACGGGACTTCCACTCTCACCTTGAATAATGCATTCTTCAAGAAGCAGGGCAAGTCGATTCAGGTCAAAGACGTTATTTACGAAAAATACAATTTCGTAGCGGAGACAGCATCCCTAACTTAATCCTTCTTAGGATTCCGTCCAGAACCCTACATCCCCAAAGATGTGGGGCTGGATTACGGCTCTTTCCTCTTTTCCGTTTTAGAAAAATAAAATTGTAATAGTGATCCAAAGAAAAATGAAAATCTCACCAACAGTGAAGAAGATAGTCGATCTCACCTGCGCCATCATCGGCGCGTTCGTAGTCCCGATGGTCGTCCAGTTACCGTATCACGCGGCCCCAGCGGTCGGCCTA
>Ga0209061_1003550_pt1 | contig 16678 bp, 17 predicted proteins | sample Coa_R1_10_FD_187157 | JGI IMG/M metagenome (GOLD analysis project Ga0209061, IMG submission 187157) | Surface soil microbial communities from Centralia Pennsylvania, which are recovering from an underground coalmine fire - Coalmine... | ecosystem: Environmental > Terrestrial > Soil >...
CTTCCGATGAATCCGCACCGGAAGCAGCGGAAGGGTCTGACCATACAGGGGATGGGCTGGATCAGTGACTGTGACCTCACCACAGACTTTGTCTAAGAGTGGGGTTTCTTGTTGGGTGTGATTCCCCGAACCAGGGTGGAGTTGAAGGCACTGATTGAGAAGAGGCCTGGACGATGATCGATCCATCAGTAATACTATTCATATTGGTCTCCTTCATGAGAATGATTGATACTTCCTCATCAAGGAGACACATTTTTTGCTCAGATGCTAGCCGCTACAACCTCGTTGCGCAATCCGTGGGCCCGATCATTGAGGAGCCGGATGCGGGGAAACTCGCCCGTCCCGTTCTGAAGCCGAGCGGAGGGGGCGACCCCTTCGCTTAGGTTAACAATCCTATCCAGCTCCATTCAACCTTACAGTATACAAGCCCAATTGCCTATGAACAGGCTAACGGTATCAAAAACGAGCTTGTCGTACACAAGCCCTAGCATCCAAATTCATTGACTCCATCTTTTCGGGCCAAGTCCACACACACACACTCCGCAAAAGTTAGTTGAATGTACTTAGCCTTTCCTGTTTACTCGCCCTTCTCATCTGTATCATCTACTTGTTCACCTTCACCGTACTGAACTGAGGTTTCAGCAACTTTGCGGATTTTCTTGTTGGGATGTCGCCGCGGGAACTGCTTGATCCGCTCATCGATGTTCTCGATAGATGCCAGATTGGCTGACTTTTTGGACTTTGGAGATTTGCGTTCTGGTTTCCGACGGGGTCCGTAAAGGCGATCAGCCATTGCCTCGACCGTTTCCAGCACTTCTTTGAGCACAGGTTTTTGCTGAAAAAAGATGACTTCGCTTGCCGTGCCGTCAAATGCATCTTGTGAGATATTCAGGCCTTGATACACAAGCAGCAGCAGATTGGCACAGTTAGCTGCACGAACCTTTTCTATTTTTCGGCGCAGATAGTTTGGATGCCAGAAGCCCACCAGTTCGATCAAAATTTTGCGCGTCGCATCTGTCTCGTCAACGAGCAGAAAGTCCGGTATCATAACGGTATCTCCCAGCAGTAGGACTTCACTTTCCCGGCTGAGCCGCCAATGTCCGCGTTTCTCACCCATCTTTTGCTCGAACTCACGGGCAAAGTCTGCTTCCAGACGGCTGTCGAACGCACCACTCTGCTTAAAATGGGTTTGTAACGAACAACCGTCATCGAGTCGGTAACTGACCACTTTCCCAGCTGGCGGGGGATGCACTGTTGCCACCATACTCCACTGCTTGCAGAGAAGCAGGGCAGGCAGAAAGGCTGCCATCTGCCTGCCATACCGGGTGGTTGAAGCCACGAAGGGAGAGATCGGTCCATCAAGCTCAATGTGATAGCCGCCCCCTGGCAACGGCTCTGCCCAGAACATCAGTTTGAAGAACTTGATGTATCGCCAGAGGTCTTTGTAGCTTGATCCCTCAATGGTACTGTCCGGGTGAACAGTGTTTGTTTGTGTTCCGTATTTCCAGAGGTCTTTATATCCGCCATGCACCTCGATCTGCACTTTGGTCGCCCAGTAGAGAACGCCGCGCGCCAGTTCCAGGTTATAGCGGGAGAGCAGGCTTTCAGGCGTCCATGCGGGGCCTGTATCGTGAAGCGCGTAGGTGGCAGGGCGGTCGGCGAAGAGCATTGCCGCCACCTGCTGCGAGGGAATACCCATTTCGTCCGCGACCTGCTGGATGACTTCATAATGCGTTTTCGGCGAGAATAAGTGCGGTGCGGTGAAGACCGGCCCATAGGAAAAGGCGCGCTCGCGGATTTGCATAGGATGAATAGAAGTTGCCAGGGGTGTAAACGTCGCGGCATCGGTGAGTACCTTTGCCAGCCCGCGCACGACAACATAGTCGAGGCGTTCTCCCTCGTACATCTCCAGGGCGTTTTGCCAGTCGGCCTGCGATTGGCCCCTGAACTGCTGAAAGAGGTCGATCAGGTCGGAGGCAGTAGAAAGCCAGTGGGGATCGCTTGTATCGAGCAGGTCGATTGTCAGTTCCGATTTGCGAACACGCACGCGCGATTTGACGAGGTCTGCGGTCAGCATGCTTCCAGTTCCTCTCGTTTACGCCGCCTTCTCTGCGCCTTCCCCTCTTCCAGGGTCTTGCGAGCGATCACCTCGAATAGCACAGCTTCACGATTTTCAACCTTGCGCAGCACGCGACCCAGGCGTTGAATATACTCACGCGCACCTGACGTGCCTCCCAGCACGATGGCAACTTTGGCTTCGGGCACATCCACGCCTTCGTTGAGGACGCGCGAAGTGACGATGACACGATAACGACCGCTTTGAAAGCCATCCAGGATATGCTTGCGTTCGGCGGCGCTGGTTTCATGCGTAATCACGGGCACGAGGTGACGATAGGCAATCTCGTAGGCCGTCGAGTTATGTTCCGTGAAGACGAGTATCTGTTCTGAGGCGTACTCACACAGCAGAGCATCAAGAGCTTTGAACTTGCCCTCGGCGCGGGCAAGCAGGCGCAGCAGGCGCTGGCGGGCGAGAAATGCCTGCCGCGCCTGGGCATCTACAGCAGAGAGGCGCATCAATTCCAGAATCCATCTCGCGCCATGACGCCGTCTCAACTGGCGCGAGCGAATGAACGCGGTGTAGACAGCGTAATCAGCATCATAGCTTGCGCGTTCTTCAGACGTGAGATCGATACGCAGGCGCTGGGTGCGATACTGCGCAAGCTGCTTGCCGACAAGGTCTTCGATGCGCTTGCTATAAATAACAGGACCGATGAGGTCTTCGATGCGCCAGCGCCCATTACTCTGTTCCTCTTCTCCGGGATATGTCGCCGTCAGGCCCAGGCGGAATGGAGCGGGAGTCATGAGCGCCGTTTCCCCCCAGGTGGGCGCGGGCAGGTGATGCACCTCATCGAAAATAATCAGCTTAAAGGTGTTGCCGCATTCGGCCATCAGGTCGCCTGCCGAATGATACGTCGTGACGGTTAAGGGCAGAACGCGCTTTTCGCCGCCATAATACACTCCCACATCTACGGCAAAGGCGTTAACAAGCCTGGCATACCACTGGTGAAGCAGATCAATGGTAGGAGCGACGACGACGGTGGAGCGTTTGATGCGCTGGATAACCTGGATGGCGAGAAAGGTTTTGCCCGCGCCGGTTGGTAAAATGATGCTGCCCCGCCGCTCCTCCTGCTCCCAGGCAGCAAGGGCCTCCAGCTGGTAATCGTGCGGCTCGCGATTCTCATGTAACGTGAGATCGAGATGCTGCCAGCGAGCCACATTGTTGCGAATATGCTGTTCTTGCAGGTATGGCAGAAGCGAGCCGTAGTGATAGGCTTCGCAGCGCCACTTACCCTTGATGAAGCGAAAGGGCGCGGGTTGATATTCCTGCTCGTCAACACCCTGTAAGACGAGCGTACCGCCTTGAAAGAAAATAGACGCACGCATATCTTTCATGATGGTACAGTATAGCACATGTTAAGGAGCAAATATAGGTCACATGTTCTAATTAGCTTCCTTGTAAAGGGCGTTATCGATACAAAAAGTATCACGTTTTACACCAACGCTCGTGGCCAGATAAGCGCTTTATAACAGCGACCTTCGCTCCAAAGCCTCGCGATCCCAATGCGCCAGGTTCGCACCAGCTTCATACGTGGACTTCAGAAACTCTCGCAGCGCCTGCTCGGGCGAGTCCGCGTTGCGCATATCGTCATAGAGCAAGATAAACTCGGACAATTCGGGGCTGTAGAAAGCGGCTTGCGGGCGAATTGCAGCTTTATCCAATCCGGCCGGTGCGGGAGCGGTAAAGGAATAGAAAGCCGGTTTGGAGAAGCTGGCACTACCTGGCCAGAAGCCCCAGCTAATCACTTCATGGGAGTAGGCTTCGCGTGTGATGTGATCGGCGCCTGGACGTTTCGGCGCGGGCCTGCCTGAAAAGAACGTAAGCGCCAGGTCAAAACTACCCCAGAAAAAATGCACCGGGCTGCTCTTGCCGGTAAAGAGGGAGCGATGCTGTTTCAATATGCGATCCGCCTGCACCAGAATAAATCTAGCGTTTCCCACCTGCTAGCGATACTGTATCATGCTGTGGGTGACTTAGGAAAGCGGAACAGAGCAGAAGAATGTAAGAAAAGATACAGCAGCAAGATTTGGATATCCAACCGAAAAGGACTATGGTATTGTTCCTTTTGACAAGGGTATCGGTTAGAGGATACGATGGTTCTGTAGTGAGCTGTGCTGGCATTCGTATCCTTTTTGCGCTGCCGGGAAACTATGGGTTTTATATGAGGAAAATATCATGTCCGAGGAAGTATCATCTACCCAAAACGAGGTTGCCAATCTCAAGGCTCGCGTCTTCGCGCTCGTCCGGGCCTGCCCCGCAGGTCGCATCACCACCTATGGCTGGCTCGCCAAAGCCATAGGTTATCCTCGCGGGGCGCGTTTTGTGGGCTGGATCATGAACGAATCCGCCGAGGGCGTACCGGCCCAACGCGTCATCAATAGCAAGGGCGAACTGACCGGTAGCTGGGCCTTTGGTCAAAAAGGGAGGATGCGCCAGTTATTGGAAGCCGAGGGCATCGTTTTCACTGATGAACACGTCGATCTTAAACGCTATGGCTGGGACCCAACACGCGACCTCGCTCCAGAGGAGTTGCAGCGCATCCTGGACAGGGCTGATGCCGGTTCGGTCGGCGTGAGCGATAAATTGCTCTACCTCATGCAGCATGACGCGGCCTCGCCATTTCGCGGAACGACCGGCACAATATAAGAGCCACTTTCTCTGGCAAGACTCTCTGTTATTCCTTGCTATTCCTTCTATAAGGCTGAAAGCCATTCTTGCTCCAGTGACTTTGACTCCTCCTCCAGGTAGTGCGCCTGGACGGGAATATCCGCGAGGTGCTTCAAAACAAGCTGGTACACTTCCTGGATTTTTCTACGGGTTCGTTCAGCAGAGGGAGAGCGCTGCGTGCATATCACACGATAGCTATGAAATAAATCAATCAGCCGGCGCGTTTGCTCCAAAACAAGCTGGGAGGTAAATAAAAGGCGGTAGCGAGGAGCAAGCGAAACTGCCGGAAGAGAGGAAGGTTCGTTCAAATAATTACAACAATGCTGTACAATGGCATACATCTCTTCAAGAGCGTGGCTAGCTTCCTTGCATTCAGCGGGGAGAATGGTTAAATCCTCACCAAAAAGTGAGTCGTATATCTCACGAAGAGCAACCCATGATTCTGAAAGAGCCACGAGGTCCCTGCGGATAGCTCCACGAAGCTGCTGTAGAGACAACGGCCTCTTTGCATCAGGCTGATCTGAGTTCGTCAGTCCGGTCATCTTCTCTTCCTTTCGGCTGGGCTTAGAACGTTCATTCTACATAGTATGCCATAGAACTTGTCTTTACGCAAGAGTACATTTGCCTGTTTTCTTTTTGCCTCGCATGCTCTCCTACAAACGCAACTTGATTTGAAACAGTTGATCCTGGCATTCGAGTAGGGCAAGATAGTAATCGCTCCTTCTAATCTCTCGTTCCTCCAACAAAGTTATTGCTTCATATGTTTTAGCCAATGCCTTATTGAGGAATGGAAGTATCTCATTGATTTCCCTCTTATGATCATCTAGAATCTTGCTTGCAAGCAGAGAAGAAAATATCCTACGAGTATCGGTCAGCCCTTGTCTTATTGCCACAAGGGAATCGCGTGGAAAAATATGTAGATCGTCATGTTCATCTAATTTCCTGATGATTTCCTCTAAGACCTTCTTATATACTTTGCGTTTAAAATCGGATGGGGCCTTTTCAAAATTAAATTGCTTGGGATCTTGTTTCTTACCCGTCGCACTTTCTTCCTCATCAAGAGCCACGAGTATCATGCTATCTTTTATTGTTGCGGTCGTTTCGCCCATTGGCGTAACCCATCAAACAAAATAGTCGCCTGTAAGAGACCTGACCGGGCATTTTATGAAAGCTCTTGATTAAGAGCGTGGGTTATGCTGGGACCAGAGCATTCAGTTCGTTCAAGGCTTTTAGAATGGGCGCGAATTTTCTTTGCCAATCTTGTACATCCGAAGGTTTAAGATGTGGTAGCAAATACTCATCGATCTGATTCGTAATGATGCGTAACTGATCAATGATCTTCTCTCGCTCTGAAAGAAGCGAGGAGCCTGGTAACAATTCCTTCAGGTGTTCGATATCGCCCTTTGCGGCTTTAAGAAATTCAGATGCATTCACAATATCTTCAGGTAAAATATTCATCGCCGGATTCAGGGTAGCATATGCTTGATTGACATATGCTTGAGCTTCATTGGCACAACCACGGACAGTATCTGGTAAGGGCTGGTTAACTGGTCTGTTACTCGCGCTGAGCGTCTCCTGAGCTATACTCTGCCTATCAAGCTTCTCTCTCGTAGTCATTGTATCACTATTTTTTGGGGGCTGGGCATATGATGAAGTTTCACCTGCAGGTCTCTTTCTTCCACCTGCCCGGATGTAACAGTCGTAAAGCATATTCAACCCAGGTCCACTGGTCTCTGCCCATTGAATGAGCCGTATGGCTCTGGTTGTGCGATCCGCTGTTTCTCCAGGAAGATCGCTTTCCGGCACCCTTGAACAAAAGACCACTCTGTTGAAGATTGGCACAGAACACCGGGTAAGCTCCTCTAGAAGTTCATTTCTATCGAGTTCGCCTGCTTGTGTTGTCTCAGGCGATGCGGGGATGGGAACAGCCGATTGCAGGACCCCGGGTCCTTTCATATCCGAAGGTTGTCGTGGAACCTGCATAGCGGTTTCCTGGGGCGCGTTTCCCATACTTGAGCCAGAAGTGGCAGGTATCATGTTTGCCTGAAGTGAGGAATCAGGCTCTTGATGAGTATGAGTGGTTGTGTTAGAGACAGGGGAAACAGTAGCAAGCTCTTGCGCTTCTAATGAGGGAACATGCTCTGAACGATAAAGAAATGGCATAGCAAGAAATGCGAACATGGCAGTTAAGATAACAAACAAAGCAGTCATTGTCTTATCCAGGTCGCTGATCACTCCTCTAATCCAGAAAAAGCCTAATAGACCTAATGAGATCAGACCAAGTACCATAAATAGATAGCGCAGCCATCTGGGGAATTTGCCCGCTTTTGGCTGCCCTAGGGAGTTGCCGGCTTTACGTATTGTCATAATACTTCACCGCTCTGCGTTCAAGAAGAGGTGATCTTTCAAATATTGAGGAAATTATACCATGATGCGGCATAAAAGTACATATATTGAGCAACGCAACATGTGGCGGTCAGGATACAGTATAAGAGGATTCTCTCTAATGTTTCTATTTATCTTGGCACTGCCAGCAGGATGACAAATATGGCAACGTGCAGGAGACCAAAGAGAATTATTGCCCAGGCGAACCAGGCGAATTCGCGTTGGAATGTCTGAGCTTCATTCATATATGCTTTAGGCGAACGTTCGGCGGCCACAAAACCCATGGCTATGCGCAGGCGTAAGGGCGAACGTACGACGGAACGGCTCAGTTCTTCGAGCAACATAGTATAGCAAAGCTTGCAGAGTATCCATTCTCGCCGCGGTTCCGGCGCGTCATGCGGCTCCTTCATTTTGATTTGATTGAGCCAGGTAAAACTCGTGCAAATAGAACAGCGTGCAGGTCTGTACCAGCGCCTTCTCCGTCCTGTTTCTTGCCTTGTTGTCACAGTTTCATCATCTTCTGGCATCGTCTGTTGCTTTGTTCGCGATTTTTTGCCGTTGTTCCAGCACAGGCACCAGGCCCTATCCCTACAGGGTTTTCATAAAGAGGACGTATCTTAATTTCTCTTACTACTATTACGTTCGAGCGGCGTAATTATTGTACCATATGTATGGTGTTGTGTTTGTGACGCTGTGGGAAGTTCGTAAGGGCACCAATGTGGCATCGCCTGACGGCATGGTATTCAACCTGTAAACACCTATAGAAAGACGGTCAAGAGCATTAACGGCGAGGGGGCCCAGAGCTCCGAACGGCATCAGTTCGCATTTTAATGTCTGATCTCTTGTAAAACGCGGATTGCTTCAACAATGTGCTTCTCCGGTGCGAATTGCGATGAAAAGATGTGGCGCACAATACCTTCTTTGTCGATCACATAGGTCACGCGGCCTGGCATAAATCCCAGCGTTGTAGGCACCCCATATTTTTTTCTAAGCTCTCCGTTTTTATCGCTAAGTAAAATAAAGGGAAGGTTATATTTGTTCGCGAACTGCTGATGTGAGGCCTCCGAATCGGAACTTACCCCGATGACTTCTGCACCTGCCTCCTTAAAGACTTCATAACTGTCTCGGAAGGAGCAGGCTTCTGTCCTACATCCTGGCGTATCGTCTTTTGGATAGAAATACAAAACGATGGCAGATTTTCCTATCATGTCGTAAAGATGAAATATTTCCCCTGTCTTTTGTGTGGGAAGAGAGAAATCAGGGGCGCGATCACCCACCTTCACACCTCTACTCTCAGATCGGATTTGATTATTTTTCGCGTTCATATTGCCTATCGTTTTCTGATCCTTTCAAAGATATTCACGCCTGTCAAAGTTATCTACGCACGGCGTTACATGCTTCTGAATGAATTTTGGCACATGTCGTTGAACGATGTCAATCGTTGCTGATCTCTGCGTTCTTCTGCCTGTTCTTACACGGTATTACTTGACATTGCCCGAAATCGAGTGCTATCATTGCAAGTATGAAGAATGTTGTACGATATAACCGGTTCCTACTCAATTAGCTTGTTGAACCGGCAACAATATGAGATGCAATAAGCAGTATCATTCCTGACTCATTCCAAACACAAAGAAAAAACGACTTGCACATAAAAGAGAGCTCACTCATAAAGGAGAGCATTAGATGGACGGTATTAAGAACTACCTGACAGATATGGACGGCGTCATTTTGCGCGGCAGGACGCTTATTCCCGGAGCCGCGGAGTTTATACAGCGCTTGCGAGAAAAGGACATTCCTTTCCTGATCCTTACAAACAACTCACAATACACACAGCGCGACCTGCAGGTGCGACTGGCCTACATGGGCCTGGATGTATCACCTGAAGCAATTTTCACTTCCGCGCTCGCCACCGCGCAGTTCCTGGATTCGCAGCGACCGGGCGGGAGCGCCTACGTGATTGGCGAATCGGGGCTGACAACGGCGCTGCATGAGATCGGGTACGTGCTGACTCACCAGGAGCCGGAGTACGTCGTGCTGGGTGAAACTACCGCCTATAGCTTCGAACGCATCACCCGCGCCATCCGTTTTGTGAACGCCGGCGCCCGTTTCATTGCCACCAACCCGGATGTGATGGGGCCGGGCGAAGGCGGGATCGTGCCCGCGACCGGGGCCGTGGCCGCGTTGATCAGCGCCGCTACCGGCATCAAGCCCTACTTCGTTGGCAAACCGAATCCACTAATGATGCGTACGGCGCTGCGCACACTCAACGCCCATTCCGAAGATTCCGTGATGATCGGTGACCGCATGGATACCGATATCATCGCGGGTCTCGAAAGCGGCTTGCACACCATCCTGGTGCTGACAGGCGTGACTTCGCGCGAGCAGGTGGAGCGCTTTCCCTATCGTCCGACATGGGTACGAGAATCCGTGGCAGAGATCGAGGTGTGAAGCATATGTCACCACGTACAGAAGAGGCCAACCAGCATATTCGCGAGGAACAAAAGGAGCGCATACTCAAGGCGGCCCAGAAACTCTTCGCGCGCAAGGGATTTACCGATACGAAGATGACGGATATCGCCGTGGCCGCCAGAGTAAGCTACGGCCTGGCCTATCACTACTTCGTGAACAAAGAAGAAATCTTTACCCGGCTGGTCGAATCGGCCTTGAAGAATTCAATAGAACTGATGCAGTACGCGAAGCGGCAGCCGGGTACTCCCTGGGACCGCCTGCACTGGTTAGTCTCACAAATACTCGAGGGCGCGCAGCGCGAACCAGAATCTTTTATGGTGATATTACAGGCGTTTACCAATGAGGCAATACCTGAAGAGGCACGCGCGATAGCCCGGCAGCAGGGCGAAGTGAGCCAGGCGATCTTAAAGCAGCTCATTCAGGAGGGCCAGGCCGCCGGGCAGGTGGTAGCAGGAGACCCCGATCAACTGGTGACAGCACTTTCCTGGTGCATCACGGGGATGGCCCTGGATATGAGTTTCCTGGAACATCCCCTACCAGTTTTCCCTAGCGCCGATCATGTCCTGCGCATCTTGAAGGCCTAAAAACTGCGCCGCTCCCTCAAGGGAATCTCTTTGAGGAACAGCACCGCAATCAGTCCAACAACGATAATCGCCAGGCTAAGCACGAAGACATCGTGGATGCTCTGCGCCAACCCCGTTTTTACTGCCTGTAAAAGCTGGTAGTAGGCTGACAACCCTTGCGGCCCATATGCGGCAAAACCGGCGCGTATTTGTGATAGTCCACCTGGCGAAAGCTGGATGAGCGGATCATCGAATGCGCTTAATACTTGAGCGGGAATGACATGCTTCAGCGAGGCAGGCAGCGCGTTATGAAATGCCGGAACATAGGTCGAGGTCAGCACAGAACCCATAGCTGCGAGTCCGATGGCGCCTCCAAGCTGGCGAAAGAATACAATGGCCGAAGACACGACGCCAATTTTTTGCGGATAGACGTTCTGCACAATAACTGAGTAGACGGCCAATCCAGACCCGACACCGCAGCCAAGCACAAGCATAGCTATCAAGGCATCGAAGCTGCTCGAATTGACATTCAAGCGCACCAGCAGCACCGTTCCCATGATAGCAATCAAGAGCCCCAGGATGGCTATCCATTTGTACCTCCCGGTCAAAGAAAGCAGCAGACCACCGATAACGCTGCCTATAATCGCCGTTAACATGAATGGAACCAGGATTAATCCGCTGTTCGTGGCGGAGGTTCCAAGCACAGCCTGCGCGAACAGTGGAATGCCCAGCGACGAACCATATAGACTGATGCTGAAGATCACGGTTACCAGGATGGAAACGCCGAAAATGCGCGCACTGTTCTTGAACAAGCCAGGCTCAAAAATCGGCTCCTTCCCCATACGTTCCAGGCGTGCCGCGTATATGACCAGTACAATGAGCATAATGACAGCTGCTGTAAAAAGGCCGATAATTTGCGGCGAAAGCCAGTCATATTGCGCTCCCGCCAGCGAAAAACCCAGTAACAGGGGCACCGTACCTAGAATAAGCAGCATCGCACCGGCATAATCGACCGAAAAGCGCCTCGTTGCGCTGCGTAACGGGGGCATCAGGAAAATCAGGACCAGCATAGCCAGGATACCGATGGGCACATTGATGTAAAACACCCAGCGCCAGGTGGTATGATCGGTAATCCAACCACCAACCAGCGGGCCAATGATGGCCGACAAAGCATAGACGCTTCCTGTTACACCCTGCCATTTGCCACGCTCGCGCGGCGGAAACAAATCGCCAACCACCGCAACGGCAATCGGCTGCAAGGCTCCAGCTCCCAATCCCTGAAACGCGCGAAACGCGATTAACTGATTCATGGTTTGAGCCGTCCCCGAAAGCGCCGACCCCGCCAGAAACACCACAATGCCAAACAGGATGACGCGCTTGCGTCCATATATGTCCGAGAGCTTGCCATAAATCGGGATTGGTACCGTAGAGGTAAGCAGGTAGGCCGTCGTTACCCAGGTAATGCGATCAAATCCCTGCAAATCAGCCACGATACGTGGTGTCGCCGTGCCAACGACAGTCTGGTCCAGCATCGCAAGAAACACGACCCACAAAACGCCCAGCATAGTAAAGATGGTTTCCTGCCGCGAATAGGGCTGTTTCTCACTTTCTGCTATAGTGGTTATTCGGGTTTCTGCGGTCTCCGGCATTTGCGGATCTTCCGCGCCCGATTTTTCCGGTTTGAGTTGCATAGCCTTTTTTCCTTTTATTAAAGGTCTTTTGACTGATTTATCAATCAACAATATATTACGAGAATACCTGGAAATTTGCTTGTTGTCAAGGAGGTTGGTTGGGTGATGCCATAATTGGGGGAAAATGGCTCTGATGGACAACGGCGCGTCAGGGATTCTTCGCCAGGCTCAAAATGATACGGGGCATGTCATGAGGAAGCGGCAAGGCGCAGTAGGAAAGCGAAAACCGGTTTGAGTAGCAACCAGAAAGATGGCCATCTGCTTGCTCTTGCTCAACATCCTTTACCGGCAGCTTTTAAAGCGGCAGGCCGAAATGCTAGCAAGATAAAGTCCAGGTCATCTATTCCTAAGCCTTTCGTGTTTCAAGCGCCCAATTGGGAAATGGGCCATGTAGCCTCTTGTGCTTGTAGTATAAGCAGGGGAGACTGGGAGTTTCAAGGAAACATTTGTTTCGATCTGGAAAGATGCGGTCACCTTAGAAGCTTCCCACACTTTGGGCACCACTGCGCATCAGGCAAAGTTGTTGTCGCGCACTGTGGACACACTTTGGGATGCTCGACCACCGGGGCGCGACAATACTGGCAGAATTCGGCTCCGAGCTGCAGCGGCTTCTGGCAGACACGGCACATTCCTTTTGTGGGAGGCACGATACCCAGCTGCGCCTCCATTGCAGCAATGTAACGTTGCCTCTCAAATTGCTTGCGCTCCTCCTCCCGCCGCCTGTCCGCAACGATACGAGCGAGGTAAATGGGCAGCATAATCTCGGGAAAGAAGAGGTAGAGGAGGACATAAAACATCTTAAGATCCGCCAGCAGGCTTTCCCTCATAATGCGGGATTGGGTCCAGCCGCGCAAGGTAACAGCCCCGCTCCAGTCATATACCATGACGAAGATGACCTGAATGATGAAGATCAATATACCGATATTGATCAACGCATTCAACACTTCGTCCACGTGATTTGAGCCGGCGCCACTGAAACTGCCCAGCATGGCAATGGGCACAAGCATCAGTAACAAGTTGGCGGCATATGCAATAATCAGCGCCAATAGCGTCTTCTTGTTGTAGTAACGGAAATTTGCGAGCTTTTCCATAACCAACATCGCTTTCTGAGCGGTCGAACTACTATTTGTTTTTCAACTCTACATAGTACTGACGTTTCAGAACGATTGCGATAAAAGCCCTCTGCTTCCTTTTATCGCTTACTGAACAGGGCATCGCCAAACTCTTCGTTGTCCAGCTCTTCATTATCTTGATAAGTCATCTGCTCTCTCCCACCTATGTTATATACGCCGGAACTTCAACTGAAGGATGCCGAGGCGAAGCTTCAGCGTGCAATGACGACTTTTAATTACAAGCCTAACAGCCCCAACAATGCCGGCCTGCATCCTTTACGCTCTGCGCCATTTTGTGCGGCCTTCTCATGGCGACTGACGAGTTGCTCCCATTGAGCATTTGCTTCGCCGGATGAGGCGGGCATCAATATCACCTCTAAATGCCGTTTTGGACGCAGCGTGATCACCGGCTGGAAACCAGGAGCATAGCCAGGGACAGGCTGCGGCGTGAATTTTTGCAGGACGCTTGCCAGGATAATGCGCGCCTCCATTTGTGCCAGTGGCATGCCGATACAGGTGCGCGGGCCACCTCCAAAAGGAAAGTATGCCCCGGGCGGAATCTGCTGTCCATGCGCCGGGTCCCAGCGTTCGGGCTTGAATGTTTCCGCGTCCTCCCAGATATCGGGCAGTCGATGAATAACCCACTGGCTGAGAATCAGCATCGTACCAACCGGCAGTCGAACGCCATCCAGTTCGGTTTCCTTCGCAACGAAGCGCATCTGCATCCAGGCTGGAGGATAGAGGCGCATCGATTCGTTTAACACCCAATCGAGATAGGGCAGGTGCGCCAGGTCTTCCAACGATGGTTCGCGACCGCCAAGCACCGAGTGAAGCTCATCCTGCAATTTCAGGCGCACCTGTGGATATTGCGCCAGCAGGTAAAACGTCCACACCAGGGCAATCGCGGTCGTCTCGTGCCCGGCAGCTAAAAATGTCAGGATGTGATCGTGAATCTGCTTCCCGGTTAGTTTGGTATCCGGCTCCTCGCCGCTTTGCGCCGTCATCAGCATCGAAAGTACATCGTGATAGTCACGCTCGTCGTCGCGGCGCTGCGCTATCAACGTATAGATCAGCATGTCCAGCTGGCGTATGGCGGCCCTACGCTTGCCATAGCCGGTAACAGGGTTGTCAATGCGAATATTCAGCAGGTCTTCGGCCATGCTGGTCGAACTGCCGATAACCCCATCGAAGGCATCGCCCAGTGGCTCAAGCTGCGTTGACAGATCGATGCTGAAGAGGCATTTACTGACGATACGCAGCGTCAATGCCTGCATGGCCCGTGACATATCGATCTTATCACCTACCTGCCATGTCTTGAGCAACTCTCGTGTATATTGCTGCATGATCTGCGCATAGCCCTCGACACGTTTCTTATGAAAGGCGGGCTGTACCGCGTGGCGCTGCTGGCGGTGTTTTTCGCCGTTGATAGTCAGCAACCCCTCGTTGCCGAAATTATCGTCGCCATCCCTATTTTCCTGGAACGAGCCGATATTCGAGAAATCGCGGGGATGTTCCACCAGCACGTAGCGCACGTGTTCCGGGCGAAACAGCAGTACGGCAGGATTCTTCATGAAGTAGATCGTCGCCATATTGCCGTAAGTGCGCTGCAACTTTTGCAGGTAGCCGAGCGGATCTCGCCTCAATGAGAGCAGGTTGCCGATATAGGGCAACCGGCGCGGGCCAGGTGGTAGTGCCGTCTTTGTCGTCTCCGTCGCTTCCAGTTCCTGAGCAGTGGTCGCCATTGTTCTGTTTCCTCCCGGTACTAAATTATCTCATTTTGTATCATACTGTGGAAGTAGAGGAGAATCAATGGTTAAAGAGGGTCTGGAAACCGGTAATATTTCATGTCATTCTGAGCGAAGCGAAGAATCCCGGTCTCTCCGGGCGCAGATTCTTCGCTTCGCTCAGAATGACACGGCTATAACCACTCGGATTGCCGGTGTTGGTCGTGAAAATTCATTATGGCCCTCATATGGTTGCCCGATTCATTTCTTCAAGAAAGGATCACGCGACGCCAGCTTTTGAACGCAATTTGGGCAGCACATGCTGGCCATACGCCTCAATCACGCTGCGCTGGTTCGGATCGGCCGAATGGAAGACCAATTGATCGAAGCCCATGTCGATATAGTGCTGCGCAAACTTGACATGGTCATCAGGATTGGGTGAGATGCAGGAAGCCTTCTTGATGGTATCAGACCCGACAACCTCGCCATTCTGGGCGGACATGGCCGGAGTATAAATCTTCTGGTCGAACAAAGCCGGAACATAGGTACCTGCCCAGTACTTTTTCATATTCTGGATTGCCGCCTCTTCGTTACCGGTGTACTCGACATTGATCTCGATTATTTTGGGCATCTGCCGCGGATTCTTGCCCGCCTCCCTGGCGCCCTTCTCGAAATTCTTGAGGATATTGGCATATAGTTCGGGCTGCTTACCACCCACTGTAATCAAGCCGTCGCCGTACTGACCGGCAAATGCGGCGCTGCCGGGCGCGAGCGTGGAGATATAGAGCGGAATCTTCGAAGCCGGAGGTGTATAGAGCTTTGCCTTGCGCGTCAGGTAAAACTCGCCGTCAAATGAGATCTCTTCACCAGTCCATAGGGCGCGGATAAGCTGTATGGCTTCCAACAGCCGCTCCTGGCGTTCGTCGTAACCAGGCCACATGCCGGTCGCCGCGTATTCGTTGAGCGCCTCACCGGTTCCAACGCACAGGAAGAAGCGGCCCGGAGCCATGGCCGAAACGGTGGCAGCTGCCTGCGCAATAATAGACGGATGGTAGCGCAGGATGGGGCAGGTAACGCCGGGTCCCATGCTGATGCGGTTAGTGCGCGCGGCTACAGCGCCAAACCATGTCCAGGTAAACGGAGCCTGTCCTGCTTCACTCCATGGATGAAAATGATCGCTTGCCTCGATAAAATCGAATCCCGCCTGCTCGACGGCAATCGCCTGGTCGAGTAGTTCATTCGGTGGGAATTGCTCTGGTCCTGCTTTCCATCCAAATTGTACCATGATGTTGTTTGTTCCTTTCCTTACTTGAGCCTGGGTACGTTCTTCGTCATCTTTATTGGACTGTACCTGTATTAAGATTCGTCTCTGGAGCAAGGATAGTTTCAGGAAAGGTTATCGAAGCAATGCCCATAGGGCTCGATTTACCGGCCCATATGGTTAATAATCGCCTCGGCCACCTCTCGCGGCGCAATGTGGTCAAAAAGATTGCGTCCATGGGTATCGTACCCCTCTTTGGCGAAGCCGGGTCGAAAGGCGTTTTGCTCTTTGCGGCCTCGTCCAATAATGGTGGTGCGTTTGCCGTAGCCGTAATAATCGGGGTTGGTGCCGCCGAAGAGCGTAATGATCCTCACGGTATTACGCGGGCGGAAAACCAGCTCGGAACCCGGTTTCAGCATTTTAGTGGCCGCCGCCAGGTGCATGATGCCTGTATCACCACTGACAAGGATATCCGCCTGATCCAGAAATGCCGCTGTTTCGAGCAGCCCGGCACGGGGAGTGGCAGGTTGCAAAAAGACGCGCTTTTCAAAGCGAGGGGAAAGTGCTGAATACAGGTTTTCCGAGGCCGCCTTATCGGTGTAGCCCGGTAAAATACTTACGATCAGGTAGGGACATTGCGCTAACGCTTCTGATAACGCCGCTGCCAGCAGATCCGTTGGGGGCCTT
>Ga0209061_1003553_pt1 | contig 16671 bp, 14 predicted proteins | sample Coa_R1_10_FD_187157 | JGI IMG/M metagenome (GOLD analysis project Ga0209061, IMG submission 187157) | Surface soil microbial communities from Centralia Pennsylvania, which are recovering from an underground coalmine fire - Coalmine... | ecosystem: Environmental > Terrestrial > Soil >...
CCGTGAACAAAATTAAAACGCACAAGAGGCTCATGTATGGACGAGCCAGCTTCACCTTGCTTCGCCAGAAGTTGCTCCATCTCAGTTGACTCTTTTTAGAAGGCTTCACCAAAAAGTCGCATGAGCCGAGAATTACACGGGCGTTGACAATGACAGGAAATCAGCTTAAGTGGTGGCGCGACGAGCCCAGTTTTTCTCAGCGATTCACCATGACCATAGAAGACAACAGCAACAAGATGGAAAGTCAGGGTGAAATGTCACGAGAGGGAGCAGCCTGGGAGAAGGACCTAGCACTGACGTACGTACGAGTAAGATAACTCATTAAAGAAAGAAATACCATTGCATAATGTAATTATCCTATGGTATTATAGAAACACAGTCTATGCAAGAGTTTATAATGGGGTTAGACGCATATGGTACAAACAGGAGGGAGTACCCGGGCATTTCCCGATCTGGCGCCTCTCTCGACGCCGATCGTGCTGCATGTCGCGGCTTACAATGATAAATTACATACCGCGCAGCGTCAGCCAGCCTCCGCAACGCTGGAGGAGGAGCTAGCCCGCGCCACAGAGCGTTTCCGTACCTCTCGTGAAGAATTGGAGCAGAAGATTCGGGCCGAGCGGGAGCAGGTGTATACTCAGATGAGCCCGGTGGTTGAGCAAGGCGCACTGTCAACTGCCTGGCTATTGCAGGCTCTCTCCACCAGCCACCCGGTCACACGCCCAACGGTGCATCGCTGGCGGTACTTGAACCTGATCAGCTACGAGGCCCATGATCGTCCCGAAGCCTCCCAGGTGGCCGCACTCCTGATTGCCAGCGGGGTAGATCCGCGCCCGCGCGGCTGGTTGCCCGGAGAGGCCATCGACAAAGAAGAAGCGCTGTGGTGGTGCTGGCGGCAGGATGGACCAGATGCGCCCATCCTGCCCTGCCCTGTCCCGCTGCCGCCGAATTTGCCGGCCAGCGCGCTGTTGTGGACCCCGTGGCCAGGCGCGGCCTGGGATATGCACTGGGTGAGTGTTGGGAGTGGCGCGGTGCGCTGGGCCCAAACCAAGACGGTCTATGGCAAGCTGCTTTGGGATATCCCTCTCGAGGATCTCAGAAAATGGGATCCCGGCCTGTTCCCCCTTTCCGACGGGGTGTTGGAGAGCGCTCCAGAGGTGTTGCACTCTGTGGCGCAACTGGCTCTCATTGTACTTTGCCAAATAACTTTGCCGCTTTGCCTCCAAAAGGAGGAGGTCGGAGGGTCCCTTCCCTCATCCCGGCGCGAAGGGGAAGCTCAGCATAGCACAGTAGGCCGGTTGTTCGGTTCGCGCAAGGACTAGAGCCGTGTCGCAAAGAATGCCGCAATATCGCGTGCGAGGAGTTCGGGCTCTTCGGCGGGAGCGAAGTGTGCCCCGCTGGGCATGGGTGTCCACTGACAAACGTTGTAGAGGCGCTCTGCCCACTCACGAGGAGGGGTGCCATCGGAGACGAATTGGTGGGCGAAGACGGCGACTGCCGTTGGTACCGTGACGAAATCATTCGGGCCAAGCGTGATTCCGTACCACCGGTTATCGAAGTAATCTCGAATCGAGGTTGGCATGGTCTCCGTCACCCAATAGATCATCACATTGGTGAGCAGTTCATCCTTGCTGAAACGACGCTCCACGTCGCCCTCGCAGTCACTCCACGCGCGGAACTTCTCCACGATCCAGGCAGCCAAACCAACCGGAGAGTCGTTCAACCCATAGGAGAGCGTCTGAGGCTTAGTGGATTGAATCGCTTTGTAGCCACCATCCACCTCGGCCCAGTGTTGAAACTGTGTCAGGTACACACGCTCGGCTTCTGAAAGAGGTCGCGACCCGGGGCCAGTAAAGGGTGCAAGCTCCAAATTACTCAAGTGGATGCCGAGCAGTGGCTTGGGATCGGAGAGCGCCATGAACGTGGCGATCGCTGCTGCGAAGTCTCCGCCTTGTGCTCCGTAGCGCTCGTATCCGAGTCCGCGCATGAGGAGGTGCCACAGACCCGCGGTATAATGGGTAGTCACTCCCTGGCGGTTGGGCCGTTCGGAGAAGCCGTAGCCGGGCAGCGATGGAATGACAACGTCAAAGGCAGGACCGTCAATGCCGTGGGCCTGTGGATCAGTCAGCAATGGCACGAGCGGCAGCAACTCGATGAAGGTGCTGGGCCAGCCATTGGTCAAGATCAGCGGGATCGCACCCGGACGTTTCGCCCGCTCATGGACGAAGTGGATAGGGACGCCATCGATGTCGGCACGGAACTGCGGGAACGCATTGAGCTTGGCCTCCTGTGCCCGCCAGTCAAAGGTGTACTGCCAGTAGTCCACTAGCTCCTTGAGATAGGCTATGTTCGTGCCATGGTCCCAGCCGATTCTCTCAACCTCGTCGGGCCAGCGGGTGCGAGCTAAGCGCTCTCGTAAGTCGTCAAGGGTATGTTGAGCAAGAGCGACCGTGAATGCCTGGATGTTCATGTCAGACCTCCTCTTCTGCTTTTCTTCAGCACTCGCTTCCTTACCTCTTGTAGTATAGCAGGAAGAGTCCACGCATCGCGCAACGAGTTGCAGCTTCGGCTAAAGTGGCTCCATAGGCCCGTTCACTCCGCTCAATTTTCTGATACGGGACCAGAAGTACCTCTGCCTTAGAGAAGATGAAGAACTATCCAGGGTACTTCCTCTTGATCGCACTGCTTCTTTTCTCGTCCGAACAAAGAGAGACGATCGAGCGGAGAGTTCTGAGCCATGTTCCGCTCGATCTCTTTCCGTTCTCACCAGATGGTTTTCTTGGGACCCGCCTTTCCTTGCGGGTCCTCGATGCCCCAACTCCAGGTCACCTTCGGAGTAATCACCAGGTAGAGTCCTGGGCCGAAGTGGGCCTGGCTTTCAGCGACCTCGGCCTCGCCGTGGACCCTGATTCCCAGTGCCTGCCAGGGTTGAACCGATTTGAGTTCATCAATCACCAGGGAAACTTTCGTATTCCCTGCCACCACATTTTTGTACTTGCGTGTGTTCTGGATGTTATAACCGCCCACATAGAAGTGCGCTCCATCAAAGGAGAAGCCAACCGCGTCCACCGTGGGTTGTCCATCGCGGGCGACGGTGGCGATCCTGGCAACGCGTTGCGTCTGAAGGAACGCCAACTCTTGTTCAGAAAACATCGGGTATCTCCTTTCCATATCTCATGCCAGGGCTGCGTAAATCTCGCGCGCCTTGGGATGAGTATTGTCCGCCATCATCTCCAGGATGAGGGGCCCAGCGCTCACGAGGACGACTCCCGCCTGAGACAAACGGGTGATCGCCGTCATGGGCAGCGGCTCGAAGCGGCCAGAGGCATCGAAGACGACGGATGTGCCGTAGCCTTCCGCCACGCTGGAAAGCGCAGGCAGGGTTGCGCACAGTTCAAAGCCGGTGCCCGCAATGATCACCTTTGTGCGACCCGTGCGCCTGATGGCCTCGTGGACACGAGGGTCCTGCCAGGCGTTGATGACCGTGCGGTCGAGCACTTCCTGACTCGAGAAGATGTCGGTGAGGGCCTGCACCTGTGGTCCATTGAAGCCGGCAGCCATGTTGGTGGTCAGGACAGTCGGCACTCCCAGGAGTTTCGCTCCGCGGGCAAGTCCGAGCAGATGGTGCCGCGTTTGCTCTGGCTCCACGATTCTGCTGAACCAGCCCTCTTGCTGATCGATGAGCAGCAGCACGGCGTTCTCCGGGGTGAGCGGATCGAGCAGCGCTGCTCGTGCTTCGTTAGACATAGATCGATTCCTTTCTTTTTTTGCTTCTGCTTCTGCACAAGCCTCAACGGTTTTTCCTACTGCTCGACAGCAAGCGTCGTCAGCAGGCTGACGGTGAGGAGCGCTGAGACACAATGCATCACAATCATCGTCCAGAAGATGTTCAGGTTCATGCCCGTAACAGGGAACAGACCGGCCAGGAGCATGATGGGATTCAGAAACGAGACGAGCAAAGCCACACCTGCCACGATCCGAAAGATCCGAACAGGATGGCTGCCCACACGACCGACCAGCATAAAGGCAAGCAGGGCCAACAGCAGGAAGACGACCGTACTGCCGATGACAAAGGGCACCTGCAAGTACACAAAGCTCGACGCCACGCCGAAGAAGCTGACCGCGAGCGTACGCACCACGAGATTCGCCAGCGATACAATGATGATGGTCAGTGGCCCAACCCACACGAGCTTGCGGATCGCAAACCTTTCCCCAGATGTGGGACGAGTAGAAGTGGATAGCATGATCTTTCTCCTTTCACGAGATGTTCTCTACGAGCCCCTTCCCCTTTCGGAGGACTCCTCCGACGACGAGGAGGAGGGGCTTGCTTCTTTCCAATCAGAGCTGGTTTAGCGCGTCAGTGCCGCGTTGTTCGGTTGGTGCTCATGGACGGCTGTGTTCATGGGCATAGCGACCGGAATTGGGGCGCGGAATACCAGGATGGCCAGCACGGCGGCGATCACGGCAAGACCGAGCGCCAGATACAGCGTCGCCTGATATCCGGTTGTCGCCGACATGGCTGGATCGCCGCCGACGGCCAGCGCAATAGAGCTGGCTACGACGCTCGCCAGGCTGGTGCCGATTGCCGCGCCGACCTGCTGGGAGGTATTCAGCAGTCCAGCGGCCAATCCTTGCAGTTCCGGCACAAGTCCCGCGGTGGCCGCAATGGTTGTCGTGACCACAGTGCAGACAATTCCCACCCCAGCGAGTGCATAGCCCACAACGACCCACGCCGCACCGCCAGCGGGGGTAATGCGCGTCAGCAGGATGCAGCCCAGTGCAATCAGGGTCGGCCCGAGCGCCGATGCTCTGCGCAGCCCCCAGCGTCGCATGGCTCGTGCCGCTATCTGGCCGCCCGCGATCCCTCCCGCGCTTGCCGGAAGGAACGCCAGCCCGGTGGTCAGCGGGCTGAAGCCGAGCACACTTTGGAGGTACAGGGTCAGGATAAACGCCAAGAGCGATGCAATGGCAATGGTCAGCCCCGCCAGCAGATTCGCCACAAACAGATTGCGGCTGCGGAACACGCCTAGCGGCACCAGTGGGTGCTGGCTGCGGCGCTCGACCACGAGGAAGAGCGCACCCAGGACTATAGCCAGGATGCCGAACAGCATGACCTGGACCAGCCCGGATATGGGCGAGGCTGCCCGCGAGAGTGCGAACACGAGCGAGGCAAGTGCCCCTGTTAAGAGGGCCGCCCCGACCAGATCAAGCGGCTTGCGTGCCATGTTGGCTCTGGAAGGCGGGAGCAGTGCAAAGGCAGCGAGCAGGGTGAACAAACCGACCGGCACATTGACGAAGAAGACCCAGCGCCAGGAGAGCCAGTTCGTGAGGACCCCACCCAGGATCACGCCCGCGCCAAAACCCACGCCGGAGACCGACCCGAAGACACCCAGCGCCCGATTGCGCGCCGGCCCTTCGGGAAAGGTCGTTGTGAGCAGGACCAGCGCCGTCGGTGACACGATCGCTCCTCCTAATCCCTGCGCGGCTCTGGCCGCCAGAACGATCTGGGGCGAGGGGGCCAGTCCACCGGAAAGCCCAGCGAGCGAGAAGAGTCCAAGCCCCAGGATGAACAGCCGCTTGCGGTCAAACAGATCCGCGGCCCGCCCGCCCAGGAGCAGGAATCCGCCAAGCATGAGGGCGTAGGCGCTCACTATCCATTGCAGATCCGCCGGAGCCAGGTGAAAGGCACGCTGGATCGACGGCAAGGCGACATTGACAATCGAGAAATCCAAGACGCCCATCAATTGGGCGACGGCAAGCAGCGCCAGAATCTGCTGGCTGCGCGCTGCGGACATGCTTTTCATGTGTAGCTCCTTTCCTCTCCCCGGTGTTCGTGTTCATACGGTCTTTCGTCACTCAGGCTCCAAGAGCATATTCTTGCTCAGAGGAGCTTAGACCCGGATCGGTCGACCAAGACTCCAACAGATTGCCATCAGGATCATAGAAGTAGTAGGAAGTGGCCTGCATCCAGTCGAGGCAGACAGGACCGAACACGCCCAGTCCCCGCGCGCGCATGCCCCAAGCCCTTTGTGCCTACGGTAGGCCTCGCAACAGGCGCAAGGGGCGCGGTTCCATTCACTGACTGGTTCTAGCTGATGGCCACCTCTGCCTCCGTGCCGACAGCTGGCTCTCCCTTGCTCCTCAAGAGCGCCACGCCTGCCCAGACATCAAAGGTAATGGCCAGGACGAATGTCGGGATGTAGGCTATATACCCAAGTATAGCCAGCGGGGTTCCGCCCGTTAAGATCACCAGCAGCGTGGCGACCCCGGCGAGGATCCCGACAATACCCAGGCCCAGCGGCAGCGCTTTGCGCGAAAGGATGGCCCAGCCAGCTACCAACAACATGCTGCCGAGGAATGTATTACCAACTGCTTGAAAGCCACTGAGAACCAACTGAAACGCTCTCCATGTCTGGGCTGTGGCGGCGGAATCCTGCGCGGCCAGCGTCAGCAGCAGTGGTAAGCCCACATACAGGCTCAACGCGACCAGGGCATGGCCAACAGCCCCCAGTACCCCAAAGTATAGCGTCGCCACAGCTCGTGTAGGAGACTTGGAGCGCAGCTTCGAGGCTAAATCAGCCACATAGATCACTGATATAAAAGCGCCTCCTGCCCCAAAAATCCCGGCTACTCTCAAGAAGAGGTCGCCATGCTGCTGCAAAGAAGCTACGGCAGCAACGGCATTGCCAAAAGTATCAGCCGAGTAGCCACCAAGCACAAAAAATGTAAATTCCAGGACTAACCCCAGGCCAGTCAAGATTCCCGCAATACCTGCGTGTTTGAGTTGAGGATTCATGATTCTTCTCCATCTCGTTGCTCTAGACGGCTCGGACACTCCAGGGCGTGGCAGTATGCCTATCCAGCTTGCGCTGGAGATCATTGGCCGCATTCGCGAACTGATAGGCGCTCTCCGCATCGAGGAACACACGCACAATATGGTCTTCCTCGCCTGGTTCCTGCGAAGGCGTGGCCAGCTCACGCACCAGAAAGACCTGCGTCTCTTGCTGTTGCACATAGTAGCGTTCGCTGCCGATCACGAATGTCCTCGCTTTCTTTACTTCCAGGTCTTCCTTCCTCCCGGTTTTCTCTACACGGGAAGTATAGATGCGCAGAGAGGAAAAGACGCGCCCCAAAAGTCGAGAAGTCCAGCAGGACGACGATCTCGACTTTTGGAGGGGAGCAACTCATTCGTCCTCGCCAAAAGTCGAGATCAGGCTAGAAGGTGTATCGCTACGCCGCAAGAAGCGTGTGCTCGCGCGAGCACACGCTTACGCGCAGCGTGGTGATGAAGAGGCAGAGGCGTGAGCGCGTGCGAAGCAACGGGAGGACGTTATGGTTCCGCGGAGAGCAGGCCAAGGCTGCGCGCCCGTGCCACGGCTTGCGTGCGGTTGCGTGCCTGGAGCTTGGAGAGGATATGACTCACGTGAAACTTGACGGTTGCGGCGGTCACCACCAGTTGTTCAGCAATCTCCTGGTTTGAAGCTCCCTGCGCCAGCAAACGGAGCACCTCCTGCTCTCGCTCACTTAACGGGTCGAGCAGCGGAGACGCTTGCTTGTGTGGAAGGCGGGGACGTGATGGACTGGGAGGGAGTTCAGGATGCGGCTGCTCCTTATGGAGAGCTGAAGAGGAGAACGAAGCAAGCACCGTGTCGAGATACGGCGTTGGCCCCTGCTTCCGCTCCTGTGCTCGGAGTGAGGAGAGCAGCGTCCGCATGGGAGTGCCTTCGTCAAGAAAGGAGCGGAGATAGCCTTCCGGTTCGGCCAGGCGCACGGCCTCAGCCAGAGCGGGGAGCGCCTCGTGTTCCTGCTGGTTCACCTGGTAGGCCAGCGCTTGTAACAGCCGGGCCTCGATCACCTGGTTCCAACGCTGCTGTGCTGTGGCCCGCTCCAACACGCGCACGAGCCGTGTGAGGGCCTCCTCTGGCTGCTGCTGGAGCAGCCAGACACGAACCAGGGCAACCTCTTCCCGCTCAGAGGCGAGGAGAGCGTGGGCGCGCTCCTGGTGAGAGAGGCCCATCGCCCAATGAACGGCCCGTTCTCCCTGCCCACCAGCGATCCACAGTCGTACCTGTTCGACAGAAGTAAGGACGGCCTGCTGGTAGGGATTCTGAACGAGCAAGGGGAGGTGGCGCATCTCCTCGAGCGTTGCCTGCGCCGTTTCCAGTTCACCCTGGGACAGATAGATGCGCACCAGCGCCTGGTAGCCTCTGCCGAGATAGACGAGATTGTAGCCTCCCTGTTCCGCCAGGTGCAGTCCTCGCAGTGCGAACTCGAGCGCCTCGTCGAGGCGATTCCACTCGCGTAAGAGATCCGCCTGGTAGGCATACGCCAGCCCCACGGCTGCAAATGGCATATTCTCCGGTCCCCTCCCGAGGGCGACCGCCTCCTGGTAGGTCTGCCACGCGGCGTGGAGCTGCCCTTGCAGATGCAAGAGGGAGGCCGCGATGCACAGAAAGCTGATCGCTGCACCCATGTTCTCCACGGCCTGCATCATCGTACTGACCTGGAAAGCATGGTGGAGAGCGGTACTGATTTCCCCTTCAGCCAGGGCGGCTAGAGCCAGAGCGCTGGCACTACTGGCTTGTTCATAGACATGGTGGTCAGTCAGAGACGAGCGAGCCTGCTGGCTCAGGGAACGTGCTCTCTGGCTCTCTCCGTAATGGCCTGCAATCACGGCCCGGTACGAGAGCAGTTCCCCGAGGAAGACCTGTCGTTCGTGTTCCGAGAGATCTGAACGACTCGTCGTTTGGGCGATCTCTTCACGCTCTTGAGAGGGCGTCGTTTCCGCCTCCAAGAGCGCGGCCTCAGTCATATCGAGCCAGGAGAGCGCTTCCTGGAAGCGGGCAGCCAGGAACAACAGGCGCACATAGTAGAGGCAGAGACGAGGACGCTGGCCCACCACGGTTGCCGGAAGCTGGCGGAGCCAGGAGAGCGCCGTGGGCGAGCCACTCGTACCCAGGACCAGCACCTGGGGGACCAACTCAATGAGGTCCGCCACACGCGGCCAGTCCTGCGCCTGTAAGGCGTGCTCGATCGCCTCGCGCACCGCACCATGTTCGGCGTACCAGTCGCAGGCTCGTCGATGCAAGTCGTGGAGCGCTTGTGGCTCTTCTCGCTGTTCCAGCCGGGCGCGTAATGCCTCCGCGAAGAGCGTATGGTAACGATACCAGCGCCGCTCTCCATCCAGCGGCACCAGAAAGACATTCGCTCGCTCCAACGCCTCCAGGATCTGCTGGCTGCCTGCCTGATTCATCACGGCGTCGCACAACGAGGCGGTCAGCCGTGCGAGAATGGAGGTTCGGAGCAGAAACGCCTGGATCTCCGCAGGTTGCTGCTGGAGTACTTCCTCGGTCAAGTAATCCAGGATAGAGCGCTCTTTACCACTCAACCGCTCGAGCAAGGCGTGCGGCGTGACATGTTCACGCAGGGAGAGGCCCACGAATTGCAACCCCATCGGCCATCCCTCCGTTCGCGCCGCCACCTGCTCCAGCGCGTTCGGGTCCAGGTGGATGCCCATCACCTCGCACAGGAAGGCGTCTGTCTCCTCCACGGTATAGCGCAGGCTGTTGGTCCGGACCTCGATCACCTGATCGCGCCCGCGCAGGCGAGACAACTTCAAGGGAGGATCGACGCGGGTGATGAGTACCAGATGGACCTGGGGTGGCAGGCGCTCGATGAGAGAGGCGAGGGCGGTGTGGAGGGCTGGTTCGGTGATCACATGATAATCATCCAGGACGAGCAGCAGCGGCTTGCTGTGCTCCACCCATGTGTTCAGCAAGGCAGTGAGCAAAGAGGGCAGCGAGAAGTGGCGACTGCGCAAAGCGGTCAACAACGGTTGATAGGTTCCAGGCTGGCAGCGATCGAGGGCAGTGAGCACATAGCTCCAGAACTGCACCGGGTCATTATCCCCCTCATCGAGGGAGACCCAGGCCACCTGGGGAATCTCCGCTGGCCTGGACTGCACCCAGGCCGCGACCAGCGTCGACTTGCCAAAGCCGGCGGGGGCAGAGACAAGGGTGAGCGGACGCGACAGCCCCTCATCCAGCAGCGCAAAGAGACGCGCGCGCGAGATCAAGGCATGCGAGGACGCAGGCACAAAGAATTTGGTCATGAGCAATTGGTCCTGAAATAGCTTCGATTCATCCATAGAGACTTCTCCCATTGTATTCGCTCAAGCGCTTCTGCTCTCCCCCGAAGAACCACTTCTGTTTAACCGTGCATAATCCCTACAAAGAAGGCGGCTGGTTTGTGAACTACTTGCCTCTTTTGTAAAGTTCCCATTCTGACCCATGGGTGATCCAGCGTGAGATATCCTGTGTCAATTTGGTCGTGCGTGGTGGATGGATCGGAAAAAAAACCTATCCCCTCGAATGCGTGCCGCCCAGGTGGCACCACATACTGGACATTGAAGTTTAGAAATAGCCGTTTGGGCAAGACGTGCAGGAGAAAGCTCTACCGGTTCCCCTGAAAAGCTACACTTTTTGGGTTTTTCGGTCGGAGGTCTCGTTCCCACAGTATCACGCGAAGGCGCCCTTTGTCCTACACGCACTGATGGCAGCTCTTGATTCGATGAGGGCGGATTAGCTCTTGGATGGGAGTTCGTGGTTGTTTCTCCTTGGTCTGATGTAGGGGGATTCATCTGGCGAGCTTCCGGCATACTCATGCCGAGCAAACTCCAGAGGTGCTCGCGGCTACTTTCCGTGTAGTGCAGTCGATGTTCAGCCGCTGCCGCATCGGTAGCCATCCGCTCCAGCTTCGCGTTTGACAACGCATGCACTCTCACTCGGTCCAGTTCAAGCGCCTCAGCACCACTGTGAAGCGCATCCGAGAGCGTGCGGACTAGCCAGTCTTTGAGGACCCCGATGCATCCAATGCTGCGTTCGTAAAAATAGTACCAATGATTCATGAGGTCCTGGAGATCCATGTGCAGCGGGAAGTGTTCCAGCAAGCCAAGCAGAGTGCGCTGAAACGCGATCTGATCTGCCTCCTGTTGAAACTGGTAGCGGGGAAAGTGGATATCGTGTCCGCGACGGGCTGCCTGACTTGAGAGATTGCGCAGATCCAGGAGATCATAAGTCCCAACGAGCACATGGACCACGTCCATCATATTGCTCATACTTTTCAGCCACTCGAGCTGGTCCAGCAGCTTCGCCCCACCCGCCACTTTCATCAAGTGTTGGGCTTCATCGAGAATGATGGCGCGGACGCCGTGCCACGTGACGGCGTCTTCCAGGGCATGGCGTAGCTGCCCAGAGTCACTGAACTGAGCGGCACGACCCCTCGTGCGTGTCCTCGTTTCCCAGGTCTGCCCCTCGTGGATGTCAACTAAGCGGTACTCGCCATAGAAGGGTTCTCCGAGCTTACCCAGCGCGGTGCGGTAGTAATCCGCTCGGTTGAACGTGCCCCCGTCCGGGATTCTGGCTTCCACGAGGAGCAGGGGTGAGGGCACACGCGCTTCTAGTGGATACAGAGCACGAGCACCGAGAGAGGGCGCGACCCCTTGCGCCAGCGTGCTTTGGGACAGAAAGAAAGGGGAGAGATGCGTGGTGACGTGCGTCAGCACGGTGGTTTTTCCGACGCCAGTAGGCCCATAGAGCAGCACATGGGCAAAGCCTGCTGGCTCACGAAGCGCTTGAATAAGTGCGGTCCCCGTTTTTTCGAGCAGGGGATGCGTAACAGTGTAAGCCTTGAATGTAGAAAGCTTCGTCTGCGCTTCGAGTGACAGCGCGTGATCAGCTGTGGGCGTCTCTCGACGGGAATCTTTCATAAGCGATACTCCTCAAAGGCAGGAACTGTTTCCAAATTCACTGATAGGAAGCCGTATGTAGAGTCTTCCACCGGAGGTGCGAGCGCTTCTACCTTCCTCTCCACGTCGACATCCAGCGCATGAATGACCGCCCCTTGCTCCAGGTCGCGCAGCCGTTGGAGTAACACGCGTTGGTGGACCTGCACATTCGCCAGGAACTCTGCCAGGTGCAGCGGTGTGATGGATGCCGCCTGGTGATTTCGGCGGGCCTGCTCGCGCAGGTCCTCGGTGGCAAGCGAGAGCTCTTTTTCTGAGTGTCCGTGAAGCTGCTGGTAATACTGAGAAAGACACTGCACCCATTGGCCCCGGCAATACACATAGGCCGTGCCGATATCAAACGGATCGTAGCGGATAGGGACTTGCGTCCGTTCCACCTCCGGGTGGCGCAAGGCATCATTCCAATAATACAGGTAATGGAGCTTCACTCCCTTGCCTGGGACGACCAAGGCGGTTTGTTTCCGAGGACTGGGAAGAGTTTCCATCACGAAATCCTCATTGTAGCGGACGTGCCGATGGGAGCGCTCCCCAAAGCGCTCCAGACCGAGAAGATAGGCGTCGCGCGGACTCTGCCCAAGCGCCTCATGCACTTTTTGGTCGTACACCTGGTAGGCATAGGTACAGAGGTACTCATAGAGGTCTGGAAGCGGCCAGACGGCCAACTGTTTGGGGCCCACCACGGATGTCATCATGCGTGCCTGTTTGGTGGCCTGGGTGTTTCCTCGCAGGTTGTGAATGAACTCGGTATTGGTCGTCCCAAACAGCCGCTCAATGACTGAGCCGAAGCGAGGTTCGCTCCCTGGTCGTGTCTTTTTCGTGCAGGAGTAGCGAGCCAACAACCGCTCAAAGTACACGCTGTGGAACTCTGGCCCGCCATCGACCATAATCAACTGTGGGAAGCGCTCATAGCGGCGCACACAGGCGCGCAGAGCCATCATGCACGAACGGTAGGAAGGGGGATCAAACGATAGGGAGAGGCCCAGAATACGTCGGGAGTAGGCATCGGTAGCAAAGGTGACCCAGGGGCGTCCAAGGGGAGTGCCAAGCTGGGAGACGAGTTCCAGGTCGAGCTTCGTGTGATCGAGATGCACCATCTCCCAGGGGCGATCTCCATGGCGAGGAGTGGTCTGGGTCAGGACCCCATACCACGGCGTCTGGGAGTAGGCAGCGCGCGTCCCTTTGCGCTTCGTCGTCTGCACGGTGCCCTGTCTGCTTTTAAGCTGTCGGTAAAAGGTTCGTTCAGAGAGAACTGGCAGGCCACGCGTCATACATTCCCGATGGTATGCCCGGTAGACCGCGCGTGCATGTGGCTGCGTTGGCGTCTCGAACTGCTCGGCGAGAAAGGTATCGAGCAGGTCACGCGACTCTTGCGACGTGCGCTTCGTTCTGTTGCCTCGCCTGGCCGTCTTCGGCAACAGGCCCACGTAGCCGCACTGGTACTTGATCTCTGCTTCTCGCAAGCGTGCCGCCCAGGCTCGCAGGGTACGCGGCGAGTATCCCTTTACCTCTTCATGGCGCTGCTCAAGGTAGGCGGAAACCAGGTACCAGCGCTGGTTTGCGGTCGCTAACGCATCCGGGGAGGCTTCGCGCAGGAGCTGCTGGGCTTCCGGGTGTAAACGGGACACCTCGTCTGTGGTAGGTGGACGAGGAACCGTGATCATTCCCTGGTCGATCTGCTGCAGGAAGTAATCCCGAGCGAGGTCGGTGAGCGCTCCCTCTTCCGAGCGGAGCGTGACCATGGTGTGTCCCATATTCACAATCTGCCAGAGCTTCCCATCCCATAACACATGGGTACCGGTCGTTGGAGTCAGAGAAGATGACCATCGTTCGCTCTCGGCCCGATCGGCAGCACCGAGGCGTGCTGCTCGCAGCAGCGCATGCGCTTCCGCTGTCGGTTGGTCTGGGTAGACGAATACATGCTGTGGCTCAACCAGGGGCGCAGCTTTGAGGTCCACATACAGGTGATTACGAGCAATGAGGGCATACACACTATCCACTGAAGCAAGAGCGCCATCTTGCAACAGCTGCGCCAGCGTGATCCCCGGAGAAGCAGTGACGGCGCCGAGCAGTGCCGTGAAGTGACTGGCGGGAACAACGCATGCAAAAAAGTAATCTTCCAGGAAAATCAAGTTGCGGATGTAGGTTGGGGAGAGTTCCGCCGATGATCGCACGCGATACCGGAGTCCAAGGCGGGAAGCAGCTTCCTCACCAGGAGGACAGTGCCATTGTCCTTGGTCATCGCGCTGATACCGATGGGGTTGGCTGATCGAGAGTTCTCGCAAGCGGTCTTCTGGCTTCCACTCTTCCAGCACCGCCCCATCTGTGTGAAGGACCAGGAAGTCAGGGATGTGCTTAACGTGTACTGGCCGTCCTGATGGCGAGGTATAGCGCAATTCGAGCACCATGGGCTGGTCATAGTATTCCAACACCGCCCGATCGTACTCCATGTCATAGATGGCCCACAGTTCGACCTTGTGACTCTCAAACTGGATGGTACAGCCCATCTTGCGAGAGGCATAGGCTCCGCTGACATTGTGAGCATGGGAGCCCACACGGCGAGCTGGGGGAGAAATACGAAGACGAGCAATGAGGTCACGCGTCTCAGCTGAGAGACCAAGACGGAGGTACCACTGCTGGAACTGTATGTCAGTCAGCATAGATTTCCTCGTTCAACGAAGCGGAGCCGCTGCTTTGTGTGTTCCTTTTCATCTACGGGAGGCCAGTTGCAAGACGATGAAGTACTCTTCTCCACGAAGAGCATACCTCATTTTGTACTGAAAAGCAATGGCTTGTCACAATAACTTGCCGCATTGTCAGATAAAGACGGCTGCAAGAACCAATTTTACAGGCAAAAATGGCTGGCCCCTTTCCGAAAATACGAAAAAATCTTTTGGCAGCCAGTTAATGACAAACCGCACTTTCGGCAAAGAATGCTGGCAAGGTCCACTTTTTAACCTCTGCTATCCAAGCTCAAAAAGTGGCAGGTTTCTATGGCGAAGCGGGAATCATTATTCGACAAAGCACACTCGGATACGCTCGAGAAATGCCGTAGCCGTCCAGCGTAACTTCAGCTCACTGTATGGTTCCTCGAACAGGCAAAGGCTGCGGGGCAGCTCGTCTTTACGGAGGTTGAGGTGCGGAACGCGGGGAAAATCAGCGCGCAGGGCCAAAACTTCGGGAGAGGTCGTATCATTGCGATCAAAGATGGCAGCGAGACGTTCATACTGATGAATATCGTGAATCTGCCGTTGTCCGAGCTCAACCTCAACATCAAAGACGATAACTTCTGCGTGACTGCTTTCAGGGAGGCGGCGGCACTCTACCAATCGCACGAAAGGGATGGCATCTAGCTGTAAGGCATATACAACCTCCCGGGCCTTTGGAATACGCAGTTCTTCGCTTGTGATTGCTTCCCCTTGCACGGAAAGATACGTATCCATCGGCTTATCCGGCTCGAGGAGCACGTACACTGGTAACCGCGACACTACCCATGGTGATCGATTTCTTTATAGTTGCCCCAGAATCATCGATGGTAATAACCAATGGAGCAGGATTGGTGGGCGTCGGATGCTCCATCGTCACTTTGAATTGACCCTTGATTGTGTCCGCAACCTGCCTGTAATAGTTTGCTGCTTGACGATGCGGCGGCTGCGTATCATCACCGTGAGATGGGATGGGATCGCTTGTCGATACGATAATGCCACCTCGCGCACCCTGCTCAAACAGCCACTTCACTTCAGGGATTGGCTCAGTTATATCCTCGCCTTTTTCTTCGCTCAGCGAGTGGTAACTACAATGGTGCGGAAGCTTGAAAATATCCCACCCCAACCGCGCTTCATTCTCATGGTATTTCGTTACTTCCACCATGTCGGATAAGATCTCACAGGTGGTATCAGCGCTCAGGATGAGCCTCGTTTCATAAGAATTTGATTGAAAGGTCGCTTGAACGACGAGTGAGCAATCGTTGCGATCCACCAGTTCACCATCGAGGCGCTCAGCAAAGGGTGAATGGACGAAGAATTCGACGCCCTGGCCCGACTTCGTAAACCCTGGGATAAGCAGTCCCGCATCAGTAATCAGATGCTCGCGATCTGCCAGTGGGATATTTTCTTCTGTAAACCAATCTCTCAGCCTATCAGGCCGCGAGAATACTCGTATACCCTGGCCATTGCGCAGCCGATATCGCGCTTCGGCCTGTATTATCCGCGCGTCGTTTTCCAACCCCTCCTCGACGATGATGGCAGCAGGTACCCAAAGCTCGTTGATCTTGACGCGTCCAGTGCCCTGATATTTCTTGGCGTGATCTAGATGGAAGAATTCCGATGCGCCATGGACGTGATCATCATCCGCGTGAGTAAAGGCTACAACATCAAAATAGTCCTGCTTCCCGAGCTTGTCCTGAACTGCAGCGGCAAGATCAATGTGGTCTTGACCCAGAAAAAAAGAGAGGGTAAACTTGAGAGAGTGGACCTCCAGAGAAAGGGAAAGGACCATGCAGAAGACACAGCGAACCTTTACGGAAGAATTTAAAGTGGAAGCGGTTCAACTGGCAAAATCGAGTGAGAAACCATTAGCACAGATTGCCAGAGATTTAGGTATTGCCGATAGTACCCTTCACCATTGGTGTAAGATGTTTTCCGTGCAAGGCGAGCAGGCATTTCCAGGTAGTGGGCATCAAACGCCACAGGAAGAGGAAATTCGGCATTTAAGACAAGAAAATGGGCTACTGCGACAGGAGCGAGATATATTAAAAAAATCCTCGTATAGAATGTCTCCATTGATGAGCTAAGAAGAGGGAAGTTCAAAAAGTTGAGGCGGCTTCCCTCTTGCTCCACGAGGCTGATACTGCCCCAGCCGATGTTGCCGAT
>Ga0209061_1003554_pt1 | contig 16671 bp, 16 predicted proteins | sample Coa_R1_10_FD_187157 | JGI IMG/M metagenome (GOLD analysis project Ga0209061, IMG submission 187157) | Surface soil microbial communities from Centralia Pennsylvania, which are recovering from an underground coalmine fire - Coalmine... | ecosystem: Environmental > Terrestrial > Soil >...
GCCACCGTGTGCCACGAGAACAGTCGCGCGCGCCGCCGGGCCGCCTCGCCGAGCTGCCGGCGGCGCGCCGGATCGCGCAGTAGCCCGAGGATCGCCTCGCCGATCTCCTCGGTGCGCGTCGGATCGATCAGCACCGCCGCATCGCCGGTCACCTCGGGCAGCGCCGAGCGGTTGGACGTGACCACCGCGGCGCCGCAGGCCATCGCCTCCAGCACCGGTAGGCCGAAGCCCTCGTACAGGGAGGGGAACACGAACAGCGTCGCCGCGCTGTATAGGGGCGCCTTGTCCTGCTCGCGGATCTGGCCCGTGAAGATGACTTCGTTCTCCAGGCCCAGCTCGCGCACCAGCGGCCGTGGGTCCGGGTACAGCGGGTGGCCGATGTGGCGCAGACGCCCGGCGAGCACCAGCTGATACGGCTCGTCGAACCGACGGCGGATCTGGGCGTAAGCGCGCACCAGCCGCAGGACGTTCTTGCGCACGTCGAAGCCGCCGAAATACAGGATGAACCGCTCGCCGATGCCATAGCGCTCGCGCACGCCGGCCAGTAGCCGCGGGTCGGTAATGGGCTGGTAGCTCTCGTCCACCGCGTTGCCGATCACGTGGATCCGCTCGGGGGGCAGGCGCAGGGTGCGCTCGATATCGCGCTTCGAGCACTCGGACACGGCGATGATCGCCCGCGCCCGGCGCGCCGCCAGCACCGCTAGCTCGGTATACAGCCGGCCGGCCAGGCGCGCGCGGTACTCGGGGATCAGCAGGGGGATCACATCGTGGATGGTGGTCACCGTGGGGATCGGGCACAGCACGGGCGAGGCGAAGTAGGGGCAGTGCAGCAGATCGAGCCGTTCGCGGCGACAGGCCTGCAGCAGGCCCACCTGCTCCCACCACAGCTTCTCGAAGCTGTCGCCCAGCCGCGCCAGCGCGCTGACGGCCTGCACGTTGCGGAACCGCGGCCCCAGCTCGGGGAAGCGCGAGACCGTCGCGCGGCGGAAGCGCGGGCTGAGCAGCACGTAGGTGTTCTCCTGGTCGTGCTGGTCGAGCCCCTGCAGCAGATGGAACAGGTGCTGGCCGGTCCCGGTGGCCGGCTGCATCAGGAACAGCGCGTTGATGCCGATCCGCACAGGGCGCCCTCGCGGTGTGGGTGGCGCTGGGACTTCACTTACAGTGTTAGCACATGCCGGTACACGGCGAGCTGCCGGGTCGCCGCGGCCTGCCAGGTGAACTGGGCGGCCCGTGCCCGCCCCGCCGCCGCGAGCCGCGCGTGCAGCGCCTCGTCCAGCAGCACGCGCGCCAGCGCTTCAGCCAGCCCGTCGGTGTCCTCCGCGGCCACCGTGAGCCCCGCGTCGCCCACCACCTCGGGCAGCGACGCGGCGTCGGACACCACCACGGGCGTGCCGCAGGCCATCGCTTCCAGCGGTGGCAGCCCGAACCCCTCGTAGAACGAGGGGAACGCGAACACCGCCGCGGCCGAGTACAGGGTGGGCAGGTCCGCGTCCGCCACGAAGCCCAGGAAGATGATGTCATTGCGGAACGGCGACCGCTCGCGCTCCTCGAAGATGCTCTCCCACAGCCAGCCGCGCGGCCCGGCGAGTACCAGCTGGTGCGGCAGGCGGTGGCGTGCCCGGGCCTGGCCGTAGGCGCGGATCAGCCCCTGCCAGTTCTTGCGCGGCTCGATCATGCCGATCGACAGCACGAACGGGGCGTGCAGCCCCAACCGCCCGCGGAGCTCGGCGATCGCCTCCGGCGAGGCCGGCCGGAAGCGCGCCTCCACCCCCCCGGGCACCACTGCGGTGCGCGCCGGGTCGGCGCCGAGCAAGCAGATGACGTCGTTCTGCGTGTTGGCCGAGTCGGCCACCACGAAGTCAGCGCGCTGCACCGAGCGCGGCACCACCGACATCAGGTAGCTGCGCAGGCGCGCGTCGGCGCACTCCGGGTACAGCAGGAACGCCAGATCGTGCACCGTCACGATGCGCCGAGCGTGCCGGACCGGCGGCAGCACGAAGTCGGGGGCGTGAAAGATGTCCAGCGGCCCAGTGAACGACTCCACCGGCAGCGGCACGCGTAGGCGGTGCCAGAGGATTGTCAGCCAACGCTCGGGCAACCGTACCTCCGCGAGCGTGACATTCGGTGCTCGCGGCAACACCCCGGGATCGGCGCCGTTGAGCGCGGCGTGCAGCAGCACCCAGTGCACCTGGGGGTCTGCCGCCAGCAGGCTGCCCACCAGGTTGCGCACGAAGCGGCCGATCCCCGCGCGCTGGTTCAGCGCCGCCGTGTACTCGATGCCCACGCGCACAGCGCGATCAGTTGTCCAGAGCGGACGGCTCGTGCCCCGCCTCGCGCGCGGCCAGCGGCGCGCGCTCGTGGAGCACCGTGACGGTGCGGTACAGCTGCGTGTTCAGGCGGCTGATCGCCGCGCTCAGCTGCTCGGCCTCGCCGGGCGGGAGGTACGCGAGCCCGGCGGCCAGGTGGAGGAAGTGGCGCGTCTGCATCAGGGCGCCGCGGGCATCATGCAGCGCGCGAACATACTCCTGGCGAGAGAAGCGCGCGAACCCGTCGGCGATGTGCGCGCCGATCGCCGCGGCGGCGCGTCGCAGCTGCACGCCGAGCTCCTCGTCCGCGTGCATAGGGAACGCGGCCGTGACGGCATAGACGCGCAGCGCGAGGTCGTACGCCCCGCGCCAGATCTGCAAGTCCTCGAACTGCTTGGCTGCCGGCCTGTCCGCCACGAGGCGCCTCCCCGTGCCGCCGCTCCATGCTCCCAACCTTACCCGTTTCCCTTGTCCTGATGCAATATCGCTCGTCCGCAGGCGCGCCTCGCTCGGGGAGCGCGATCGCGCGGCGGCGCCGCGCCCGCACGGCAGAGACGCGCTCAGCCCCCCGCCAGGGGCGCGGCAGCGGTGCTGCTGGCCTCCGCTGTCCGGCGGTCGCTGGCCAGTTGAGCGAGCCCGCAGATCACCCCGATCTGCACACTCACCCCGTGGACGAACAAGTTGTCGAAGCTACTGTGCACAGCCACCGCCAGCAGGACGCCCAGCGTGCCCAGGCCCACCGCGCGCCAGAACGCGTCTTCACACGCTAGCCCGTGCAGCGCGGCGCGGACCGCTAGCCCGAGCACCAGCAAGAACGCCAGCAGGCCAGCCAGGCCGGTCTCCGCGGCCAGGTTGAGGTAGTAGTTGTGCGCGTGCCCCAAGGGGTCCAGCCAGTCGCCGAGATAGTACTTCTCGTACAGCGCGGCGTAGTTGCCAGGCCCAATGCCCAGCCATGGGCGGTCGAGGAACATGTACCACGCGGCCTGCCAGTGGGCCATCCGCTCCACTACCGACCAGTTCTCGCTGGTGAGCTCGACCGTGCGCACGTCGAATGGGCCGAAGTACTCGGCCACGACGCCCAGGCGGTCGGCGAGCGCGGGCGGCAGCAGCCCCAGGCCACCGAGCAGCGCCAGCAGCAGCAAGGCTACGGTCCCCGCCAGCAGGTAGCGGCGCGAGCGCGGGCTCCCTAGCGCCAGCAGCACGCTGCAGGCCGCCGCCTGCCCGAGCCAGGCGCCACGCGAGAGGCTGAGCAGCACCCCAGCCGCCAGCACGCCGAACGCCGGCCGCGCCCAGCGGAGCGCGGCGCCCGGAGCCAGCCAGGCGAGGGCCAGCGCCAGGGGCAGCGCCGTTCCCAGATAGCCCGCGAACGGGTTGGGCTGATTGAAGTGCCCGTAGGCCCGCATGAACGGCCCGATAGCGAAGAACTCGGGCCCGCGTCCCAGGGCGAACTGGGCTACGCCGACCAGCGCCTCCAGCGAGGCCGCCCCGACCAGCGCCAGCAGCAGCCAGCGCACCGCGCGGATGTCGCGCGCCAGGTCGACGGTGAGCACGAAGGCGACCATCAGCTCGACCCACTTGAGCGTCTCTTTCACGCTCGCGCTGGGCGACTCCGCGCCCAGCGTGGCCGCGAGGAGCACGGCGAGCATCAGGCCCTGCGCCGCCAGCAGCGCCGATGGCCAGATCCGCAGGCGCCCTTGGGCGAGGCCCCGGCGCAGCCAGGCCCCCAACGCCAGCGCCACGGCCGGCTCCATCAATGTGAGGTTGAGCCCGCCGAGCCCCGCGCTCCACTCCGATGACAGCGGGACGGCGGCGACCGCGAGACACAACCCCACGATCGGGCGGCGCAGCACCAGCGGCACGATGCCGAGAGCGGCGAGCAGCGCCGCGGCCTGGAACGGCGACAGCAGGGCGCTCGCCGCACCGATCGCCACGGCCAACAGCGCCAACAGCGGTGGCCGCTCCTGAAGCGGGACGCCCGGGCGGACGGTCGCCAGGCGGGTACTCACCGTGCCGGCTCCGCCAGGAGCGCGCGGAACCACTCCACCGTACGCAGCAGGCCCTCGCGCAGGGGGACCTCGGGCTGCCAGCCGAGCCGCTCCCGCGCGCGGGTGATGTCGGGCCGACGGCGCGTCGGGTCGTCAGCGGGCAGCGGGCGGAACACGATGGGCACGTGGGGGTTCACGAGAGCGCGCACCAGCTCGGCGTACTCCAGCACCGTGTGCTCGTCGGGGTTGCCCAGGTTGAACACCTCGCCGCGCGTCCCCTCGGCGAACATGGCCAGCTCCAGCCCGCGCACGAGGTCGTCCACGTAGCAGAGGCTGCGCGTCTGCGACCCATCCCCGTACACCGTCAGCGGCTCGCCACGCAGCGCCTGCGTCACGAAGTTGGGCACCAGCCGCCCGTCGCGGGGGTCGCTGCGCGGGCCGTAGGTGTTGAAGATGCGCACGATGCGGGCATCGAGCCCGTACTCGCGCAGGTACACCATGGTGAGCGCCTCGCCGAACCGCTTGCTCTCGTCGTAGCAGGCGCGGGGCCCGATAGGGTTGACGTGCCCCCAGTACGACTCGCGCTGCGGATGCTCGGTCGGGTCGCCATAGACCTCGGAGGTCGAGGCGAACAGATACCGGGCCCCGCAGCGCCGCGCCAGGCGCAGCAGGTGGAGCGAACCCAGCGAGTTGGCCAGGGCTGTCGCCTCGGGCGCCTGCTGGTAGGCCACCGGGCTAGCGGGGCTGGCCAGGTGGAACACCGCGTCCACCACGACCGCCAGCGGCTCGGTCACGTCGTGCTCGAGCAGCTCGAAGCGCGGGTGCCCCAGCACGCCGGCGATGTTGCGCCGGGTACCGGTGCTGAAGTTGTCCACGCATACCACGTGGTCGCCGCGCGCCAGCAGGCGCTCGCAGAGGTGCGAGCCGACGAACCCGGCCCCGCCCGTCACCAGCACTCTCATCCTGCCCTCGCGGTTCGGCCGTAGGAGCTGGGCGCGGGTCCCCGGCCGCCGCCGGGCATTGTACCGGCCCGCTGGCGGGGACCGCCACGCGGCTTCAGCGAACGCCGCTGGTGGGGGCCCCGCTCGGCGGTAGGCCGCCCGCGCCAGGATACGGCACCACCACAGGAGTCGCCGTGGGCGCCACCGAGCGCGCGCTCTGCCCGCTGGGCATGGTGGGCCGCACGGGGGGCGCGGCGCGCGTGGGCGGCGCGGTAGGCACCGGGGTGGGCAATGGCGGCGGCACCGTGGGCTCGGGGGTCGGCGGTACGGGCGTGGGCGGCACCGGCGTGGGCGGCACCGGCGTGGGTGGCACCGGCGTGGGCGGCACCGGCGTGGCCGTCACCACCACAACGACCGGCGTGGCCGTCGGCAGAATCGTCACGGGCGACACCGTGGGCGGCTCGGTCGGCTCCGGGGTGGCGGCGGGCGGCCGCTCGGGCGCACGCACCACGGGCGGCGGGGTGCTGGGGGCGCGCAGCGGCGGGCGCTCGGTGACCACCACCGGGCGCTCGGGCGCCGCGGGCGCCACCACTAGGGGGTGAAGACTGCCCCCGCTGTCGAGGTTCGCGAACACATCGCTCGGCTCCGGCTCGACGACCACCACCTCGGTGGCCTCGGCGGTGGGAGTGGCGACGGTGGTGGGGGAGGCGGCGACGGTCGGGGGCGGATAGCGCAGCACGGCCACCGCGCTCGCGGGCGCCGCGCCTGGCCAGGCGACCAACTCCTGCAGGCCGCGCACCTGTTCGTCCTGCCAGCGGAAGCTGCCCGTGAGCACCTCGCCGTCCTGGATCCCTCGCTCGACCACCGCCGCGGCGGGCACGGCAGTCTGCCCCACTCGCAACACTCCTACGGCCACCTGCACCGCCCCCGCGGCCGTGCCGCGGAGCGTGAGATCGTACGCTTCCAAGGGCGCGGGCACGCTGAACACCTGCGCGCCATCGGCCGCCTGGGTCACTCGCGCGAAGGGGATCTGGCGCACGGGGAGCTCGCTGCCCGGGTGCTGGCCGACGCTGCGGCCACGGGCATCGGTAAGCAGCACGCGCGCGGGCCCCTGCACGCGCACCTGCAGCGTCGGCCCGCGCGGCGAGTCGGGCACCGGCGCCTCGGGCGCCTGGCCGAGCAGCACCCGCGAGCTGAACCCCGGGGGGATCTCCACGTCGCTGTTCTGCGCGCGCCCGTAGACGACGCCCTCGGCGCTGGTGACGTAGGTCCCCTCGGCGTCCACGATCGTTTCGAACTGGCTGCCGCGGGCGAAGAACCGCGCCCCCCCCGGGGTGGCGATCAGTACCCCCGAGAACGGGTGGCCATTATCATGGGCTTGGGTCCAGCTGTTGCCGCGGACTTGCTGGAGGATCACCGCCGTGGCGCCGCTGGCCGGATCGCGCTCGAAGCGCTGTACCACCAGCTCCGACAGCGGCTGGAGCGTGGTGCTCGACCCGTCGAAGAAGGTCAACGCCGCGTACCCATCAGGGCCCGTGCGCACGCGGTCGCCCACGTCGAGCGGCGCCGCACCACGCACCTGCTCCCAGCCCGCGCTGCCCGGCCGTTGGAGTTCGACTGACCCACTGAGCTGCACGAGGGTGGACTGCTCCACCAGCCAGAAGCCCCCCACGGCCTGAACCGGGGCGACCGAGGGGTGCGCGATCCGCAAGGCGCCGACCAGCACGGCTGCCAATACGACCGCCAGCGCCACGCCCCCCCAGACCCACGCCGGAACTTGCCCAAGCCTCAGCCTATTCCAGGCCGCCGCGACCACCCGACCTCCACCTGTCCCTCGTGCCGGTTGCTCATGCCGCCGCTCCATCCGCACGGCGCGGCGCCCCGGTAGCTTGCCCCATGCGCCCTCGAGTGTCAAGAAACGGCGCGCGTCCTGGGGCGGTCGTGATGGCTCTGGGATGCGCCGTCCGGCGCGGGCAGCGGCAACTCGAGTGCCGGCCCGGCGGCGGGTGCGAACCGCAAGACTGCCGGCTGCGCCCCGGGGACCAGCAGGAAGGTGACCGTAGTGATCAGCGAGTCACCGGGGCGCAACTCCCCCGCCTCCAGCCGCTCAGCAATGCCCAGCCCCACGGGCCGCAGGACGACGCCGTCCGCTGTCAACAGGGTAAAGTCGGCCAGCGGATAGTAGGCGAGCACGTCTGTGCCCACGTTCTGGAGCCGCACGCGGAGCGCGAGGTACTCGCCATGGGCGGGCGGCTCGCCCTCCGCGGGCGCAGCTGGCTGCTGGAGCGCGAGCAGCCAGAGGGCCACGTGGTCGTTGCGCGCCTGCGCCAGCCCCTCGGCCGGTGGCAACGGAGACAGCACCGGCGGCGGGCCCGGCTCCGAGGGGGGGAGGGTTCCTGTGGCCAGGAGCGCCTGCAAGCCCGCACGCGCGGCCGCCAGAGCCGTGGCCGCCTCGGGCGTGGCGTCCGCTCCGGTAGCCGCCTGCGCCGCCAAGCGCAGGCGCTCCACGGCGATCAAGTACTGCGCGTGGGCACCTAGCAGCGTCTCTGGCGGCCGCACCCGCGCCGCGGCATCCGCGAGGGCCATCACGGAAGCCAAGCGGGGCGCTCGCTCCTCCAGCGAGGCCTCAGCCACCGCGGCGGCGGCCGCGTCGAGCGCGGCCGCGTGCTCGGCGCGCCAGGCCAGGTACTGCTCCTCGCTCAGCCGGCCGCCGGTTTGGGCCCAGCCGCGAGTAGCTGCGGCGGCGAAGACAGTTGCAGCGAGGGCCACGAGCCCCAGCACCACCACGCGCGGTCCCCGCGAGGCGCCCAGAACCACGAAGCCGCCCGCTGGGCTCACACGACGCGCGCGGTAACGCTGCCCACGCGGTCGAACGTCACCCGGATCTCGTCGCCGGCTTGGACGAACACCGCCTCGCAAGGGGCGCCGGGCAGCACGATGTCGCCAGGCTCCAGTGCCTCACCCACCGCCGCCAGCTTGTTCGCCAGCCAGGCCACGGCGCTGGCGGGGTGGCCCAGCACTGCTGCGCCCGCGCCGGTGTCCACCACCTCGCCATTCTTCTCCAGGACCATGCCCTGCAGGCGCAGGTCGAGGCCAGCGAGGGGCACCACCTCGCGCCCCAGGACCACGCGACTGGCCGAGCAGTTGTCGGCTACCACGTCCGCTAGCCGGAACTTGAAGTCGCGGTAGCGGCTGTCGATCACCTCGAGGGCGGGCACCACGGCGCGGGTAGCGGCGAGCGCCTGCGCCGTGGTAACGCCGGGCCCCTGCAGGCGCTCGCCGAGGATGAACGCTAGCTCGGGCTCCAGCCGCGGGTGGATCAGCTCGGCCAGGCGCACCGGGCCGGGCTCGTGCAGTAGATAGGTGTCCAGCAAGTAGCCGTAGATCGCCTCCGGCACGCCCATCGCCTGCTGTTTGGCGCGGCTGGTGAGCCCCGTCTTCTTGCCGACCACCCGCGCGCCGCGCTGCCGGAACAGCTCCAACAGCGCCCGCTGGATACGGTACCCATCGGCCTCGCTGAGCTCGGGCTGCTCGTCGGTCAGCGCCGGGATCTCGGTGCGACGATCGTAGGCGTCGAGCAGCCGCCGCGCCAGCGCCTCTACCCGCTCGGCCGTCAGTTCCATGCCGTTCTCCTAGAGCTGGACGTAGTGCTGGCCGCGCGGTGGCCACTTGCCTTGCTTCTTGGCCAGCTCGACCGCCACATCCACGATCATGTCCTCCTGCCCGCCCACCACGCGCAGTCGGCCGAGCTCCTTGAGGATGTCGCGCACGGCCACGCCGTACTTCTCGGACGCGCGGAAGGTGTGCAGCAGGAAGCTGGAGTACACCCCGTAGTAGCCGAGCGACAGCCCGGCGCGGTCGATGATCTGCGGCCGCGGCATGATCGGCCGCACGATGTCCTCGGCCACGTCCATCGTCTTCTCGACGTCGATGCCGGTCTGGATGCCCATCTTGTCCAGGACGGCGACCAGCACCTCGGTGGGCGTGTTGCCGGCGCCAGCGCCCAGCCCGCACAGCGTGCCATCGACCTGCGTGGCGCCGCTGGCGATCGCCTCCAGCGTGTTGGCCACGCCCAGCGCCAGGTTGTGGTGCGCGTGCACCCCGACCTCGATGCGGAGCGCCTCGCGCAGTGCCTGCACGCGCTCGCGCATGTCGTGCATGGTCATGGCGCCGGCCGAGTCGGTAACGTACACGCAGTCGGCGCCGTAGCTCTCCATGAGCTTGCCCTGCTCGACGAGCTTCTCGGGTGGCACCATGTGCGCCAGCATCAGGAAGCCGACGACCTCCATGCCGAGCTGCTTGGCCAGGCCGATGTGCTGCTCGCAGATGTCGGCCTCGGTCACGTGCGTGCAGATGCGCGCCACCTTCGCGCCGTAGGAGGCGGCCATGCGCAGCTCGTCCTTGGTGCCGATGCCCGGGATGTGCAGGACGGCGAGCTTCTTGTCCTTGATACAGTCGGCGGCCGCAGCCAACAGCTGCTCCTCGGGCACTTTGGAGAAGCCGTATTGGAACGATGAGCCGCCCAGCCCGTCGCCGTGCGACACCTCGATCACCGGCACGCCGGCGTCGACCAGCCCGCTGACGATCGCGCGCACCTGTTCTGGCGTGAACTGGTGCGCCATCGCGTGGCTGCCGTCGCGCAGCGTGGTGTCGCATACGCGCGGCGCGACGATCGGATCCTTGCTCGCCATAGCTCGTTACCCTTCCGCCCAAACTCGCCCGCGACTCGCGCGCCAGTCGAGCCGGCCGCTGCGGGCTACCCGTACTCGCCGCCCGCGCCGCCTAGCGCGCGGCCACCAGCTCGCCCCGCTTGCTGAGCAGGTGCTTGGCGAACTCCTCGCCGACCTTCACCGCCGCGGCGGTCATGATGTCCAGGTTGCCCGCGTAGGTCGGCAGGTAGTCGCCCGCCCCGGTGACCTCGACGAACACCGTGATCTTGTTGCCGTCGAACAGCGGCTCGGTACGCAGCCGGTAGCCGGGCACGTACTCCTGCACGCGCTGGACCATCTCCTCGATGGAGCGGGTGATCGCCGCCTGGTCCGGGTCGTCGACCATGGCGTACACCGTGTTGCGCATGAGGATGGGCGGCTCGGCCGGGTTGAGCACGATGATCGCCTTGCCCTTCTGCGCGCCGCCCATTTCCACCAGCCCAGCCGCCGTCGTCTGCGTGAACTCGTCGATGTTCTGCCGTGTGCCCGGCCCGGCGCTCTTGCTGGCGATGGTGGCCACGATCTCCGCGTACTTCACCGGCTGCACGCGGTTGATAGCCGCCACGATCGGGACCGTCGCCTGGCCCCCGCAGCTCACCAGGTTGACGTTCTTGGCCTCGAGGTGTTGGCCCAGGTTCACCGGCGGCACCACGAACTTCCCGATCTTGGCCGGGGTCAGGTCGATAGCGATCATGCCCGCCTGCTCCAGCCGCGGCGCGTGCTGCCGGTGCGCCTTGGCCGAGGTGGCGTCGAAGACGATCTCGGCCCCCTTGGGATCGCGGAGGAATGCGTCAATCCCCTGGTCCGTGGTGGCGATCCCCAGCTCGCGCGCGCGGGCGAGCCCTTCGGAGTTCGGGTCGATCCCGACCATGTACACTAGCTCGAGCCATTGGCTGCGCAGCAGCTTCGCCATGAGGTCGGTGCCGATATTGCCCGAGCCGATGATGGCGCACTTGACTTTCGGCATCGTTGCTCTCCCGAGACATCTCGACTGAATCGCCGCGCGCGAGGCGAACCGTTATACGAACCGCACGCTCACCGAGCCGAGCCGGTCATAGGTCGCCCGGACAACATCACCCGCGCGCACCGGCTCGGAGCGGGTGAGCGAGCCCGGCAGGATGATCTCGCCCGCCTGCAGCGGGATACCGAAGCTGGCCAGCGTGTTGGCCAACCAGGCCACCGAGAGGGCCGGATCGCCCAGCACCGCCGCCCCGGCGCCCGTGCTGATCACCTCGCCGTTCTTCTCCAGCACACAGCCCACCAGCCGCAGGTCCACCGCGTCCACCGGCGTGATCACCGAGCCCAGCACGACCCGTGCCGACGACCCGTTGTCGGCCACGGTGTCGCCCAACTTGATCTGCCAGTTGCGCACACGACTGTCGATGATCTCGATCGCCGGGGTGACGTAGGCCGTCGCGGCTAGCACCTGCTCGCGGGTCACCCCCGGGCCGGGGAGATCCGCCTTCAGTACAAAGGCGATTTCGGGTTCGACGCGCGGCTGGAGCAGCGTCGCCACGGGAACATCCCCGCCCTCGATCACCATCATGGTGTCGAACAGGTGGCCGTAGTCCGGCTGGTCGACCGCCAGCTGGCGCTGCATGGCGCGACTCGTCAGGCCGATCTTCTTGCCCACCACGCGCGCCCCGGCCGCGGTCTTCCGTGCCACGATGGCGAGCTGGATCGCGTACGCGTCGCGCACATCCAGGCCCGGGTAGCGCTCGGTGAGCGGCGCGATGGCCACGCGCGTGCGCTCGGCCTCCAGGAGTTCGTCCGCCAACTGCTCGATCGTGGCGCGGTCGAGGGCGACGGCCATGCGGCACCTCCGTGCAGCCGGTGGTCAAGTCACCCGTAGTGTAGCAGGTTTGGCGCGGGCTACTGGCGCGCGCGCTCCCAGTACGTGAGGTCTACCACCTGCTCGGGCGCGGGTGGCGGCTGGTCCTCGAAGGCGCCGGTCTCGGCCATCAGGGCGATCACGTTGCGCAGCCCGGCCAGGTTGATGCGCGCGTCGGGCGACACCACCCCGCCGCCCTGGCGCTGCTCGAAGTACAGCTCGTAGGTCTGCCGCGCGAAGCGCTCCTCGGTGTTGGTCGCCTCGGCGAGAATCTGGATGCTCCGCTCCTTGGTCGCCGGGTCGTTCAGGTAGCGCGCGCCCTGGATATAGGCGCGCAACCACCGCACCAGCCGCTCGCTATTGGCCCGCGCCCACTCGCGGTTGGTAGCCACGTTGATGAACTGCCACTCGCGCGTCACTTCCGACGAGCTGAGCAGCCGGCGCAGGCCCTCGGCCTCGCCTTGGAAATCGAGCGGCTGGCCCACCAGTGCCCCGGCCGCCGCGCCGCTCTTCACCGCCACGTAGCGCTCGGTAGTGCCGCCGACGACGATCCACTCCAGGTCGTCCTCGCGCAGCCCGCGGCTCGTGAGCATGCGCTGCATGATCAGCGTCACGCCATCGCGCAGTCCGGCGATGGCCAGCGGCTTCTTGCGCAGGTCGGTGACTTCGTGGATGTCCGGGCCGACGATCAGGCTGTAGGCGGGGTCTTCCTGCCCGCCCGCGACCAGCACGAGTGGGGCGCCCTTCACCGCGGCCAGGATCGCCGTCTCCGGCGTGGAGAGCGCCACGTCGGCACCGCCGTTGGTGAGCATCTGGTGGCCCGCCGCGGGCGAGCGCGTGAGCACGACCTCGTTCTGCACCCCGTTCTGCGTGAAGAAGCCCTCGGCCTCGGCGATCCAGACAGGCCAGAAGTAGGCGTTGCGGGCCACGATCCCTGCGGTGACGGTCAGCGGTGCGGCGGGTGCCGCCGGCGCGCTCGCCGGGCCACTGGCCGCCGCTGGCGCACTGGCCCCCGGGGCGGTCGCGGGCGCGGGGCTGCCGCAGGCCAGCGCACCGAGCAGCGCGCTGGCGACAACCCCGCTAACCAGGGTAGGCATGCTGCGAAGCATACGCTTCCTCCTGGCAAGCGCCTTGCACGGCAGCTAGCTGGCCTCTAGCGCCTCCAGCCAGCGCAGCGCGCTAGCTACTTGCGCCAGCGTGGCGGTGGCGCCGAGAGTGAGCAGCACGGCTTGCTGCAGGTCGGCCAGCGACGCGCCATGCTGGAGCGCGCGACGCGCGTGCGTGCGAAAGGCGCCTTCCTGTCCCGTGACGACGAACGTGGCACTGACGATCAGTTCCTGGGTGGCGGGCGGCAGGCTGCCCGCGCCGGTCAGGCTGCGCCGCAGTGCGCTGAAGGCGTCGGCGGCCTCGGGAGCGTGCTGCTTGAGAACATCCAGGGCGCTGCGCGGCACACGCTCGGCAGTCATCGCATCCTCCTCTGTGCGGCAGGTGGTCCGCGGCCAGTGGTAGCTGCCCGATATCTTACGCCGCCATGCCGCGCGTGCCCAGGGAAAAGCCCCCAAAAGCGCCGCGCGAGCGCCCCCAGCTGGAGAGACGCTCGCGCGGGCGGTAAACGCCGTCGTTTAGGCGGACAGGCGGGCTGTCAGGCGCCGCAACGCCGAGGCCGCGGGAGCCTGAGGGCGGCTGGTGAGCCGCCGCTCCTGCTCCTCGCTCAGTGTGTGTCCGCACTGCAGGCAGCTCACGAAGCGGCGGCCGTACGCCTCGGCGGTCACGGCTGCCTCCTCGAATAGATCCCCGTGGCAGCGTGGACATCCCTTCAACCACATCACCACCGTGTGGCTCCTCCCAGGTTGTGAGCGGCAGCAGAGGCGCGGGGCTCTCGGTTCGGATGGCCTCTCGCTGCCGTGGGCCATCCTACGGCGTCCGGTGTTCCAGAACGGTCAGCGCGAGCGCGCGGAAACTCGCAATGGTGTTACAAGCCGCGCCGCTCAGGCGGGCGCCAGCGCCGCCGCCAGCCGCGCGAACGCTGCCGGGTAGCGGTACGCCGTGCGCGAGTGGCTGTCGTCGAACTCCTCGTGCAGGTACGGCACCTGGTGCTGCGTCAGGCGCCGCGCCAAGATGCGCGCGCCATAGTGCAGGTAGTACTCGTCGCGCGTGCCGCACTCGAAATGCAGCAGCCGTAGGCGGCGCAGTGCCGCGGCGTGCCCCGCCACGAGGTTCACCGGGTCCCAGGCGAGCCAGCGCGCCCACACCGCGGCGTCCAGCTCGCCGGTGTAGGGGTCAAACGGCAGGTCGAAAAAGTAGGGCGGCCGCGCCGGGTTCGGCGAGTAGGCCATGGCCATCGCCGCCACGCTAACCGCTGCCACCAGGTCGCCCGGCTTCTTCTCCAGCTCCAGGAAGCGCGCCAGCACCGCCTCCACGCTGCCGTAGCGCGCGATGGCGTGCAGGAGCTTGGGGAAGTCGAGCTTGTAGCACAGCTCGAAATAGCAGTCCGGGCTGTGCGCGCTGACGGCGCCGAATACGTCGGGGTGGCGCATGGCCAGCACCAGGGCGCCATAGCCGCCGCTCGACTTGCCAGCCAGCCCGCGGTGCGCCGCAGCGGCCAGCGTGCGGTAGCGGGTATCGACGTGGCCGACGACATCGCGCACCACGTAGTCCTCGTAGTTGCCGTTGGCCGGTGAGTTGAGGTACTGCGCGCCGCCGAAACGGGTGAACCCGTCGACCACCACGAGGATCACGGGCGGCGCCCCCGCGTCCCAGGCGCGCTGGAGCGCCTCGGGGACCGACGGCAGCCAGGGGTCGTGGTTGAGCGCGCCCAGCGCGGTGCCGGTGTAGCCGGGCAGCCAGTAGATCACCGGGTAGCGGCGCGTGGGCTCGGCGGCGTAGCCGGGCGGCAAACAGATCACCAGCGGCCGCTCCACGGGGTCGCCGTGGGGGTTGTCCCGCAGCGCGGTGCCGATTACCGTGTCGATGCGGATCTCGCCGTGGAACTGGCGCACGCCTCGCGCTCCTCTTGCTGGCCCTCTCGGACGGACGTCTCCCTCTTGCGCCTGATGGTATCCGCTGCCTACCATGCCGCCAAGAATCCCGCGCCATCCTATCCGGCGGGCGCGGGTGCCGCAGGGGGGTAGGAGGCATACGATGGGCGCCGAGTACCGTATCATCGACGCCGATGGCCACGTGATGGAGCTGGACGAGCAGCTCCGCGAGTACATCGGGCCGCCGTTCAACCAGTTGGAGTGGCACCGCAGCTACAGCTTCTGGCCCGGCCTGACCTCCGACGGCTTCCTGCGCTCGCTGCGCGCGCCGGGCGGCTGGGCCGGCGGCGGCACCGGTCCCGACGCCCACGACTGGCTGCGCTTCCTGGACCTCAACGGCATCGAGCGCACGATCCTGTACCCCACCCAGGGCCTCACGCATGGCTTGATCCGCGAGCCGGAGTGGGCGGTGGCGCTGGCACGCGCCTACAACGACTGGCTGTACGACCGCTTCATGCGCGTGAGCCCGCGGCTGGTGGGGGTGGCACTGCTGCCGGTACAGGACATCGGCGAGGCGGTCAAGGAGCTGCGCCGCTGCGTGACCGAGCTGGGCATGCCGGGCGCGGTGCTGCCGGCGGTGATCGCCGGGGGCCGCACGGTGGCCGGGCGCGAGTTCGACCCGCTGTGGGCCGCGGCCGAGGAGCTCGACGTGCCGATCTCCACCCATGGTGGCACCTCGCTGGAGCTGGGCCTGGACGGTATCGGTGGCAACTTCACCGTCGGCCACCTGCTGGAGCACCCCTTCGCCCAAATGAAACAGCTCGGCGCCATGATCTTCGAGGGCGTGTTCGAGCGCTTCCCGCGGCTGCGCTACGGCTGCCTCGAGTGCGGCATCGGCTGGGTGCCGTACTTCATGGACCGCATGGACGAGGAGCTGGAGCGCAAGGGCCGCTACTCGCCGCACTGCAAGCGCAAGCCCAGCGAGTACGTGCGCTCGGGCAACATCTTCTTCTCCTGCGAGGTGGAGGAGACGGCGCTGCCGCTGGCCATCGAGCACGTGCGCCCGGACGTGATCCTCTGGGCGTCGGACTACCCGCACGAGCGCGACCAGCGCGATTTCAGCGGCGACATCCCCGCGCTGCTGGCCCGCGACGATGTCAGCGCCGCGGTGAAGCGCCAGATCTTCTACGACAACCCGACGCGGTTCTACCGGCTCGACCGGCTGCCGCCCGCGCCGGTCGTCACCCGGCCCGCCCTAACTTCCAGCTCGGCCTGACCGCGGCGCTCCCCCGCCGACGCGTGGGATCGGGGAACCATGCTCAGCGTAGCTGCTCCCAGCCGTGCCCGCGGCGATAGCGGTAGACGCGGTTCGTGAGCACCCGCCCCGACGTGACGAATAGAGCCAGCTCATGGGCCGCGGTGGCTGGGTCCCAGTATTGCTGTGGAACCACCAGAATACCGAGGTGTGATGGTGGTGATGGTGTCACGAACGCGCTTAACCAGAGACACCACGCATCATGGAGCAGCAAGAAGTCGCGCAGGTTTCCCGTGACCAGGATTTCTCGGTTCTGGTACGCAGTGAGGAGCTGCTCGTGGTCGCCAGCGCGACCCAATTGGCGGTGGCGGGTAGCCGCCGCCTGGTGCTGCCGGTGCTGGAGTTCGTCCGCGATCTTCGGCGAGAGACAGTTGTCGATATAGAAGGCGGCCACGGGCGAATCACGCAGCGTTGGCCGCTATCCGATTGTCGATGAGGGAGCGATGCCGGCGATAGTATGCGAGGGCCGCCTCCACAGCCGCCAGCGGCACCTCGTAGTCCTCCGCCACACGCCCGGCGTCGTATGCGGCTGCGCCGTGATAGTAGGCCACCAGCGCCCAGACCGGCACGCCTGACTCGCGCAGCCAGGCATCGGCAGGGCCCGGG
>Ga0209061_1003556_pt1 | contig 16659 bp, 12 predicted proteins | sample Coa_R1_10_FD_187157 | JGI IMG/M metagenome (GOLD analysis project Ga0209061, IMG submission 187157) | Surface soil microbial communities from Centralia Pennsylvania, which are recovering from an underground coalmine fire - Coalmine... | ecosystem: Environmental > Terrestrial > Soil >...
GCCCATCACCTCGAGCGCGGCCCCTCCGGACAAGCCGTCAGCGGCCTTCTCGAAAGTACCGACCGTGCGCTCCACGTGCCTGGACCGAAGCATGCCTCGATAACCGCCAGGAACAGGTTCTGGTCGGCACCCCGGCAACGTTCATGCTGGTGCAAGGTAGAGGTCCCAAGATGCCCCACATGGCGAGCGACGGCCAGCGCTCCGATAGCTTCGTAGCGATGCCCGGCGGTTCGCAAGGCCCACGGCGCCGGCCTGCTCCGGCGGTCCTTCCCCGCTCAGGGGGCCAACGTCGCTCGGCCCACGCGCGGGGGCGCACCAAGCCCGCTCAGGGGAAGCGCCACCGGGGCCGGTTGCGGTACCTGCTCGCCGTGCCAGGCTTGGCTGTGGTCCTGCTCGGTGCCTCAGTTGTCGGGGCCGCCCTTTCCCCCGGTAATGCCAGCCTCGAGGCGAAGTGGGCAGACTGGCTCCGCGCCAACCACGCCGGCTGGCTGGCGCAACATTTTGAGGAGATCTACTACTCCTTGGAGGCCCCGCCAAAGGGCGGTAGGCCCCATGGCCTCAACAAGGTCCCTGGCACGGTGGCCGTACAACTGCCCGGGGGCGCCTCGGCTTCGTCCCCAGCCAGCACGGCACCGGCCTCATCGACCGGCGGCCCTAAGCCCACCAGCACGGCCGTCGCGGCCCCCGCCCAAGCCGCCCGGCCCGCCGCCGTTCAGACCACAGCCGCCAAAGCGGCTTCCGGAACTACCACGGCGGGGGCGCCTACCACCAGTACACCTCCCAGCACTACACCTCCTACCAGTGCGCGCGCGACCAGCACCCCCACCGCTGCTCCTCACCCCAGTGCACCTACGACGGCCGCCCCCCTTTCCAAGGGCACGCCGGCGTCGCCTTCCTTGCTGACGGCTCAGCCGCTCCCGCCGCCCAGGCCCGTGCCGCTGGTCGTCCACCCTGCTCTTGCTGGCGAAGGTAAGTGGCAGCCGACGGGCCCGCTCGTGGACGGCGTGCCGGCGATGTACGTGGCGCAGTTCAGGGCAGACGACGTGTACACGAGCGAGATCACTTCGGCGGTCTGGATGGACCCGCGCCTACTGCGCTTCGAACTGGTGCCCGGCTCGACCGAGCCCGGTGGCACTTGGTCGCACCCGCCGTACGTAACCGACGCAGAGCTTCCCTACTTGGTGGCGGCTTTCAATGGCGGCTTCCGCTTCCAAGACGCCAAGGGCGGCATCTACCTCGAAGGCAAAGTGGGAGTGCCGCTACTGGAGGGGGCCGCGTCGTTTGTGATCTACAAAAACGGCACGGTCAACATAGGGGCTTGGGGCTCTCAGGTAACGATGACGCCGGAGGTGGCCTCAGTCTTGCAAAACGCCGTGCTGCTCGTGGACAACGGCCAGATCGCACCGTCTGCGACGTACACGGACAATGCGATCTGGGGCTACACCCTGGGAGGCGGTTACGTGGTGCCCCGCAGCGGCATCGGCATAACCGCCAACGGCGCGCTCGTCTATGTCGCCGGCCCGGCGCTCACAGCCAAGTCCCTGGCCGAGTCCCTCCAGCGGGCTGGCGCCGTCCGGGCCATGACCCTCGACATCAACCCCGAATGGGTGACCTTCAACTTCTATTCGCACCCCGCCGGCCACCCTCTCGACGTGACTGGCACCAAGCTCTACCCGCAGATGCAGCGCTCGGCTGACCGCTACCTGCCTCCGACGTGGGAGGCACGGGACTTTTTCGAGGTGCTCCTCCCCGGCGCTCCCATAGCGGGCTAACGAGCCAGTTCCCTCTGAGGCGAGGCGTCTACGTCGGGCCTGCCACCATAGCGGCTTTACGTTCTCAACCTTGGGCTCTGCCAGCTTAGTCGCTTACGTTCTCAGCGCTGAGCTGCGCCAACGTAGTTGCTTGCGTTCTTGGCCCTGGGCTCAGCCGCCGGCCATAGCGCCGACGATGACGAAGGGCTCCTTCCCAGAGGCGACCGGCGTAGGCAGAGGGTCGTCCGGGGGAGCGTTGGACAAGTCGAGCTCCCCGGCGAAAAAACGAACGAAAGGCCGGCGTAGGGCGCTCGCTCTGTCCCGCACGGTGCCTACCAGTAGGGGATAGGCGCGCTCCAAGGCATCGAGCACGCTCCGCTGAGTTACGGCGCCGTCCACCTGCACCGCGACTTCTAGCGGGAGCTTGGCCAGATCTCGTAGCTGCACAGGCAAGCGGACGCGCACAACTGCCGTGCCGACGAGGGCTCTCTCGCCAAGGTCGCCCAAGAACCCAGGAGCCTCTGTCACGGAAGGGCTTGCGCTTCGACTGACAAAACGCCGGGCAAGTCCCTCACGATAGCTGACCAGGTACCGCCGCCGTCGGCGGACGCGTAGACCTGGCCCCCAGTAGTGCCGAAGTAAACGCCGCAAGGGTCGAGGGAGTCGACCGACATCGCGTCACGCAGCACGTTGACGTAGCAGTGTTCTTGGGGTAGGCCGTCCGTAAGCGGTTCCCAGTCACCGCCGCCCGTGCGCGAGCGGTACACCCGGAGGCGCCCCTCAGGCGGGTAGTGCTCGCTGTCGCTCTTTATGGGCACGACATAGACCGTCTGGGGCTCATGGGCGTGGACTGCGATGGCAAAGCCGAAATCGCTCGGCAAGTCACCGCTCACTTCGTACCACGAAGCGCCCCAGTCGTCGCTGCGCATCACGTCCCAATGCTTTTGCATGTAAAGGACCTGAGGCGCGGAGGGGTGCGCGACGACCTTGTGGACGCAGTGGCCGACGTCGGCGTCAGGGTCGGCCAGGACGCCCTCGGAGCGCAACCCCCGGTTGGCCGGCGACCACGTGGCGCCCGCGTCGCGGCTCGTGAAAACGCCAGCCGCTGAAATGGCCACCAAGAGGCGTGAAGGGTCGTCGGGGTGCTGCAGGACCGTGTGGAGGCACAGCCCGCCAGCGCCCGGCTGCCATGAGGGCCCGGTCGGGTGCCGGCGCAGCCCAGCGAGCTCTCGCCATGTCTCCCCGCCGTCCGCCGAAGAAAACAGGGCCGCGTCTTGGGCGCCCGCCCAAATGACGTCGGGATCTCCCAGCGAGGGCTCGAGGTGCCAGATGCGGGTGAAGGACCACGGCCTCGGCGTGCCGTCGTACCACAGGTGGGTGCCGGCGTCGCCCTCGTAAGCGAAGTCATTGCCCACCGGGGCCCACGTCCGGCCTCCGTCGGCCGAACGTTGCACGACCTGGCCGAACCAGCTACTGGTTTGCGAAGCCCACAACCTGTCCGGGTCGGCAGGGGACCCCACGACGTGGTAGACCTCCCAGCCCGCGAAGTAAGGCCCGCTCACCTCCCAGCGCCGGCGTCCGGCGTCGGCGCTCAGCACGAACGCCCCCTTCTTGGTCCCCACGAGCAACCGAACGCCCCTCATGCGCTGCGAGCATACACGCGCGCAGGCGACGGTCAGCCTTTGGCCGCAGGGTGCAGCTCCTGCTCAGAACCTAGGTCGGGTAGGGCGCCCTTGTGAAATTGTTTACGACGTAGTCGCCCTCGGCTTGCACCGGCGCGTCCACGATGTTGTTGAAGATGTAGTTCAGCCCTGGGGTGTCATCGAGGACGGACACGACGCCGGTCGAGCTCTGAGCAGCGCGGTTGAGGGTGTTCATCGACACCATGACATTTTGCGCGTTATGGAGATAGATGGCTCCCGAGTTGGGGTAGCCGTTTATGATATTGCCCTCGATAGTTATTTGGTCCTCTGGAAGCGAAGCGCTGGCGCCGACGACACCGATAGCCGGCGAACCAGATGTCCCTTCGTAGTGGTTCAAGTAGTTACCGCGTACAGTGATCTGGCCCAGGAACCCCGCTCCGTAAGGCGACTGGGTCTCGATGAGGAGCCCATAGTCGGTCCCGTTGATGCCTAGATAGTTGTCCGCAACAATAGAGTGGTAACAGTCGAGTAGGTAGAAACAACGGCTCGACGCTCCGTCCACGATGTTGCCGATAGCCTGCACGAGCTCCCAACCTTCGAAGTGCACTGCGTCCACAAAGCCGTACATACTGTTGCCGATGATGACGCAGCCCGCGTCAAAAACCCGGTTGGCGGCGCGCTGGCCGTACACGCCATAGAGCAAGTTATAGAAGACGTTGTCCTCGACCTTGGTGTTATCGCTGTCTGAGAGGGCGATGCCGACAGCGGCCCTTGCATTGGACCCGAGGAACTGGCACCCCGTGATGATCGCATCGCGCTGGTTAACCGTTAGGATCCCAGTCCCGGCACCCTGAAGGTAGAAGCGACAACCACTTATCAGTGTGTCTTGGAACGGCGAAGGTAGCTGGCTCTCGTTCAGTTGTACAATGTTCCCCGACCCCGCGTACTGTAGACCGAGATTTGCCAGTTGCATGGCTGGGCCCGGGTAGACTACTGCCGAAGATCCTTGCTCGAACAGGATCCCATTTGCCAGGTCGCTTGCAAACACCAGTGTGGTGTTAGACCAGCCACCCAGACCCACGATCCGCAGTGGCGCCTGCGCCTCCAGCGTCTCGTTCACCAGATAGGTGCCGGGAGGGATCACCACCAAGCCTATCTTTTCAGTTTGCGCTACGTCTATGGCTCGCTGAACCGCAGGGCCGTCGTCTGTGGTGCCATTTCCCGTAGCGCCAAAGTCTCGCACATCAACACCGCCAGCCAGGCGGCCTATTCCACCCGGCGGCGGGGGAGGTACCGTTGGCCCCGGTGCCGTTGTGAGCGCGCCAAAGCTCTGAGCGCTAGCTACCCTCCCCTGAAAAGCCAACGCACTCAGGAGCACTGAGCTCCCGCCCAGGCCGGCGGCTAGAGCGTCCCGTCTGCTCAACATCGGCCCCCTAGACCGCGCAGCACGCCCATCAGACCTCTGCTCCTGGCCCAACCCGTCCTTAGCCACGGCGACCTCCTCTGTCGGTCTTGAAGCCTTGACCATCACTGACGACCCTTTTATAGCAAGCGCTTTCTACCCTGTCAAGCCCCGCCTTGACATCCACACCTGAGGAGCGTAGGATGACGTGCGCGGCTAGAACGTTTCAACCGAGATAACTAACCTGCTGACAAGGGGGTTCACCGCCTGAGCAGGTTCATCCAACACGAAGGAGCTAAGACACTTGAGGAACCTTTGTTCGAAGCGATCCGCCCACGCAAGCCTGATAGCGCTTGCTACGATCACTGCCTTCATACCGACGGCTGCCCCTGCAGGGGCGACCACAAGGGACAGCAGCCTCGTCGAGCCGAAGGCCGCCAAAGCGCAACTGGTCCTGTGGCAGAGCTCCAGCGACGGAGCTCCCGCGTACGTGTCCAGCTTTGAAAAGGCCTACCCTAACATCAAAGTCAAGGTAGTCAACTCCGCCACCGCGACAGACGACGCCGCGATGGTGTCAGCGGCGGCAGCCCACAGGCTTCCCGACATCACGCGTTCGGCAGACGTCGACACTTATTACTTCGCATCCCACGGTATCTTCCTCAACCTAAGCCCCTATATGAAAGCCTACGGCTACAAGCAGTCACAGTTCATCAAAGGCATTATGCAACTAGGCCAGTACAATGGGGACCAGTACGTCATCCCGAGAGGCTTTGACGAGGCAGTTGTGGCCTATAACCCTAACGTGCTCGCTATGTTCCACCAGCCCATCCCGAAAGAGGGATGGACTTGGGCACAGTTCAGCAAAGAAGCCTGCGCCATAAATGGGAAGAAAGTCGGGGGTAAGACTTACTATGGCGTGGGGACCAATCTGGGCTATACGTCATATATTCTCTACGACCCCTTCATGGTGTCCACCGGCGGCGGGCCTATGAACGCCTCTGAAACGAAAGCCACCTTCGATTCACCCGCATCGCTGAAGGGCCTGACTGAGCTCGCGAACTTCTCGCGCTCGTGCACGTCATGGATGGACAACTTGCCTAAGAACGCAGACCCCTTCGACTCAGGGACCGCCGCTTTCGACATCGTGGTCCCGGACCAGGTGCTTACTTGGCCCAACAGCAAGGGCACGGCATGGCAGACCGTGAACTTCAAGGTCAACATCGTCAACTTTCCGCTTTTGTCCCCACACCCAGCTGACGGTGCCGGTATGATCGGCTTCGCAGCAACGATCGATGCCAAGGATCCCAGCGCTGCCGCCGCCTTCGAGATGTGGATGCTTTCCAAGCAGGGCGAAGCAGCAGCGGCCAAGGCGGAAGGCTGGGTGCCATTGCGCCTCGACCTTACGAAGAGCGATGACTGGGGAGCCAAGTACGCATTTACTCAAAAGACCTATCACTACACCTTCAATGCTCCCGCGTTCGATTCGTACACACAATATATTGTTACCCCACCTGCTAAATTAGAGCTTGGCTCTAACGGTACAGCGGCTACGGCGATCGCGAACGCGTGGACTGCGGTGCAGTTGAAGAAAGAAACTGTCAAGCAAGCGTTCACGGCCGCCACGAACGCGATCAATAGTTGGCTGGCGACGCAGGGAGGCTAGACATGGCAAGCGCGGTGCTCCTCCGGCGGGACCAGCGTGTCCCCCGGAGGCACCGGCTCTCGCGTCAGGAGCGCCGGCGGTTGCGGGAGGGCTACCTGTTTATCTCCCCGGTGCTACTTGGGCTGGTGATCTGGGTGTTCGGGCCGATGTTCTTGTCCCTGTACTACTCCTTCACTAGCTACAATGTCCTCCAGGCGCCCAAGTTCATCGGGTTGGCTAATTACAGGGAGCTGTTCAACGACCCGGAGTTCGTCCATTCGTTCAAGATAACTTTGATTTATGCCGCAACGAGCGTGCCTGGGAGCTTGGTCATCGGGTTGCTGATCGCCCTGTTGTTGAACAAGCCTGGACGGACGATGCGGTTCTACCGTACGATTTTTTACATTCCCTCGGTAATACCAGTAGTGGCTGGGACCGAGCTGTGGGGGACAATGCTGTCTGGCTCCAAGTACGGCGTCGTCAACTATATCCTTATGAGCGCCGGCTTAATAAAGAGCCCAATGCTATTTTTTAGTTCTCCCAACACGGCCTTTTGGAGCCTGCTTATCCTGGTGTTCTGGGGTTCAGCTGGTGCCAGCATGATCATCTGGCTCGCCGCGCTACAGAGCGTGCCAAAGGACCTGATCGAGGCGTCGCAGGTAGATGGGGCCGGCGTGCTTAGGCGTTTCGCGTCAGTGATCGTCCCGCTAATCACGCCGACCATTTTCTTCAACTTGGTGCTGGGCATGATAGGGGCTCTGCAGACTTTCGCTACGAACTTCGTGTTGGGGGGGGATAGCGGGTCTCCCTTGGGCTCCCTGGACTTCGTGAACATCTTTATTTACCGGCAGGCGTTCGGCAACTTCGAAATGGGCTACGCGTCGGCCGCAGCTTGGGTGATGTTCGCCGTGATCCTCGTGCTGACGTTGCTGGTGTTCCGCACCTCGCGACGGTGGGTGTTCTATGTCGGGGGAGGAAGATGACGGTCGCTGTTGGTGGGGTAGCGGGTGCAAGGACGGACGTGCGCAATGCGGTTGGTCGCAAGATGGTCATGAGCCTTGGAGCAAGGCGGCGTTGGGCGACGGGCTGGCGGTTCGGGGTGCTTTCGTTGCTGTCAGTGGTGTTCCTGTTCCCCTTCTATTGGATTGTCAACACCGCTCTGCAAACCCCTGCGGAGTCGGTGTCTCTGCCGTTGACCTGGTGGCCAAAGGTGCCCCAGCTCGGCAACATAACTGCTCCGTACTCCCTGATGCCGTTCGGTGCAATGCTTCTGCACTCGGTGATCATAGTGGCGGCCGCGACGATCGGTGCAGTCGCGTCGGCGGCGGTCTGCGCGTACGGGTTCGGCAGGTTACAGTTTTGGGGCCGCGATTTCTGGTTTATGGTCGTCTTAACGACTCTTATGCTGCCGTACATTGTGACGTTCATACCCATCTATATTGTGATGCGGGACATTGGATGGCTGGACACGCTGTGGCCTCTTATTGTGCCTGCCTGGTTTGGTGGCGGCCCGTTCAATATTTTTTTGATCCGGCAGTTCATGCGTACTATCCCGATGGAGCTGGAGGAGGCAGCGCGGGTGGACGGCGCCTCGACGTTCAGAGTGTTCCGCTCGGTCATGTTGCCTGTGCTGAAGCCTGTGCTCTGGGTCGCTGCATGGTACCAGGCGTTCGGGTCGTGGGGAGACTTGCTCGGGCCTCTGGTCTACCTGACACCGGAACATAGTTGGACTTACACGGAGGGCCTGTACGAGTTCGGCGCCACGACTACGCAAAATTACTTGATCCCCTACGAGATGTCGCTGGCGTTGATAGCGATGATCCCTGTACTGATAGCCTTCTTTACCCTCCAGAGCCGCTTGATAGAAGGGGTGAACATCAACAGTGGCATACGCTGAAACCGGAGGACAGACGCGAGACAGGCTGGAAGCGGAGGTTAACTGGCTCGGTGGGAAGCACCCTAGTCGTCCTTGCGGGGTGGCGTGGGGAGTACCGTGGCCGCGAGGAAGAGTTGCCGAGACCGGTGGGTGGGGCTTGGTATCGGGGAGCGGAGCGCGCTTGCCGGTGCAGACGTGGGTCGCGGCTCGGTGGCCCGACGGGAGCGTCAAGTGGACGGGGCACGCTGCGGTGCTTGGGCCCGAAGCGCCAGGGCCCCTCTACGTGGTGCCCTCGAGCGACGGTGCGGCTGGCAGGAGCGCGCGAAGCGAAGGTTTGGTGGCGGTTGAGCGGCAGAGCGGGATCCTGGTGGACACGGGCGCACTGCGTTGCGAGGTTGCCCGGGAGGGCGATGTGTTGCTTCGCGAGATGTCGGCCGAGGGCACGGTGGTTTGCGCTGGCCTCCGCCTGGTCGCAGAGCGCGAGCGGAGAAGCAGGACGGGCACGACCGACGAGCGCAGCAGGTGCAGGGGCCCTGGTGTAGTGCGGTCGGTAGTCGTAGAGCAGGTGGGCTCTGAGCGTTGCGTCCTAAGAGCTGTTGGCGCTCACAGCCTGGCCGGGCCGTCGGGAGCTGCGAGTTGGCTGCCTTTTATTGTCCGACTGTATTTTTACCGAGGCTTGGCAAGCGTAAGGTTGGTGCACACGTTTGTCGTGGATTGCGATCCGGAGGTCGATTTTCCTTCAGGGATCGGAGTGGAGTGCGAGGTCCCGCTCACGGGGCCGGCCTACCAGCGCTATGTCGCTATGGGTGGCGAGGACGGCATGTTTTCGGAGCCGTGTCAGCTGCTTTGGACTTGGCGCGCGAAAGACGCGGGCGGCCTGTACGACAAACAGATCGAAGGTCAGCCGGTCGAGATCCAAGGTGCCGGTCAGCAACGGTTGCTGGAGTTGCTCGAGCGGCAAGCGATTTGGCGCTCTTTCAAGCTGGTGCAAGACTCTCCTGGCCACTACCGGATTTCGAAGCGTACACGGCAGGGCTGTGCCTGGGTAAGCGCGGACGAGGGGTCGCGAGCCGCTGGTGTGGTAGCAGTGTGGGGGCGCCGGGGAGGCCTGGCGATCGGGGTGCGGGAGTTTTGGCAAAAGGCGCCTCGTTCGGTTGAGGTGGACAACGTGGTAGATGGCAAGGCCGCTGTTCGCGCCTGGTTGTGGTCTCCGGACGCCGAGCCGATGGACCTGCGTCACTACGACACCGAGACGCACGTTGACTCTGCTTATGAGGGCTTCGACGAGATGCGCGCGGATCCGCGTGGCATCGCCAACACCAACGAGATTTGGCTCGAGCCCCTTTATGAGGGGTTGCAGTGGCCAAGGCTAGAGCACCTGAGTGAGCTGTGCCAAAAGCCTCCGCTACTTGTCTGCCAGCCTTCATGGTACTACGAGACTGGGGCTTTGGGTACCTGGAGCCTGCCGAGCATTAAGAGCAGTGCGTCGCGGTGGGTGGAAACGCAATTAGGGGCGGCTTTAGAATTCTATAAAAACGAGGTCGAGCAAAGGCGGTGGTACGGCTTTTGGGACTATGGAGATTTTATGCACTCCTATGACCCCGTCCGGCACTGCTGGCGCTACGACCTCGGCGGGTACGCGTGGCAGAACACAGAGCTGGCACCCAACTTATGGCTCTGGTACTCTTTCTTGCGCACCGGGCGGGCAGATGTGTTCGCGTTAGCAGCTGCGATGGCACGTCATACGTCTGAAGTGGACGTTTACCATGCTGGCCAGTACGCGGGGCTGGGTTCGCGCCACAATGTCCGCCACTGGGGCTGTGGCTGCAAGGAGGCTCGCATTAGCATGGCTGGTCTGCACCGGGCTTTTTACTATTTGACTACGGACGAGCGCATGGGGGAGGTCATGGCGGAGGTGACGGCCAGCGTGGAGAGCTCACTGGTCAACTTGGACCCCGCCAGGACGCTTGTCCCCAAGGACAGATGGCCTACGCATGTCCGTAGCGGCCCGGACTGGGCGGCCCTTTGCTCGGACTGGATGACGGACTGGGAGCGCACTGGGAACAGTGCCTCGCTTGCGGCGATCGAAACGGGTGTGGGGTCGTTGACGGGCATGCCGCTGCGGCTGGCGTCCGGCCCCGTGTTCGGTTACGACCCCAGCACGAAAGTGTTGGGGCATATCGGCGACAACAACTATTCGTACCACATGGTCGTGCCGTTTGGTGGGGCCGAGACATGGATGGAGCTTTCCAGCCTCCTGCGCAATCGACAATTTGACGCCATGCTTTGCGAGCTTGCATCTTATGCTGCGATGGCCGATGAAGAACGCAAGGAGCGAAGCGGGGGAGTGCTGGGGGCGGAGAACTGGTCACAGACATGGTTCTACGCGCGCTTGGTCGCATTTGCCGCTGCTAAGACCGGTGACAACGCTCTGGCAAGGAGGGCGTGGGAGATGCTGCTGCACCAGGGCGTGGGGTTGGGACAGCGCTTAGAGCCCCAGGTGGTCGCGGGAAGCCGGTGCCCACGAAGGTTCGAGGAGATCCCCTGGGTCAGCACGAACGTCGTGTCTCAGTGGTGCCTCAACGTGATCGAGTGTTTAGCCCTGGTCCCCGAGGCGCTGGAGGAAGCGTGGGCTGCTAGAGAGGTGGGTGCCGTCCCATGAGCTTGCCGAGGTTGGGCTTGATCGGCGTCCACGGCTATGGGTCCTTGCACCTGCGCGAGGTTGCTCGCCTGGCGGCTGCCGGACGGGCGCGGCTGGTAGCCTGCGCGGACGTAAAAGCGCCGGCGGCCGAAGCGGCCGCGACGCTAGAAGAGCTCGGCGCTGAGTACTGGAGCGACTGGAAGAGCATGCTCGACGAGCATGAAAAGCTGGACGTCGTCGTGGTCGCGACGCCCCCACACCGGCACGCGGAGATGGCCGTTGCCGCCATGGAGCGCGGGGCGCACGTGCTGGTCGAAAAGCCACCGGTGGTCACCCTGGAGGACTTCGAAGGGCTCCTCGGCACTGCTGACCGCAGGGGCGTGGCGTGCCAAGTCGGGTTTCAGAGCACCGCATCTGGGGCTTTGGGGCGCTTTAGGGAACTGCGCTCCTCTGAGGTCCTCGGCGACGGGGCCGCTATTGGAGCGACAGGACGCTGGCAGCGAGACTTTGAGTACTGGTCGAGAGCTTCCTGGGCAGGCAAGGAGAGCCTGGCTGGAGCCCCTGTCCGAGACGGGGCTCTCACCAACCCCTTCGCCCACGCTGTCATGAACTGCCTTGTCGTCGCCGGTACTGCCGACATCGAGGCGGTGGAGGTGGAACGTTTCCGGGCCAACCCTATAGAAGTCGACGACACTGGCTGCCTCCGGGTCACCATGAAGGGTGGCCAGCGTTTCGTGGTGGCCGTCACGTTGTGCGCCGAGGATATGGAGCCCCCGGCTCTTCGCCTGAGCGGCCCAAAGGGGAGCGCGGGTTGGGCGTACGAAAGCGACGTGCTTTGGGTGCGATCGGGTAGCCAGTCTTGGACCGAAGCTTTCGCGCGCCGCAGCTTGCTCGAGGAGCTGCTCGACTTCGTTGCCGGCCGGGTAAATAGGCTGAGCTGCCCGTTGTCGTCGTGCAGGCGCTTCGTGGAGCTAGTCGAGGTCATCCACGCTGCCCCCGTAGTCGATATCGCCGCCGACTTCGTGCGATGGACAGGCGAGGCAGGCCGGCGGCGACCGGCCATAGCCGGCATAGACCGAGCTGTCGCCCAATCGGTCGAAGAACAAAGGCTCTTCTCTGAGCTGGGCCCAGCTGTGGCACCCTTCGCACGGCTAAGCGGCCGCCCGGTCGCGACCGCCCCGGGCTTGGGGTAACCACCGGGCAATGAGCCTGTCGAAAACTATGTAGAGCCGCTCTTGTGCTTCCTACTTGGCCCGGGGGCGCGAGAGGCCGCTATGTGAGCACGTGAGCGGCTCCGCTCAGCAACCCGGTGAGGACGACCGGCAGCCTTGGCGCTGGCCCGCGCGCGAGGACGCCGCACCGACTCACGCTCGACAAGCACCGCCGGCTCTGTGGGAGGGTTCGAGGGCGCTAGCCCCAACGCTACGCGCGTCGCGAGCTGACCCAGCCCTACCAGTGGCAGCCTGACCGTAGTCAGTGGCGGGCTCACGTCCCGTGCCCATGGGACGTCGTCGATACCGATCACAGACACTTGTTGGGGCACCTTGACACCACGCTCCCGCAGCGCCGCGAGGGCGCCGATCGCGAGAAGGTCGTTGGCAGCCAAGACGGCTTCCGGCAGGGAGCCGATATCGGCGCGCATGGCGACTTCGCGGTAGCCGGTCTCCCGTTCGAACGGCCCGTACGCTATCTGTAGGCCATCTCGCGGGGCACGCCCCTCCAGCGCAGCCAAGACTCCCTTCAGCCGGTCTCGCGTGGTGGTCCGGCCTTCCGGGCCAGCGAGGTAAAGCAAGTCACTGTGGCCCGCGGCGAGCAGCCGGTCTGCCGCGAGGCGGCCAGCGCCCACGTTGTCTAGGCTCACGACCTTACCTGCGCGCGTCCCGGCGGGCCGTGGGCGCCCGCAATAGACCAGGCTGCCCCCGTCCGAAGCGAGCCCCTCGGCGTGGCGCGCCATTTCAGCCCCGATCCTGCGGTCAGTCGAAGCGGCGCCGACGACCAGCACTGCGTCGGCGCGCTGGGTGCGCAGCAGCGAAATGTACTCGAGCTCTTCTTCCGGATCTCCTTCGGTGTTGCAGATCACGACCAGCCGGCCAGCGAGCTTGGCAGCTGCCTGCACACCGCGCACTACTTGAGAGAAGAACGGGTCAGACACGTCGGCGAGGACTACGCCTATCATGCCGGAGCGGGCGTTGACCAGTGCTTGAGCGTGTGCGTTGGGCAGGTAGTTGTGCGCTCGAACAGCCTCGAGGACCCGGTCGCGCGTACTTGCCGCAACCGGGTAGTCGCCCGAGAGGACTCGCGAAACAGTGGCAGGGGAAACCCCGGCCGCAGCGGCTACGACGCTCAGTGTCGCTCGCCCAGGCACGGCGAGGAGCTTATCGCAACTAGCGCTGGCCCCTCTCGCAAGATAGGATAGCAAGCGCTTTCTATAGACAGGAACAAACAGAGAGGGAGACGAGTGGGCAGACGTGTCGTCCGGGTCGCAATGAACGGGGTGACTGGGAGGATGGGGCAGCTCCAGCACTTGGCCCGTTCGTTGCTCGCGATTAGGGAGGACGGTGGCCTGGAGCTGGCCAACGGGGACTTGTTGTGGCCCGAGCCCGTGCTCGTGGGCCGCGACCCTGCCAAGCTCGCGGCGCTGGCAGAGCGCCACGGCCTTTCCGACTGGACGACGTCGCTCGACGAGGCCCTCTCAGACCCCAGCGTCGAGATCTATTTCGACGCCCAGGTAACCTCCGCACGAGGCCCGGCTCTGCAAAAAGCGATAGAGGCCGGCAAGGCCGTCTACGTGGAAAAGCCTGTAGCCGGCACGCTCTCTGAGGCCGTGGCAGCCGCTAGAGCAGCCCGGGAGCGAGGCGTACCCAACGGCGTCGTGCAAGACAAACTTTTCCTGCCAGGTATTCGCAAGCTTCGCCGTCTCCTCGAGGCCGGCGCGCTTGGGCGGTTGCTCGCGGTGAGAGGGGAGTTCGGCTACTGGGTCTTCGAAGGAAATTGGCGCCCATCTCAAAGGCCGTCTTGGAACTACCGCGCCGAGGAGGGGGGCGGCATCGTGACGGACATGTTCTGCCACTGGCAGTACCTCTTAGAAGGGCTGTTCGGGCAGGTGCGCAGCGTGTACGCGCAGGTCGCGACCCACGTCCTCGAGCGCTGGGACGAAAGCGGGGAGCCTTACAAAGCCACGGCCGACGACGCCGCGTACGCGGTCTTCGAACTGGACGACGGAGTGGTCGCCCAGGTCAACTCGTCTTGGGTGACGAGGGTCTTCCGTGACGAGCTGGTCGAGTTCCAGGTGGACGGTACAGAGGCATCCGCCGTGGCGGGGCTGCAGCGCTGCAGGTTCCAGCACCGCGCGACCACGCCGGTGGCTGTCTGGGACCCCGACGAGCCCCCCAGGCACGCTTACCGGGCCATGTGGCAGGAGGTGCCTGGCGACGCGGCAGCGCCAAGCGCGTTCAGGCTCCAGTGGGAAAGCTTCCTCAAGCACGTGACTACTGGTTCTCCGTTCCCCTGGGACCTCTTTGCTGGCGCCCGGGGAGTCCAGCTGGCCGAGCTGGCCCTAACGTCGGCCCGCGAGGGCCGCAAGGTGGCGGTCACGCCCCTGGAGCCAGCGGCATGAGCCCCTGGAGCCGGCAGCGTGACGCCCTCGAGGCAGGCGGCTGAGCCCCTGGAGCCGGCGGCGTGAGCGCTTCTGAGAGGTCTTCGCCCCGAGCGGTGACGGCCGTGGGCGCCAGTGCCGCGCGAAGGGAGCTGTCGATGAACCAGGCCACCGTCCCTCGCTGGCGCGCCTCTGAGGTCATAGAAGGTTGCGCTCGAGCCGGTTACGCGGGCGTGGGGCTTTGGCGCGACCGGGTGCAAGAAGAAGGGCCGGCCAAGCTCGCCAGGCTGGCCCGCCAAGCCGGCGTGCAAGTGACCAGCCTTTGCCGCGGGGGCTTCTTCTTGGCGCCGGCGCCCGAAGAGGCAAAGGCGCGCATGGACGACAACCGCCGGGCGGTGGACGAGGCCGCAATGCTGGGCGCTCCTGTGCTCGCCTTGGTGTGCGGGCCTGCGCCCGACCGGGACCTCGCCGGCGCTCGTAAGGCTGTAGCAGCCGCTATTGCCGAGCTTGCCAGCTACGCTGCCCCGGCTGGCGTAGCCTTGGGGATCGAGCCGCTCCACCCGCTTTACTGCGGTGACCGCTCTGTCGTGGTGACCCTTGCCCAGGCTCTGAGCATCGCCCGTTCCACCGGTACCGGCCGGACAGGAGTTGTGCTCGATAGCTACCATCTTTGGTGGGACCCCGACCTCGAAAGCGATATCGCGGCTGCCCAAGACGATATCTTGCTTGTCCAGCTCGCCGACTGGCTCGCTCCTCCGCCAGACCCTCTCAACGGGCGGGGAATGTTGGGCGACGGCTGCATAGATCTTCGCGGCTTTTGCCGCTCTGTTCGCTCCGCCGGCTACGCAGGGCCGCTCGAGGTCGAGATATTCAACCCCGACGTCTGGGCGCTCGAGCCGGCACGCGCACTGGAGGTCGTGGCTCGCCGTTATGAGGAGCACGTAGCTTCGAGCTCGCTTTGAGGAGGGGCACTTGGTCATTGACGAAGGGCTAAAAGCGGGCGACATCGCCGGCATGCTGGGCCCTTTTTGGGAGCTGTCGGAAGTCAAGCTGCTCAGGCTAGCCGAGCGGCGCCGAGCCTTTGACGGTCCTCCGGTGCATACTGTCGCCGGCCGGTTCGTGCCTCGGCCTTGGACCGACTGGACGCGGGGCTTTTATCACGGCTCGTTCCTCTTGCATTTCGAAGCGACCGGGGACCGCCGCTTCTGGGAGCTCGGAAGAGCAGGCACCTTGGAAGAGATGGCCCCTCACCTCACCGATTTCGCGGTCCACGACCACGGCTTCAATATCGTGAGCACCTATGGCAACCTGTGGCGCCTTGCTGGCCGGGCCGGCTCGGGTGCGGGAGCGTGCGAAGTGCGCCTCTGCGAGCAGGCGCTCAGGGTGAGCGGTGCCGTCCAGGCCAGGCGCTGGGCTGGCTTGGGCGAAGAGGGAGGCTACATATACTCGTTCAACGGCCCGCACTCGCTTTTCGTCGACACGGTGCGCACTCTGCGCTCGCTCGCGCTGGCTCACCTGTTGGGCCAAGGGTTGCGAGACCAAGTGGGGCGGGAGGTGCCCTTGCTGGCGCGGTTGGAGAGCCACCTGCTCTCGACGGCGCGCTACAACGTTTACTACGGCGAGGGCCGCGACATATACGACCTGCGCGGTCGCGTCGCCCATGAGGCCATCTTCAACCCTGAAGACGGCTCTTTCCGGGCCCCGGGCACCCAGCAAGGGTACTCGCCCTTTTCCACTTGGACGCGGGGGCTTGCCTGGGCAGTGCTTGGCTTCGCCGAGCAGCTCGAGTTCTTCGGCCACCTAGGCGGCATAGACGCCAAGGTGGCTGAGCGCGCGCTAGAGGCGGCCAGGGCGACGGCTGACTTTTACATCGAAAACGCCAGCGCCGCAGACGGAGTGCCTTACTGGGACACCGGTGCCCCCGGCCTGCACGCGCTCGGCGACTGGCAGGCCAAAGCGGCAGACCCCTTCAATGGCCATGAACCAGTCGACAGCGGGGCAGCGGCCATTGCGGCACAGGGCCTCTTGCGCCTCGGGCGCCACCTCGGCGAGGGGCGTTACGTCGCCGCCGGGCTCACCGCAGCCAGGGCGCTGTTCAAGGAGCCTTAC
>Ga0209061_1003557_pt1 | contig 16655 bp, 11 predicted proteins | sample Coa_R1_10_FD_187157 | JGI IMG/M metagenome (GOLD analysis project Ga0209061, IMG submission 187157) | Surface soil microbial communities from Centralia Pennsylvania, which are recovering from an underground coalmine fire - Coalmine... | ecosystem: Environmental > Terrestrial > Soil >...
TTGCCGCTGAGTAAGCGATCGTCTCATGCGGCACCCCTCACGGGGTTGCCCTCGCGGGCTTCGCGCCTCCCCGCCGCGTGCCCGGGAGGCCCGGGTCTCACCGGTCCCCCACGAGGCCAGCCTCGTGGGGCCCCCTGACCGCGGCTCTGCGCCTCCCGAAGGCTCCAACGGAGCCGACGGGCGGGGCCCCCACCAAGCCAGCTTTGCGGGGTGCCCCGGGCCGATACCTCGCCAGATTGCTCGCGGCGTGGTCATCGCGCCGGTGGCGCGCCCCACCGCCGTCACCCCTCCAGTGCTCGGCCCACCCGAGGTCCTGGACCGAGCCGCAGCCATGGCACGTCCTTGAGCTGGCAAAGCACCGCTCGGCCTCCACCACCTCCGAGCCGTACCAGGGGGTCTGGTAACGGAGCTGCCGGCGGAGCTCGGCCAGGGCCGCCTCGGCCGGTCCCCGGCGCCGCGCCCGCGCCCCAGGCAGCCCCTTCTGGCGCAGCCTGCCGGCGGCGTCCAGCCGTCCGGGGGCGCGTACCTACGGGGCTCCCCACGAGGCCGGCCTGGGGACCCCATCGGAGCCTGCTCCGATGGGGAACCCTTGTGGGGCACCCCTGCGGGCCATCGTGCTGGAGCGCGGCCATCGCCCGGGCCGCCCGATGGGCGGCGGCACGCCGGCCGGGGGGCGCCGGAGCGTCCCCCAGGATCAGGTGACCGACTCGCCGGGCCGGGACGGGAAGCGTGCCCGACGAGAACCAGCGGGAGGCGGTCACGGGAGGGATGCCTTGCTCGGGCGCCCACTGCTTCGAGTTGACGGAAGTGAATGGTGAGTGTGTGGACACGTCAGCTGTCGTCAACCCTCCATTCTGCATCCTGTCTGCGCCCGTCGGTGCGCCCTCAGCTCGGAGAGCATCGCCGGCGGTGGCTCGCCGCGCCCCATGACGGCCGCGACCGGACGCGGCGCCAGCGGCTTCCGATCGCTCCGGCCGCGAAGGCTCTCGTCGTCATCACCTCGGCCGAGGAGCATCCCGCACCCGTGAGACGAGATGGTGGTCCCGGCGGTGACAGCTCCGGGCATCCTGCCCGGTAGGCAGACGGGCACGCGCATCGTGCCCGGGATGGCAAGGCCCCACCAGCGTGTGGCCGATCTTCTCGGCCGCCCTGTTCCCGAACTCAGCAACAGCTTGGCGGTGGAGGCCAGCGTTCCCGACCAGGAGGTCACGGCCAACCGCGGTTGGCGGAGGCGGCGACCGCGTCCGACGCCATCGTCGCCAGCGGCCAGGACGGTGTCGGAGGTGACCTGGGGCCTGAGACTGGGCGCCTGGCACCAGCCAAGCCGTCCAGGAGGGGTTGGAGATGCTCCCCCCCTGGTCGACGACCTACCGATGATGGTCCCTGGCTGATCCGGAGGCTCACCTGCCAGCCCCGACCGCGCTCGAAGTGCCCAGGCGGCTCGGCCTCCGGCCCCCCCGAGCCGCTCGCCGCCTGACCCCGCCACCGAACCCCCGGCGTCGCCGTGGGTCGCGTCGAGGCGGTGCAAGAAGCTGCCCGTCGTCAATCGCCCGTCGCGGGAGCCCCCTCCGGGGTATGGAATCGGGTCCCCAAGGTCCGCGCCTTCTCGGGGTTCCGCCAGCGCCAGACGGCGTAGTAGGCGGCCCCCACCGCCACCCAGGCCACGAAGACCAGCGGCAGCCACTCGTAGACGCCCTGGAGTGGGGGGAAGAGCCTGCCTGGGATGGACTGCGGCAGCGAGTTCGCCCAGAAGACGAACAGCATCACGGCCGCCCCGAGCAGGCCGACCACCCAAGTGAGCGGCGAGCGGACGCCGAGCCGTCGCAGGAAGAGCGGCGCCCCTACCGCCACCAGCACGTAGCCGAGCATGAAGCCGAAGACGGCGAGGCTCCCCACCCAGCCCGTGGCGTCGACTGGCGACCGTCGGAGCAGGGTAGTGGCCAGGGGCACCAGGATCATGGGGATGGCCACGATCACGATGGCCACGTGGGGGGTGCGGCGAGTCGGGTGCACGCTGCCCAGCGTCCAGTGTCCCAGCCCGTCGTGGGTCATCGCGTAGAGCACACGGGCACCGGCGTTGAGGCAGGCCAGGGTGCAGGCGAACATGCTGGTGACGATGCCCAGGTCGATCAGGTAGGCGAACACGCCCATCCCGGTGGCAACGGCCAGGTCGGGCAGGGGAGCGCTGCTGCCGGCCAGCCCCCTCCGGGTCCCCTGGAAGCCGAATACCTGCGAGTACGAGACGACCAGGTAGAAGAGGCCGACCAGCAGGCAGCTCCAGAGGATGGCCCGGGGCACGTTGCGGAAGGAGTTCTTGGCCTCCACACCCAGCGAGCCGGCGCTCTCGAAGCCGACGAAGGCGAAGATGGCCAGGACCACCCCCACGAAGACGCCGCCGGGCGTCGCCCCCGAGAGCCGGAGCTGGGCGGGGTCGATGACGCCTCCCCGGTGGACCCAGACCGCGACGCAGAGCAGCAGGGTGATCGCGACCGAGAACGACTCCAGGGTCAGCGACATCCTGGCCGACAGGCCCATGTCCAGGATGGCAACCACGGCCGCCAGGACCAGGTCGATCCCGAAGAGCACGACCAGGACGCCGGCGCTGTCGCCGGGCAGGCCCAGGCGGGTTAGGAGGTCACCGCCGAAGATGGCGAACCCGTAGACGGTTGCCACGCCGGTGGCGACGTAGCCCAACTCCAGGCCCCAGCCGGCGGCGTGGCCATAGGCCGGTCCCAGCGCCCGGCTGACCCAGACGTAGAAGGACCCGGCCGAGTTGATGCGACGACCGAACTGGGCCGCACAGTAGCCCACACAGAGCATCAGCACGATGGCGATCACGAACGACACCCAGGTCCCGTTGCCGGCGCTGCTGAAGACCAGCAGCGGAAGCAGCGCCATCGCCGCGCTGGGGGCCATGTTGGCGACCGACTGAGCGAGCACCTCGGTCATGGAGAGGATGCCGCCCTCGAGGGCGTGCTCGCCGACGGTCACGACCGGACCCTGGGCGTCGAAAGCTCCGGTGTCCCTGCTCATGGGGCTACCCCACCTTCCCGTTGGGCTCGTGCTCGCGGTGCGAGCAATGGTCAGCGAGCAGGGGCATGTCGAGCGAGGGGTTGCCGTCGAAGAAGCCGACCGGCCTCAGGTGGAAGCCGACGTAGCTGCAGGGCATCACTGGCCAATCCTCGGGGCGGGGCACATGGTGGGCCACGAAGCTGTGCCAGACCACCAGGTCGGCGTCCTCCAGCGGCCGGTCCGCCTGCTGGTAGCGGGGAAGCCCATCGCCACCGGGATGCTGGTTCACATAGTCCCCGGCAGGGAACAGCTGCAATGGGTCGTAAGCGGTGACCCACAGGTTGCGAGTGCAGAACTGGGCCCGCCGGATGGCATGCACGCCCGGTTGGTAGAGAGGCGGCGTGCTCGGTCCCGGCTCCAGCTTGTAGGCGACCGGATCGCCCACCGCGTTGCGCCGGGAGGTGTTGGCGATCTTCCAGTAGCGGGCCCGGAGCGGATCTGCCAGACGGGCTGCCTCCGACTCTCGCGAGATCGGGGTCTGTCGCACTACCCAGGCGTTGCCATGGGGATTCTCAGGACCTGGGGGGACCGGCACCGAATCGCACTCATAGACGGTGTTGCGGATCCCATCGACCATCATGTCGAGACGGACGCAGAAGAAGTGCTGGTGGTTGGGCCCGTACACGTTGGGTGCCACCTTGACCCCGTGCTTCGGCTCCTCGCCGTCGGCGTAAACCCCGTTCGAGATGATCCCGGTCAGCTTCACCTCGAACTGGATGGTGCCGTCGGGGTAGAAGTACCAGAAGTATCCATAGTCGTAGTTCCCGACGGTCGCGAACATCGACACCACCAGCCGTCGCGAGCGCCGGACCTCCGCCTTCATGGTCCGGAAGTCCGTGTGCTTCCACAGGATCCCGAAGTCCTCCTCATGTAGGCAGATGGCGTTCTCGATCCGGAGGGGGCGGCCATCGTTGTCGTTGACCCAGGCATCGAAGTAGTGGATCAGGCCCAGGCAGTCGCAGCCCAGCGCCAGGCTGTTGGCCAGCACGCCGATGCCATACTCCCCCATGTCGAAGACGTTCTTTCGGTAGTGGGTCGGGTTGGGATCCCCGTACGGGATGAACATCTCGGCCAGGGAGGCCCGGTAGACGATGGGACGCTCCTCGCCCCGGTCCCGATAGCTGATGGTGTGGAGCACCAGCCCCTCCCGAGGGGTGAAGCCGACCCGGAAGCTCCACCTCTGCCACTCCACCCGGTGGCCCTCCACCCGCCAGCTGGGGCCCTCGGGCTGGTGGACCTCGATCGGCTTGACGTCCCTCCTCGTCCCCTCCGGAAAGGAGGGGAAGTTGTTGGGATCGATCAACGTCTCCGCGGTGTAGTTGGCGGCCCGAGGCGGGATCGGCGCCACCCCGTGGTCTTCGACCTCCACCACGGTCATCGAGTCCAGGTCGAACCGCACCACCAGGCCCTCGATGGGCCGGGCGTAGCCGTTGTCCTCCGGGCCCTGGCGGACCCAGGTCAGCGGCCGGATGAAGCGTCCCTTACTGGCGGCGTCCTCCGGACCGTTGTAGCCCACCGACCAGGGATCGATCATCACGTTCTCCAGGTCCTCGATGCCCCGCCGGCGCATCGCCGCTCGCCATCGGGGATCCTGCTTGACCGCTGCCTCCGCGGCCAGGAACTCCTCGAACATGATCGGCGGCTGCACGTTCGGCACCTCTCGCCAGGAGGTCACCTCACCCCGGGTCAGTGAGACCACGGCTTCGTAGGTCTTGCGCTCCGCCCGCTCCCGTAGAACCACGAAAGCCTCTCGCTCCAGCTCGGTCCCCGGCTGGTATGACAGCACCGCAGGCTTGGGCGGCTCTCTCAGCGTCACGTACACGAAGCGCGCTGTCTCTGCCAGCGACTTTGAGCGCCTCAGGATGTCGCTCGCAGCTGCGATCTCCTCCGGTCGAAGCGGGTCCAGGGGATGACCTGTCGCCCTCGTCCGGTCGGCAGTCTGCGTCGGCTGCCTGCCTCCTCCGGAGGCAGCGCGCCCCAGGTCGCCGTCCCTCATCTCACAGCACCGTCGATCGATCTCTCGCCCCTGTTCATGTGCCTCAACCTAGGCCTCGCCAGGAAACACATCCACGGTCGAGGCGACCGAGGCCCAAGCGTCCTCCTTTGGACCCAGCACACAGCCCGCATTCCATGGCTGAGGCCGTTGGCGAGGGAATGACGGCCGCGCCGCTACCGCTTGGTCAGGCCGCCGGCTTCATGAGCAACTCCCCGTCACCTGTGAAGGAGCCCTCGGCGAGTCCGGATCCTCTCCCTGATCTCTGACGGCGGCGGGCACGCCCCTGAGGAGGTGTGGGGAACGATCGTCGCCGTGGCACCAGGATCGGATGGAGCAGGGGGGGATGCGTGGCCCCAGACATGCGCTGGACTCCTGGGTGATGGCGAGCACATCTGGCCCAGGGGAGATTGACTGAGTGGGGATCGGGAAGCTGGGCCCCGGCCGCTACCGCATCTTCATCTCAGCCGCGAGCAGGGCAATCCTGGTTGCCGTCGGGGTTGGTGCCTTCGACGCCGACCCCATCGGAACGGTGGTCGACGCGCATCCCAATCGGCCGTGGCCTCCCGAACCGCCTCGCACCCTTCCTGCGGCTCACCGCCAGGCTGGCCACGACCCACGGCCGGATCGCGGTGGAGGGGCTGGACGTGACCGGGATGCTGCGCCAGCAGGGGTTGCCCGGGGCCAGGGCGCGGCGAAGGGGGCTCGCCGACGCCGCCCTGGCCGAGGTCCGGCGGCAGCTGCGCGACAGGACCGGCTGGGGTCCCCATCGGGACGGGCTCCGATGGGGTCCCCCTGGGAGGGCTCGGAGCCAGTGGGGGCCGAGCGGTGCCTCCCCAGCTCCAAGAGGGGTCATCGCTGCAGTGGGATCCGGGCCATCGGCCGGGCCGAGCGCTGGGCGTGCGACGGCGGTGGGAGGCGCCACCGGCGCGATGGCCACGCGGCGGTCGACCTGGCGAGGCCCTCGCCCGGGGCGCCCCCGTGCGGGGTGCCGCTTGAGCGCTATCGCTCTCTCTGCGGCAACGGCTCTTCCGGTAGATGCTCACCGTGGCGTGGAGCGTGGGGGAGACCGGCATCGGCCACGCCGCACGGGGATGCCGATGGCCAACCATGAGTTCAGCCAGAGATCGTGAACTCGAGGACCGTCTGGTCCGGGCGGTAGATAGACCAGCCGGCCAGGAGCACCCGCTCGGTGCTCGAGCGCAGCTGCAGCCGGCGGACCAGGACCGGATCTCCGGGCCGCAGCCCCAGCAGCCGGGCCTCCCCGGCATCGGCGGGACGGGACAGGACCGCCATATGGCCCCGCGCCACCTGCACCCCCACCCGCTTTTGGAGGTAGCCCGAGAGTGGCCCCCCGGCCACGTCGGCGCTGGTGAGCGAGCAGGCCAGGTCGAAGGGGAGGAAGCGGATGTCGATGGCGACCCGCGCCCCCTCGACGAACCGGGATCGCCGCACCCGGACCACCTCGGTGCCCCGGGCGCACTCCAACCAGCTGGCTACCTCTTGCTCCTCGGCCCGGGCCCGCGTCAGCTCGTCGACGACCAGCCGGTAACCACGCCGACCGCTCAGCCAGGGTTGGAGGAAGGTGGTCGCCGTCACGCGCTCGGCGAGCCCGGCGTTGCGCACGAAGGTTCCCTTGCCCTGGACGCGGTAGAGCACCCCGTCCCGGACCAAGGCGTCCACAGCTTGCCGAACGGTCAACCGGCTAACCCCGAAGACGGCGCTGAGCTCGCGGTCGGAGGGAAAGGCTCGGGCGTCGCGGCTGCGCTCGATGGCAGCGGCAAGTCGTTCCCGGATCTGGCGGTGGAGGGGCACCCCGCTGCTCCGGTCGAGCGGCTCGAAGCGCCAACCGGTCATTGGTACAGACATCTTGACGAGCGCTGCCGGAGAGGGCAACGGTGAGGGCGGTGAAAGCGTACGCATGCGCGGCCGGTCCCGCCAGCCACTGGCGTCGCCCGGAGACCGCCATCCCCCGCGGGAACGGATCTCAAGGCTCTCCCTGCGGCCGGGCTGCCGAGCCAGGGCGAGGCCGTGGCGGCTGCCGCACGGCCGGAATCCCTGGGCCCCGGCGCTGAGGCGATGGCTCCCCGCATCGCGGTACTGCCAGGCGACGGGATCGGTCGGGAGGTGGTCCCGGAGGCGGTGGCGATCTTGGAGGGCCTCAGGCTAGGGCTCGAGTTCGAGTTCTTCGACGTCGACGCCGACCGCTACCTGAGGACGGGGGTGGCGCTGCCGCCGGAGATCTTCCGGCGAGTGGAGCAGGCGGACGCCATCTTCCTGGGTGCGATCGGCGACCCACGGGTGAGCGATGCCGCCTACCAGGCTTCGGTCCTCAGCTACCTGCGCACCGCCTTTGACCTCTACGCCAACGTGCGGCCGGCTCGGCTGCTGGACGAGAGCCTGAGCCCGCTCCGGCACCCCCGCCGGCTCGTGGATCTGGTAGTGCTGCGGGAGAACACCGAGGGGCTCTACGCGGGCATGGGCACCCGCTACCGCCCCGGCAGCGAGAGAGAGGTGGCGATCGTCCACCACTACAACACCTACGCCGGTGTGACCCGGATCCTCGAGTACGCCTTCGCCATCGCTCGCCGCGAGGTCTGCATGGTCGACAAATGGAACGCCATGCCCGAGTCAGGGGCCCTTTGGCACGCCCGCTTTCGGGCGATCGCGGAGCGGTACCCCGGCATCCGAGCCCGCCACCTGATGGTCGACGCCGCCGCCGCCCACCTGGTCCGCGACCCCGAGCAGTTCGACGTCATCGTCACCGAGAACTGCTTCGGCGACATCCTGAGCGACCTGGCCGGGGAGCTGGCAGGCGGGATCGGGATGTCGCCCTCGGGGAACTTCAACCCGGCCGGCCGCCGGGCCCTCTTCGAGCCCGTCCACGGCTCGGCGCCCGACATTGCCGGTCGGGGGATCGCCAACCCCATCGCCGCCATCCGCACAGGGGGCATGTTGCTCCACTACCTCGGCTTCAAAGCCGAGGCGGAAGCGGTGGAGGCGGCGGTGGTGGCGGCGATCCGGGCTGGCGAGCGCACCCGTGACCTGGGTGGCAACCTCTCCACCGCCGAGGCCGCAGCCGCGATCCGCCGCCACCTGCAGCGAGGAGGTTGACCGCGTGGCCCGGGTCAGGGCGACGATCCCGGGCGACGGGCAGACCCCTGGTCTGCGAGGGAGGAGGGAGCATGGACTTCGAGCTAACCGACGAGCAACGACGGCTTCAGCAGGTTGCGCGCGAGTTCGCGTACCACGAGATCCGGCCCGTGGCCCTGGAGCTGGACCGCAAGCAGGGACGGGAGAGCTTCCCCGCGGAGCTCGTCCGCCGCGCCTCCCGGCTCGGGCTGCGGACGATGCGGGTGCCGCGCGAGCACGGCGGACTGGGCACCGACCTGCTCACCGAGGCGATCGTGATGGAGGAGATCGCGGTCGGGGACTGTGGCTTTGCCATGACCCTGGCCCACGCCTGGCGGGAGGGCTACCTGCTCGCCTGCCACACCAGCCCCGAGCAGCGGCAGCGCTTCCTGCCCGAGTTCATGGCCGACGACACCTACCTCACCGCCTACGCCCTCACCGAGGAGCACGCCGGCAGCGACCATGGGTTGCCCTACGCCGGCGACCTGGAGGCGGGGATGCGGACCTCGGCCGTCCTGGACGGTGACCACTGGGTGATCAACGGCCGCAAGCGCTTCATCACCAACGGCAACGTAGCCCGGCTCATCGTCCTCTTCGCGCGCACCGACCCCACCGTGGTGTGGACGGAGGGCATCTCCTGTCTCCTGGTCCCCTCCGACACCCCCGGCCTCCGTGTCGGCCGCTTCGAGGACAAGCTGGGCCTGCGCCTCAACCAGAACGTGGAGCTGATCTTCGAGGACTGCCGGGTGCCGAGGGAGAACCTGGTCGGGGCACCCAACCGGGGCTACGAGCTGGCCGAGGCGGTCGGCCCCGGCTCCAAGGTTCGGGAAGGTGCCCGCGCCCTGGGCGTGGCCCGAGCCTGCTATGAGCACGCCTTGAGCTGGTGCCAGGAGCGGGTCCAGGGCGGGCGCCGGCTGGCCGAGCACCAGTTGATCGCGAGCATCCTGGCCGAGATGGCGACCGAGATCGAGCTGGCCCGGAGCCTGCTCTGGCGGGCCGCATGGGCGGTCGACCACGACCCCGACCACCACCGGCCGCTGGAGGACATGGTCAAACAGGCCACCTCCGAGCTGGCGGTGCGGATAGCGACCCGAACCATGCAGCTCTTCGGTGCCAGGGGAGCGCTGCGCGAGCACCCGGTCGAGAAGCTGATGCGGGACGCCGCCACCATCATGCTCCCTCCCATGGGCACCTACGCCTCCCTGGTCCGCCTCAGCCGCTGGCTGCTGGCCCATCCCGCCACCGGCCCGCTGCTGAGCGCGGCCGAGCCCCAACTCGCCGGCTGAGGGCACCGGCGCCGTGCTGGCCGCGCTCACGACCGGGCCCGGATGGCGCGGGCGGCTCTGATCAGGAGGGCACGGTTGGCGCCGTCGGAGTGGAAGAAGGCGGCGACATCCCGCCACCATTTCTCCACGCCGGCGTCGCGCAGGTAGCCGCGCCCACCGTGGAGGTCGAGCGCCCGGGTCACCACCTGGTAGCCGACCTGGGCGGCGTGGACCTTGGCCAGGCCATCCTCGGCCAGGCCAGCGCTGCCGGCCGCGATCCGGGCGGCGGTGGCGAGGAGGTGGTCCCAGGCGGCGGTCAACTGCATGCGCATCTCGGCGAGCTCGACCCCGACCAGGTCGTGCTCGATCAGCGGTCGTCCGCCCTGGACCCGCTCCCGGCACCAGGCCAAGGTCCGAGCGTAGGCCGCCTCTGCCACCCCGAGCGCGCAGCAGCCAGCCAGCGTGGCCCGGCCCCGGAAATGACGTTCGAGCACCTCGAAGCCGCGGTTGACCGCCCCCAGCACCGCCCCCTCGGACACCCGGCAGCCCTCCAGCAGGACCTCGCTGTGGTTGGCCAGCCGCTCTCCCGCCTTGTCGAAGACCCGGCCCGGGCGCAGCCCCGGGGTGCCGGCCTCGATCACGAAGCAGGTGGTGCCCCGATCCAGGCCGGTGTCTGGGTCGGTCTGGGCCATCACCAGGTAGATGCCGGCCCGATTGCCGTTGTCGACGAACAACTTGCGGCCCTCCAGGCACCAGCCGCCCCCCTCCGGCGTGGCCCGGGTCGCCAGCCGGGGAGGATCGGGGCCCGACCATGGGATGACATGGTCGGAGCCGACCTCGGGCTCGGTGACGGCCAGGGCCAGCAAGCAGCGGGGATCATCCCTGAAGCGGGGGAGCCAACGTCCCCGCTGCTCTTCGGTGGCAGCACCTGCGATCACCCGCCAGAGCATGTTGGTCTGGGCGAAGAGCGCCGCTATCCCCACATCCACCTTGGCCAGCTCGAACACAACCCGGGCCAGTTGAGGGAGGTCGAGACCGGCGCCGCCATGCTCTGGGGCCAGGGTCAGGGTGCGCAGGCCCAGGCGACTGCCCTGTTCCACGACCTCCCAGGAGAAGCAGTCGACCGGGTCCGGACGCCGGTCCAACTCCGCGGCCACCGGCGCCACCACTTCCTGGGCGAAGCGGCGAGCTCGTTCCAGGTAGAGCTCTGCTGAACTCACCCCGTCCCCGCCCCGATCCGCTCCAGTAGCCCAGCGGCCTCCAGATCGGCCCGGAGCTCCTCCCGCTCCCGCTCTTCCAGCGGCAGCAACGGTGGCCGCACGGGGCCGGCCGGCATCCCCATCAGCTCCGCCCAGGCCTTCAGGTAGGCGATGGGGACGACCCGCCGCTCCCGCCAGGGACGCTCCATCCACCGGTCGTAGACAGGCCGGAGCGGGTCGAGTCGGGCACGAGCCGCGGCCGCCCCCTCCATGTCGCCGGCCAGCCCAAGCTCGGTGTACTCCCGCATCGGCTGCCAGCTCGCGGTCTGGTAGAGGTAGGGCTGAGGCGAGGACATGAAGACCCGCTGCCCCTCCTTGCCCATCAGCTCCAGCCAGGCCGGTTCATCGGGATCGCTGAGCACGATGCTGCCTCCGGTCAGCCGCTTCACCTCACGGTAGTGGGCACGGTCGCGGACGATCTTGATCCCGCAGACGTTCTCGATCTGGGCGATCCGGGCCGTGACCTCGGCCGAGAGACCGTAGCCGGCAAAGCCGGTGTCGAACATCCAGACCCCGATCTCGACCTGAGAGCAGACCTCCTCGAACCAGCGGACGATCATCCGGTCGTCGGGCACGGCTGGGAAATAAGGGTTGATCAGGATCGCGAAGTCGGCTCCCACCTCCTGGGCGTGGCGGGTCAGCTCCACCGTCTCCCGGGTCGAGTGGTGGGCGGTATGGGCGATCACCCGGCACCTGCCCTGCGCTTCCTCCACCACCGTCTCCACCGCTCGCTTGCGCTCCTCTCTGGTCAGGGACCAGAACTCGCCCATGACCCCCGTGCAGAAGATGCCCTCGATGTGCAGGTGATCGGCGAGATGTCGCACCAGCGCCCGCAGCCCATCCAGGTCGAGATCCCCGTCCTCGGTGAAAGGGGTCAAGATCGCCGCCCAGAGCCCACGGAAGCTGGCCCTGGCCGCCTCTTTGGCCTCTCGTTTGCGATAGTCCATGCTCACAACCTCAATTCACAGGGGGCAGCTCAGGCCCGACCCCGGCTTGGTCACGGAGCCAGGCCACCCGATGGCACGGCCGACGTCCCGGTCCCCAGCCTCCGGCTAGGTCGGCCGGCCCGCGCTGTCCCGCCGGAACACGCTCTCCCACTCAGCTGGGGACAGGATGCCCCAGGGGTTCACCGATCGGTAGGTCTTGATGGGCACGTTGTGCAGGCTGCCGCCGACCATCTCCACCTGGCAGATGAAGATGTTCTGAACGGGGCTGTGGGTGACCGGGCTCAGCGTGACGGTACCGGTGGGGGCGGCGACCTTCACCGACTGGAGCGCCTGAATCAGCGCCCGACTGCCGTTCACCTTCCCCTGGAGCTTCCTCAGGGCAGCGACCACTCTCTCCGCCTTGACGTAGCCGGTATAGGTGTAGTAGCCGGGGTAGTCCCCGTACCGCCGGTGGACCTCGTCCACGAACCGCCGGTTGGCCGGGGTGTCGATGCCATCGCAGTACTGCGCGGCCATCTTCGAACCTTGGACGTAGGCCGGGTTCTCCGAGGGCAGGGCCGATTGGTCGAAGAGCGTGGTGTTGCCGATGAGCGGGATACGTCGATTCAACCCGAACTGCCCGTAGGCGTTGGTGAAGCGCACCGACTCGGCGCCGGCCATGAGCGCGAACACCGCTTGGGTGTCCGCCGGGATCTGCGTCACATAGGGACTCCAGTCGGCTGTGCTCTGTGGCCCCCAGATCTCCCGGTCGATGGTGCCGCCCAGTTTCCGGAAGGCGGCGACGAAGCTGCCGATGCCCTCCCAGCCGTAGGCGTAATCCATGCCGACCGTGGTGACGTGCCGATACCCCTGCTCATAGGCCCACTGGGCGGCGATGATCGACGGCTGATCGCAGCTCCAGGCCGAGGCGTACCCGTTCCCGTAGCGGCGGTAGCTGTCCAGCTGCTGGCTGGAGCAGAGGGCGACGTCGTCCACCGGGATTCGATTGGGGCCGGTGAAGGAGGCGACCGCGGCCGCGGCGTTGGCGGCGGTGGGGCCCTCGAGCATCTGGACATGGTTCACCTGCCAGAGCTGGCGGGCCTGGGTCAGGGCGACATTCGGATCGCCCTGCTCATCGACGAAGGTGGCCTCGATCTTGCGGCCAGCGACGGTGTCACCGAAGTCGTGCAGGCCGAGGTACCAGCCGTCCTGGATCTGCTTGCCGTTGGCGGCGAAGGGACCTGACAGCTCTAGCTCGAACCCGATGGGGAAAGGTGTTGCGGACGCGGTCGACGAGCCAGAGGCACCACCGCAGGCTGTTACGGCGAGCACGACGAGCCCAACCAGGACCACGCCCAGAAGGCGTCTCCGATCCATCCCTCTTCCTCCGATCGCCCGGTCCGTCTCGACCCGAACCGCAGGCCACGTTGGTCCTGGAACGTCTGACTGTCAAGATGTCAGTACCAGCCAGAGGCGGGCAGAACGCCGAGGGTCGCGGGCCGGTTCGGCCTGGATCCCGCCCCACCGGGACCCGCCTGCGCCCGGCCCTCGTCCCAGGTCGGAAGACCCCGCCAGCGATCGAGGGAAGCCGTTGCCACTGAGGGAGCGATGCTCCCATCAAACGGCACCCTCTCGGGGCCCCACGAGGCGGGCTTGTTAGCGTCCGGAGACGACAATGGCCACCGGGCCATCCTTCGGAGATCTCAACACCAACGAAGGAGGAACACGATGGCCACGCCAGGATGGACCAGCCCCTGGTCCGTGAAGCCCTCGAGGCTCACCCCGACCGGCTCCGCGCCCGCTGCAGGGCCGACCAGCTGGCGACCACGGCCCCAACCGTCGTGGCCCGCGGGCACCGGCCCCCACCGGGCACCAGCGCCGGCTTCCTCCGGCTCCTGGAGCAGGTAGCGGCCGCCTCCCCCTGCCGGCCATCGCCATCCTCCTCGACCACCTGGCCATCCATCACTCCCGGGCGGCCACCCGCTGGCTCGGTGAGCATCCCAAGGAAGCCAGCCGTCATGTGCCGTGTGCCCTTGGGACATGGAGCCGGCCGGGCATGGCCATGGGCGGAGTCGAGGCCGAATTCGAGGGCGGCGGCCAGCGTCCCGGCGTGGATCTCAACCTTCCATGCCACCTCCAAGCTGGGCTGGAAAAGGGCGTTCGTGACAGACAGCGATGCTGCCCAGGACACGCCTGTCGCCGGCCAGCAGCGGTAGACACCAGACCGATTGCTCCTCATGTGTAGCCAGGGTGGAACGGGTTCGTCGCTATGCATGAATTGATTCTTGGTACCGTAGGGTGGTACGGTAGGTGCACAAGCTTGCCTCGAGTCATCGATCATAGGGGAAATCCCTCAGACCAGATGCGCGAAATCACCTATGACCCGAGGTTGCACCTTCTGGCAAGCCAGCTCAATATCAGGAGCTGGCGTGCACTTCTCTTGGGACAACCTGAGCGACTTGAGGACCATGTCCACGCTCTCTCCTGGAGACGAGCCTTTGTTGCCCGATCGAGCACATCGAAGAGGCGCATTGCTGTTTGGTGGATCTAACTTTGGCCGTTTGCCAGAAGGTTCTTGATCATGCCGTTGCCCATTGTCTTTCGGTCGTTCGTGGCGGGTGGGACCTTGCTCGTGATGGCTCTCCCGGTCACCGCGCTTGCCCACGAGCATCGAACCGTGGGTCCTTACCGGTTCGTGGTTGGCTGGAAGGTGGAGCCGGCGTACTCGGATTCCATCAATGCGGTCCAGCTCTTCCTCACTGATGCGAACGGCAACCCGGTGCCGGGGGCGTGCAATGACCTCACGGTGAGGGTGGAGAACGGCAGCCAGGAGAGCGCTCCGCTTCGGTTGAGCCCGGTGTTCAACTCACCCACGGAGTGCGACGCTCCCGTGCTCCCGACCCGGCCGGGGACGTACACCTTCCGTTTCACCGGCTCCATCGACGGGACCCCGATCGACCAGTCGTTCACCTCCTCCGAGCGCACGTTCAGCAACGTCGAGGACGCGAGCGCGATCCAGTTCCCGACCAAGGACCCAACCCGAGGCGAGCTCGCCCAGCGACAGGCGCGCCTCGCGCTTCGGGACCAGGCCAACGTCGAGCGGGCCGATCGGCTGGCGATCGCCGCGCTGGCGGTGGCAGGGGCCGCCCTGCTCATCCTGCTGGCGATGGCCGTCCGGGGATGGTGGCGACGCCCGCGGTCGCGCTCGGAGGTGGGGGATGCTGGCGAGGTGGCTCGATAGGCGGGTCCTCGGACCGGCGGTCCTGCTGGCCACAGCGCTCACAGTGGGGAACGCTGCCCCCGTGCAGGCGCATGCCTTGCTCCGCTCCTCGAGCCCTCCGGCTGGGGCCGTGCTCCCACAGAGCCCGAGAGTGGTGACCATCACCTTCACCGAACCGCCGGATCCGCGGCTCTCCACCCTGAGGGTGCTCGATCAGCATGGCCGGCAGGTGGCGGCGGGACCGACACGACCGGTGGCAGGGCAACCGCTGGAACTCGAGATCCCGCTGCGAAGGCTGCCTCCGGGCATCTACACGGTGAGCTGGCAGACCGTCTCGGCGAGCGACGGCCATGTGGCGGAGGGGGCGTTCGCCTTCGGGGTGAGGACCTCCCCGGCGGCGGTCGTGACCCCACCGGAGGCGGAGCAGGTCCAGGCCATGTCAGCGCCAGGCCTGCTCGGGGTCGGCGCCCGCTGGGGCTATGACCTCGGCCTGGGCCTGCTCCTCGGAGGAGCATGGCTGGCGGTGACGGGGATGAGCCTGGGGGGGCTGCTCGGGCTGGCCTCGGTGGGCGGCGGCGCGGCGCTCCTGGGGCTGCTGGGAATGGGTGAGGCCGAGCGCGAGGCGGCAAGCGTGAGCTGGGCCAAGTTGGATGCCACCCAGCTCGGCCACAGCCTCCAGCTGCAGCTGGCGCCGGTCCTGGCCGCGGTTGTGCTGATCGCTTTCGCCTGGCTCCTCCAGGGGCGAGGTCGTCAACTCTGCCTCATGGCGGCCGCCCCGCCCACGGGGGCGGCCATCTTCATACATGTGCTGGAGGGTCACGCAGCCTCGCAGCCGCTGCCCTGGCTGCAGGTGGGAGCGGCCTGGATCCACATGGTCGCCTCTGCGGTGTGGATGGGCGGGTTGGGAGGGCTGCTCGTGGCGATCCGAGGAAGGGTGCCTCATCACCAACAGCACTTGGTGCGTCTCTTCTCCAGGGTGGCCGGGGTGGCCTTAGCCGTGATCGCGACTAGCGGCCTGATCCGAGCGCTGACCGACCTCGGGCAGCCATCCCAGGTGGTGGCCACCCTCTTCGGTCGGCTGGTCCTGCTCAAGACAGCGATTCTGGGGGGGATCGTGCTCCTGGGGGCGGTTCAGCGTTACCGCAACTTGCCCCTGTTGAGAGAGCGTCTGCCTGCCCTACGGCGTGTCGGTGGGGCTGAGCTCACGCTGGCCATCGGCGCCTTGGCCGCAGCCGCCCTCATGAGCTCGCTGCCTCCACCCAGTTTCGTCTCGGCCTCCTCCTTGCGGCCGGCGGCCTCGCCTGGGATCACCTTCAGCGGCTCCGACTATGGCACCACGGTCAAGGCTCGGTTGCAGGTGACCCCGGGGACGCCCGGGCCCAATCGATTCACCCTGTGGCTCCAGGACTACGACACCGGGGCGCCGGTGAAGGCCTCGGTGGCGTTGGGCTTTACCCTCCCCGATCACCCTGAGGTAGGGGAATCGACGTTGGGGCTCACCGCCAGCGGCCCCGGTCGCTACCAGGCCACCGGCACCAACCTCTCCCTCGTTGGCGACTGGCAGGTCACCGTCGAGGTGCAGCGAGGGAGCGACTCGGTGGAGGTCCCTCTTTCGCTCCGCATCGGAGGCTCCGGAGGTCGGCGAACATGACCGAACCTGGACAGCGCAAGGAAGGAGCACGAAGGAGACAAGCGCTTGCCCTGGGCTCCGGGCTGGCCTTGCTGGCCTTGGCCGCCGGCGTTGCCTACCTGATCCTCGGCCAGACCCCACCGCTCGGCCATGGCACC